>ERZ795047.2264-NODE-2264-length-18645-cov-5.290855_pt1 | contig 18645 bp, 20 predicted proteins | sample MGYA00375131_ERZ795047 | MGnify/ENA primary metagenome ERZ795047 (study PRJEB30176, sample SAMN05720228) | activated sludge metagenome | isolation source: Anaerobic digester | place: Japan | collected 2015-05-20 ...
CCTCCTCGCAGTTCCCGCTCTCCTGCTCGTCGTCGCGATTGTCTCGATGGTCGCGTCGTGGCAGACGACCGGTAACGAGATGGACCGGCTGTTCGCAACCCTGGCCCCTGCTCCGAGCGGCGTGTCCCCCGCCGTGTCGGCTCGGCAGACGGTTCTGGGCTGACGTCAAGGCGCCCCCATCGGGGCGCCTTGACGGAACCCATCGCCGCCAGGGCGACCGCGCCCGACCTGGGCCGATCTCCCTGCAGCGCCTCGGCACCGCTGGCCGACGCGGTCGTCACCCGGGAACCCCGAGGTCGCGCCTGACCCTTCCCTCCTCTCGCGGCTAGTCTTCAGCCATGCCCTCGGGTGCTCAGCCACGCACCTCGCGCGTCATCATGTCGACCGCGTCGGCATTCCCCCTGGGGTGCGAGCCCGCCTTCGAGCTCGCCGCTGGACTGGGGTATGACGGTGTCGAGGTCATGGTCTGGACCGACCCGGTCAGCCAGGACCCGACCGCGCTCGCAGCGCTCAGCGCCCGCTACGACATACCCGTGCTTGCCGTTCATGCCCCGACTTTGCTGCTCACCCAACGGGTGTGGGGGACCGCCGACCCGTGGGCCAAGGTCGACCGCTCGGTGGACCTCGCCGAGCAGCTCGGTGCTGGCACGGTCGTCGTCCATCCCCCCTTCCGGTGGCAGCGGGACTATGCGGGCGGCTTCGTCGACGGCGTGGCGCGACGCGAGGCCGAGCGCGGCGTGCCGATCGCCGTGGAGAACATGTACCCGTGGCGGGCCAGGGGCCGCGAGCTGATGGCTTACCTGCCTGGCTGGGACCCGGTCCCACACGGTTACGACCATGTGACCCTCGACCTCTCCCACGCGGCCTCGGCCGGTTCGGATGCCCTCGTCATGGCCGAGGAGCTCGGCCCGCGGCTGCACCACATCCACCTCGCCGACGGCTCTGGCAGCCCGCGCGACGAGCACCTCGTCCCGGGGCTGGGGAACCAACCCTGCGGGGAGCTGCTCGAGTCGCTCGCAGGCTCGGGCTTCACCGGTCTGGTCACCGTGGAGGTCTCGACCCGCAAGTCCGGCGAGACCGAGCGGGTCGACGCGCTCGCCCAGTCGTTGGCCTTCGCCCGGCTCCACCTGGCGCCCGTCGTCGGCGCGGGCCGGGTCTGACGTCCAGCGGCCCGGCGCGACCCGATAGCCTGGGCGGTGACGGCGCCGTCGCGACGCCGCCGTTGTCGGTCAGAAAGGACCAGCGCCGTGGGTGCCAGCGACCTGTTGCGGACCTCGCTGCTCAAGCTCTCCACCCAGCATGTCGTGCGGGACACGATCGAGAAGGCCCCGGTGAGCCGCTCCGTGGTCCGCCGCTTCGTGCCGGGCTCGCGTACCGAGGACGCGGTCGATGCGGTTGGCGCCCTGCGCGGCACCGGTCGCCTCGCGACGATCGACTATCTCGGCGAGGACACCCTCGACCTCGCCCAGGCCCGGGCGACCCGGGACGCCTACCTCAACCTGCTGGCCCAGCTGTCCGCCCGTGAGTACACCGAGGGCGGCGCTGCGGAGGTCTCGGTCAAGCTCAGCGCCCTGGGGGCCGCCCTGCCCGGCGACGGGCCGGCGATCGCCCTCGAGCATGCCCGGGAGATCTGCCAGAGTGCCACGCTCGTCGGGACCACGGTCACCGTCGACATGGAGGACCACACGACGACCGACGCGACCCTGGAGGCGGTCCGCGAGCTGCGGCGGGACTTCCCCACCACCGGTGTCGTCCTCCAGGCGTACCTGCACCGCACCGAGGCGGACTGCCGCGACGTGGCCGGGCCGGGTTCTCGGGTCCGGCTGTGCAAGGGCGCGTATGCCGAGCCGGCCTCGGTCGCCTTCCAGAGCGCCTCCGAGGTGGACCGGTCCTATGTCCGCTGCCTCAAGGTGCTCATGGCCGGCCAGGGCTACCCGATGATCGCCTCCCACGACCCGCGGCTCATCGAGATCGCCGGCGCCCTCGCGGCAAAGGCTGGTCGGGACCCGCACTCCTTCGAGTACCAGATGCTCTATGGCATCCGCCCCGAGGAGCAGAAACGCATCGCGGACCGCGGCGACCAGATGCGGGTCTACGTCCCCTATGGCGACCAGTGGTATGGCTACCTCATGCGCCGGATGGCCGAGCGCCCGGCGAATGTCACCTTCTTCCTCCGCGGCCTGGCGACCAAGGGCTGACCGGCATACTTGGGGTCGTGACTGAGGCGACCACCGGCATCACCGCCATCTTCGGAGCAGGCGTCATGGGCGAGACGCTGCTCTCCGGGCTGCTCCGCAGCGGCCGCGACCCGGGCTCGCTCGTCGTGGCCGAGCGGCGCGCGGACCATGCCGCGATGCTGCGCGACAAGTACGGCGTGGCCGTCCTGAGCAATGTCGACGCCGCCCGGCAGGCCGACACCGTCGTCCTGGTCGTCAAGCCGCAGGACATGGACGGGCTGCTCGACGAGATCCGCGACCATATCGCGCCGGGCAACCTCGTCGTCTCGCTCGCCGCGGGGATCACCACGGCCTTTCTGCAGAGCCGGCTGCCCGAGGGGTCCTCGGTCGTGCGGGTCATGCCGAACACCCCGGCCCTGGTCGACCAGGGGATGGCCGCGATCTCGCCCGGCACACACTGCTCCCCGGAGCATCTCGCCGAGGCCGACGCCCTGCTCGCCTCGTGCGGCCTGGTCGTCACGGTCCCGGAGAAGTACCAGGACGCGGTGACCGCGATCTCCGGCAGCGGGCCGGCCTACATCTTCTATGTCGTCGAGGCGATGATCGAGGCCGGCGTGGTCCTGGGCCTGCCTCGGGCGACCTCGACCGAGCTCGTCGTCCAGACGCTCTATGGCGCAGCCACCATGCTCAAGGAGACCCGGCAGCACCCGACCGTGCTGCGCGAGCAGGTCTCCTCACCCGGCGGCACGACCGTCGCTGCGCTGCGTCAGCTCGACGACCACAAGGTGCGCGCCGCCTTCGTCACGGCGATGGAGGCCGCCGCCGCGCGGAGCAAGCAGCTCGCGTCGGGCCATGGGGACTGACCCGCGCGCTGAGGTTGTGACCGATCTGCTCCCCACCCGCGCTGTCGCGGTCCGGGGAGCAGCGATAGCGTCATCGGTATGACGCGACCGACCGCCCGGGTTGTCTGGGACCCGGCGTTCACCGCGTACAACTTCGGGCCGGAGCACCCGATGGCGCCGATCCGGCTCGATCTCACCGCGCGCCTGTGCGATGCCCTCGGCCTGTTCGCGGCGGACGACGTCGAGGTCCACCTCCCCGGCGTCGCCTCGAACGAGGTCCTCCACACCGTGCACGACCCCGAGTTCGTCGAGGCCGTCCAGCGCGCCTCGTCCGACCCGACGCAGACCGACCTCGCCCGGGGTCTGGGCACCGAGGACGTCCCGACCTTCGAGGGCATGCATGAGTCCAGCGCCCGGATCGTCGCGGGCTCGCTGGAGATGGCCCAGGCGGTATGGCGCGGCGAGATCGCGCACGGGGTGAACTTCTGCGGTGGGCTGCACCACGCGATGAGCGGCAAGGCGTCCGGCTTCTGCGTCTACAACGACATCGCCGTAGCGATCCAGTGGCTTCTCGACGCCGGGGTCGAGCGGGTCGCCTATATCGACATCGACGTCCACCACGGCGACGGCGTCGAGGCGATCTTCTGGAACGACCCACGAGTGCTCACCGCGTCGATTCACGAGACCGGCCGGGCGCTCTTCCCGGGCACCGGGTGGCCCAGCGACATCGGTGGCGCAGGCGCCCCGGGGTCATCGGTCAATGTCGCGCTGCCGCCGGGGGTGACCGACGGGCCCTGGCTGCGCGCGCTCAACGCCGCGATCCTCCCGGTCGTCAAGGCCTTCCGGCCGCAGATCATCATCAGCCAGCACGGGGCCGACTCACACGCCGAGGACCCGCTGGCTCACCTCGCCCTGTCCGTCGACGCGCAGCGTGAGGCCGCCGACCAGATCCACCGGCTCGCCCACCAGCTCTGCGAGGGCCGTTGGGTCGCCCTCGGCGGTGGTGGCTACGAGGTCGTCGACGTCGTGCCGCGTACCTGGGCTCACCTCACCGCGATCGCCAGCCACCGGCCGGTCGACCCGCGCAGCGCCGTCCCGCAGGAGTGGCGCGACCACGTCGAGTCGCTCTTCGGGCGCTCCGGACCCGCGCGGATGAGCGACCTCGCGCCGGGGTCGGGGCTGTGGTGGCGGTCCTGGGACATGGGCTACGACCCGGCCAGCCCGGTTGACCGTGCCGTCATGGCCAGCCGTCAGGCGGTCTTCCCGCACCACGGCCTGGACGTCTGGTTCGACTAAGACCGCAGGGTCGTGGTCGCCGTGCGAAGCCCGCGCGGGGGCGGCATACCGGTGGGTTGTCGGGTGGGAATGCCAACCTGTGATGGTCCACCATCTTCCCACGAGTTAACTCCTGCCCCTAAGGTTTCGTACTGGCACGCATGTGGAGGTCCGCCGACGGGGAAGTTGGCGCTGCACGCGTGAAGCAAGGGATCGAGGAGAACATGTCGAACGAGCGTCAGCTCGCCCAGGTGCGGTTCCTGACCGTCGCCGAGGTCGCCTCGATCATGCGCGTGTCGAAGATGACGGTGTACCGCCTCGTCCACGCTGGGGACCTCCCGGCGGTGCGGGTGGGCCGCTCGTTCCGAGTTCCCGAGGACGCCGTGCACACCTACCTCCAGGGGTCCTTCATCGACACCGCGTGACGAACCGACGACCACTGAACTGCCTTCGTGGGGCGGCCTCCTGACCGGGGGCCGCCCCACGGTGTCTGTGCCGGTCCGGTCGGTGACGGGTACGCCGGGCCGGGACGTGACCGGGTAGGCTGCGCCCAGCAGGTTGGCGCACCGCGGGAGCGGTGCCGGAGAAGACATCGAGGACGACATGGGTTCGGTCATCAAGAAGCGTCGCAAGCGGATGGCGAAGAAGAAGCACCGCAAGCTGCTCCGCAAGACGCGTCACCAGCGCCGCAACCGCAAGTAGGGCCGCAGCGGCCCTCGACCTGCCGTCGGCGGGTCGAGCCGGCCGAGGTTACTCACCGGTAGCATGACTGTGTGGAGCGCCTGGCTCCGTCATCGGCGATGGGAGGCTGCTTGTGACTGAGGTCGTCCTCATCACCGGCGTGTCCCGCTATCTCGGCGGGCTCTTCGCCACGCGCCTGAGTGCCGACCCGTCCATCGGGCGGATCATCGGCGTCGACGTCATCCCCCCGACGCACCCGATCGGCCGCGCCGAGTTCATCCGTGCCGATATCCGGGGGCCGATGCTCGGCCGGATCATCGCGCAGTCCGGCGTGGACACGGTCGTCCACATGAATGTCATCGCGACGCCGACCACCGCGGGCGGGCGGGTCACCCAGAAAGAGACCAACGTCATCGGGACGATGCAGCTGCTTGCGGCCTGCCAGAAGGCCGACAGCGTGCGCCGCCTCGTCGTGAAGTCCTCTGCGGCGGTCTACGGGTCGAGCTCGCGTGACCCGGCGATGTTCAGCGAGGACATGGGGCCCAAGGTCATGCCTCGCAGCGGCTTCGGCAAGGACTCGGTCGAGGTCGAGGGATATGTCCGCGGCTTCTCGCGTCGTCGCCCGGACGTCGAGATCACCATGCTGCGCCTGGCGAATGTCATCGGCCCGGGCATCAGGACCGCGATGACCGACTACTTCTCGCTGCCCGTCGTCCCTGTGCCCTTCGGCTTCGACGCGCGGCTGCAGTTCCTCCACGAGGCCGACGCGATCGAGGCGATCTACCTCGCGACGACCGGCCCATCCGTCGGCATCGTCAATGTCTCCGGTGACGGCGTGATCACCGTCCTGCAGGCCGCCGCGCTCGCGAAGCGCCCGGTCGCCTTCATCCCGATGATTGGCTCCGACCTTATGGGGTCGGTCGTCAAGCGTGCCGGGCTAGCCGACTTCTCGCCCGACCAGCTGGCCCTGCTCGCGCACGGCCGGGGTCTGGACACCACCCGGATGCGGGCCGTCCTCGGGTTCTCGCCGACCCTGACCACCCGCGAGGCCTTTCTCACGTACGCAGAGAACCTCTCGCCGGTCATCCCGGGGGCCGAGCAGGCGCTCGACACCGCGCTGCATGTCGCCGCCTCCGGCGCCGGAGTCGTCGGCGAGGTCATGGGCAAGGTCACCGCGCTGCTCCGCTCGGGTGCTACCGGTTTTCCGGGTCGGCTCGACCTGCCGTTCACTGGCCGGCCGTCATCTCCCGCTGAGCGGGTGGACGTCGCCCCCCGGCCTGCCGCCGCCGCTCCGGCGGGTGGTCAGGGCGGAGGCGCGACTGACAGCACCGGCGGAGCTGGCGGAGCGACTGCCGCGGTAACCGGACGTCGTCCGTCCCGCCGGGCCATCTCCGACGCGGTCCGGACCCCGCAGCGCACCAGCGAGCTGGCCCGGCGAGAGCGGCCCGCGCTGCGGGTCGTGGAGGGTGAGGACCGATGACCGATCTGCCCACACCAGCGCGCTCCACCAGCGCCGCATCGGCGCTGGCCAGGGGCGCCGCCCGGGCCGGTGGCGAGCGGGCCCGACGGGTCAGCACGCCGTTGCTGGGATCCTCGGCCGCAGTCCCAACCCGTCCCACGGTTGCTCCTGCGCCGGCGCCCGCCTCCACGTCGCGCACGCCTCGCCCCATGAAGGTCCAGGCACCGCCCTCGGCCACCCCGACCGAGCCGGTCCTCCGTGCGGAACCGCCGACGGCCGCGCCTGTCACCCCGACGGCAGCGCCGGCCATGCCCGCCGCACCTCACACGCCGCCGGCAGCGCCGGCCACGCCGGCCTCGCCGACGGCGCCCGCGACCCGGCGCCGGCCGAGAGCGTCAAGCGACCCGGCACGGGCCTTGGTGTCCCAGGCGGCGGCCCGCTCCGCGGCCCCGCGTCGGCCCTCGGCACCGCAGGCGCCCGGCGTCAGCGGGACCCGCCCCACTGCCCCCATCCGCCCGACCGTGCCGCCCCGGCATCGCCCCCAGCCGGTGGCCAAGGTCGCCCCACTCGGGCCCGCCCCCGTCCCCGGACCGATCCGGCCGGCAGACACCGAGCCGTCGTCCCAGATGCGTGCGACCGCCGGGCTCGACCTCGCCGAGCTGCTCGAGATGGCCATCGCGCTGCTCCGCTCGGTCGGCAGCGCCGCAGGCCTGTCACCGGACGAGGTGGAAAAGCAGGTCGCCGCGACGCTGGCCTTCGTGCGTCGCCGGCTCGTCGGCGACTACTCGGTGGACGCCTTCGGCTTCGACGAGGACTTCACCGACAATGTCTACCTCCCACTGCTTCGCCCGCTGTACTCGAAGTGGTTCCGCGTTGAGGTCAGTGGCATCGAGAACCTCCCCCGTGAGGGCGGCGCGCTGCTCGTCGCCAACCACTCCGGGACGGTCGCGCTCGACTCGCTGATGACCCAGGTGGCCGTCCACGACGAGCACCCGGCGCATCGGCACCTGCGGATGCTCGGGGCCGACCTCGTCTTCGAGACCCCGCTCATCGGCGAGGTTGCCCGCAAGTCCGGATCGACCCTGGCCACCCAGTCCGACGCCGAGCGGTTGCTCAGCTCCGGCGAGCTCGTGGGTGTCTGGCCCGAGGGCTTCAAGGGCATCGGCAAGCCGTTCAGCGAGCGCTACCGGCTGCAGCGCTTCGGCCGGGGCGGCTTCGTCTCCGCCGCGGTCCGCACCGGGGTGCCGATCATCCCGTGCTCGATCGTCGGCGCCGAGGAGATCTACCCGATCATCGGCAACATGAAGACCGTCGCCCGGCTCCTCGGGGTGCCCTTCGCCCCGGTCACGCCCACCTGGCCGCTGCTCGGACCGCTCGGGCTGATCCCGTTGCCGAGCAAGTGGCTCATCGAGTTCGGCGAGCCGGTCCACACCGGTCACCTCGGGCCGGCTGCCGCCGAGGACCCGATGCTCGTCTTCGACCTCACCGACCGGATCCGTGAGTCGATCCAGCAGACCCTCCACTCCCTGCTCCGGCAGCGCCGCAGCGCCTTCTTCTAGGACGAGCCCATGCCAGCCCGGATCACCGTGATCGGCAAGCCCTCGTGCCACCTCTGCGATCTCGCCAAGGAGGTCGTCGACCGGGTCGACGCGGACCTCCACGTGGGCGTCGAGGTCCTCTCCATCGACGACGATGACGCGCTGCGGGAGAAGTACTGGGAACAGATCCCGGTCATCCTCGTCGACGGTCGCCAGCACACCTTCTGGCGGGTCGACGAGGCCCGGCTGCGCGGGGCGCTCACCACCGGCTCCCGCTGACCCTGACCGGCGCCGCTCCGGCATACCCCCGAGGGTGAAAAGGTTCGTTTACAGACCTTGTCCGAGCCCCGTTGTGCGACTAGCGTCGCCGTGACGGCGGTATGCCGCCCCACCATCGACGACGACGGAGGCGCCGGATGCTCATCGCGCGGGTCAAGGGCTCGGCCGTGTCGACGGTCAAGGACCCCAGCCTCACCGGGTCCAAGCTGCTCCTCGTCCAGCAGACCGACCCGTCCGGCGAGAGCTCGGGGCCGATCTTCGTGGCCGTGGACGGCGTCGGCGCCGGGACCGGCGAGCTGGTCCTCGTCGTCACCGGCAGCGCGGCCCGGCACGGGCAGCACACCCGCGACCAGAGCAGCGACGCGCTCGTCGTGGGCATTCTCGACTCCATGGACGTCGACGGCGCCGTGAGCTTCCGGAAGAGCTGACGCACCCGTGCCCGGCCCCAGCCGCGACGTCCTCAGTGTGGGGATCGACGTCGGGACCACGACGACCCAGATCGTCTTCTCTCGGCTGTCCTTGCACAATGTCGCGCGCCCGGGCCAGGTCCCGCGGATCCAGGTCGACGAGAAGTCGGTGCTCCACCGCAGCGAGGTCCACCAGACCCCGCTGACCAGCCCGGACGAGGTCGACGCCGCCGCGCTGGCCCGGATCGTCCGCCGTGAGTACGATCTCGCCGGCATCGAACCCGCGGCGATCGAGACCGGCGCGGTCATCATCACCGGGGAGACGGCGCGCACCACGAACGCCGATGCGATCCTCGCCGCCCTGTCGGCCGAGGCGGGTGACTTCGTTGTCACCGTGGCCGGGCCGAGCGCCGAGAGCCAGATCGCCGGCCGTGGCTCGGGTGTGGCGCGCTGGTCGGCCGACCACTACGAACAGGTGACGACGGTCGACGTCGGCGGCGGCACCTCGAACGCCGCGGTCTTCTCGATGGGTCGGCATCTGTCCTCGGCCGCGCTCGCCGTCGGCGGCCGCCAGGTCGAGCTGGACCCCTCCGGTCGGGTCCGCCGCCTCGCTCCGCCGGGACGGGTCATCGCCGACGCGCTGCACCTGGACCTGCGTGAGGGTGAGCCGGCCAGCCTGCCGACGCTGCGGCGGTTCTGCGACGCGATGGCCGACCTCGTCGCGGACCTCGCCACGGGCACCCCGGTCACCCTCGGCCCGGGGATCGCCATCACCGCCCCCTTGGCTCACACCAGCGGGTCGACCTCGGTCTTCTTCACTGGTGGCGTCGGTGCGTGCTACTACGACCAGACTCCGTCGGGCACGATCGCCGAGGTGGCGGCATATGGCGATGTCGGTCCGCTCCTCGCGGCCGCGATGCGCGCCAACGAGCGGATCGCCCACCTCAAGGTGCGCCAGCCGCCGGAGACGATCCGGGCCACGGTGCTCGGAGCGGCCGGCCAGACGGTCACCCTCAGCGGCTCGACGATCTGGGCCGACGCCGACCTGCTGCCGCTGCGCAACCTGCCCGTCGTGCGGCCCGCGACCGTCGGGGCCGGGCAGTTCGCCGAGGCGGTCGGGGTGGCGCTGGCCCGCTGGGACCTCGAGCGGGATGCTCTGGTCGCCATCGTCGTCGACCTGCCGAGCGGCGTGGCGTATGCCGAGCTCACCGCCGTCGCATCGGACATCGTCGCCTACCACGACTCGACATCGCGGACCCAGCCGCTCGTGCTCGTCATGACCCAGGACTACGCCCAGGTGCTCGGCCAGACCATCCAGGCCATCCGCCCCGGCCTCCCGCTGCTCGTCATCGACCAGGTGGGCCTCGGCGAGGGCGACTTCGTCGACATCGGCCTGCCGATGCTCGACGGCCGGGCCGTCCCGTTGTCGATCAAGACGTTGGTGTTCTATGACTGACGGCATCCTCGCGGCCACTCTTTTCGGTCACCGGTACGAGTTCCGCGATATCAAGGACCTCCTCGCCAAGGCGAACGAGGAGAAGTCCGGCGACCGGCTGGCCGGCATCGCCGCGGAGTCTGCCGCCGAGCGGATGGCGGCCAAGTTCGTCCTCGCGGAGGTCACCCTCGAGACGCTGCGGGCCAACCCCGCCGTCCCGTACGACGAGGACGAGGTCACCCGGGTCATCGACGACGCCGTGAACGAGGCGGCCTACGGGCAGATCAAGGGCTGGGCGGTCGGTGAGCTGCGCGAGTGGCTGCTCGCCGACACCACGACGAACGAGATGATCCGGCAGGCGGCCGGCGGGATGACCGCGGAGATGGTCGCCGCCGTGACCAAGCTGATGAGCAACCTCGACCTCATGCTCGCGGCGAGCAAGATCCGCAATGTCAAGCACTGCAACAACACCATCGGCCTAGCCGGCACCCTCGGCTCGCGGTGCCAGCCGAACCACCAGACCGACTCGGTCGAGGGCATCCGGGCCGCCGTCTACGAGGGGCTGAGCTTCGGCTCGGGCGACTCGGTCATCGGCATCAACCCCTCGGACGACTCGGTGGGCAGCGTCTCGCGGCTGCTCGAGATGACCCATGAGGTCATCACCCGGTGGGAGATCCCGACCCAGAACTGCGTCCTGGCCCACGTGTCGACCCAGATGGAGGCGATGCGGCACGGTGCCCCGCTGGGCCTGGTCTTCCAGAGCCTGTCGGGCTCGCAGAAGGGGTGCGAGTCGTTCGGCATCAACGTCGGGATGCTCGACGAGGCCTACGCCCTGGCCAAGCGGTATGCCGTGGCGACCGGTCCGAACTACATGTACTTCGAGACCGGCCAGGGCGCCGAGCTGTCCGCCGACGCCCACCACGGCGCCGACCAGCTCGTCATGGAGGCACGCTGTTACGGGTTGGCGAAACGATATGACCCCTTCCAGGTCAACACCGTCGTCGGCTTTATCGGTCCCGAGTATCTCTACGACTCGACCCAGATCGCCCGCGCCGGGCTCGAGGACCACTTCATGGGCAAGCTGACCGGCCTGTCGATGGGCTGCGACGTCTGCTACACCAACCACGCCCGCTCGACCCAGAACGAGAACGAGAACCTCGCCGTGCTCCTCGGTGCCGCGGGGGTCAACTTCATCATGGGCATCCCGATGGGCGACGACTCGATGCTCAGCTATCAGAGCACCAGCTATCACGACGCGCCGAGCCTGCGGGCGCTGCTGCGGATGCGACCCCTGCCCGAGTTCGAGGCGTGGATGGAGGGACTCGGCCTCATGCGCGACGGCCGGCTCACCGACCGCGCCGGCGACGCGTCCTTCTTCCTGGCCCGGTGACGCGATGGCCGACCTAACCCCCGCCGAGGTCCGCTCGCTCGTCGCGGACATCCTCACCGAGCTCTCCGGCGCCGGTATGCCGACCCCGAGCGCCCCGCCGCCGCGCATCCCGACACCGAGTGTCCCGACACCGAGTGTCCCGACACCGGCCGGCGCTGGCACTCCCGCGGCCGCCCCGACCGCGGCCGCGGCCCAGGCCCTGATGGCTGGGGCCTCCCCGCGGCCGCCAAACGGGCCCACCCCGAGGGTCGAGGTCGCCGACCCGACGGCGGACCGGCATACCCTCGGCGTTCTCGACCCGGCCAACCCCACCGGCCTGACCAATCTCGCCGCCTCCACCGGAGCGCGCATCGGGGTGGGACGGGCCGGGAGCCGCCCGCGGACCCGGTCGATGCTGCTCTTCCACGCCGACCACGCGGTGACCCAGGACGCGATCTTCGGCACCGTCCCGCAGTCGGTGCTCGACGAGTTCGGGCTCTTCGCGGTGCAGACCCAGGTGGCGAACCGGGACGAGTACCTCCTGCGGCCCGACCTCGGCCGGCTGCTCAGCGAGGAGGCCAAGGCGACGCTGGACCAGCGCTGCGCCAAGCGCCCGAACGTCCAGATCGTCGTCGGCGACGGCCTCTCGGCGGCGGCCGTGACGAACAACCTCGGCAAGATCTACCCGGTCCTCGACAGCGGTCTCAAGGCGGCCGGGCTCAGCGTCGGCACGCCTTTCTTCGTCACCTTTGCCCGGGTGGGCCTCATGAACGATGTCAACGCCGTCATCGGTGCCGACGTCGTCGTGCTGCTCATCGGCGAGCGGCCGGGCCTCGGGGTGGCGGACGCGCTCAGCGTCTACTCCGGCTGGCGCCCCGGACCGGGCAAGACCGACGCCCACCGCGATGTGGTGTGCATGATCACCGAGAACGGCGGGACGAACCCCATGGAGGCCGGTGCCTTCGTCGTCGAGCACGTCCGCGCGGTCGTCGCCGCCCAGGCCAGCGGCATCGACCTGCGGCTTCTCCAGGCGGGTGAGCGCTGATGGCCATCCTCGACCCGATCCGGGCGACGATCCTCGCGACCAGGGTCATCCCCCGGGTGGACCGCCGGCTCGCGGCGAAGTTCGACCTCACCGACGACCAGCGCAGCATCGCCATCGTCACCGCGGATATCGACGACGTCCTCTATGCCTCGCTCGACGAGGCGACGAAGAAGGCGGACTGTTCGGTGGTCTACGCCCGGTCGTTCTACGCCGGCTCCGGGCACGCCAGTGGCCCGCTGTCCGGAGAGATCATCGGTGTCCTCGCCGCCCCGGACCCTGAGGAGGCCCGGGCCGGGCTGGCCGCCTGCGTCGACTACGCCCAGACGAAGGCGTGGTTCGAGTCGGCCAACGAGGAGGGGACGCACGCCTTCTTCGCCCACCCGATCGCCCGCACCGGCAGCTTCCTCAGCCGCGAGGCCGGCGTCCCGCTCGGCACCTCGCTGGGGTACGTCATCGCCCCGCCGCTCGAGGCCACCTTCGCGCTCGACGCGGCCCTCAAGGCGGCCGAGGTCGACCTCGCCGTGTGGTTCGCGCCGCCGTCGGAGACGAACTTCTCCGGCGGCTACCTCGTCGGCGAGCAGAGCGCGGTCGTCGCGGCGACCTCGGCCTTCCGCGATGCCGTCCTGTCCGTCGCCGCCGCACCGAGGGAGGGCTGAGATGGCCGAGCTCGACGCCGACCTGGTCTCGATCCAGGAGGCCCGCTCGCTCGCGGTGGCCGCCAAGGCCGCCCAGAAGCAGTTCATGGCCGCCGACCAGGCCCAGGTCGACCGGATCTGCCAGGCCATGGTCGACGCGATCATGCGGGACTCGGCAAGGCTGGCTCAGCTGGCCCACGACGAGACCGGCTACGGCGTCACGGCGCACAAGACGCTGAAGATCGAGTTCGCCGCCAAGGGCGTCTGGGACTCGATCAAGGACACCCCCACCGTGGGGGTGCTCCGCCGCGACGAGGCCCGCGGCATCATCGAGATCGGCTGGCCGGTCGGCGTGGTCGTCGGACTGACCCCGTCGACGAACCCGAACTCGACGGCGATCTTCAAGGTGCTCATCAGCGTCAAGGCCCGCAACGCGATCATCGTCGCCCCACACCCCTCCGCCGCCACGGCGACGCACGAGGCGGTCCGGCTCATGGCCGAGGCGGGGGAGCGGGCCGGGATGCCCAAGGGCCTGGTCTCCTGCATGCAGAACTCCACCCTCCAGGGCAGCCAGGAGCTGATGAAGCACCACGCCACCTCGCTCATCCTCGCTACCGGCGGCACCCCGATGGTCCGCGCGGCCCACTCCACCGGTAAGCCCGCCCTGGGCGTCGGGCCGGGCAATGTCCCGGTGTATGTCGACCGCAGCGCCGACGTCCGCGCCGCCGCCGAGGCGATCGTCAACAGCAAGTCCTTCGACTGCTCGGTCATCTGCGCCACCGAACAGGCCGTCGTCGCCGACGCCCCGATCGCCGCGCAGCTGCGCTCGGAGATGGCCGCCCTCGGCGCCTACTGGGTGCCGCCCGCCGACAAGCCCGCCCTGGAACGGCTGCTCTTCACCAGCTCCGGCGGCATGAACCCGGCCGCGGTCGGGCGCACCCCGCAGGCCCTCGCCGCCGCGGCGGGCATCAAGGTCCCCCAGGAGGCCCGGATCCTCGTCGTCGACCTCGCGTCGGTGGGCCGGGACGAGCCCTTGTCGGGGGAGAAGCTCACCACCGTTCTCGGCTTCTATGTCGCCGACGGGTGGCGGGCCGGCTGCGAGCGGTCCCTCGAGCTGCTCCGCTATGGCGGCGACGGCCACTCCCTGGTCATCCACGCCCGCGACGAGGACGTCATCCTCGCCTTCGGCCTGGAGAAGCCGGCCTTCCGGATCCTCGTCAACACCTGGGGCACCCTGGGCGCCATCGGCGCGACCACCGGGGTCATGCCCTCGCTCACCCTCGGCCCGGGCGGGGTCGGCGGCGCCGTCGTCGGCGACAACATCACGGTGACCCACCTGCTCAATATCAAGCGGGTCGCCTACCCGCTGCGGCCACCGCCGGCCGTCGCCTACGAGCTGGCCCCGGACGTCCGCCGGGGCGGTCTACCCGGCGGCGCCCCGACGGCCGGAGCGGGCGCGCCCCCCACCGACGAGCAGCTCGAACGGATCATCGCCAGAGTGCTCGCGCAGATGCAGAACGCGCCCTGACACCGACCCCCGGCCCGTGACCTGCGGACCGGCATACCCACCAGTCACGCTTGCTTGTGCACCACCCAACCGAAAGGAACCCACCAGTGGCCAACCCCCAGTTCATCGCCCTCGGGATGATCGAGACGCGAGGTCTTGTCGGCGCCATCGAGGCGGCCGACGCCATGGTCAAGGCGGCCAATGTCACCCTCATCGGCAAGGAGCAGATCGGTGGCGGCTATGTCACCGTCATGGTCCGCGGCGATGTCGGTGCCGTGAAGGCCGCGACCGACGCCGGGGCCGCAGCGGCCCAGCGGGTCGGCGACCTCGTCAGCGTGCACGTCATCCCGCGGCCGCACGGCGACGTCGAGTCGATCCTGCCCGCGACCGGGGTGACCTCGGTCAAGTGAGCCGCGGTCCACTCACGCACCCTTCGGGGCGCGCGTGAGTGACCGGCCGGTCCAGCGGCGCACCTTCACGTCCGACGACGTGCTGCGTGTCGCCGTGTCGGGTGCGACGACGCTCGTCGTCGGCCCGCACGACCGGCTGACCCCACTTGCCCGCGACCTGGCCCGCGAACGCGGCGTGGACGTCGTCGTCGAGTCCTCGGCGGCGGCGCCCTTCGGCCTGCCCGCGGGCGGCCTCGGGTCACCCTCGCCTGTCGGATCACCATGGGGCGGTATGCCGAGCCGCGCTCCCGCGGGCCGGCTCACCCATGTCGCCGGCGTGGACCGGATCGCGCTGGACCCCTTCCCGGCCGAGCTCAACCGGCCGCAGATGGACGTCCGCGTGCGCGATGTCGTCACCGGACGCGACGGCGTGCCGATGGCGGCCGGGGTGCTCAGCCTGCGCGAGGGGTCCTTCCCGTGGCATCTGGACTACGACGAGATCGAGTACGTCATCGAGGGCGAGCTGCACATCACCCTCGGGTCGCAGCGGGTCGTCGGGCGGCCGGGCGACGTCATCGCGGTCCCCAAGGGCAGCTCGATCACCTTCGGCACCCCGTCGTGGACGAAGTTCCTCTACGTGACCTACCCCGCGGACTGGTCGGGGTGAGCACCATGACGCAGACACTGGACCGGGCCGCCCTCGATGCGACGATGGCCGAGCTCGCCGCGGTCATGGGTGCTGGGGACCGGCTCGAGGACGGCGCGGCCGAGCTGGTCAAGGTCGGCGTCGACCTGGGGACGGCATACACCGTCGTCGTCGCGCTCGACGAGCACGACCGACCGCTCGCCGGCGCCGCGGAGTTCGCCGACGTCGTCCGCGACGGTGTCGTCACCGACTTCATCGGGGCGGTCGACCTCGTCCGGCGGCTCAAGGCCCGGGTCGAGGAGCGGCTCGGCTGCACCCTCACCGCGGCGCACGGGGCGTACCCGCCCGGCGTGCCTCGCAGCGACGTCCGGGCGGTCCAGCACGTCATCGAGTCGGCCGACCTGGAGTGCACCGGCCTGGTCGACGAGCCGAGCGCGGCCAACGAGGTGCTCCGGCTGCGCGACGGCGTCGTCGTCGACGTCGGGGGCGGGACGACCGGGGTGGCCGTCGTCCGCGGGGGCGAGGTCGTCCACACCGCCGACGAGCCGACCGGCGGCACGCATCTGACCCTCGTCATCGCCGGGGCGCTCGGCATCCCCGTCGAAGAGGCCGAGCGGCTCAAGACCGACCCGGCGCAGCAGCAACGGCTGCTCGCGCTGGTCCGACCGGTCATGGAGAAGGTCGCCTCGATCGTCGTCACCTCGACCGCGGGCTGGCCGGTCCCGATGGTCTATCTCGTCGGCGGGTCGGTCGCCTTCCCCGGCTTTGCCGAGGCCGTCAGCGAGGCCAGCGGCCTGCCTGCCGTCGTCCCCGTCCACCCGCTCTATGTCACCCCGCTCGGCATCGCCCGAGCGGCCGCCCCACGTCCCCGCGGCACCACCGCGGCCTACCGCATCTGACCCAAGGAGAGACCGACCATGGCCGACACCCTCGAGCTGCGGGCCTACAGCTATATCGACCGGATGCAGCCGCAGTACGCCTCCTTCGTCGGCACCGTGACCCAGGGCGACCTGCCCACCGAGGGGATGGCCGCGCTCTACGTCGAGATGGCTCCCGGCAACCACGTCTTCCGGGTCGTCGACGTCGCCGTCAAGGCCACCGAGGCCCGCCCCGGCGCGCAGATCGTCGAGCGGCAGTACGGCATGTTCGAGCTGCACTCGCACAGCCAGGCCGAGGTGCTCCAGGCCGGCGAGGTCGTCCTCCAGGAGCTCGGCCTCACCCAGGCCGACCGGCTGCGGCCCAAGATCGCGTCGCTGCAGGTCATCACCAATGTCAGCCCGTACCAGTCCCAGCTGCTCAACCGGTTCACCCGCGGCATGATGCTCGTCGCCGGCCAGACGATGCTCGTCGTCGAGTGCACGCCGGCGGCCTACATCAACTACGCGGCGAACGAGGCGGAGAAGGCTGCCACGGTCAACCTCATGCATATCTCCTCGGTCGGGGTCTACGGCCGGCTCTGGATGGCCGGCACCGAGGCCGATATCGTCACCGCCCGGGACGCGGTCGTCGCCGCGCTGGAGGGCATCGATGGCCGCGACTGAGTTCACCCGGCGCCGGTTCGTCACCCGGGCCATGGTCGAGGACGCACACCGCGCCGGCCAGTCGCTCACCCTCGGCCCGCGCGATGTCATCACCGACGAGGCGGGCACGCGCGCGCGCGACCTTGGGGTCACGGTCGTGCGCGAGGGCGGCGGTCCCGGTCGACCCTCCGGTATGCCGGTGTCGCGTCCGGCGACCGGGTCGGCACCGACCGGTGGGACTGGCGTCGGGGCGACGTCGGGCGGCGCCTCGGCCACTGCGGTCAAGGCCGCGATCCGGGCCGCCGTCGTCGCCGAGCTCGGCACCGACGACCCCCGAATCGACGCCGCGATCGACCGCGTCTTCGCCCGGCGAGGGCTCTGACCAGCCCGCCTCCCGCGCGCCCGCTCCCGTTCACCGGTCGGGAGTTGGCCCCCCTCCCCGCGACGTCGTAATCTGGTCGGACGGGTGGGGCCGAACCTCCTCCAACGCCCCTGCTCGGACGTCAAGGAAGGACCGGTGACCTAGGCCCGTGTGCGCGCAGCCCATCGGGCGCGGGGGCGTGGCGGACTCCTCCGAGGGTCGGGCGAGCATCCGCTCCCCGCTCGGATCCGTCGTCTTCGTCGGTGCAGGCCCCGGTGATCCCGGCCTACTGACCCGTCGCGGCTGGGACCTGCTCGGCCGCGCCGACGTCGTCGTCGCCGACGAGCTCGCCGCGGTGACCTTCGCCGGTGCTCTCGGCGCGCAGACCCGGCTCGTCGAGAGCGGTGCCGCCGCCCATGGTGAGCACGGCGAGGAGCTCACCGCCGCGCTGCGCACCCACCACCTCGTCCGCCAAGCTCAGGCCCTCCCTCCCGGTGGCCTCCTCGTCCGGCTCATCGACGGCGACCCGAGCTTCTTCGGCGGCTTCGCCGAGGAGGCCACCGCCCTTGCCGAGGCGTCGATCGCCTTCTCCGTCGTGCCCGGGGTGTCGGCCGTCTCCGCCGTCCCGGCCCACGCCGGGGTCCCCTTGGTCTCCAGCCTCGCCGGGGCCCCGTCCCGCGGGGTGTATGTCGTCAGCGTCTGTGGCGGCGCCATCCCGGACTGGTCTCCGGCGCTCGCCCCGGACGTGACCACCGTCGTCCTCGGCGTGCCGGAACGGCTCGAAGCCGCCTTGGCGGACCTGCTCGGCGCCGGGCTCGACCCGCAGACCCCGGTGGCCCTGGTCCAGGACGGTACGACCGGCTCGCAGGCGACGCGGGTCATCCGGCTCGACGAGGTTGCGAGCATCTTCGACTCCAGCTCCGCGCCGGCCTTTCCCACCCTCGCCGTCGTCGGTGCCACCGTTGCGCTGCAACCGAGCCTGACCTGGTTCGAGGAGCGCCCGATGCACGGCTGGCGGGTGCTCGCTCCGCTGACCCGCGGTGAGGCGGCTCCGCTGGTCGACCGGCTGTCGGCATACGG
>ERZ795047.2274-NODE-2274-length-18606-cov-5.210231_pt1 | contig 18606 bp, 11 predicted proteins | sample MGYA00375131_ERZ795047 | MGnify/ENA primary metagenome ERZ795047 (study PRJEB30176, sample SAMN05720228) | activated sludge metagenome | isolation source: Anaerobic digester | place: Japan | collected 2015-05-20 ...
AAAACCGGTATTTCTCCCGGATCGCTTCTTGGTAACACCACTTGATCAATTCAGTTCCGGCAAAAGCGGAGACGAGCAGGAGTAGTGTCGATTTCGGCAGATGAAAATTCGTGATCAATGCCCCGGTCACTCGAAAAACGAATCCCGGGTAAATGAAAATTCCTGTAGAACCCCTTTCTGCGCGGATTTCTTTATGTTTGGCATAAATGTGCTCGAGAACCCTGGTCGACGTCGTTCCGACCGCCACGATGCGTCGCCCTCTTTCCAGCTGTTCCTGGATTTTCGAGGCAGCCTCTTCCCGAATTTCGTATTCCTCGTGATGCATTCGGTGCTCTTCTACGACCTCGGTTCGTACCGGCTGAAATGTTCCGTAACCCACGTGCAGTGTGAGCTGAACATGACGCAGCTCGGCAAGAAGCTCCGGGGTGAAATGAAGCCCCGCAGTCGGCGCCGCGACCGAACCCCGGCTTCGGGCATAGACAGTCTGGTAACGGACGCGGTCTTCGGGGCTGTCGTCCGAGGCATCGCGCTCGATGTAGGGCGGCAACGGCATTTTCCCAATTCGCTCGATGTGCTCCCAGAAATCTCCGCTGACGGCAAACCGAATCAGTCGTGTCATTTCTTCCCCAACTGGTGGCTGGAGCACCTCAGCCTCTAGACCCGGCGCGAAGATCAGCCTGGTACCGGGGCGCGCCTTTCTCCCCGGCCGGAGAAGTACTTCCCAGACGCACTCCTCCTTTTGCTTCAGCAGCAGAACTTCGATCGTCCCCGCAGCGCCTTCCCGGCGTGCATTAAGCCGTGCGGGAAAGACACGGGTATCATTGAGGACCAAAAGATCATCGGCTGTGAGGAACGAGGGAAGATCGCGAAAGCGGGCATGAGTAATACCTGCAGTCTTTCTGTCTAGGACCATCAGACGTGAGGAGGCGCGATCTGAGGGCGGATGCTGCGCGATGAGTTCCGGCGGAAGCTCGTAATCGAAATCAGCCAGTAGCACGCGGCTATTGTATTCGAGCGGCCTTCCAGGTGCATGTATGAACACTGTGCTCATCCAGAGGCAAGTTTGACTTACGACTACGGCCGCGTTGTGACAGAATAATTCGCTTCCATGAGAATTCCAAAACCGGTATTGCTTCTTTCCTCCGGGCATTTTTGCGTCGACATGTACTCATCGATGCTTGCTGCCTTTCTTCCCTTTCTTCAAGACAAGCTCGATCTGTCGTTATCGCAGGCCGGCATGCTGGTCGGAGTTCTCGTTTTCTCCAGTTCCCTGACCCAGCCCGTATACGGCCTTCTCTCCGATCGCTTTCGAAGCCGGGCCTTCGTGGTCTTGGGGCCCGCCCTGGCTGGCTTGTTCATTTCCAGTCTCGGTCTTGCACCGAGCTTTAACTCTCTTCTCTTCCTGCTCTTCATCGCCGGCGTGGGAATAGCGTCTTACCATCCGCAGGGGGCGGCCCTGACTCACCGACACAGCGAGAGAAATCCGGCATTCCACATGTCCATTTACGTGACTGCCGGGACTGTCGGCTTTGCTCTCGGCCCCCTGTACATAACGTCGGTCATTCAGCATTTTGGCCTTCCCAATTCCTTCTGGGCGACAATCCCGGGCCTGCTGGTAAGTCTTTTTCTGTACTTTCACGTACCGGGGCCGACTTCGGGGCCGGCCCATCTCGAAGGCCGTCCTAGTGCCAGGCTTCGCACCGTGTTACGACCCCTGTTGGTTCTTTACACACTGGTTGTCCTCAGATCGATCACCCATTCAGGGATCGCTTCGTTTCTTCCCCTGTACTACATTCAGCACGGCTATTCTGCTTACACGGCTAATCGATTTCTGACGATCTTTCTGTTTGCCGGTGGTGCTTCCGGACTTGCAGGTGGCTGGCTCGCAAGCCGTTTCAGCGGAAAGAAGCTGCTCGCTTTCTCTTTCATCACTTCGGTGCCCCTCTTTCTGGCCTTCCTGACTTCCCAAGGGATCTGGTCGGTGCTCTTCGGCAGTGCAGGCGCGGCGTTTCTGCTTCTTACGAACCCTCTTAACGTGGTGATGGCACAGAACCTCGTTCCTCACGGCGCCAGTACTATCGCTGCTCTGACTATGGGATTCGCCTGGGGCATGGCGGGGCTGCTGATCCCCATAATAGGCAGCGCGATAGAGATTTTCGGGTTTGAGTCGACTTTCGCGGTCCTGACCCTGCTGGCTTTGCCCGCCTTTATCCTGACTTTCCTGCTGCCCGACGAAAAAGCCGGCGATAAACATTAACGCCAAAGGGCGGACTCGCCCTGCACGCCTTGGTCACCTGTTGCCTTATCGAAAAATGTTCCATGTAAGGGACGTCAGGCAATGAATCCTTCCGGCGTTTTTTCGGCAAGTCAACTCGTGCCGTTGACAGTTCTAAAGCGCCTCTTTACGATGAAATTAAACCCCGCCTTGCGGTTTTTCGCATGCTGCTTGCGAAAGAAAAAGCGCGTCGCTGATTCCAGTTTGGAGGTATCCAGTGGCAAGTTGGAGCCATTTTCTGGGTGACGTGACCCGCACTCAGTTCCTGAAAGACCTTTATGCGGAGATTCAGGACGACAACGTCTTCAATGGTGCCGCAGCACTCGCTTACTATTGGATGCTCGCGATTTTTCCCGCCCTGATCTTCCTGCTGAGCCTGCTGCCTTTCCTGCCGATACCCAACCTCGAGGACGCAATCATGGACTTCATGGGAGAGGCACTGCCCCAGGAAGCGGCGGGACTCTTCAGCAACGTGCTCTCACAGACCGTCGAGAGCTCCAGCGGCGGTCTCTTGTCCTTTGGGCTTCTCTTTACGCTCTGGTCCGCCTCCGCGGGACTTTATGCGATCATGCAGCAGCTGAACATTACTTACGACATCAAAGAAGGACGCTCCTTCGTGAAAGCCCGGGGAGTATCCATACTGCTGACGCTAGGCTTTCTGCTCATGATCATAGGAGCATTCGCTCTGATCGTGTTCGGAGGCACGCTGCAAGAATGGCTGGCGTCCTTTGTGGGACGTAACCCGGTGCTTCTGGCTTTCTTCGCATCGCTCAGATGGATCATCATCATCGCCCTCCTGCTTCTGGGCTTTTCGATGATTTATTACTTCGGGCCGAATGTGGAACAGAAGTTTAAGTTCATCACGCCAGGCAGTGTCCTGGGAGTTGCTCTGCTGGTAGCTGCCTCTTTGGGATTTAGCTTCTATGTTTCCAACTTCGGGAACTACGCAGCCACTTACGGAAGTCTCGGCGCCGTGATTATCCTGCTTCTCTGGCTCTACCTGGCGGGTTTCGTGATTCTTGTCGGGTCAGAAATCAACGCCCTGCTCGAGCACTACAACCCGGAAGGCAAGCAAAAAGGCGATAAGTTCGAAAGAGCCTGACCGGGCGCAGAAACTGAACAGCTGGCTCGGTTCACGCAGGCGCGGCCAAATGTTCATAATATTGACGTGGGCCAGAGTCGGGTAATCGAAATCCCTATTCGCGGTATGGACTGTGCGGACTGCACTCGCCATGTCCGCAAAGCCATCGAAGACGTTCCGGGCGTCTTGTCGGCCGAAGTCCTGCTTGCCTCCGAAAAGGCCTTGGTGAGACTGGATCCTGCCCGGGCGGATTTTCAGGAAATCCGCGAGGCGGTCGCTCGCGCAGGCTATCTTGCTGAATCACCGGAAATCCGCCCCCAGCACTCGGACGCCGCTGCCAGGGCGCTCACTGTTTTCGGCCTGGTGTCCGGCGCGGTCCTGTTCGTTATTGTGCTCGGCGAATGGCTCGGTGTGCTCGAAGCCATCACCTCGCGAGTACCCTGGTGGGTTTCGTTACTGGTCATAATCACAGCCGGCTATCCGGTTTTCAGCGACGTCCTTCGGGCGACCCTCGCCGGGCGCGTGATTTCTCACACGCTCATGACCCTCGGGGTGATTGCTGCCCTCCTCGTAGGCGAATGGGCAACCGCAGCTGTAGTCGTATTCTTCATGCGCCTTGGCGCATTTTCAGAAAGATTCACGGCCGACCGCGCTCGCACGGCTCTCAAAGATCTCCTGAGCCTCAGTCCCGAGCAGGCCCGGATCGAACGAGAAGGCCGGGAAGTCGAAGTGCCGATCGCCGAGATTCGTCCCGGAGATGTCGTTATGGTAAGGCCGGGCGAAAAAATCCCAGTCGACGGAAAAGTGGTTTCAGGCCACGCCGCTGTTGACCAGTCGTTGATCACGGGAGAAGGCCTTCCCATCGACGTTGAACCAGGCGCCCCGGTCTTTGCCGCCACTACTGTTCATGGTGGTTCTTTGCGCGTCGAGGCTGAAAGGGTCGGACGCGCCAGCACTTTTGGCCAGGTGGTGACGATTGTGGAGCAGGCCGAATCGCGCCCTTCCCGGGTCCAACGGTTTGCTGACAGGTTTACCGCCTGGTTTCTCCCCCTGGTTGCCGCGGCTGCAGCCCTGACGTTTCTTTTACGTCGCGATCCGATGGCAACGGTGGCGGTTCTAGTGGTTGCGTGCTCGTGTTCGGTAGCCTTGGCTACTCCCATAGCCGTTCTCGCGTCGGTGGGGGCAGCCGCTAAGCGAGGACTCCTCTTTAAAGGCGGGCGAACACTGGAAACACTGGCGAACGTCGACACCGTTCTGCTTGACAAGACCGGCACGCTGACTCGGGGCCGACCGGAAATCACCCGGGTGTTTGCCCTTCCCCCTTTCCAGGAAAGCGAGGTTCTCCGCCTGGCTGCCAGCGCCGAAAGATATTCGGAACATCCTCTGGCAGAAGCCATCCGGCGCGCTGCCTTCGACAAAGAACTCACTCTTGCCGATCCGAGCCATTTCCGGGCCGAGCCGGGAATCGGCGTCCAGGCGGTGGTGGAAGGACGGCGCGTTTTCGCAGGAAGACAGCACGGCGCTGCAGCCACCAACCTTTCCGATGCCTTCTCCTGTGCTCTGGATGATCTCCAGAACCGCGGCGCAAGTGTGATTTTTGTTGAAATCGATGGCCGGCTCGCGGGGTTTCTGGCCGCCGAGGACGCCCTGCGTCCGGAAATCCCGACCGCTATCGGCGAATTGCGCAGACTCGGGATCCGCAAAATCGAACTGCTTACCGGAGACAACACCGGCGCCGCAGCCCAGGTCGCCTCAACTCTCGGCATCGATTATCGCGCCAATCTTTTACCCGCCGACAAGATTCGAGTCGTTAAGGAATACCAGGCGAGAGGGTGCGTGGTGGCCATGGTGGGTGACGGTGTAAACGACGCTCCAGCTCTGAAAATCGCCGACGTCGGTATCGCCATGGGGGCCGGGGGCTCCCCCGTCGCCGTTGAGGCGGGTGACTTGTCGCTACTGACGGATGACTGGCTCCAAGTCCCGGTGGCCTTTCAGCTGGCGCGAAGAACGATTCGAGTCGTGCGAAGCAATCTTCTTTTTACCGCCGCTTACAACCTGATCGGGATCTCTTTGGCGGCCTTCGGCCTGCTGCCTCCTATCCTGGCGGCCGCCGCGCAATCTCTGCCGGATCTGGGCATCCTGGCCAACTCTTCACGCCTGCTCCGCGCCCCGGTTCGCTAAGTATGTAGGACAGAGCTTCACAAAATAGGTTCTTCCCCAAAAAGAGATCCGTCCTGGTCCTCATGCGTGGCCAGCGTCCCTATTTCGACCATTGGACTTTTTCTTCTGACTGGAGGTCCGTCAGGACCGACACGTGACTGGCAGCTGAGCCCGAGCTGCAAGAGCGGTCTTTGCCAGCAGACGCTGACAGGTGAGGAGGCGGTGCAGGGAGTTCACGTGCCGGTCCTACGGACCTGGGTCTTTAACCTTTGGTCGTTTCTATAAGCGTGTCGGTCCTGACGGACCTCTGATGCGACTGCGAGCGGCCGGATGGTGGTCAGGGAGCAGGACGACAGGTCTGGACGCGCCTCGAAGTTTGGAAGTTTGACGAAAATACGGGAAAAAAAGGGGACGCTGGCTAAGAACAGAAACTGCAAGTCACATATGCCTAACGACTTGGAGCGAAAGGCACGTTCACGATATCTCCATTTGAGAGGTACAAATGAGGACGCTGAATGAAAACGGGGGGGGTGGACTGTAAGTGATTTATGGTTAATAGCTTAGAGCGATACATACGTTCACAACACGTTGATTTTTGCGGGCGAACGACTTAGTGCTCACCGAAAGCCGGGACTACGAACAAGATTACTGACGGTTTTCTTTTGTGTTTTCCAGAAACATCTGCAAAGCTCAGATATATGAAGGATTATGTCGAGCTTCCGGGCATCGGGGTCATCAACGACGAATACCAGCAAGATTTCATCGATCTCGAAGTAAGCGGGGATGGCGCCTGGCGTGTCGGTGATGACGGCGTATCGCGCATTCTCGCACCACGGGATCGCAAGGTTGAACTGATCGTTTTTGAAGACAAAACGCTGGCACTCGTAAAGTCAGCCGTTGGCCCGCAGGCCTACTACCCTTTGCTGGCGTCCTCTTTTGAGCCCCCTGCCGAAGCAGTGCTGATGGATCTTGACGGTACCAGCGTCAGAAGCGAACACTTCTGGATGTGGATCATCGAGCAGTCGATCGCCCGCCTGAAGGGCGACCCGGACTTCCGCCTGGAACCCGAGGACGAGCCGCACGTTTCAGGGCATTCGGTATCCGAGCACTTACGGTACTGTATCGACAAGTACGCCCCAGGGGGCAGCCTTGAAGAGGCCCGTCGCCATTACTTCGAAATAACCTCCTTTGAAATGAACGAGATCGCCCAGGGAAGGGGCCGTAGCGATGCCTTCCGCCCGAGTCCCGGATTGAAGGAGTTTCTGACCGAGTTGAAAGCGAGGGGAGTCAAGATTGGCCTGGTGACTTCTGGACTTTACGAGAAGGCCTGGCCCGAGATCCTTGCGGCTTTCAGGACACTGAACATGGGAAACCCGCTTGATTTCTATGACGCGATCATTACCGCTGGCGATCGACTGGCAAAAGGTCGCACTGGAACGCTGGGAGAACTGGCGCCCAAACCCCATCCTTGGCTTTACGCTGAAACAGCTTATGTCGGGTTAGGGGTCGACAGGTCGCGCCGCAACCGGGTTATTGGCCTGGAAGATTCGGGCGCGGGTGTGGTTTCCATCCGACTGGCAGGATTTGCGGCCATCGGGATTGACGGCGGCAACATCAAACATAGCGGCGTTCGGCCACTCCTCCACGGCTACTGCAATAATCTCCTGGAAGCGCTTCCCGTGATTCTTGGGTAGTTTGTGCGGAGAATTTCGGAGACTCAAATAGGAGAGCAGAAAAAGAAAAGAGGCGCTTAATGCGCCCCCTTTCTTTTTCTCCTGTTGCGTACGCTCGACGATTGATCGTCTCTAATTAATCCCAGTGTACCGTTTCCGCTGAGCTGCAACCAGTCGGACTCGTCTGTTTGTTATGACGGAATTTGTCTGACAGAACCCAATCCCGCTTCCGCGCGTCATTACCATTGATCAATCAACGAAGAGGAGTGACCGTGAAACAGCAAATGAGATTCTATGCTTTCGTTGCAGTCAGCATCGCACTTCTGCTGGCGGTTTTAGCGGCACAGGCGAACCCCGAACCCTCCGCAAAGGAGCGTTGGCTCCGGGTAATTGAAACCGAGATGGAGCTGGCGCCGCAGATGACCAGAACCTTTCGCCCGCGACGCTATCAATTTGTCGAGATTGTGATGGGCGCGGGGGAGTTCTCGCGAACTACAAGCGGCTCTTTCGCTCGCAGAACGACCCCAAGCGGAGACATTTCGACATTGCGACTGGATACTTCGGACAACGATTTCCTAATCCTCGCAATCGGAGGTCCTGACAATCTCGGAGTGTGGCGAAACCGGGTCGTGCACTACATTCCCTGGGACAGGATCGTCGACATTTATTTCGAAAACTCGCCGGTGGCCGGAGGAGTGGTGCGGTAAGAAATCAAGGAATCCGGCGGCTTTCTGCCAATAAAAGCTATACCTGACTCCATGAGAATGCTACGATTTTACTGAAATGTGCCTAAAGTAGGCATATTGACACAACCTGTCAGGAACGATTCAGAAAAGTCACGGAGCAACACTCCAAAAAGGGAGGTCCTCATGGAGTTAGTCCGCTTGGAGAATAGAGAGACCGACATCCAGACGAGAGTGCGTTTGGAGAGGGAGCGCCTTCGGAAAGAACTCGGCCTTGACGAGCAAGAACGCGAACATTTTCGCCGACCCGAAGAGCGCCCGTTTACGGCCGACCAGAGGGCGCACACCACGGTTCTTTTCGGCGGCCTTACCTGGAAACACGAGCATTTGATACATGGCAGCCTCGAAGGCTTAGGATACAAGTGCGAGTATTTGGCTACACCGGACGTACAGGCTTACAGGCTTGGAAAGGAATATGGCAACAACGGCCAATGCAACCCCACCTATTTCACGGTCGGTAACCTGATCAAGCACCTTCAGGACTTGGAGGAGAAAGGGCTGACCAAACAGCAGATCGTCAACAACTACGTGTTCTTCACAGCCGGCGCTTGCGGTCCTTGCCGGTTCGGCATGTATGAAGCCGAGTATCGACTCGCCTTGAGAAATTCGGGATTCGACGGATTTCGCGTACTGCTTTTCCAGCAGTCGGGGGGCTTGTCGCAAGCTGGCGTATCCTCCGGCCTGGAGATGAACCTCGATTTCTTCCTGGGCATCCTGAACGCCTTGAACATCGGGGATCTGTTAAATGCCCTGGGCCACCTCATCCGGCCATACGAAGTCAACGAAGGGCAGACAGACCGGGTGCTGGATGATTCCGTCAGATTTCTGCACGACGTGATGAAGTCGAAAGAGCGCCCCAAAATAGCCGAGCGTTGGGCGCGGCTTCTCGGCAGTAAGACCGGGACGGCCACAGACTTGCTGAAGTTCATCAACCAATTGCGAAGTGACCACTATATCGAAGGACTTCGCCAGGTCCGAAAACGGTTTGAGGAAATCGAGGTCGATTACACCCGCGTTCGTCCCATTGTCCATATCACCGGAGAGTTCTGGGCGCAGACCACGGAGGGAGACGGCAACTTCCACATGTTCCGTTTCCTTGAGAAGGAGGGGGCGGAAGTTGTGGTCGAGCCAGTGGGCACGTGGATTCTCTACATGCTGCACCAGGCGGTTCAGAAAACTCGGGACACCAAGAACGTGAATTTCAGCGCGCCTCTCTGGAGGCTCGATTTACGAACTCGCCACGAGCTTGGCTATTTCCGACGGCTCATGCTGCTGAAACTGGCCGAGTCGGTATTCAAACGGGAGTTCAATCGGCTTCGCCGGACCCTTGGGGAGACTGTCGCGCCCTTGAACGATCAGTACGAGCTGCAGCGGCTCGGACACCCCTATTACAACAGCCGGGCCGGCGGCGGAGAAGGCCATCTCGAGGTTGCCAAGAACATTTACTACAGCAACAAGGATTTGGCTCACATGGTTCTCTCGCTCAAGCCGTTCGGGTGTATGCCGTCGACCCAGTCCGACGGCGCCCAGGCGGCTGTCACCGCACACTACAAAGACATGATTTACCTGCCGATTGAGACGTCTGGAGAGGGAGCGGTTAATGCCTACAGCCGAGTCCAGATGGCTCTTGGGGAAGCTCGGACGAAAGCGAGCGAGGAATTCAAGCAGGCCCTCGGCGCCTGTGGCTATAGCCTTAACGAAGTAAGGTCATTTACCGCAGATCACCCCGAGCTCAGGAGCCCATTTTTCCGGATTCGTCACCGAAAAGGCGTTGTGGGTAAGGCCGCCAACTATGTTCTGCAAGTCTCAGAGCTCATGCGCAAGGAAATGAAATCCAGGATCAGTCTACCAACAGTGACAGGAGGAGAAGTGAATGCTGGGTCCGAGTCTTAACGTTGTACCTTCGAAGCAAGTCGATGAACTGATCCTCGGGCTGGACGTGGGATCGACCACCGTTAAGGCCGTGGTGGTCAATCCCGCTACGGACGAGATCCTATGGCAAGACTACCAGCGGCACGAAACCAAACAACTGGAGAAGTGCCTTGAGTTCATGAAGCGCCTGGAGGCTGAGTTTCCGGACGCGGTCCCCAACAAATTACGGATCTTCACGACCGGGTCAGGAGGAGCAACTGTGGGCGAGTTCCTGGGAGCGAAGTTTGTCCAGGAGGTCAACGCGGTCTCGCTCGCCGTTGAGAAGCTTTACCCCGAAACCAGTTCCGTAATCGAACTAGGAGGGCAGGACGCCAAGATCATCATCTTCAAGGAAATCGATGAGACAGGACGAAAGAAGAAAATCCCCAGCATGAATGACAAGTGTGCGGGGGGTACCGGCGCCGTCATCGACAAAATCGCGGCCAAGCTGAAGATCCCGCCTAACGAGCTGTGCCAACAGGGTTATTACGGCATCAATCTACACCCCGTGGCAGGCAAGTGCGGCGTCTTCGCCGAGACCGACATCAACAGTCTGCAAAAGTCCGGTGTATCTCGGGACGAGATAATGGCGTCACTGTTCGAGTCGATTATTCAGCAGAACCTCTCCGTCCTCACCCGTGGCCACACCTTGCGACCCGTGGTTCTACTACTGGGCGGCCCGAACACTTTCATCAAGGGCATGGTGGAGTGCTGGAAGCACAACATCGTGAACCTCTGGAAGGAGCGCAACGTGCCCTTGCCGGAAGGTGCCGACCCGGCGGACCTGGTCCGCGTCCCAGACGACGCTCAATACTTCGCGGCCATCGGGGCTGTCGAATTCGGCAAGAAAGAAGAACCCTGGGTCGGCGCCTGTAAAGGGTGCGAGCATCTCGAGTGGTATTTGCGCGAGGGCCGTGAGCAAGAGCGCAAAAAGCAGGGCGGACGCGGCCTTTACAAAACTGAAGAGGAACTTCAGGAGTTCCTTAAGAAATACACCCGCAAAAAGTTTGTGCCGCCCTCGTTCTCTCCCGGCGAGGTCGTGAAAGGGTTTGTCGGTATTGACGGCGGCTCGACCTCGACCAAAGCCGTTTTGATTGATCGCGACAAAAGGCTCCTGCTCAAGGCGTACCAACTGTCCAAGGGCAACCCGATCGAAGATACCAAGGACATGTTCACCAAGCTTCGGAAGCAAGTAGAAGATCAGGGAGCCCGACTCGAAATCCTGGGCGTCGGCACGACCGGCTACGCCAAGGACATCCTCCGCGAGGCGATAGGCGCCGATGCAGCCATCGTGGAAACAGTGGCTCACACCCAAGCCGCGCTTCACTTTTACGACGACGTCGACGTGATCTGCGATGTCGGCGGACAGGACATTAAGATCATTGTCTTGAAGGAGGGGCGAGTTAAGGATTTCAAGCTCAACACCCAGTGTTCAGCAGGAAACGGCTATTTCCTGCAATCAACTGCCGAATCGTTCGGCATTCCCGTCGAGAAGTTCGCTGACGTGGCTTTCAGCGCCGCGGCGTTCCCCAGCTTCTGTTCCGGATGCGCTGTCTTTCTCCAGTCGGACATCGTCGATTTCCAGAGAAAAGGATGGAAGCCTGAGGAGATCATGGCCGGGCTGGCCAACGTTCTTCCCAAGAACATCTGGCTTTACGTGGCTCAGATTCCGAATCTCGCCGCGCTTGGCAGGAAATTCGTGCTACAGGGAGGAACCCAGTACAATCTTGCCGCCGTCAAGGCACAAGTCGATTTCATCGAGTCGAGATTCAAAGACAAGCCCTTCAAGCCTGAAATTATCGTCCATGAGCATTCAGGCGAAAGTGGGGCGATAGGCGCGGCGCTCGAAGCGTGCCGCGTCTATGCGGAAACCGGAAGAACCAGTTTTATTGGCCTGGAGGCGGTCAACCACATCTCCTACAAGTCGACCTGCAACGAAAGCACCCGCTGTTACTTCTGCAAGAACAAGTGCCTGAGAACGTTTATCGACGTAAAGGTTCGGACCGCCAATCCGGCCGAGATCAGGCCACGGAACAGCAAAGTTCCACTGGAGCCCGGAACGACTCGATTAATCATCGCTACCTGCGAGAAGGGAACGGTCGAGGATGTCAACGACATGCGGGCGATCAAACAGGGGTTGGACCGCGTCAAGGACGCGAATCCGAACATGGCTGAAATCGCCGCCAGAACCGCGTGGCAGTCCTGGAAGCCTGAGCGGGTTGCCGACCCGATTCCCAAGTACGCGATTACCCCGGGGCAGCGACGTCGAGTTGCGGCGATGAAACGGCGCGATAACATCCGGATCGGTATCCCCCGAGTGCTCAACATGTACTCGCTGAACCCTCTTTTCAGCGCCTACTTTGAAAGCCTGGGCATCAAGCCCACGAATCTCGTCTACTCAGATTTCACCGACACGAAGTTGTATCGCGAGGGCGCCAAGCGCGGATCTATCGATCCCTGTTTCCCTTCGAAAGTCGCGATTCCTCACATCCACAACCTCCTTTTTGAGAAGCACGAGAAATCACCCCTCGATTACATCTTCTTCCCGATGATCGACGATCTTCCTTCACCACTCCAATACACCCAGGGGTGCCGTGCCTGTCCGACGGTGGCAACCACGCCCGAGGCGGTCAAGGCCGCTTTTATCAAGGAAGGCGACTTGTTCGCCGAAAAGAAAGTCGTTTTCCTCGATACCTTCGTCAACCCGGCGAACCCCGGGCTCTTCAAGCAGCAGATGTTTGCTCAGTTCCGCGACATCCTCGGACTGTCCCGAGAAGAGAGTGACAGAGCGGTTGACCAGGGCTACCAGGCGCTGGACAAGTTTCTGAACCAGACGCTGCGCAAAAAGGCGCGCGAGGTTCTGGACCAGCTAGCGGAAGAGCAGCGGGTTGGAATTGTGCTCCTCGGACGCCCATACCACAACGACCCGGGTATCAATCACGAGATCCTCGAGGAGTTTCAGAAGGCGGGATATCCGGTCTTCACCTTGCAGTCGCTGCCGCTCGACGAGGACCTGCTGGAGCAGATGTTCGGAGAGGAGGTCGAAAGCGGGGTCATCAGGAGTCCGCTCGATATCAGTGACGCCTGGAAGAACAGTTATAGCGAAAACACCAGCTACAAGATCTGGGGAGCCAAATTCACCGCGCGCCATCCCAACCTCGTCGCGCTCGAGCTCTCGAGCTTCAAGTGCGGCCATGATGCCCCGATCTATTCTGTCGTTGAAGAGATCATCGAGAAATCGGGAACTCCCTATTTCTCCTTCAAAGACATCGATGAGAACAAGCCGACCGGCTCATTTAAGATTCGCGTTGAAACAATCGATTACTTTCTGAAACGCTATCAGCAGGATATGCGAAAGAAGGCCGAGAAGGAGCGGCTCCTTAACGAGCGGCTGAAGGCGTTTGAATCCGAGTTGCGGAAACAGCTGTCGCAATCCGCGCCATCCGAGGCAGGAGAAATGTATGCAGTCGGATAAGATCATGTTCGAAATCTACCGCGAGGCCGGGTATAACCGGCGCTTCCGGGTTCTGTATTTCACGGAACTGAACGATCACAATCGGGAAAAGGAAATCAACCGGGCCATGGCGGGCGAGCATTACTACGACGGCTTCATTCGGACTCTGAAGAAGGATGAGGCCAAAAGCGCAATCGCTGAAATCGTCACGCGCCTCAACCATGGCGAGGAAGTGCCGTTGTCGGAAGTCCACCAAAAGCTGGAACCCTATTTGAGTCCATAGCGTCCGGGCAACAGAATCGGCGTGCTGATCCGGGTCCACGTCATGCGTGCCATTGCGGCTTGGTACCCGCGGATAGCGCGGATAAGCACGCCGATTTCTTTTCACACCTTCTCAGGGTTTGTCACGCGACCCGCTCGGACCTTCTTCAGGGTAAATGAGGGTTTCACCCTCGACCTGTGCAAAAGCTGTAAGAGTGTGCTGCCTCAGCTGGCTGGCATCAATTATGTGAAACACCTCGATTCCCCGGAGCGCAACCAGGTAGTCAGAGATCAGCTGTCTATGACATCGCCAGGGAACCGCTTCGGCGCACATGATGACTGTCCTTGAATCTCCGGCGATACGGAGCAGAGAATCAATCCCCTCTCGAAATTCCGCAGTTTGCATGTAGTCGGCATAATTGCGAAAACTCTCGTTCTTCCAAGCGGTGTTTACGCTCGCCACGTCCCCCTTCCTTCGCAGGCCGCCGAGCTCTTTCAGATGGTAATAACTTAGCCCGTTTTCTTCCAGAAGACTCTCCAGATCTTCCCGGTTGAACTGGGGAAAACGCCTCGATCCCGGAAACGAGCGGACATCGACCAGCTTCACTATCCGGTGAGCCTGAAGCAGTTCCAGGAAGATTTCGAAAGGCCGGGTCGAATGTCCGACTGTATATAAGGGCCCCGATGTCATACCTCAACTATGCCATGTTGGAATGATTACTATTGCTCGAAACTTGGTCCGCGTGCTCCGTGGACCGGCCCGAAAATCTCGCCCTCGTCCTTTTGCCCGCGCTTGGCGAAACCTATGCAGCAAGAATCGCGTATGTTTGATTAAAAGTAACCTTGCGAGCAGATTCTGCTCCTGTCTGTTCCCACAACCAAGCATGAATCTCCGGCTCTATTTCGGCCGCGAGGCAAGCACACGAAGGGTTGGCATCCCAGGCGTCGCGGAATTGGAGGAGTGTATGAGGAAGTATGCGCCTACTCTCTTGATAGCCGCAGTGTGGATCTTTGCCGGTTCGGTTTCGGCACAGGTGTTCGATATCCCGTTAAGCCCCGACCAGGAACCAGACGGTGTTCAGAGCGATGCTACCGGGCATTGCCTTGGCCGTCTCGAAGAAAACTCGTTTGAAGTCATCTGCAGACACACCGTACAGAATGTTACGGCGGCTCACATTCACAGAGGCCCGACTGGGGAGAACGGGCCCATTATCCACCCTTTCGAATCGGCAACATCGCCCTTCAGAGGCGTGTTTGAGTTCAGCGCCGAAGATCTAGCCGATCTCCAAGCAGGAAACCTGTACGTCAACGTTCATTCGACCGCGAATCCCGGCGGTGAAATCCGCGGACAGATCGGGCCGCCGGCGGATTCGGCCGTCGTTTTTGCGCTTGAGCCAGGCCAGGAAACCGGTGGCGTAACCAGCACCAACACCGGCCAGTGCATGGCAACACTCAATGCCCTGGGCGACGCTTTTACGATCGCTTGCTCTCACACCGTCGCCGATGCCGCTGCCGCTCATATACACTCGGCGCCGGCAGGGGTAGATGGCGATGTTGTTTTCGGTTTCGACACCCCAACGCTCATCTTTGACCAGGCAACCCCCGGGGATCAGAGGTTCACGGAAACCTACGACTTTGACGATTTCCTGAGAGATCTCCGCTCGGAAGGGCTGTACGTCAACGTGCACTCTCCTGCCTTCCCAGCCGGGGAGATACGAGGTCAGATTCCTTTGCCGCCTGTGGTCCAGTACTTTCCTCAGTTCGGCAACGGAGGTGCGGCGGCTGAGCAGGAAGAAGGCCTTGTGTCCTCGCTTGTGCTCACCAACGCTTCTTCCTCGACAGCAGCGGAAGGGATAATTCGTTTCTTTGACGGCGACGGGCAACCGCTGACGGTTGGGCTGATCGGCCCCGGCGCGGGGGCACCCGCCTCAGAAATCGATTTCTCAATTCAACCGCTGGGCAGCGTGACTATCAATACAGACGGCGCAGGTGATCTAGTCGCGGGCTCCGCAGAAGTCATCTCGAACCAACCGTTTGGAGGAATCGTTCGGTTCCAAATCCCGGGTATTGGGATCGCTGGTTTCGGCTCGGCGACACCGCTGCAGAATGCGATCATTCCGGTGCGCCGTACCGACGAACTTAATACCGGTGTCGCCATCCGGAACCTCGAAAACTTCCCGCTCACCTTGACGCTCGAGTTGAGAGGGGAAGACGGAGCGTCCTTCGGCGAAAATGCGACCGTCGAGATCACCATTCCCCCCAATGGCCGCGTTTCACAGTTTGTGAACGAGTATTTTCAGGACGTTGACACGACCAATGCAGTTGGAACCATGGTGATCTCTACCGAGCAGGGATCCTTTTCCGCCATCGGGCTGGAATTCGGCACACAAGCCGGTCAATTCACATCTCTTCCGGTGACTCCCGTGGTTTCGGAGCCTCCACCGGACGAGGCACCACAGTAACTGAGAACAAGGCAATGCGGCAGAATCGGGGACTGTCCCTAGCCGGATTGGGGACTGTCCCTTACCGCATTCTGGAACACGGCAGTTTGTTGTGGCCGGACTCTCCAGCAGCGATTTTCCGAACCGAATTAATTCTGTTCGTAGTACCGGCTTTAGCCGAGCTTTAGCCGGGTAGTTGCCATCGTGCAATTGTTGCTATATGAACGATTTAAGGCCCGCCTGAAGGCGGCACTACAGACAGGGACCCTGCGGCGGTTGAGGTGCCGCCTTCTTTATCGTGGGCGAACTCTCCAGCTCCAGAGTCCGGCTTCGTGCCTTTTCTGCCCGCGTCCCGCCAATTGAATTACGGGAGGTCAACGCACCGGTGTCAGATTCAGAAATCAGGGACCAGGTTCAGGGACGAACCAGATCGGCGACGGTGTTTGGACTGGTTTCAGGGACTGTCCCCAACCGTGTCAGAAATGCAGAAATGGGGACGCTGGCTAAGAGCCAGGACTGCAAGGCACACAGTGACAACGCTTTAGGGTCACACTCTCGTTCACAGCAAGTCCATTTTTGCCGTATGAACGACTAACCGCCCGCCTAAAGGCGGGACTACAAACCAGACCGAGGCTAGGTTCGGCATTTGACTGAAGCATTAGCGATCTTTTGCGCGGGGGCATGAAATGACGCATTTAGGAAGACTCTCTTTCATGTTCGCGGTTCTTTTGCTGACAATGACCGCTGCCGCCCAGGGAGAGTTGGTCCAGCTCAATCCCCTGAAAGACAACACTCTGTACCAGAGGTCGGAGGCGCTCAGTAATGGCGCCGGAATCGGTATTTTCGCCGGGCGGACCGGAGATGGCAGCGTGGTTCGCGGGGTCATGGCCTTCGACCTGAGCGGCATTCCTCCCGGATCGACCATCACCTCGGTGACTCTCACGCTCGGCCAAACTAACACCAACGACAACACCCCTCAACCCCAAGTTATTTCGATCCATCGGCTCACTAACGATTGGGGTGAAGGCACGTCTGTAGCCAACCTGGGCGGTGGGGGCGGCGGCGCCGGGGGCCCGGCCACCGCTGGTGACGCAACCTGGCTTCACACCTTTTTCGACACGGCCTTATGGGAGAGCCCCGGCGGTGACTTCGTAGTCGAGGCCTCCGCTTCAACTGAAGTTGCAGGTAACGGCGACTACATATGGCAATCGGAGGGCATGGTCGCAGACGTGCAGGCCTGGATCGATAATCCGCAGTCGAATTTCGGCTGGCTGTTACGCGGCAACGAGAACGTCACCTCGTCGGCGAAACGCTTTGGAAGCCGTGAATCGGACTCGCCGCCGGTGCTGCAGGTCGAATATACCACAGTGGATGGAAGCCGGCCGCCGCTCACTCATACGATCCATTTCCCGCAGTTTGCAAACGGTCAGGATTTCTTCAGTCGCCTTGCCCTTTTGAATCCAAGCCAAAGCGCCGTGTTCGCGGAGGTTGCCCTGCGAACAGACGGGGGCGAGCCGCTCCCGCTCACTCTCAACGGAACGTCAGTGCCCGAGAACGGCTTGATCGATCTGGAGATCCCGCCCGGCGGCCTTCGTGTCTTCCAGACAAACGCAACCGGCGCGTTACAGACCGGGCCAGTGACTGTGCGCTCGAGCGCCCCGCTAACCGGGGTCATTGTCTTTGGCGGCGCCCTCGGGTCGGCCGCCATTGTGGCCGTCGAGGAGATTTCTGACGGTTTTGCCGCGCCAGTCGAGAGCCGGGGCAATGAGGTCCGAACGGGCCTTGCCGTTCAGAACGTCGGCCAGAGTCCGGCGACGGTCACCTTGGAGTTGCTTGACGCTGACGGGCTGGTTCTGGCGACAACAGAACTGGAAATCCCCCCGCTGGGCAAGATCGCTCGGTTCATCGACGAATTGCAATGGGACAACGCCATCGATTTTACAGATTTTAACGGGAGCGTGCGGGCCCTCAGTATGACGCCACTAGCCGCCGCCCTTGTCCAGAACCGGGTAACCAACGGGATCGTGTACCTGGCGACAATTCCGCTAGCCACCCTCCAGTAGACGCCGGTGGGTTTCGGAGGAGGACACGTCAGCGCCCGGATGAAACCCACCCTTTTACGTTACGTCGGAGACCCGATTCAGCCCCTCTCCGACATGTTTACCCTCCCTATCGAAGGCACAATTTACAGTAATGTAACTGCAACTTTCCGCTACTCACTCCCCTAATCAGTTCACTACCTGCCAAGATTAACCTTTAGGCAGGCTCGGTGATCGGCGCTTATCGCGCTGCAAAGCCTGGTTTCCTGTGCAGGTCGGCGACAAGAGTCCTGAGAAGTGGACGTTGTCGGCGTTGGCGTTTTGTCGGATTCTCTTAGCAACTGGTCGGGTTGAAACGACCGGCCTTGACGCGAACAAAAGGAGGTTCGTATGGAAGGCTTTAACAGACGGCACCTGTCCTTTTACTGTCTCGTGACTCTGCTGGTGCTGCCCGGATGCCTGGTCTCGGCACAGACAACGGCATCGATCTACGGCACCGTTACCGATGTTCAAGAGGGTGTTTTGCCCGGCGCCACCGTCACCGCCACTAACACCCTGACGAACGAGG
>ERZ795047.2275-NODE-2275-length-18601-cov-6.217136_pt1 | contig 18601 bp, 15 predicted proteins | sample MGYA00375131_ERZ795047 | MGnify/ENA primary metagenome ERZ795047 (study PRJEB30176, sample SAMN05720228) | activated sludge metagenome | isolation source: Anaerobic digester | place: Japan | collected 2015-05-20 ...
TGGTATCTGGGATTCCCGTTTGGTTTGACTTCGGAGCAAGTCTTGATCCTCGGTGCCAGAATATATATAGATTCCTCCTAAAGATCCAAGACACGGCAGATGCGGGACGAATTTCTTCAATCAAGACTTATTTCGACGCTTATTCAAGACGACGAGAAAAAATACTGAATTCTGCTGTTGAAGTTTTTTCAGACATCTCACACAGTGAAGTAAGATCTATCGTGCAAGTAGCAGAGGACGAGTTTTCCGGTTTTTTTGGGGAGTACATAGTAAATAATATTGCACAAATCTCCGAAGATATTGATATAATAAGAGGAGCATTCCTAAGTCAGAGAGATAGTGCGAAGGGTCCTATGTTCTACGAACCTGTCTTGAGACAAACATTCTGGCGACAGATTAAGTAGACTAGCCAAACAGCACGATTTCTAATAAATTAAGGAAAAATTAAATCTGTCGGGGGAAATGAATGGCTAAGAAGCGACAATTTCGCGTGGACTTGCATGTTCATTCTAAGTATTCCGGCGAGTCCCTAGCTGAGCCCAAAGATATCGTGGAATCGGCCCTTGATAAAGGGCTGGATGGGATCTGCATAACCGAACATGGGAGTCTTTACGCAAGCCGTCCTTTCGAAGAGCTAAAGAAGAAGTACCCAATTGCCATTTTCAGGGGCGTCGAACTCGCAACTGATGCAGGCCACATGCTCGTTTATGGAGTTGAAGATGAGATTTGGAAGGACTGGGGCCGAAACACCTTATGTAATGCTCAGGAACTGGTTAACCGCGTAAGAAGCCTTGGAGGGGTTGTTGTTCCTGCCCACCCCTGGCACATATCTCACGGAGCCGGTGACCAGGGTGGCCTTATAGTTGGCGTAGACGACAGGATCACATCGCTTGATAATCTGACAGCCATCGAAGTGTGCAACGGTAAGCAGGCAGGCAATCCCATAGTACATGAAGTCCTCGGTGCGTTCGCAAAAGAAAGGGGGCTCGGCAGTCTGGGCGGAAGCGATGCACATATACCTGAGAATGTCGGCAAAGCCTGTACAGTTTTCAGAGCCCCCGTATACTCAATCAAAGACCTTGTTAATGCCCTCATGTCCAAAAACTACTATCCTCAAAGCAGCTAGGCCACTGAAAGAGCGCGTATTTCAACTGTAGCTTTAGTGAGCGCTATTTCGCACCAAAACCTACTGATACCAAAAGCTCTTCCACCCTCGATCCATCTTGAGGGGACTGAGTCACACAAATGATGGTCCCGTAAGGACTGGTAGCCGGCTCCAGATCCATCCAAAAGTCAAAGTAACCCCAATCAGGAGCACCTTTGGAAGCCGTAACTTGCTCTATACCCAAGACATTGTGGCCATCCTCTACTTCGACGGTAAAAGTACCCTCAGGCACTCTTGCAAAACCTACCATCCTGACCCTCTCGGTCAATATAGATCCTTCTGCGGGTTTGAGTAGTATTACATTCTGCCCATCTGCCACATGCGATACAGGTATTTGCAGGGTTTCATCGCCTGTTTTTCCGGGCACTATCATCTCAACCGCTACGTCTGTCTCCTTGCTTAGCGTAAACCCTGCATAAGGATAAGTAATAACCTGTAAGGCTCCTTCTTGTGGGGGAACAAGTTTCACGGAAACCAAAAGACCTGAGTCACGGACTGACACATTGTTCAGATCGATGGTGTACCCACCACTAGGCTTTTCCCCCGCCAGAACCACCAGTATTGTCTTACCGTCTCGCTCAAACAAAAGCGCTGCAGGCTCTTTCACCTGAGACAGATCATTTAACCATTCAGACAATTCCTCATCATCAAATCCCAATGAAACTGAAGGAGGAAGGTCTTTGATCCCCGACAATAGGCCGTCCAGATCTGCAGAGTAGACGCTTTTTTTGCCATCCTCGATGAATATGAGATATTTCCCTTCGGAATCATAGTAGATCTTCTTATCACCTGAATAAAACACATAATCGGCTTCAGTCTCACTCTTTGCATCCTTAGGATCCTTAACGAACTTGGCCTCTTTGAATGCTTTCAGAAATTCGTCGGCAACGTCTATCTTAACCTTGTTCCCAAATCGATCCCCTACGTATAGATCGGCACCCTCTAATCCCGCCAGAGTAACCAGATCTTTTGCCCCACATCCTGCAAATACCAAGGACATCAAGAGCAAGGATGCAAGGGCGATGTACGGTGCGGCCTTTATTTGCATGGTCTGTATCCCTCCATATTGAGTTAGCTCAATGCAAAGATTGAAGAAAGAACTTAAGATCATAGTTCTTTGGTTTTAGACGCTTACTTTCACCCTAAGTTCCATCTTACTAGTTCCACCTAGAATATACCACGTTCGGCTGGAACTACAATTTCATCTTCTCTTGACCATCAAGAGCATTCAAGTTATCTTAACTAGAGGTACCACAACGCTGCTACTTATAGAAAGAGTGGTTGGTCACATGCCAGAGTCGAAAGGTTCCGTGCTCATGCTGCCCATGGGATTGGACATAGGCGGTGCAGAGACCCACGTGATCAGCCTTGCTAAAGGAATGAAGCGTCTCGGCTGGCAAGTTTTAGTCGCGTCTAGCGGCGGACAGCGAGTATCCGAGCTTACTGAATATGGGATTCCCCATTTTCACGCCCCGCTTGATTCCAGGTTACCCCATCGCATGCTCCAAGCGTACAATGCCGTTTCTGACATACTAGATACATATGATATAGACATAATTCATGCACACGCTAGAATACCCATCTGGCTATCGACAAGATTAGCCAAAAAGAGGAATATTCCCCTAGTAGCCACCTATCACGGACAGTTCAAGGCAGGTTTTCCCTGGATGTTTTTCACAAAGCCCGGAGACAGGACAATAGCGGTTAGCAATAGTATTAAGGACTACATAGTCGAAAGATTCAATTTCAACCCAGATAACGTTATCGTTATACCTAACGGTATCGATGTTAACCTATTTCATCCTGCCACTGAAGAAGAAAAATCAAAAGCGCGTAATCTGCTCAATATCCCTGCAGACGCCACTCCTGTGGTCGCCTACGTATCCAGGATTGAAGATGATCTAACTCAAGCAGCGATTACCGCCCAAGAAGCGGCATTTTGCCTCGCGTCGAAGTACCCGGGTACTATACTGCTCATTGCGGGAGATGGCCCGGGCATGTCTGCGGTCAAGGCTAGAGCAACTGACATAAATTCCTCTTGTCAGAAAGAACTGGTGCACTGTCTGGGATTTGTCTTAGATACCCCATCCTTATATGCAGCCTCAGACATCGTCTTAGGCATGTCCAGAGTCGCCCTAGAGTCTATGGCATCAGAAAGACCGGTAATCATATTTGGCCCCAAAGGGACGTTTGGGCCAATTTGTCCCGAGAACATAATTGCGCTTGAGGAAAGAAACTACGTTCCCAACCTGGCGCCTTTCCCCTCAACCGCCGAGGTCCTGTGCAACCTTATGGAAGACCTACTGAAAGATCCAGAGAAGATGAGACTTGCCGCGAAACTAGGGCGTCAGACAGTACTGAAACACCACTCAGAAGACAGCGTCGCAAAGTCCACTGAACAAGTGTACTTAGATCTGCTAAAACACAACAAGTAGAGTCTTTCGTACGCACGTTGGAACCTGCTCCCTCCCTAATACGTCATGCTAGGTATGTAGTAGCAGTGTTTTTCGTTTATGGCATGACCTTTCGAGGAGGCTCTTCCCTTATGTATGCATCTACTCGTTCATCCCAAAGCAAGAAGAAAACCATCAAGGCACTTTTCGTCACACTAGTCGTACTTGCGACAATATCAACCCCGACCACAGTTTCTCTGGCGTCTTCCATATCGATACCGCAGGAACCTGTATCTTTGAACAACCTATTGGAGACTTACGACCGGGACTCTGGCTCCGCCTTCAGGTTCGTACTGGCGACCGACAGCCATATCGGATCAGGTCAAGGAAACAAGAACTCTGCATTGGCGATAAGAGACATTCAGTCAACATACAAGGATTCATCGTTCATGATCCATATGGGAGATGTAACCGAGACCGGCTCAGAGGAAGAATATTCGCTCTTTCAGAACATGACATCACTTTTCACTTTTCCAATTGTAGGCACTGCAGGAAATCACGAATCTAGATGGCAGGATCCTTTTGCAACCAAGTTCTCTGACTACTTAAGTCCGTCCAACTTTTCTTTTGACTGGGGAAAGTGGCACTTTGTAGTGCTGGACACCACATATCCTGAGCAAACGTACGGAACCGTCGATCCGTCGATTATCTCCTGGCTCAATGAGGATTTGGCTTCTACGCCCAAAGGCACACCAATAGCGATTTTCTCCCACCATCCCATATTCTACCCCGCAACCACCTTCCAAGACTCAGATGACGCTTTGTTATCTATAATCGATAAATATCCGGTCCAGGCACTATTCTGCGGACACGGGCACTGCTTCATACCTTGGAAACACCAAGGAAGGGCATGTTTCATGATCGGTGCTCTTATGGAAAACTGCTATTCGGTCGTAGAAGTCGACGGACTAGAAATGAAGGTCTACGCTATAAAACCCGGGACCGGATCAAACGATCATGTCAAATCGCTAATCGGTGAGGTAATTGCAGAGCCGATTACGTCCTTTACAAATCCAATACATAGTTTTCAGGGTTTGGTGAAAGACGACAAACTTGTTTTCGACTTCGAGCTCCTATCACCAGCGTCTTGCCAATTCCAGATAGATGGAGGGACTTTTAGTGACCTTGGCAGTTTGCCGGCTGGGATGCATCAGTTTTCAGTAGATGTGTCCGCGCACGCTCCGGGTTTGCATACCATCAGATTGAAGGCAACAGGTACAGACGGACCCTATACTAGAGTGCTTGAATTTGAAAAGGATCTCACGAAGTACGTGGCATGGAAACTAGATCTCGGCAGCGCGCTCACCGGCCGGCTACTCCGAAACTCTACTGAATCAGTTATCTTCGGTACAAGAAACGGTTCTGTGTACGCCGTACACCCCGAAACAGGCAGTTTAATTTGGCAATACAATGCAGGCTCATCGTGGTGCGGAGGTGCTATAGCTGACCAGGAGCTGTATTTCGGAACGTCTTCAGGTGAAGTGCACTGCATAGACAAAGCAACAGGTGCTTTCATTTGGAAGGAGTCGATAGACCCATTAGGATTCATTGAACCGCCTGCGATCACGCGCACTGGCGGAAAGACCCTTCTATACATAGGATCTCCCTCGGGAAAGATCTACGCAATCGACACAAGCACAAAAGCAACTGCATGGGTCTATGAAGCCATAGGAGCAGTAACCAATACTCCTTCTACCGGGCTGGGCATGGTTTTCTTTGGAACTTGGGGCAACAAGTTCTACGCGCTAGATGCCAAGACCGGCCAATTAAGATGGGAAAGAGAATTGGGACGCCAGATATACTACTCACCTTCACAGAATTCCCTTCTCTTAGGAGGCAAGGTATTTGCGTCAACACCCGCCGATAAGCACAGCGGAGGGAGCTTCGTGTATGCACTAAACCCATATGATGGCACTGAAGTGTGGAAAGGTGTGAATTCGCGCACTTTTTTGGAGCCAACTCTACCGCTCAGCTCTAATGAAGATAGAACAATAGTCCGAAAATATGTATTGGTTCCGGACTCAAGCGGGCTTGTAACGTCCTACTTTGCCGACAGCGGGCAAATACCGTGGCGCATCCAGGGTTATTCAACATTGTTTTCAGGTGTTCCAAATCTCGACGAGATCTACGTAACCGGTGGCGCAAGAGGCGTTATAGCCATACATCTCAAAGAAAAACAGGTTGATTACAAGGTAAGAGATTGCTTCTTGTTCGTAGATCCACTTGTCGTAAAGGTTCAATCCCCGGACAACAGTGATGTCTACAATTATCTGATCATTCAAGGGGACAACAAGGGGGATTTGTGGGCCATTAGAGCCGGTAATTGAACCGGGTATAGATGGAAAAGAGGACCTCATGTGAGGTCCTCTTCTGTTTGACTGATGGTAGTAAAACAAAGATGCCTTAATACCCTGTAGCCTTCTTAAGGGCTTGGCCAAGATCGGCAAGAAGATCGTCTATGTGCTCTATCCCTACCGAGATCCGCACCAAACCATCTGCGATGCCTGCGGCTTGTCGGGCCTCCGGCGTCATAGGCGAATGCGTCATGGACGCAGGGTGTTCGACCAAAGTACTCGTTTCGCCTAGGCTAACGGCAAGATGACACAACTTTACCGAATTCATCAGTGTTTTGCCAGCCTCAAACCCGCCTTTTAACTCACATGCAATCATGCTTCCGAACCCCGACATCTGTTTCTTTGCAAGCGCATGTTGGGGATGAGACGGCAATCCTGGGTAATACACTTTTTCAACACCTTTATGTTCCTGCAAAAATCTGGCTATCGCCATTGCGTTTTCCTGAGCTGCTTTCATTCTTACGGGAAGAGTTTTTATGCCCCTTAGTATGAGCCAGGCGTCGAATGGTGAAAGGACCCCGCCTATGTCCTTCTGAGTCGTGCCGGCAACATAATCCATGAACTCCTTCTTCCCAACCGCAACGCCTGCAATGAGATCTCCGTGTCCGCCCAAAAACTTAGTAGCACTATGCACTACCACGTCAATTCCCCACTCAATGGGTCTTTGAAACACAGGGCTCATAAACGTATTATCTACTATGGTAGTTATCCCGTGCTCTTTGGCTATCTTCGACACGCCTTCCATATCAACCATCTTAAGTATGGGATTAGCAGGTGTCTCGAAGTAGATTATTTTTGTGTTAGGCTTTATGGCTTCCTCAACTTTTGCCAAGTCCGAACAATCCACCAGATCGACATCAACCCCGTATTTACTCAGAATTCCTGTAAGGAATGCAAAAGTGCAGCCATATACACATTCATCTGCAACAATGTGATCGCCGGCGCTCACGATTGCCATTATCACGCCGGATATTGCGGCCATACCTGACGCAAAAGCCAACCCTTTCTCCCCATTTTCAAGGGCGCTGACGCTTCTTTCCAACGCAAAAGTTGTGGGATTTCCAAGCCTTGTATAGATGTATCCGTCTCTTTCCCCTTTGAACCTAGCCGCACCTTCTTCAACGCTTGGGAACACGAAAGTCGAAGTTTGGTAGATAGGGGCTACGATCGAGCCCGTTAGGGGATCTGGTTCTTGACCTATGTGAGTAGCCTTTGTCTCTATCCGCATGTCATCTTTGTCCATGCATTACGCCTCCAAGATAGCATATTAAGGTATACAAACGACTTACTCTCTTTCGCTTAGTACTTAAGTTCTGATGTCTTCGGTCCCTCAGTCACAAGCCTGTCCCTTATGTCCTGCGATTCCTTCAGAAGTTCTTCTACGTTACATACGAGCACCTTACCATCTCTCTTCTTAAAATGCCCTTCAACAAGAACATGTCTCACATTCCGTGCATCTGCAGAATATAGTATCGAAGCCAATGGATCGTAGACAGGCCAAGTGTGAACCATGTCTAGGTCCCACACCACAAGATCCGCCGCGTAACCAGGTGCCACATCACCGGTGTTCGCTGAAAGCGCTAAATGACCGTTCATCAACATCTGCCACAGGGATTTCAGAGGGTATGCCGACGCATCGCCAAGGTGGTCCTTAGCCAAAAGACCATATAGTCTTACTTGTTCCAATGGATTCAAGGTATTCGAACTTGCGGCGCCATCCGTACCAACGCCTATTTTCAACGGTTCTTCCAAACGTCCCAAACATGATGATTCTCCGGAGACCTCATAATTTCCCTGATCAAGTCTTCTCGCTTCGTCTTTAGCCAATCGTTCCCACTGAAACCTGTAGAGATTCCCAAAACCCGATGACAGCTTTAGATACGTCTTAGGACACACGGCAAATACCGCATCGTCTCCGAGATAGGAAAGCTCCTCCTCCTGGATCCATATTCCGTGGCCAATGATACACGGGACATCCAATACCCCCGACTCCTTGAGTATGGCAAACGGGGTTTTCCCATATTGGGTTATACTATCTTTTATCTGCTTCTCAGTCTCAGACACGTGGATATGTATGCCTACATTCAATTCTACAGCTCTTTCGGCGCACGCCTCAAGAACACTAGGAGAACATGTATATGGCGCGTGAGGACCTATACGCATCTTGACCAGAGAACCCCATTTGTGGTTTATGTTCTCGATAAGTAAAGAAGCCTCATCAAGAGCTTCGCGCCAGTTTGGCACCATACCGAACACAGTCGGAGCAATGTCAGCTCTAATCCCGGACTCAAAAGCAGCAGATGCGATTTTATCGGCGAAGAAGTAGTGGTCGCAAAACGCAGTTGTACCGCAATCTATCATTTCGTAAATTCCAAGCATAGCACCTATGTAGACATCTTTCTCGGTAAGGATGCTTTCAAAAGGCCAAATCTTTCGGTTGAACCATTCTTCAACGTTTACGTCTTCAGCTATACCTCTTAAAATAGTCATGGGAGAGTGCGTATGAAGGTTGACAAGGCCCGGGGTTACGAAGCAGTCAGTACAATCGCATACTTCCCACGTATTTACAGACCTATCGCTGCAAGACAAGTCCCTTTCTTCTCTATTGAGCACCTCTTCTATGACTCCGTTACGAACCACCACATCGCAACCGGTTTGTATTGAACCATCGGCGCGTATTACGTTCGCGTTCGCAAGAACCAGACTACCAGACACTAAACCGCCCCACCTTCCTCCAGCTTCCCGACAGCGTCAAAAATGAGGTCTATGAAGGCTTCCCTATCTATCCCCAGCGCCACGTCGCAGTTGGGCTCTCTGCCGGTAACACCGCGGAAGTCTACGACTGTTTTACCTAGGGTAAACTCTCCCACGGTTTCGATAGAGACATTCAGGTGCTGAGTAGACAGCACCTCTGGGCAAAACACAGCCGCTACGGCTACCGCATCGTGGATCGGGTTGCCCTTAAACTGCTTGCGATAATAGATCCCGTAAAAATCCATCAGTTCAGCAATGGCTCTACCTATCCTCCCTTGCTTACGAAGAGCCTCGATTTCGTCCGGGTAGATAAGCGCCCTATGCGTAACATCGAGACCCACCATAGTCAAAGGCACCCCTGATTCGAAAACGACCCTCGCAGCTTCTGGGTCTACAAAAATGTTAAACTCTGCAGAAGGCGTCCAATTACCTTCAAGCGCCGCGCCCCCCATCAGAACTATCCGTTCTACTTTGGCTTTCACATCCGGCTTTGCTAAGAAAACCGTAGCTATGTTGGTCAAAGGGCCTACAGGAATCAAAGTCACGGGTTCAGGGGATGTGAGCAAAACATCTGCTAATAAGTCAACTGCCGGACGAGCGGAACCCTTCAACCAAGGTTCACCGAGGTCTGTACCATCCAGACCGCTCTCTCCGTGGACGTTGGGAGCTGTGGTAAGCGCTCGAAGTAACGGTTTCGCGGCTCCCTTTGCTACTTCTACATCTACTCCAATGAAAGACAAGAACCTCAATGCATTGTTATACGTATTCTCAATTGTACTATTGCCCGCTACCGTGGTTACTCCCTTAACATCCAGCTTGCCGCTGCCAAATGCCAGAGCCAAGGCAACCGCATCGTCGTGACCGGGATCGCAATCGATAATCACCGGTATTCTCCCATCGCTCATCTTGAAGACCTCCTGCTTCTGCTCTGCCGTCCTGAATAGATAGCAAGAGCTACTAACGTCAGTACGTATGGAATCATCTGGATAAACTCACCCGGAACCCTAAGGCTCTGCATGTAATTTGATAGGGCATCTGCAAACCCAAATAACAACGAAGCCAAGAAAACTCCTACAGGATGCCTATAGCCAAGAGTCTCCGCTGCCATTGCGATAAACCCTCTACCGGAAGTCATGTTTCTTGAAAACCAACTAACATATCCCATAGAGAGGTGTACTCCACCCATACCGGCTAGCGCACCGCTAATGGCCAATGCAATGAACTGGACTTTGTGAACAGAGATGCCTACCGAATCCGCTGCATCGGGATTCTCCCCCACTGCTCTCAACCTCAGACCAAAGGAGGTCTTGTAGAGAAACAGATATACAACTGCAACGGCAATAAGGGACATATACGTTAATGCATTTTGTTTTCCGAGGATGGGGCCTATAACCGGGATATCTTTGATTATCGGTATTCTCCATTCGGGTATTACCTTACTGGCAAGGGAACTCGAAACTCCTTTATCTCCTGCCACCACGTAGAGAAGGAAAACGGTTCCTTCGGCCGCAAGCAGGTTCAAAGCAATGCCCGCAAGCACCGGATTTGTTCCTAGCTTAAGGTGCGAATATCCAAGAGTCAGACCTATCACAGCTCCGATCACGATACCTGCAAGAAGACCAAGCCACGCCGATCCCGTAAACGCAGAAACCACAACACCTGTAAACGCTGCAAACAGCATCGTCCCTTCGAGGGCTATATTCACAACTCCAGACAAGTCAGCAACCACGGCACCTAACCCGGCAAACAAAATTGGCGTAGTCACGCGCAGGATCGAAGCGGCAAAAGACGGCGACAATATCGCCCTAAGAAGTGATTGCACTTTGTTTCACCTCTTTCAGGAGCATTCGGTGCCTGTATGTCGATAGGAAGGCTTCTGCAGTAACCAAAAGAATGATCACAGCCTGAATTATCGCAACCATCTCAGCTGATACATCAGAATACATAGCCATGACATCGGCCCCTACTCTCAAATACGCCAAGAATAGTGCAGTCGCGGGCACCAAAGTAGGTTTGTTTTTTGCAAGGATAGCGACTATGACTCCGTCAAAACCATACCCCGGACTCGCCAGCCATTGGAAACGTCTGTAGATCCCGAGCATTTCAACAGCTCCCCCTAATCCGGCAACAGCCCCTGCCAATACCTGGACCGACAGTATCACCGATAGAACCGGAATCCCCGAATATCTGGCAAACTCGATGTTCTGGCCGGTCATCCTTACTTCGTATCCTCTGCCACTTCTATACAGGTAATAGTAGCAAAACACTACCGCGAGCAGTAGCACAAACACCCCAGCGTGAATTCGAGTGTTTGGGATAAGTTGAGGTAACCAACAAGTATTTTTGAGGGGGCGCGATACCAAAGCTCCGACTGATTGATCGCGCATATGATATGTGACCAAATACATACCCAGCTTCAGGAATATGTAGTTTAGCATCAAAGATGCTACCAGTTCTGAAGCATTCCATTTTGCCTTCAGAAGGCCGGGGATAAAGCCTCCTATCGCGCCTGCTGCAATACCTGCCAAAAGGCAGACCAGAGTGTGAATTACAGGAGGCAGATCCAAGTAAATCCCTGCCGCTGTAGCAGCTACTGCCCCTATAAAGAATTGGCCGTCAGCACCCAAATTGAACTGACCCGCCGAAAATACCAAAGAAAGTGAAAGACCAGTGAAAGTCAGAGGAATGGCCGCTTCAAGGAATGCTGCGAATCGACGTGTGGTCGTAAAAGGTCCCCTCAAAAAGTAACCAAACGCCTCGAAGGGCGATTCCGATACTATACATGTTACTATGAACCCTATCAAAAGAGCTACTGCTATAGCTGCTGCAGTCCGCAACAGCTCAAACTTTTTATCTATACCCATCTAACTAACTGGCCTCCCCCATCATTGACGCTAGAATTTCATGCGGCTCCTGATGTTTAACTCCTAACATATAGAGACCAAGTTCTTCTTCTGTGGTCGCTTCCGCATCATCAAAATGCGCCACAACTCTACCTTCATACATGACAATCAATCGGTTTGACAATCCCATGACCTCAGCCAGATCGGCTGACACTAAAAGCACGGCAGCGCCCTTTTCCGTAGCGTCTACAAGATATTTGTGGATGGACTCACTCGCCCCTATATCTATGCCCCTTGTGGGTTGATTGGCTATTATCACATATGGATCAGTAGAAAACTCACGCGCCACTACTACCTTTTGAATATTGCCGCCGGACAGGGTCTTTACAGGTTGCTCAGGGCCGCTAGCCTTAATTTCGAATTTGTTTATAAGGTCAGTGCACACACTGAAGATTCCCTTGAGGTTCAAAAGCATACCATTGGAAATCGGAGGCTTTTTGTATCTCGTAGATATGAGGTTCTCCGCAATCGAGGCTCCGGCTGCTACTCCGAAAGTCATCCTGTCTTGCGGAATATGAGATAGACCTAATTCTCGAATCTCCCCAGGCTGTTTTCCGGTAGCGTCTTGCCCACAAATTTCAATCGCTCCATGATCGCATTTAGCTAGCCCTGTTAGAACTTCCACGAGCTCCGCTTGTCCATTTCCTTCAATGCCAGCTATACCAAGGATCTCCCCTGATCTCACCTTCAGGCTCACATCTTTAAGTACCTCCTTGCCATCCCTGGCATAAGTTACCCCCCTAACCAAAAGCCGCACATCTCCCATGTTATCCAAAGACGATTGCGGCCTGGGCAGTTCCAGTTCAACATCACGACCAACCATCATATTTGAAAGCTGTTGCACAGTAACTTTATTGGTATCTTCAGTCCCTACAACCTTGCCGGAACGCATAACAGTAACTCGATCGGATATTTCCATTACCTCCGACAATTTGTGAGATATGAAGATGATCGTGTGGCCTCCGTCTCTAAGTGCCCTCAAAGCAGCGAAGAGTTCAATAGTTTCCTGTGGTGTGAGAACCGCCGTTGGTTCATCTAAGACCAGTATATCTGAACCCCGCATCAAGGCTTTAAGGATTTCAACTCTCTGTTTCACGCCAACTGCAACATCAGTAATCTTTGCGTGCGGGTCAACGTTAAGCCGATACTTCTCACCTAGTTCTGCACATATTTCTTCTGCCTTTTTCCTATCAAACCAAATACCTTTTCTCGGCTCCTCCCCCAAAACGATGTTTTCTGCCACTGTAAGCGACGGCGCCAACATAAAATGCTGGTGTACCATACCAATGCCGTGAGAGATCGCGTCTTTTGGTGAGGTTATGTCAACTTTCTTTCCTCTTACAAAAACATCGCCTGCGTCGTGCCCTTCCAGTCCAAACAAGATCTTCATAAGAGTCGTTTTGCCCGCACCATTCTCCCCAACAAGGGCATGGATCTCTCCTTTACGAACTTCCAGCGTTACGTCAGAATTTGCAATCAGTCCATTGGGGTAGACCTTCGTTATTCCTTGCATGAGCAGAATAGGCTCTTGTGTATGAGATTCCTTTCCACTCTCCACTTACAGCACCTCATCCCATGCCAAGCATATTATACATTTCACAGGGTGGCCGCCCAGAGCCACCCTGTGATCCAAATGTCAGTTCTTACGGCCGCACTGAGGACCTGAGTTCCTCCATTGCCGCATCATCCATTTCAAAAGCAGACGATACCGTTACTTCGCCTGATTTGATCTTCTCTGCGATCTCGTCTATCTTGTCTCTCATTTCCTGAGGAACATTTTTCTCATAGAATTCGTTCTTGGCCAAACCCACTGCGTCGTCGGCAAGTCCGAGGACTTCCACCTTGCCAAATTCTAGATTGCCTTCCTCATATAGTTGGACCGCACGCACAAGAGAATTGTCAATTCTCTTTAGCATCGAAGTAAGGATCAACTCTGCCTTTTCCGGATCTGATTCTTTGAATAACATGGCCTGATCAGAATCCACGCCTATAGCATAGCAGTCCTTTTCCTTGGCTGCGTCCAACTGGCCCAATCCGCTTCCTCCGGCGACATTGAAGCCTATGTCTGCACCCATGTCATACTGAGCCAGGCACATTTCTTTTGCTTTTGCGGGGTTTGAAAAGTCTTCAACATATGATACCGCCACTTTAATATCCGGCTCGACGCTCTTTGCTCCCTCAATATATCCGACCAAAAAGTCGTTGATGACCGGAATATTCATCCCACCCAAGAACCCAATGATCTTCTCTTCATTCGCTTTGGGCATATCAGACGTTGTAACCATAGCAGCCAATGCACCCGCAAGATAGGAGCCTTCATTTTGCCTGTAAAGGATCGAATACACATTGCTGTAATCTGCCTTATCATAGTCAACCGATACGTCAAAGACTATATACTTTTTATCGGGAAACTTAGGAGCTACTTCCTCTATCTTTTCTTGCATCTGAAAAGTGCCACAAATAATCAGATCATAGTCTTCACCAGATACATCGGTTAGAGTAGGCTCCCATTTCGATGGGTCTGTTCCCATCTCTATCACCTTTGTCTCCCATCCCAGGTCCTTTTCAATAACCTTCATTCCTTCATTCGCAGAATCGAAGAACGACTTATCCCCTAAAGTTCCACTTACCAGAAGCACCGCTTTTTTCTTGGCACCCTCTTCGCCTTCCGCCGGCGCTTCAGGGCCACATCCTACCAACAACATAGAACTCAGAAGCACCATAACCAAAACCAGACCTACGCACTTTTTCAATTCGACACCCCCGTTTACTTATGATAGTTAATCGCATCGATAAACATACCAGATATCTTTTGCCTATCGCATTCGAGACACACGGTCACATTTGGCTTCGAACCATCTAGACCTCGTTCGTCAATGACCGTAAGTCCCCTTGAGTACATCCCGCAAGTTTCAACTCTAACTTTTGCATAGAGTTTTTTCGTGATAACCTCAGGATCTATGGCTGCACATGCTGCGAGAAGATCGCACAACACAAGCAGTTCTTCGCCAGTTTCGTTCTTCAGGCCTCGCAATGTAAACTCCATAGCTCTAGAAAAGGCCATGCCAATCCTAGTAGAACTTCTTCTCACCTCAGCTACAGTGTCAGGCCCAAATGTTGTATCTAGGCATGTTTCCCAAGGAACCATGGTAATAGGTATCTGGGTATTGAACACCACAGCTGCAGCCTCTGGATCGGCGAAAACATTGAACTCCGAAACCGCACTTGTGTTGCCTCTGGCATGCGAAGTACCTGCCATCATAACTATTGTAGAGATTCGCTCTTCAATGGTTCTATCTTTACATAGGGCAAGGGCCACATTTGTCAGAGGGCCTAATGTAAGAAGCGAAATCTCATCATTTTCGTGCGCGGCCCGGATCAAAAAATCAACAGCATGTTCCGGCTCAACTTGAATAGAGGGTGCCTCCATAAAAGTATTGCCGAACCCATCTTCACCATGAAATCCTGCGGCATTTTCAGGCTTTCTAAGAATAGGTCTTGAAGCGCCTGCATAGACCGGAATTTCTGCGTTCATTAGTTCGACCAGTTTGAGCGCATTTTTCTTAGTATACTCAAGGCCCACGTTACCGTGCACAGCAGTGATGCCCAAAATATCCAAGGCCCCGGAATTGACTGCAGTAATGATTGCGGAAGCATCATCAATACCCGGGTCCGTATCTATTATCCATTTCACCACAAGTCACCTCCAGACGCGGTAGATACATCATAAGGAACCATGACAAACGATAGAAGCCTGCGAAATCCCTGTATATCACCTCCTTATGGTCGCACATGTCCAGATCAAAATCGTTACCGAGACCAAAGACCTAGTCAGCGCCGTTCATACTATATCAAACCTCGTACAAACGAGCGAGTTCATTTCGGCTGGGCATTGAAGTTTGTGCTCCTTCTCTTGTTACAGACAAAGCACCTGCGGCATTGGCGAACCGACAAGATTCAGCCAAGGTCTTCCCTTCGCACAAAGCCACGGCCAACCCCCCGGAAAACGCATCTCCGGCGGCTGTAGTGTCTACCACATCAACCGCATGTCCTTTTATGTAACCACAATCACCCTGGGAAGAGCAGTAAACAGCTCCCATAGCGCCGAGTTTCACAACCGCATTCCGGGCGCCTTTCGCTACGAGATCAATGGCTGCGCGTCTGGCACTGTGCACATCGCAAACTTGCTCACCTGTAAGAAGTGAAGCCTCATGTTCGTTAGGCGTTATCACATCAATGAGTCTGTACAGATCCGGAGGCAGAGAAGAAGCCGGAGCCGGATCTAGCATGACCATAACCCCGCATGACCGAGCCACTTGAGCGGCGTAAACTACTGTTTCCAGCGGAATCTCAAGTTGAAGCATGAGTATCTTTGCCGTCCTTATACAAGGCAAAAACTCATCTACATCCGCCTTGGAACACCGCCAGTTGGCCCCCGGAACTACGACTATGTAATTTTCTCCGGTGTCCTCAACGGTTATAAAAGCTGAGCCCGTGAAAATGCCTTTAGTTGTTATTATGTTTTCAGTTCCAACGTTCGCACCTGAAAGGCTATCCAGTAGTATACCTGAAAACACATCATCTCCAATTCTTCCTGCCATGCACACATTCCCGCCCAGACGTCCAACTGCCACAGCTTGATTCGCGCCCTTACCTCCAGGAAAAATCGTGAACCCCTTGCCGAATACCGTTTCGCCTCGACCGGGTCTCTTTGATACCCTCACAACAAAATCTACGTTTAGGCTACCCAAAACAACAATATCCCTATCCACGCCTCAACTCTTCCCCCTGTACTCGCCTATGCTATTTGATTCTCTCAATTATAATAGGCAGAGCTTTTTCCTTTAGGGACTGCCCTTCCGAGATTAGTTTGTCCCTTTCAAGCATTACATTTCTCACGTATTCCTCATCGGTAATGTTAGGTATGTTGATATCCACATTCAGAAGAACAGCCTTAAGACTGGCTTCGCCCAGATACGCAGCCACTCCGGCATCGCTTATAGCCATCTTGTTCCCGATCGGGGCAAGTTCAGACACAATTCTAAGAAGTCTCACGCAGGCCCGAGCCACCTTCATAGGGGTTTCTGTTGCACCCTTTAGAGCCTGCTGTAAAGCAATTTCGCGTTCCTCTTTCTCATTATCTGTAGACTTGGGCATCTTGTATACTTCCATAAGCTTTCCAAACTGACTGATGTCTTCATACACAAGATCTTCAAACTCATTTATCAGGCTAATAGCTTCATCCCTAAGCTCGGTGACTTTGTCCTCTACATCTTTGTATTTCTTCTTGCCGATAGTAAGATTCCCCACCATAGCTGCCATCGAAGCAGCAAAAGCTGCACAGATGGCAGAAACGCTTCCTCCGCCTGGCGTGGGATCCGAAGAAGCGGACATGTTGATTACTTCTTTCAAACTCAAAGAGAACAGTTCTTTCATCTAGGACTCCCCTTTCTAGAAGATACATATTCTTGGCAAATCTTGGGATCCGATCTATATCGCTTGCTGCAGCTCAATGGCTCTCAGCAAGTTCTTCTGCAACAGGGCAGTCGTAAGACTTCCAACCCCGCCGGGTACCGGTGTTATAGCTTCTGCAATCTCTGAAACCCCTTCGAAATCAACATCGCCTACAGTCTTGTCGCCGACCTGGTTTATGCCCGCATCTACAACCACTACTCCCGGATTAACCATGTCTTTTGTAACTAATCCGGGCTTACCAGCAGCCGCCACGATGATGTCAGCCTTTTTGGTGTGAAATGACAAGTCCCTGGTTCTTGTATGGCACACAGTTACCGTAGCGTTCTCGTTTAGCAGCAAGAATATGAGAGGCTTGCCGACAGTATCTCCCCTGCCGATCAAACACACGTTCTTCCCTTCAATGGTTATGCCGGATCTCTTCATTATCTCTATACAGCTTTGCGGAGTAACCGGAAACAAACCTGATTTTTTCGTAAACATTTGGCCCCTGTTAATCGGATTTATCCCGTCCACGTCCTTTACAGGATCAATCGCCATCATTATGCGTTCTTTGTCCATGTGCCTTGGGAGCGGAAGTTCCACCATAATGCCATGGCAAGACTTATCCGCTGAAAGTTCCCGTAATTCTTCCAAGACAGTTTCTTCCCTGACATCTTCCGCAAAGGTCAGCAGTTCATAGTCTATACCCGACTTTCGGCAAGCTCTTTCCTTGGACCTAGCGTACAAGACCGAGGCGGGATCATCGCCAACTAATATGACGCTAAGCTTGGGCGTAATACCTCGTGACAAGAGTTCATTTACTTCAGCGCGGACTTCCTCCAAGATTTGAGATGCGATCTTCTTTCCATCAATGATTTTTGCAGGCATTCTACCAAACTCCCTTCTAGTATTGGTGCAAAACGCAAAACACCGGGCAATAACCACCGTAGCCCGGCGAAATAGACCCGGAATCCCTCATGTCCCTTCCTAATTCAACCCACACGGGTCCCGCACTGTCGGCAAAACCTATCCCCTGGACTCAAACGAGAACCGCAATGGGGACAAAACAAGGGCTTTTGACAAGGTGAAGAACTTGGGTCCGGAGCATCGTGGACTACTGCTTCGTTGCCCTCGAATTCATCATCGCCCTTCTTTATCTGCTCGTCTTCTCCGCGTAACCTTTCGATTTCATCGCTTTTCGCGCACATGCTGATTTCGATCTCATCTATATCTTGAAAAAGGCCTGCCAACTCAGACGGAAAACTCTGTCCCGATTTGTATGCCTTGTAGGCCAGGTTACCTATCTCCTCGAATTTCCTGCTTCTCTCATTCTCCAAAGAAAGTAAATCCATCTTTAGTTTGCCCACCTTGCTTAGTTCTCGTGTTTCTTGGACAAGAACTTCAGCACCCGACTTGAGCGTCTGTCCTATCTTGCTAAAGAGGTCCCGTGCTTTCTTTTCAGGTGATTCCTCTCCCATAGCTCCACACCCCTTCGCTGCTTCAGATTTCGGAAACTTT
>ERZ795047.2289-NODE-2289-length-18509-cov-4.681858_pt1 | contig 18509 bp, 18 predicted proteins | sample MGYA00375131_ERZ795047 | MGnify/ENA primary metagenome ERZ795047 (study PRJEB30176, sample SAMN05720228) | activated sludge metagenome | isolation source: Anaerobic digester | place: Japan | collected 2015-05-20 ...
CTGGTCGACAAAGAAAAGACCCTGCTTCTAAAGGAGGCTTTTCAGGCTCTGCCGGAGGAACAGAGGTCAGTGATTCTAATGAAGGAGTATCAGAACCTGAAGTTCCATGAGATAGCGGAAATTATGAATGTTCCGCTGTCCACCGTTAAGTCCCGGATGTATCTCGGCTTAAAGACGTTAAGGCGACTGATGGAGAAAAAACTATGAATTGCGATGAAAGTCGCGAGCTGATCCTGGACGTCGTCTACGGGGAGGAAGTAGATTCTCGTGCCTGCTTTAACTTCTTCAGGCATCTCGACGAATGCCGGGATTGTAGCGCAGAGTACAAGGAATTCCTGAGCACTCGCGAGATGCTGAAGGATTGGGAGTTGGATGAACCCGCCGAGGTGCCGGCGTCAGTTCCGAATTCAGCGAAACCCTGGATTCAAACGAAACCGAAAGGGCGCCGCCTCGAGTTTGGCGCCTGGTGGTCAATGCTGCAAAAAGTAGCAGCCGGATTTCTGATTCTGATGGGGATCGCCTCGATTTTCCAACATTACGGTTACCTTGGCGGACGCAAGGTTTTGGTTTCCGAGCAGCGCCTGGCGGAAATGGTGCAGGACATGATCGTCATCAATCAGAAACAGGAACGGGAGCTGCTGGGCCAGATGCTGGTCCACATGAAAGAGGATGTTGAGCTCCAACGAAGGGAAGACTTGGAGGACCTGTACGGCACGCTCGTCTCCCTTGAGCAGCGTTATGCGCAGAACCTTGAGGAGAACAACAGGTATTTAAAACTTCTGTTGTCATCGAAGTAGATGGAGGCTTCCATGTTACTACGCGCCTTATTGGCTGTCCTGGTCTTCACCCTCTCCGGGGTGGTCGGCGGCGCTCAGCAGAACAGTAATCTGGCTCTTCTCAAGCGAGACACGCAAATCTTCGAGCGCATCGTGCAGGAGGTCCTGAAGCAGAATTTCAAGAACCCGTTTGCGATCACCGCGGAACCCAGAGGAGCATACCTCCAGGGGTTTGGAGTCATTGTCTCTTTCGAGATCAATATCAACAGGGCTAAGATCCGAACACCGTTCGGGGAGCTCAACGCCCCCAAATCGGTGGCCGAGCGGACCAAGGCAGAGCAGATTCGAACCGTCCGGGAATCAATGAAACAATGTTTGGCGGACTACGGGCAGACCATCAAGCAGCTGGGGCCTCATGATCGTATTGCGGTCCAGGCACATATTGTCGATCGCAATGAGCTGGATCCTGCGAAAAGCACTACGGTCATGGTTTTGACCTGCACCAAAGACAATCTGAATCTGTTAGCAACTGGGAAACTCCCGGTAGAGAAGTTTAAAGAACAGGTGCATGTTCTGGAGTATTAGAAAGTTCCGGACGAAAGAGCGGGAATGATCAAGATTGACGAGTTAAGAACCAGAAAGCTCTTCGGACAGGAGCTGCTGGATAAGGGGGTCATCTCCGAAGAGGAGCTGAACACTGCGCTGAATTTGCAGAAGCAATCAAGCGAGCGCATTGGCAAGCTTTTGATCGACATCGGCGCCCTGTCGGAAGCAGACATGATTCGGCATTTGAGCGAGCACCTGGGGGTGCGTTACATCACCAGCGACCAATTTCCGCAAGTTCCCGTGCTGGAAAATACGTTCAGCGTCAGATTCATGCGGGAGTGCCGGTTTGTCCCGGTAGCCATGGATGATGACAAGCTGGTCCTGGCCATGGCCGATCCGCAGGATCATGCGACCCTCAACTGCATTCGTCTCTATACCAGCCACCGGAGGCTGGAGCCTGTACTTGCCCCGGAAACCGAGATTCTTGACTTGATAGAGAAGTTTTACGGCAACCAGGCATCCAGTTTGGGAAGGATCGTCGAGGGCATTGAAGAAGGCGAATCAGACACTTCGGCGGAAGAAAGCGAAGATGTCGAACACTTGAAGGATTTGGCTTCTGAAGCGCCAGTAATTCGTCTGGTCAACCTTCTCATTTCACGTGCCATCGAGTCCCGCGCCTCAGACATTCACATAGAGCCTTTTGAGCGCGACTTGAAGGTCAGGTACCGAATCGACGGTGTCCTGTACGAAGTTGAGTCTCCGCCCAAGAGACTGCGGGCTGCCATCATCTCGCGCATCAAAATCATGGCGAAGTTGAATATCGCCGAGCGTCGAGTTCCGCAGGATGGCCGTATCAAGATGAGGGTCCTCGGCAAGGATATCGACCTGCGTGTGTCGACTCTGCCGACCATGTACGGCGAGAGCGTCGTCATGCGAATTCTCGACAAGAGCAATACGCAGATCTATGACCTGGAAAAGCTGGGATTGAGCCCGGAGATGTACGATCAGGTTAACACCCTGATTCACCGTCCATACGGAATAATCCTGGTTACCGGGCCGACCGGGAGTGGGAAGACGACGACCCTTTACGCGGCTCTTACCAAGATCAATCTTCCCGACAAGAAGATTATTACGATCGAGGACCCGGTCGAATACCAGATCAACGGAGTCAACCAGATTCACGTGAATCCGCAGATCGGCCTGACCTTCGCCGCCGGTCTGCGTTCGATTGTGCGCCAGGACCCGGATGTCATCATGGTCGGAGAGATGCGCGATCTGGAAACCGCAGAAATCGGCATCCGCGCTGCGCTAACCGGTCACCTGGTCTTCAGTACACTACACACCAACGACGCGCCCAGCGCCATTGCCCGCCTCGTCGATATGGGCGCCGAGGATTATCTGCTTGCATCCTCGATTCTTGGCGTCATGGCTCAGCGCCTGGTTCGAGTCATATGTCCGAATTGCCGTGAGGAAGAAAAAGTAGATAAAGACGTGCTTCGCAGTGCCGGGTTCGAGAACGGAAATCTCGACTTCCCGATCTATCACGGGACCGGATGCAAGGAATGTGCGATGACCGGTTTTCGCGGCCGCCTCGGGATATTCGAGACAATGATCATGAATGACGAGATCCGGCGTCTCACAATTTCCAATGCCGATTCGACGCAACTACGGAAAGCGGCAATAAAGAGCGGGATGGTTACATTAAGGCAGGACGGATTCCGCAAAGTGCGTGAAGGAATAACCACGCTGGCAGAAGTCCTGCGTGTGACTCAGGACATGTAAGGCTCGCCGGTGGCGTCGGCAACAAAGCCTGAGTTTGACGGGTTGCGGGACCCGGCGCGGTGGGTTTCGACCCCGCTGGGGTCGGGTAGCAAAGCGGCACGGTTGGCCGCGTGTTTGCGGCAACCCCTGAAAGGGTTGTGTATTGAGCACGATGCACAACACCTGCCGGGCTATTTGATCACCATCATTAGCGAACACGAAAATGGGATTTTTCGAATACAAAGCCGTAACGCCCGAGGGCAAGGTTGTTGAAGGGACGCTGGAGGCAGCAGACGAGCAGACGGTTATGACTCGTCTGCGAGAACAGGGCCAGCTTCCCATCCGGGTGGTATCCTCGGAGGCGGGCGGGACCTGGTCGATTTTCTCACGGCGAAAACGTGTTCCGCGCGCCGATCTGTTGGTGTTCACCCAGGAGCTGTCGACTCTCCTGAAGGCCGGGCTCCCCCTGGATCGCAGCCTGTCCATTCTTTCCGAATTAACTGAGAATCAGTATCTCCGCGAGATCGTCAAGGACGTGTTGCGGGAAGTGAAGGCTGGGAAGTCCTTGTCAGAGGCGTTTGGGGCCTACCCGCATGTTTTTCCGAAGGTCTACGTGAACATGATCAAGGCGGGCGAGGTCGGGGGTGCGCTTGATGAGATTCTGATGCGACTGAGCGAATACCTGGAGCGGAGTGAGGAACTCCGAAGCTATTTCGTATCGGCCCTGATTTACCCGGCTATTCTCGCCGGTGTTGGCGCAGCATCGATCATTATCATGATCACCTTCGTTATTCCGAAGTTCGCCGAGATCTTTGAAAACGCCGGCGCTCCCATCCCACTTCCGATGAAGATCATGCTCGGTATCAGCGGTTTCCTAACCAGTTACTGGTGGCTGTTGGTCGGTCTGATCTTCGGCAGCTGGTATCTGACACGTCGGTATCTGCGCACGCCTCAAGGGCGCATGGCTTGGGATCGACGACTGCTCAAACTTCCGCTCCTTGGCGGGGTCTACCAAAAGCTTGAAGTCAGCCGGATCGGACGGACTTTAGGAACGCTGCTTGCCAGTGCGGTTCCGTTGATTCAGTCGTTGAACATCGTCAAGGACGTGATCGGGAATCAGGTGATGGCTGCGGCCATGGAGCCGATAAAATCGGGGGTGAAGAAAGGAGAGGGTTTAGCAGGACCGGTGCGCGAAGCAGGGGTTTTCCCGCCGTTTGCCTTGCATCTGCTGCAGGTAGGCGAGGAAACCGGTCGTCTTGACGTCATGCTGCTCCAAATCGCCGAAACCTATGATCGCGAGCTGCGAACGGCTTTGAAGCGACTGATTGCTCTTTTTGAACCCGCCATCATTCTTCTGATGGGAATTGTAATCGGCACGATGGTGGTTTCGATGCTTTACTCGATTTTCAGCATCAATGATGTTCCTCTATAGGAGTTCAGGCATTAATCATAGAAGCAACCATGGGGGACGGAGGAAGGTTATGAACGGAAGGGAAAGGCGGAAGGCGCGAAGATTGGAAGGCGGCTTCTCACTGATTGAGTTGATTGTCGTACTGGTTATCCTGGGACTCTTGGCCACGGTTGTAGGCCCCAGGGTCATGGACCGGCTGGGCAAAGGCAAGGTCGATATCGCCAAGATGCAGATTGCCGAGCTTGGCAACGCGCTGGACCTGTTCCGGTTTGACGTGGGGCGTTATCCGACCAGCTCCGAAGGCCTCGATGCTCTCGTAACCAACCCGGGAGTTGAAAACTGGAGCGGACCTTATCTGAAGAAGTCGGTTCCCAAGGACCCTTGGAACCGGGAATACCATTATCGATGCCCCGGCGAACATGGCGACTTTGACTTGTACAGCCTTGGCGCCGATGGAGTCGAGGGTGGTGAGGGCGAGAATGTTGACATCTTGTCGTGGTGATCAGAGCGAAGCGACAAAGGGCTTCAGCCTTCTGGAACTGGTGATTGTTCTCGTGCTCCTCGCGCTAGCGTCAGCCCTTGTCGCGCCCTCTTTCACCACCGGGCTTGGCGGCCTCCAATTGGAAACGTCCGCTCGCGACGTTATTACTCTTATGAGGCACGCCCGTTCGCAAGCAATAGGCAAGCAAGAAGTCTTTCGAGTTATTCTAGGCGAGCAGGACCCGCTCTCACTCAAATACTTCCTGGCCAACGAATTTGGGGAAACAATCAAAGAGCAGTCGTTGCCTGACGGTTTTCGTTTCGAGGTGCCGGATAACTGGCAACTGCCGATGGTTGTCAGCTTCTATCCAAACGGTCGGAGTTCTGGCGCGGTCTTTGGTGTCAGGTCCGGGCAGGGGAAAACCAAGATTATAGCGGTGGACGTGATTACCGGGTTTGCCAGGCTTCAGAAGGAAACGCGCCCGCAGACCTAGGGATAAGAAATGATGGACCGACAACGAGGTTTCACACTCCTGGAAGTGGTCGTGGCGCTGGCCATCATGGGAATTGGTGTAGCTACTGCTCTCTCGGTTTTTTCCGGCAGCTTGAATAACCTGCGACGTGTCGATCTGGCCCACCGAGCGATGAGTCACGCGGAAAACGTGATGAACGAAATCCTGGCCGACGAGAGCATTCGCGAGCCTCGACGCTTCTCGGGCGAACTGGACGAGGATTTCAGTTACACCGCCGAAGTGGACTTCTGGGAGGAGCCCCAGGAAAGACCTTCGCTGGACATCGTAGAGTCGCCTGCATATATGCTGAGCGTCAGGGTGGACGTTCATTTCAAGAACGACCCGAACGGCAAGCTGTATCGGAGCGTCTGCTTGAAGACTGTATCCAGGGAACCCCTGGGGCAGAATCCAATCGGAACGCCCAACGAAGCCTTTCGTCGATTGTTTGGAGGACCGCGATGACGAGATGGTGTAAAGAGTACGCCGACAGCCCGGCGAAAACCACCCGGAACTCAGGCGGTTTCACGCTCGTCGAAGTGGTCGTTGCCCTGACGATCCTAGGCCTTCTTGCCCTAGCGCTGTTCCTCTCCTTCAGGATGGCAGTGAACAGTTATCAAAAGGGGCAGGAGCGAATGGAAGAGCAAGCCCACAAGAGGGTGCTTGAAGACATGATCAAACGGCAGGTTGGTTCCCTGTTTCCCCTGCGGCCGGCCATATCGATGGCCAATTTACAGCAGACAGGAATGGATCCCGCCGAGGCCTTGGCTTTCGCACAGGCGCCGCTCTTCTTCGGAAGTCCCGAAAGCATGACCTTTATTACGGTGGCGCCTCTCCTGCTTCACGAGAATCCGGGGCTGACCGTGGTCCGTTATGGGCTCGCCCAGGACGAGTGGGGCAACCGTTATCTGGGGGCGATGGAGACGCAGTACCTCGGAGTGAACAGCTTTACTTTCATGGTGAACGACCCGCGGGGCAAGCCCCTTCCTTTGATCGAGCCGGCCCAGGAGGTGCTCTTTGAGTACTACGGCTACGACAACCTGACCCAGACTTACGACTGGTATCCGGTTTGGGACCCTAACGAGATGAGATCGGTTCCGTCGGCGGTGAGAATACACGTCGATCAAAAGTCTTTTGTAGTGCCAATCAATGCGAATTTCTCCGGACCGATGTTGCCGACGAGCGGAATCGTGGGAGTCGGGCGATGAACTTCGAGGTGTATGATCGGGTAGGGAGCGACGACCAGAAGGGCGCGGTGCTGATCGTTGTCCTTTGGGTGCTGATAGCACTGAGTTTGCTTGCTCTTTCGTTTTCTGCCTCGGTGAGGACCGAAGTGAACGCCGCACGGAATACGGTCGATCAGAAACAGGCGTACTACCGGGCAAGGGCCGGCGTCGACTACGCGGTCTACCGGATTCTCGAAGCTCAGAGTGCCTTCAGCCAGGCTCAACAGGCCTTACAGGGAGAGATCGGGCAGCAGGTTCCGGATGTCCTTACCGGTTTCCTACGGCTGGATCTTGCCGATGGTGGCGCCGATATCGAAGTCATTGACGAGTCAGGCAAGCTGAATCTGAATTTGGCCCCGGCGCACCTGATTTACAACCTGTTGATCATAATCGGTGTGGACCCGGTAGATGCCGACGTGATAACCGATTCGATCGAAGACTGGCGTGATCAGGACGATTTTTACAGACCAAATGGAGCGGAATCTGACTACTACCAGTCGTTGGAAAGACCCTACTTCGCCAAGAACGGGCTTTTTGACGTTCCGGAAGAACTGCTGCTGGTGCGAGGTGTGACTCCGGAAATCTACTACGGCAGGAAGGGGCTCACCGAGAGCGGTGAGAGGGTCGAATACTACGGTTTGCAGAAGTATTTCACCACATTCAGTACGATCAGCCGGATCAACATCAACTCGGCGCCTCTTCCGGTGCTTGCCGCGATTCCAGGCTTGGACTACGACGTTGCCCAAGCCATTGTCGCGATGCGGCAGGAAGCGCCCCTAATGGGGATCGAGGATGTGATGGGGCGGATTCCGGGAATCCCGACCGAGGTCGCGAATTATCTGTCGATGATGCAGTCTCAGGTCTACACCATCATCAGTACCGGTTCTCTGAATCATTCCGAGGTGATTTGCCAAATCCGGGCGGTTATCCGGGTCGGAGGAATGGGGCCCAAGCCTTACCTGGTTTTGTACTGGAACGAGTCTAATTTGGAGATGTGATCGCCTATGCTGAATATGGGCAGTGCGACGGGAGTTCAAATCCTCCCGGACAAAATGGTCCTGGTAAACGTCCGAAAAGGCTTTCAGGACTTTTCGGTAAGACAGTCAGCGGTTCTGGAAGGCTTCAGGGATGCACCTGTCGCGGAAATGAGAAGTAAACTGAGGCAGCTGCTACAGAACGGAGCCGTGAACCCGGAGAACCTGGTGCTGGGTCTACCTTCGGAAGAGGTCACGCTTCGTTTGATTGAGCTCCCGATCGAAGTCGAGGAGAACCTGGACCAGGTTGTACGATTCCAGGTCGAGAAGTTTGAGCCGTCCGAAGAAGAGAGTTCGTATTACGACTATGTCGTCCTATCCAGAGACGAATCGCAGAAGAAGATTCTCCTGCAACTCGCCATGGTTCGTCAGAATCTTCTTGACGGGTATCTGGCCCTGCTCAAGGATCTCGGCCTTGCGCCCTCGGCCGTTCGGCTTTCAAGCCTGGCTTTACACCAACTTCTGGCTCTGCATAAGGCTGGCTTCCCAAAGAAGGAACCGGTAGTCATCCTGGATGTCAATCCGGGAAGTGTGGAGATGGTCGTTGTGCTGAGCTCGGAACGGTTTTTCGCTGAAAAACTGGATATCCGACAGGAGGAGTTGGAGGGGGACCGAATCATCAGGGAGTTGTACGATTTTCTGTCTCGTCTGCCTGTGAAAGCCGGGGGGATTGCCCGAATCTACGTGAGCGGTTCTCTGGGCTCGGAGACCCTTGAACAGCTTCGGCAGCGCCTTGCCGATTGCGAACTGCTGGTCGATGCGCTCCGAGTGAAGGGCTGGACCAGGAGTGCGGAACTGGCGCCGGCGATAGGACTTGCCGCAACCGCTTTGAGCAAGTCAAGGGCGGCCAAAATCAACTTGATTCCCCCGGAACAACGAGTCATTGCCAGGAAACCCAGCATCGTTCCAACCGCGGTTCTTGTCTGTCTGTTTCTAGTCATGGCGGTCATGGCCGGCACCAGGGAATACAAGCAGGGCAGTCGATTCCTGAATCGGATTGACTCGGAAGTGGCCCAGCTCCAGCCGCAAATTGACGAAGTATTGGCACTGAAGAAACAGGTTGAGGAAAAGCAGAAAGAACTGGATGAGATTCGCGGCCTGATGCAAGGCGAACAAACGGTGCTATCAGTCCTTAAGGATCTGACTGAGCTGCTTCCTGACGATACTTACCTTCAGAATCTGAATATAGAACGTGGTCAGGTGGTGCTTTTCGGTTTCACCGGATCTGCCGGCAACCTGATTCCGGCGCTCAGAGCTTCGGATCACTTCAAGAGTGTCCTGTTAAAGTACACCACCAAGGATCGGGCGACCGGGAAAGAGAAATTCAATATTGAGGCGGCTCTTAAGACGGACGAATCGCAGGAGCAGGAGTGAGAAGTCTTGGAGATCCAAGAGACACGGTCCCCCGTGGGATCGAACCTCATCTTGGAATCCTCGATAAGGAGTATGTATGAGAAAGCTTTCCAAGCGAGACAAACGGGCGCTGATTGGCGGCGGGGTGGCGGTTTTGCTTTACCTGCTGGTCTTTCACCTGATCCTGCCCTTTTACGATGCAGGCACGTCGATCGATTCCCAACTTGAGCAGAAGAAAAGGATGCTTCAGGCGGGGATCAGGACCATACAGGAACAAAAGGTTTACGCCGCGCAGCTGACCGAAGTTGAGAAGGTTCTCGAGCAGTATCAGCAGAGACTTCTGGATGCTCGCGATGCCACCACGGCCGCCACCCAGCTCGACGAGATCGTCAGAATGCTGGCCAGTCAAAACAACGTCACGCTGACAAAAAGTAATCCGCTTCCGGAGAGGAAAGTCGGGGATCGGTATGCGAAAGTGACGATTCAGATCAACCTGGACGCCGATCTGGCAAGCGCGACAGCCTTTTTGTATTCTCTTTCAACGCATCCGAAGTTCCTCGCGGTAGAGAACTTCTCAGTCAGTAAGTTTCGCATGACGAGTACGCTACAGCCCCGAATGGATGTCTCAGGGTTCATTCGGCTTTCCTGATGCCTGGTGCATCTGAATAGGTTGAGATATGGGACAACGTCTCCTTTTGGTAAACGTGCTGCTCCTGGTCGGGATTATCGTGCTGGCGAAGTATACGAGTGACGCCTGGCAAGAGTTCGAGGGAACGCAGAATGTTCGGGCTGTGCTTGCTGGCGCAAAAAGGGGCCAGCCGCTGGAAGTCTCGGTGAAAGCACCCTCGCCTCCCGAGCCTCCCCTGGCTTACCCCGAATTTACGGTTATTCCTGAGAAAGACCTTTTCATGCCGGAGCGGCGACCATCGGAAATTCAGACGGAGGTGGTGGCCGAAAAGGCACCCCCCTTACCCAAACCGCCGTCTCTGAACGGGGTTTTGAACAACGACGGCAAGAAACAGGCCCTGATCACTATCTTTGAAGGAAACAATCCCAAGGGACAGTCGCGAATCGTGAGTATCGGCGACGACGTTCAAGGGTACACGGTTACAGAAATCGCGGAGACGACCATGAAAATGCAGTGGAACGATCAAGAAGTGTTGATCGACATGTTCGCCTCGTCGCCTCAGCAGCAGGCCGCAGCTCCTGCGGCTAAGAAAGCCGCCGCGGTCACCGTGATCACGATTGGCGAGGCTGCAGCGCCGGTTGAGACTGTTACAGCCGAGGCCGCGGTCCTCGAGGAACGCCGAGGGATAGAAGTGGGCACGGCCGGAGTCCAGGGCGGCGTGGCAGCAGGAGCGATGCGAACGGGTCCGGGCCAGGGAATCAGGCCGGGCGATAGGGGGCGAGGACAGCTGCGCGGAAGAAGCGGACAGGGAATGACGAGCGGCAGCGGAATCCTCGGTCCCAACCGATCAGGCAGGTCCGTTCCCTTCACAAGCGGAACCCAGCAGCGGAACATCCGCTGACTTCAATCTTCCGGGCACAAGGTAATCAAAGATGATACGAATATTGATCATAGGACTAATAGCGGTAGCCGCGCCCGTCGAGGTGTTTGCCGGTGTTACGGCGGGCCCCAGCTTCCTGCAGGCGGCAAATACGACCAAACCGGGGGGCGGACAACGGCGCCAGCCGGATGTCCTGCCCGGCGTTATTGCCGTGCCGGGACCGCCACGACGGAGTAACGAGCAGTATCTCCAGGATCTCCTCCAGAAGAGGATGGAGCGCCAGCAGAGGGGCAGCCCCGCGGCTACTCCGCCTGCGGGTCAGGCGCAACCGGGGCAACAGGCACCGGCGCCGGCAACTGTCCCTTCTGCCACGCCGCCCGGCGCAGAGAAAAGAGGGGAAGTGACTCCAAAACAGTCGGGGAGCCAGCGGACTTTCGATTTCTCCTTTAAGGATGCTTCGATCGACACGGTTATCAGCAACATCATGAAGGAATTGGGGTATTCCTACGTAATCGACCCCAAGGTGACCGGTACAGTCAGCATTTTCACCCAACGAGGAATTCCCCGGGATAAGTTGTTCGGTGTTCTCGAGCAGTTGCTCAAAATGAACGGGCACGGGATCGTGAAACAGGGGGATTTGTACGTGATCGCCCCCCTGGGAGATGGGCCGCGGCACCCTCATGAAATCCTGATGCGACCGCAAGGCAAGGGGCAGAAGGAACAGGAGAAACCGGCTTCGGGACCGGCGACCGGTGACCAAAAGCCGCAAACAGAAAGCTCAACTGGGACAACCGCGCTCCAGATGCAGCGGAGCCAGGAGGCCTCGCAGCTTGAAGGCGAAGAAGGGGTCGTCACGTACATCATCCCGCTTCATTACCTGGCTTCGGAGCATATGAAGCAGATGGCCCAGGTCTTTGTGTCGGAGGGAGCCAACGTCATCGACTTCGCCCCAGCCAACATCTTGATCATTACTGACCACCGCAGGAATATTCAGCAGGTTCTGGACATGATTAACCTGTTGGATACGCAATATTTTGATATTAATAACGTCGAGCTGATCCAGATCAAGAACAACCTGGCCAAAGACGTCGCGGAGGATCTCGCTCAGATTTTTGCACCAGGAGACAAATCAAGTGTCCGAATCATCGCCATTGAACGGCTGAACAGCATCCTTGCCGTCACTCACTCGCCTGCCGTCCTCCAGGAAGTCAAGTCGTGGGTCGATAAGCTCGATTCGCCGTCGGCCAGCACCAACATCAAGACCTTTGTTTATCAGGTCGAGAACAACACCGCGATGAACATTGCGGAGGTGCTCGCACAGCTGTATCAGGACGGCGCCGGGTTGCCTTCTTCACCAGTAACCGGAGAGGCGCGGGAAGGGCAGTTGTTGGATCAGCGGACAGGGACAATGCGGGAGCCGGGATTCCTGGGTTCGAGTAGTTCCTTTTACGGCGGACGCATGAGCGCCGGCGCGTATGGAGGGTATGGAGGATTTGGGGGGCGAGGAATTCGTGGAGAAATCGGCCCTTCTCTCCAGGGCCGGCCGATGTCCAGTCAGGTGGGCGTCAGAGCGGTGGTAAGCGGAAATGTGAAGGTGATCGTCAACGAGTACAACAACTCGCTTATCATCCAAGCGACCCAGGCAGACTATGATTTCCTGCTCGATACCATCAAGCAGTTGGATGTCCTCCCTCGACAAGTCTTGATCGAGGCGAAGGTTTATTCTGTCCGACTCACTGACGCATTGTCTTTCGGTGTAGCCGCGGCACTCGAAAGGAGAGGCGCGCTTGGCGAAGGCGAAACCGCTGGTCCGGCCACCACTGGAACAATCACCGGCGGCGCATTAAACATCGTAACCCGTACCATCATAGGCGCGGAGCGACAATTCGAGGCCGCTCTTACCTCCTTGAGGGCGACCACTGACGTCGAACTGGTGGAAGCCCCCCGGCTGCTGGCAATGGACGGGATGCAGGCAACCTTCAATGTGGGTGCGGAAGTTCCCGTGACAACCGCTTCCTTTGGAGATCCGATTCAATCCGGCGTCGCGACCTCTTTCATCAATTCCATCCAGTTCCGTCCCACCGGAACCACGCTCCTGATTTCGCCGCGCATCAGCGCAAGTGGAATCGTGACTATGGACCTCGCTATCGAGGTCAGCTCGAGCAGTTCAGCTGGAACCGACGAGAGAGATCTGACTCCGATCATTAATCGGAACTATGTCGAAACCTCATTGATCGTCAGGGACGGGCAGACGGTTGCTATCGCGGGTATTATCAGCGATCAGTTTGATCTTCGACGAAATCGTGTTCCGCTGTTGGGGGATATCCCCATCCTGGGGCACCTGTTCGGCAGTACGGCCCGTGATAAGACCCGCCAGGAACTGGTTTTCCTGATTACGCCTCATGTGATCCCGAATCTGCCGACCGCCACCGAATTGACGCTTGAGTTCAAACGCGCGCTCCGAAACGCCTACCGCTATATTCGCAATAAGGAAGCCGAGGAGCGGGACTTGATCCGGCGGCGCCGGGAAGAAGAAATGCGCGAGTTACAGGAAACACCGCCCGAAGCGCCCGCCGAGCCGCGTTGAGCGGTGGATTTGCCCTGAAGGAGGAGCGAGCTGGGAGAGCATGCTGGATGTCGGGGAGGGACTGGCCCGGACACTCCGGACGAGCCCCGTTTTTTCCGGACGCACAGAAACGAGCGCCTGTTTGTAGTCCGCCTTTAAGCGTCAAAAAGCGCTGCGCTCCAGGCTGTTGTTCCGCAAGTAGGCGCGTAATTCGTTGCGGCGTAGAAATAGGGCTGCTGGCCAGAAATCCAAACCAAAACCGATCCTGCCCGTCTCGTTGAAAAAGACCAGTTTTGGCAAAAAAAAGGCCGGCACGAAGCCGGCCTTTTCTCCCCCCCGGACAAGCCTAGGACCGTTATTTTTCGGGTGCCAACCCCGACGGTGCGAAGGCTTGTGCCTTGCGATAGATCTCGATGGCTTCCTGAAATCGGCCCTGATCTTTTAAGACCTTTCCCTTGGCCATCATGAGGAAGTACTTGCTCTCACTCAGTTTCAACTTGTTCAGCGCCTCGTCGGCGATCTGCGTTGCGGTAGAATACTGCCCTGCCTGACGGAGGCCATCAACGACCTGAAAAGTGGCTTGGACAAGCGGCTTTTCGTTCTCGGTGCTCAAATTCAGGTCGAGAATCTTCCGGAACTCGTCCGGCACCCGGGAATACTCCTGATTCTTCATCAGCACCGAAATTATCTCGTACTGACTGGCGGCAATTCTCAATTTGGCCGTTTCATTACTTCGTTCCGCCGCCAATGGCAAAACCAGCATGGCCGAAATCGGCAGGAGCAATATAAACTTCCTCATTGTAGGTTCCCCTTTGATTCGAAGGGATTTGAACTTGCAGGACTCAGATCGATAAACGGATTGTCGGGCGGCGCGGGCTTGTCAAGAACAGACAAGAACGGATTGCCTTGAACGTTCATTTGATAGGCGTCGATTCGGGCGAGCAACAACTGATCCGCGGCCCTGTCCGCCCGGTACTGAAGCAGGGACCAGGAGGCAGCCAAAAGGAGTCCGGAACTGACCAGGGCATACCGGAGCTTGGGGACTCTCCAGAACCGGAATAGCTTGACCAGGACCGCCGACGACGTCGACTCCCGCTTCGCCTGAGACATGCGACTCTCGATCCGATACCACAGGTATTCCGGGGGATTCAGTTCGAGCGCCTCGGATCCGAGAATTTGGTTGAGTTCTAACTGTTCGCGGTAAAAAGCAAGGCAGGAGGAGCAGCTATCCAGATGCTCGCGGACGCGCCGGGTGGTTCCCGGCTCGCAACTTCCGTCCACTAAAGCTCCGATTTCTATTCTCCACCTTTCGCAGTTCATTCTTTCCCAACCCGGGAGTGTTTCATATACGCCGTTATGGCCTTTTTCACCATCAGTCGCGCTCTGTAAATGTCCGTCTTAACTGAGAGGAGCGACCGTCCCACCACTTTGGTGATGTCCTCATAGCTCATTTTCTGAAAAACGGCCAACACGAAGACGTCCCGATACTTGGGTGTGAGTGAGAGAAGAGCGCGATTAATCACCTCGTTCAACTCTCCCGACAGCGCCAGATGCTCGGGATCCGGCTGCTTCAAGTCGTCTTTCAGAAAGTTGTAATAGCCGGCCTCCTCGTCATCGATAGAAACTTCAGTTGCCCTTTGTTCCCGCCTCAGCTTCTGGTAAACCTCGTTTCGGGCTATACGGTACAGCCAGAAACGAAATTGATTCGGATCACGTAAATGCTTCAGTTCGCTGTGGACCTTCAGGAATGTTTCCTGCACAAGGTCTTCAGCATCCTCAACGGACCCGATCAGCCTCCAGACGAAGTTGTAAATGGGCTTTGAAAAAGCAACATAAAGCTCATAGAAGTCTTGTTCAGAACCCTCACGAGCTCGGGCAACGACTTCTCTTAACTGCTCGGGGCTGAATTCACTGGGCATGTGAAACCACGCAGAATTAACAGCCCCTCAACCTAGCAGCCCAACTCCGCAAAAGCAACCGTAAAAGATGATCAGACAGGTCGAAAGTTGCAGTCTGTTTTACGACATTATAGCGCCCCTTTGCGGAGAGTCATTTACCCCTGAATAGCGCGGATCACGCGGATGGTGTCCCTTTTTTCCTTTACTTCTTAGCGGCGCATCCTGTACAGTGATTGGCATTTAGAGGAGAGAAGAACCAGAAATGGGTGGCCGAATAGGCAGGCTTACCTGGTACTTGTGCGGCGCGATTCTCGTGTTGTCCCTGCCGACTTTCAGTTACCTCGTTCCCAAGACTGAGTTGGTGTTAGGGCCGCAGCGAGGGGCGGCTGCAGCGGAGAAGTCGGGATCGACGACGAGCCTGCATTCGGAGTCTTCGCATCAATCGATTTCCGACCCCGTCATGCGGTCCTCTTCCTTCATTACCTCGGGGGCTGTCCTGGGCAAGCCCGCTCCGACTCGCAGCTCGCCTGTTGAGCGTGTGAAGCCGGCTGATGTTCTGGCCAGGCGCCAATCATCGGGACCAGCCGCCTCAAGCACGCAGTCATCGGATCGCTCGCGTTTGGGTGAGAATCTCCCTGACGCCATTGCGGGGCGGAGCCAAGCCGCGAATCTGGCCGGCGGCTCTCCCTCCCGGCTCGGGGGTGGCCGCTACGCACAAGAGCTGAGCAGTTTCGAACAGGGTTACCAGGCGGCGGCCGCGGAACTGTTCAACAATTATCCGCTGGGCTTCCGCAACTGGGTGACCAACCCCTTTGATGACGCGCTCCCTGATGATCCGCCGAAAGACGGGGATTCGCCCGATCCCGGTAACAACGGCGATAACAAGCCCGGGGATAACGGGAATGGCGGAAGCCAGACTCCCGATCCACCTCCCAACGATCCCGAACTACCTCCCGACGATCCCCTGCCGCCGCCGATCAAGCGCTACTCCATGCTGGTGGCTGGCGAATTTGAGGGCGCCGGGTCCAAAAACCGGGTTTTCCGAAGCTACCGCAACGAACAGGGTCGGTATGTTCTCGAGAACGGTGGTGTCGTTGATCTGTTTTCGGGCGTGGTCGGCGTGCCCCAGATCCAACTCGCAGGCGATCAGCAGCTAGTAGTCGATGACCTGGATGGGGATGGACGAAACGATCTGCTGGTGACATCACGAGCAACTCAGGGGACTGTCTTTGAAGTGTATTTTCGCGATAGCCGGAACACCCGGCCCGACATCGGGACCATGTTTCTCTGGAAATCCGTGGTCGCGATCGGTTTGCTTGATTTTAACGCTGACGGCAGGCTTGACATTGCAGTCCTTTTCAGGAACACCCCCAACCTGTTTGTCTACACCATAAGTGAAGACAATAAGTTTGACTACTTAAAGGAAATAGTTCTTCCCTTTGAACCCTCACTGATGGTAGATTCCCACTTCGAAAGTTTGACCGGGGAGAGGCGCCTCGTCTTTTTCGACGCTTCTTTTCGCCGGATTGCGACTCTGACGTCTCGCAACCCAGGTGTATTCTTGCTTGGATTGCCCACTTCGCAGACTTTCAGGAGCTTTAAGCTCGATGCGGAGGAGGATGGGCCCGGTGCAACCGAGGTGCGGGTATTCGAAAACGACAGGGGGATTGCGTTTTTCGAAAAGAAGCTTGGGGGATGGACCGCTATTGCGAGCTTTTCGACCAGCGTGCGCTTTCCTATCGTTGTTTTCGGCGATCATCAGAATGTGGGGACTAGGCAACTCCTGTGTTTACCTTGATTCCTTCAGGTTCACGCGCACTAAAAAAGGTGCGACTTTTGGGCACGCTCCGCATCTTTCACTCTCGGCTTTAAGGTCGGGAGAGATTTGTCCAGGCGTGCTCCGCACGTCGCTCAGATAGTAAGAAACACCGAATGGAGGTGGTCGTTTTCGTTTGCAGTGGGGACCGGTTCTGAAGAAGTTTGACGAAAAGCATTCTTGTTCAACCTTAACTAAGGAGTGAGAGCATGAGCAAACTGAGAGCAATTGTATTATTCACAATGGTAATTGGGGTGGCCTTTGGAACTGCGGCGGCAAGTGATACGCCGTTCCTGCAGGCCGACGGAACGACCGAGCAGGTCGCTCTGTTCGTCCCGTTCGTGGCTTTTATGGACCACGAAGAAGACGTAAACGACATCTCCACCGCGCTTTCGGTCAGCAACATCCTGGCGGCGCCGGAAGGAATTCTCCCGGAACAGGGCCTGGGCAATGATAAGGGCTCGATTGAGATCTATCTTTTCACCTCTAACGGCGAGCTGATCGTCTTTGAAACCGAAGACAATTCCGTCGGTAACTTCGTTCTCGATGATGATGGTCAACTGGCGCCCGGCAGAACCTGGCAGGTTCAGATAAAGGACATTCTTGAAGCCACAGACTCGCTGCCGCCGGTCGGCGAAGTATTGTCCGGCTATGCTTGGGTGATCGCGAATTTCGATGCCGCCCAAGGAACCTCCACCATCTTCTATCCGAGCTTTGGTTTTGCCCAGGGCTTGAGTATGCAACCGACGATCACAGCGGACAACATCCAGGGTGGGATCCCAGTTGTTGTTCCCTAGGACTTCAGCGTAGGGGGAGAGAAAGTTGAAAAAGGGCCGGTTGCTTGCCGGCCCTTTTTCTTTATCTTTATTTGGTAGATTAAGTGAGTTGTATGAGCCTGTTCATCCTCCTGTCGGTTTTCGCGTTTTCGATTTCGGCTGATGTCTCCAATCCTCAGGAATTGCGGGACACCGTGACGGCCTACTGGGACCTTATGGTCCGCAATGACAAGGCCTCCGCGCTCAAGTTCGTCTTGGAGAGCTGTCGCAATGACTTCATAAACCGAGACGAACCTAAGGTTAAGGCTTGGCGATATATTGGCGACCAACCGATCAATGAGCGGGAAGTCGAGGTTACGGTCGAATTGGAAGCTCTTTTTAAGGGCGCTCCCATCAGCGCGGGATTTCAGAAAATGGAAAAGCGCGAGACTTGGATCCGGGACGAGAACGGTTGGAAGCTCAAAGTCACCAAGCCTTCGCCCTCGTCTCTTGCCGCCGTTTTGACGGGAGGAAGGACCGAGACCCTGCCGAGCGTATTACAAATCACGCCGAGCACCCTAAGGATTCAATTTCTGAACAAGAGCCAGGTCGGCCGCGTGACGATTCAGAACGGAACAGAATCGCCGGCTGAGATCGTGTCTGTGAAGTTCGATGAATCGCGATTCGAGCTGGCCAGCGAGGCGCATATGATCCAGGCTGGGGAAAAGGTTCCGCTTGCCTTGCGCTACAAGGGAACCGAAAACGACAAGAACCTCCAAAGCAGCATGAGCCTGGTTCTTAAGCACGATGGACAGGAAAAGCTCTTTCAAATTCCGATCGTATACAACTATCTGAGCGAAGGGGCGCGGG
>ERZ795047.2294-NODE-2294-length-18485-cov-4.537765_pt1 | contig 18485 bp, 15 predicted proteins | sample MGYA00375131_ERZ795047 | MGnify/ENA primary metagenome ERZ795047 (study PRJEB30176, sample SAMN05720228) | activated sludge metagenome | isolation source: Anaerobic digester | place: Japan | collected 2015-05-20 ...
GCGAGTGTGCGTTGTCCTGTTTTATAGACATGTGTATTTTCGCCAAACTCGAGTGTCCGCGCAGCGGACGGCTCAGACCTGAGAGCGGTCTACCACGTCAGTCTTGACCGGAGGATCCGCGTTCCGTCCTAGTCAAGGTGCCGCGGAGGGTTTCCCGGGATGCACAGCTGTGGTACGAGTGGGACGCCGATCCGTACTGCAACGTGCTCGACGAGGAAGACATGCCGGTGCCAGTTTTTGGTCCGTTGCCGTTGGCTCCGGCGCCGAAAACGACTTCGCGGTGAAAAGTCTCTCGTTATTGATACCACGCAGGCAATCGGTGAACATTGCAAGGATGCGATCAAGGGAGCGCAAAACGAGTCGAAAAACTTCGGTTGCCTCATACCTTTTGACCGCTTACCACTTCGATATTTCGCGTGCCCTCGGCTAGACTGAAACGGGAGACAACTGATGACTCTGATCAAAGAAAAGATTGAGCAGGCCCGCCAAATCTTGAGAGAGTACCAAATCGACTGCTGGCTTACCTTTGTTCGCGAAACACAAATAACCCCAGATCCCGCCCTTCAATTCCTGGTTGATGGAGATCTGACCTGGCATTCCGCACTGATTGTCAGCCAAGCTGGCCCGGCGATTGCCATAGTGGGCGCGTACGACAGGAAATCAGTCGAGGATACAGGCGCATATGACGAGGTTATCGGTTATGTCCAAAGCATTCGGCCACATTTGCTCAAGACGATTACGAAGCTTGATCCAAAGTCCATCGCCGTGAATTACTCGGAGGATAGCGAAGTTTGCGATGGCCTCACCCACGGTATGTTTTTGACCCTAAACAAGATGCTGTCAGAAATCGGTTTCCACGATCGAATCGTTTCGGCAGAAAAGATTGTCTCGGCATTAAGGCAGCGAAAGACACGATGGGAGGTCGATCGAATTAGGGCGGCCGTTGAAGCGACTGAGAAGATTTTCGACGCCGTTGGGAAGTTCATCCGCCCGGGCCGCAGCGAGGAGGAAATCGCGGAGTTCGTCAGAGGCGAGATGTCGTCGGCTCAACTCCAGCCGGCCTGGGATCCGCGTATGTGTCCGGCGGTATTCACCGGGCCCGATACGGCGGAAGCGCACTATGGTCCCACATCCCGGCGGGTCGAGCCGGGGCACGTCGTCAGCATGGATTTTGGGGTGAAAGTTGACGGGTATTGCGCCGACTTGCAGCGCAGCTGGTATGTCGCTGAAAAGAAAGGAGCCTCAGTACCCAGCGATGTTCAAGCGGGATTTGATACGATTGTCGAAGCGATCGAAACCGCACGCCGCTGCCTGAAGCCAGGGGTCAAAGGCATCGAGGTCGATCGAGCGGCACGCCGGGTTCTGGCGGACAGGGGCTATGACGAATTCCCTCATGCGCTCGGGCATCAGGTCGGTCGGTTCGCCCACGACGGCAGCGCGCTTCTTGGCCCGGAGTGGGAGAAATACGGCAACAAGCCCTTTGAACCGATCGAGGCAGGGATGGTTTTCACGCTTGAACCTCGGCTCACCGTGCCCGGGAAGGGCATCGTGACCGTGGAGGAGATGGTTCTGGTGAGCGAAGGAAGCGCCGATTACCTCTCAAGTCCACAACAGAAGCTCGTCTTGATTGAAAGCTGACGCCGCACGGTGAACTGCGTCCAGCCGTTGCGGGAGCGTTGCTCATTTATACCGATCTTGGTGAAACCGTCGACCCGTCGGCACAATCCTAGACTGATGATTCGACCGAACACTCTTCGTGAGAAGCAGCAGGTCGGAAGTCCAGGAAACGAGACAAATCAAACGGAATGAAAAAATCCAAGATCATTGCAGGACGACTGGTAGTTCTTTATTTGTTGTCCGCGATCACCGCTTTTCCTTTTGCCGCGGCGGGGTCGGCAGCCTTCACTCCTCCAGGATCCACTCGGCAGCAAAGCTTCTCGTTCGCCGTTTACGGCGACATTCAAGATAACCACGATGATGGGCATCGCAGCCTGGTGCGTCAGATGGCAAAAGAGCCGGTTAGTCTGGTCTTCAACACAGGAGACATTTCCAATGACGGCGGGGCGGACTACCAGACAGAGTTTTACCCGGTCGCCGAGGAGTTGCTCAAGTCCGTTCCGTATTTTCCTGCAGTCGGCAATCACGACATTCGATGGAACAGTCCGGGAAGTCGGATCAGGTTCCGTGATTTCTTCCGGAACAGCTATGACTATCTGGCTCGTTTGCCGATAAACCGCCATTTGAAACCGGTGGTGGGCAACCAGCGCCTGTGGTACGCCTTCACGTACAACGACGTTTTATTCGTGGTGCTCGACTCCAATCTCTTCATTGACTAAGGCAAGTATCGCCGCACTCATTCATTTCCGGAATACGAAGGCTACGCAGAGGAGCAGTTGATCTGGGTTCGCGATCTGCTCACCAAGTCACAAGGGGACGAGTCAATCAAGGCGGCGTTTGTCTTTTTTCACCATTCTCCCTTCGTCTCCGAGGAAAACGAGCGAAAAATCCCATTCCTCCCGATAGGCGGACATCCCGGGCACGGCGAAATGGTGGTGAACCAGCAGGTCCCGGGTGAGCGGCAAGGGGAGAGGATGTACTTGCTCGACCTTTTCCGCAAAACCCGCGTGAATGCTGTCTTCACCGGGCACGAACATTATTACGAAAGGTGGACCGAGGTGATCAGACAGGGCGGGCGCCCGCAACACCAGATCAACTGGGTAGTAAATGGCATGGGCGGTGTGACTCCGCGGGGGAAGCCGGAATATGAAGAGTCAGAGCTCGATGCATTGGTTTCCAAGAAGGAACACTTCGTCGCTCATAGAGAGCGAATCAGTTCCGGCAATCCGACATGGAGCTCCGAATTTCGCCATGCGTTTCCAAACGATCGGCAACCGGAGGCAAGGTTCCACAATTACATGGTGGTAACGATCGACGGACCGGTAATCCGGTTCGAGACGAAGGATGTGACAGGAAAGGTTCGAGATCAGGGTTACTTCTCGCTGGAGATTCGTAGTAGACAGTCTACTCTCTCACCTGTGGAATAAAGAGCCGGCCGCCTCTGCAATCCGTTCGATCTGGATGCCCAAGCTAATCCGTTCGCTCCGCTTTCCTGTAACGAAAGACCTGTTGGTTGAGAGTGCCATCAGGGGCAACGTCGCAGACGACGAAGTGGTGTACATTGCCTTGCGGGCCGTAACGGTCGTGCAGGCCGGCCCCACCCCCTCCGGTGATGGTGTAGGGAATTCCGTTTAGAGATGCCGTTGAATAGGCATGGATGTGCCCGAAGAAGACGTGTTTGACCTGATGGCGGGTCACCATGTCGGCAAATCGGGCGGAGGGCTCGGGTTCCCAGCTGTGATAGGCCCACTTCTCAATGTTTGAGATCGGTTTGTGGGCATAAACCACTACGGAGTAGCCTTCCGGCGTGTTCGAAAGTGTCTTCTCCAGCCAGGCGAGAGTTTCGGACGCGGAATGAACCGAGGAACTGTTGTCGATGGCGATAAACCTCCATTTCCCATAGTCGAAAAAGTAGTTCAGGCTTTCCTCTCCGAAAAGCGTTCGGTACTCCAAAGCCTGACCGCTGTCGCCGTCATCATGGTTCCCGATCGCGACGAAAAACGGTATGTCTGTCTTTTCAAGAGGCGGCAGAAAGTAATCCAGGTATTCCTGGGTATAGCCACGCGAAACGATGTCTCCGGTACTGATTATGAACGCCGGCTTTGGATCCAGTGAATTGATCTGCTTCACAATGAGGGACCACATTTCCGGATTTGATCTCGAATCCCCCATGGCGACGAAGCGAAATGAGGAGCCAGGCCTGGGCAGCCGGCTTATCTGCTTCTGAAAATCGAACTTGCTATTGTAAGGGCCGAGCCTGCGGACAGCCTCGGCGATAATCTCCTCGGGTTTAGGCGGAGTCAGGTCCTTGACATCGATTTCGTCGAGCGCTGAACCTACCGGACCGGCGGCCTGGATTTGACCATCGGGCCGTGAGAAAAAAGCCAAGCCGTCCAGAGCAATCACAAAACGACGACCGGCGGGGCTATCGATCATCCAGGCACCGGTGGTCTCCTGGCCTGGAAAAGCAGCCTGCAGCGTCTCCCGGGCAGAAACAGGAACCTCGGAGACCGAGATCTCCTTCTTTGTTCCCTTGAGAACCATCTTTCCAGGCTGCTCAAGCACGTTGGTTTGGTCGTTTTCGTAGTAAATCTGGAGAAGTCGACCCTCCGGGCTCAGCAGGAAGTCGTACTCTTCCGAGTCTGCTTCCGCTCGAATGAAGTATCGACTCCGTCTTTGCCACTCCCACCGCTTGATCTGGGTATGCGCGGGAGCGATTTTCCGGACGAGCTCGAAAAGTTTAGCGCTGGGCGCTTCCGGAACGGGCGGCGCTTCATAGAACTCATTCCCTGGAGGGCCGATCTCCAGGCGCCAGCCGTCGGTGGCGCTGTCTGAAACTTGCGTCCTTTCGACGGTGCTCGTTTGGGCGACTATGCTGACCTTTGATCCAGGAGAGTCTCGGTCGGTCTCGGGGCCAGGGTGTAAATCGACGGGAGGGACGACCTTCAGCATGAGAAACCCGACTAGAAAGAAACAGCCGAACATGGTTGGCTTCCTCCGTGGCTTCTTGTGTCATTGCGGCCAGGGTGGATGGGGGTGCTTTCCTTCACCCTAGGCGATGGTGGCTTCCCTTGTCAAATTTGCAGCGTCCTGTTCGCCTCTACTTCAATCGAAGGCACGGTTCCCTTGGCCACTCGTGTCTGCCTCGACTGTCCCCGAATTTCTAATTTGGCACTGGGTCACGCTCTAATGGTGTACAATTGCCGAAGCCTTTTCTGGCGAAATCGGAGGCCGGGATGCGGAGATAGTCGAGAAAAAAACGCCAGTTTTTTCATTATCGACTAATCAAAACTGCGCCCGTGTGGAAGCCAATGGCTTTTGAACGGTGCGCGAAACGGTCGGCTGTCTGAGTTCGCTGCCATTAATTCTCTTTTCCGGCATCACAAGCTTTTCGCTGAAACACAAGCGCGTCTGTGGGCAGCCGCCAAGGAGACCCGTATGTGTCCACGTCCTCTGACTTTCGAAAACGTAACCTTTTCCTATGACCAGAATACTGCCCCGCTGCTCTCCCGTGCCTGTTTCGCCTTTCCGGCGGGCTGGACCGGAATTGTAGGCGCGAACGGGGCGGGGAAGACCACCGTGCTCAAGCTGGCGACCGGACTGCTGCGTCCGGATGCGGGCGCAATTCGCATTCCCGGCCGAACGGTTTACTGCGAGCAGAGAACGGACGAACCGCCTCGCGAGTTGCCTACGTTCTTGAAATCGGCTGATGGACAGGCTCTGGAGCTGCGATCCCGCCTGAACCTCCAAGCGGAGTGGTATGAGAAATGGGGGGTGTTAAGCCACGGCGAGCGGAAACGAGCGCAAATCGCCGTCGCCCTTTGGATGCAACCCGATGTTCTTGCCCTGGATGAACCAACGAATCACATAGATCGGGACGCGCGCCGTCAGCTTTGCGAGGCGCTCGGGCGGTATCGTGGCATTGGCTTGATCGTGAGTCACGATCGTGTTCTGCTTGACTCGCTGTGCAGGCAATGCCTGTTTGTTTCGCGCGATCGAACGGTGCTGCGCCCAGGAAGTTATACGGCGGGACGGGCGGAAGCCGACCGCGAGGAGGCTTTCTTACGCCGCCAGCGCGATCTGGCCAAGGAGAAGTGCCTCAGACTCAAAAAGAGCGTGAATCGTGCCCGAGACCATGCAGGCCGTTCTGGACGTAAAGCCACGAAGAGAGGTTTGGACTCTCGAGATCGTGATGCCCGGTCAAAGGTGGATGCCGCTCGGGTTACGGGAAGGGACGCTGCTGTGGCACGACGTGCCAAACAGCTGGAACGGCGGCTGGATCGCGAAACGGCCAAGCTGGAGACCTTGTCCGTTGGAAGGCGCTATGCCCTGGGAGTATGGACTGCCGGTGAGCGATCGCGCAGGGATACCCTGTTTCGTATTCCCGGAGGACGGATTCTGCTGGGCGTATCGCGTTGTCTGGTGTATCCCGATCTTACCATGCGTCCTACAGACCGGATTGCTCTGACCGGCCCTAACGGCGCCGGCAAGACGTCTTTGATCAGGGTCATTGTTGAAAGGCTGAATGTCCCACTCGAACAGCTGGTGTACTTGCCGCAGGAAATCGATGCTTTTTCGTCGTCACAGACAATCCGGCAAGTGCGAGGGCTTTCAAGAGACCGATTGGGACTGGTTATGAGTCTGGTGAGACGGCTGGGTTCGGATCCCGATCGGCTGATGGAGACAGTCGAGCCAAGCCCTGGAGAGATGCGCAAAGTGCTTCTGGCGTTGGGGTTGGCTGCATCGCCTCAGTTGATCATTATGGATGAGCCGACCAACCATCTCGACTTGCCGTCGATTGAATGTATGGAGACAGCCTTGGCCGATTGCTCCTGTGGCTTGCTTCTGGTTAGCCATGACGAGAAGTTCCTGAAGTCTCTCACTTCTCGGGAATGGGTCATTCAGCCGGATTCGGGCGAGAGGGATCGCATGGTGTTGCGGGTTAAATAGTTCCAAGAGGCGCTTGATTGCAGCGGCAAAATCTCCGCTGTACACTTAGCCCACATCAGGTCTGGAGCCAAGCAGTCATTGAAATGAAGGGGAAATGCACAAGAACCAGATGATTACGCTAGAAGATTACGAGCCCCTGGTTGGGGGCGAAGTCATCGAAAGGATCAGGAGGAAGGCGCAGCCCCTCCGTGGACGTACGGTAACCCACGTCAGTTCGACCTTTTACGGAGGTGGTGTGGCGGTTCTTCTGGATTCGCTTACACTTCTGCTGCACTCCGTCGGTATGAATGCTGAGTGGCGCATTATCCAGGGAGCACCCGATTTTTTCAGCATTACCAAGAAGATGCACAACGCTCTTCAGGGGGATGAGATAAACCTCAGCCGCAGGAAGCAGCAGATCTACGAGGGAGTGGTGACCAAGAATGCCCTTCGCAACCACCTGGGTGCCCATGATTTCGTGGTCGTGCATGACCCCCAGCCTTTACCGTTGGTTCGTCACTATAACCGGAGGGGACCCTGGATCTGGAGATGTCATGTCGATTTGACCAAGCCTAACCCGGAACTCTGGTCTTACCTTGCATCGTTCATTGCGCAATACGATGCGGTGATTCTGAGCTTGGAAGAATATCGGCAGAAACTCTCTGTTCCTCAACTCTTCTTTCTCCCTGCCATCGACCCCTTTGCCATCAGCAATGCCGAGATGAGTGATGACGAGGTCACCCAGAGACTTGCCCATTATGAGATACCGATGGATCTTCCCATTGTTGCGCAGATCTCGCGTTTTGACCGGTGGAAGGACCCGCTGGGCGTGATTCAGGCTGCGGAAATCGCGCGCCAGGAGGTGGATTTCACTCTCGTGCTGCTCGGAAATATGGCAACCGACGATCCCGAGGGAACGTTGGTTTATGATTCTTTGCTGGCGCACCGTAATGAACGCACGATCATCCTTTCGAAAGAAGACACAGCTTTGGTCAATGCGCTGCAGCGACGGGCAGCCGTGATCTTACAAAAGTCTCTGCGCGAAGGGTTCGGCTTGACCGTTGCCGAGGCCATGTGGAAGGGAACTCCGGTGATCGGCGGAAACGTAGGCGGTATTCGCCGGCAGATCGAGGACGGAGTCAATGGCTTTCTGGTCTCATCGGTTGAGGAAGCCGCGGCACGGATTGTGCAGCTGTTGAGAGACGAGAAGCTGCGGATGGCGTTGGGGCAGAAAGCGCGGGAAACGGTGCGGAGTCGATTCCTGATGACTCGTCTGCTCGAGCAGTATCTCGATTTGTTCAACGCCTTCGAAACAGTCTTTCGTCTCCGCACACCGGGGATCACCGATTGAAATCGGGGACAGTCTACTTTGATCCTCGCAGGAAGGTTAAAACCGAGGCAGGCCACGTGGGGCGTGGTGCGGTCTTAGGTCGGCTCTCGCTTCGTACTCCGAAGACAGCCTTCCGCTCCCCGCCGATGCGGTATCCTGTCCGGCTATCTGAATCAAAAGCGAATGCTTCGAATACAACTTCGCCTTCGAAAGTCGAATCCAAGTCGTGAGTCTCAAGCTCCAGGACCCAGCCCGAATGCAAGAGGGCGGCATCTTTAAGAGCCAGTGCGACATCCGCCCGTTCGTATTCAGGGACCGTCATAGCGACGACGCTGCGCTTCCTGCCTTGCCGGGCAATCAAGATAACCTCCTCCGCAGCCCCGGGACCCACGGGGTTTCTGGCCCAGCCGGAAAGCCGGAAGAGGCGCTGGGTAGAGGACGTCGAAAGTGAATCAGCCTCTCCATCCAGGTAACCTGCGAGTTTTTCGGAGTTGGACACGAACTTCAAGGTCCCAGCCTGCAGCCACCGGTTGAGAAGGTTGACCCGTTTCAGCGCCAGGTTTGTAATAGTCGATTTCTTTAACTCGGCGGCGCGAGCAACGCTTAGACTCTGGATCTCCAGGAATTGGCCGACCACGGGAAGTGGATCCTCCAAGGCTTTCAGATCGATTGCCAGGTCCGGGTCCATAGTCAAGAATCGGACCATCCCGTCCGAGGCGATCTGAAGGATCGGACTCAGCGGTACTGAGTAAACGCGCTGGAGATTGGGATCCGCTAAATCCTCGACGAAACGCCTGAAGCTCTTCTCTGTCTTGGCCGGAAACCTGGTGTAAGCCTGGGGATTTGGGGGCAGGTCAAAAACCCAGTCAACGTGAGGCGGCACGTTCGACAAGTCTCGGCGTAGGGCAAGCATGTCATCGGCTGTAATCGCGTGACTCTGGATCCAGGGTCGTTGTTCGAGTTCGCGTGTCATCCAAATGCCCCTGATCTCGTGGCGCTTGGGCTTATAGAGCTCCGAGCAGCGGCGAATGAGGTCCGGGATCTCAGCCAGATTGAGCTTAGAAACCATGGAAATGAAGCGTAATTCGGGCGGTTGTTGACTGCGCGTGCAATGCTCAACCAGGCGGTCCAGATTGCTCCGGAAAACATCGAAATGCGCTCCTTTCGCCATCTCCTCGAAGACAGCGGGGTTGAGGGAATCGATCGACACGTTCACATAACCCAGATGGAGGTCGAGCAACCGCTCGAAAAAAGTCTCCGGGAGACGTCGAGCGAGATTGGTCGTGAATCCTCCCCTGCTTCTCCACGCTGAAGGGACCCTCTCGAGAAGGTCGAGAAACTGTGGATGAATAGTAGGCTCAAAGTTGCAAGAGAAGAGGAGGTGACCATCCGGTCTTAGAAGCGGCAGGAGCTGCAGGACCTTGTCGAAAAGCTCGGCCTGCATCAGCGTATTCCCATGAATCTGCGAGAAATCGTTGATGCAGTAGGTACACCTGAGATTGCAATTGCCCGTTACATCTACTCGAATCCCTTCACACCCCTTTGAGTGGATCCCCTGATCACGGCATTGGCCACGCGTTTCAAATTCCATCGCAACCCCTTAAAAGCATCTCAAATAATCTTTCTGGCTGGCCGTGATTCCGGTCGTGTCTGCGCATTCGACTGGCGGTTTCCTTTAAAGCTGGCCACCAAGTTAGCCAATCCATACTTTGTTCGTCAAGGCAAGGCGCAAATGCAACATTCGTTCGGGAGTCCCCACCGACTCGTGATAAGGACGTTGGAGTCCCTGCTGCCTTGACACTTGGAGACGTGCTGGAGGTTCTAACTAACCGACCTCGGTTGCCTCGCCCGCCCGGCTTCTAAACGTGCCGGTCCTACGGGCGGGGAGTGGACCAAGTGAACGTAGTGGACCAAGTACACCGCCTGAAGGATCTACGGTCTCTGCTTCGTCCACTGAGTCCACTTGGTCCACTGGGTCCACTTCGTCCAGCCGTCCCGGCTTCGGGATACGCGTTGGATCGCTGACGTGAAAGAGAAGCTTCAGGCCTCAGGCCGGTGGTAAGACCCCGATTCAGAACCGAAACGAACCCCCCAGAGTTGGAAGAGCTGTGTGCGCAGTTGCGTCAGAATCCAGTTGCGTCAAGCCAAAATCCGGGCGTCCATACGCCAGACCGCGATACTCCAAGCGGAGAGCCACGTGGGGAACTAATCGCACATTCGCGCCGCCCCCATAGAGAAATGCCGCCTTCGTTTCCTCATCGGCGCCTGCGATAGTGCCGATAACGTCGGTTCGCGGATCGAACGCTACTACGCCCCCGCCGACCAGTACATAGGGTTCCAGCCTGATAGCGCTGGCGGGAATCGTCAGCACGAGCGCCCCGGTGGTTTGGCGGGCATTCGCATTAACAGCAAACTCATTGGTTGGCGTGAAATTCTGGTAGGTGTTTCGACTGTATCCGTAATTGCCCTCGACTGCCAGCCACCTGTTCAGATGGTATCGGTAATTGGCGAGGAAGGCACCTGAGTCGGTCGTGTGTTGCGAGATGCCGTTTCCTTCGGAGTCCTTCGTGAAGCTGCCGGCGCCCTGCACACTCACTTCGTGTCGTTGCTCCTGAGCGAAAGCGCTCGAAGGAAGCGACAGAACGGCCGCAAAAGGCGCGACCATAACGGTTACATGTTTTCGCATAGCTCTATGCTCCTTTCAATCGTCTCTGCTGAAGAATTGCTACAGGGGTTGCACTTCCTGTGCCTAAATGGCAGAGCAGGAAAAGCCCGGAAATGAGGAATGGAACCAGCATCGATTGCACCAAATCGTCGAAAACCTTCACGATTTCGTGGGCGCGCGTTGCCCCATTTCAGCGCAGTTCTTTTCTTTCGACTAGACGGTGCGATTTATGAAGCCACCCGTAGTATGCGCTCGCTGGTAAAGATCCCCGGGCACTGACTGGCCAGGATCTTGCTTCGATGCATGGTGATACAGAAGGGACCACGGAGGTAATCTATGGAGGTCAAGACTTCCGAGAAAGAAATCAAGGAGCAGAGACGCACGGCGCAGTTTCTGACTGAAGGGTCAATCGCACAGAGCCTCGCAGGCGCTGTCGCGATCGTCACGGCTGTACTGGCCCTGCGTGGTGTGGCCCGCCAACATTTGGCGCCTGCCACTGAATTGGCAGCAAGCGCGGCCCTTCTGTTCGAAGGCGGCGCGATGGTGGCGAAAAACGCCCCGATCCTTTCGAGTTTGCGCGAGGATTTGTGGTCCTCGTTTGACCTCGCCAGCGGCATGACCGCCGAATCCATGGCCGGCCTGTCGGGATTGATTCTTGGCGTTCTGGCGTTACTCGGCGTCGCGCCTTTGACACTCCTGTCCGTCGCTCTCATGATTTCAGCCAGCGGGTTGATGCTTGGCAGTGCCGCTACGTCTCGTCTCGTGAGGAGCCGGGTCGTGCGCGACGACCACAGAAAGATTTACAGACTGGTATCGCTGGCCGCAGCCATGCAGCTTTTGATCGGACTTGGCGGGGTGATTCTTGGCATTGCGGCCCTGGAGGGGACAGCGGCCCTGGTGCTGGTCCTTGCCGGTTTTCTCGCCTTGGGAGCGTCCAGCCTGCTTACAGGACTCAGTCTGACTATGGAACTTTGGAGCACCGAACCGAAGTCAAATTAAGCGGCTGCCTTCCAGCGAGCATTGCCTCGTTCAGGTGCCCGCATGAAGGAGCCGCAAAACGACCATCAGGCGAAGACTCCAGCAAGACGCTCGTGTCCGTTCAGAAAGTGCGGGCTTTTTCCCAAATCAGACAACGAGTCCAGGATTCGCCTCGGCCGTCCCCAGTCGCTCCAGGCCACGTGCTGCAGGGGCGTGGCCGCGACCTTCCAAGGCGACTTTTGCAAGAGATCTCGGGAGAAGTCAGCATCCGCCAAGCCCATATATGTGGCCTTGAGCGAGGAAGACGGAATCTCGATGCATCCAAGTTCAGATGTTGCTGAGCGCGATGGAAGCGTCAGTTGGCTGAGACTTTGGGTGAATCTGGGCAGTAGTTGCTCACCGAGCGTCCAGAGCGTCTTCGCTGTGACGGCTGAGGCCATGGTGTTCCAGAGGTAGCCCCGATGAAGGTACTCAATGGCTTCGCCCAAGCTGGGTTTCTCTCGAAATCTCAAAACCTCTCTGAAATTGTTGCAGTCCAAGGCTGCGGACCGAGCAGGTCCACCCGTCTCGATCCAACCGTAGTCGGCTTCTGGTGCCGTCGGCTCGGCAGCCAGAACAGCCAGCCGGTCGGGGGTGGTGGAGGCAAAAGAGATGAGGTTGTCGAGGTGGTCAATAAAACCACTCTCTGGCCAGGCGAAATGGTCCGAAGGCAAGATCAGCAAGGTGGCATCGGGATCGAGGGTTCGAATTACGGCCGTCGCGATTAACACCGCTGCTGCTGTCCCCCGAGCCTGGGGCTGTTCTATTAGCCAACCGGGGAGGCGCCCACGGCATGCGGAGACCAGGAAACGGCGCTGGCCTTCTCCGATTACTGTGATGATTCGATCCGGATGGATCAGGCGGAGCACCCTATCGAGAGTATGTTGCAGCATCGACCTGGTTCCGACGAAAACACAGAATTGCTTGGGGCGCGCATACCCGAGCCACTCCTCAATCAACCCCCGCATTCGCCCGCCGTTTCCGCCGGCGAGGATTACCGCCCATGTATGTCGTTCGTTGAACATTCTGTGACCTCACTTGGTGATGTGTATTAATCCAGAGGCGCTGCAATAAAGGGTCCGGAATCGGGGTTGTGACTAAACCACTAAAAACAATAAATTTGGGATCCTTGGGCTTGATGTGTGAGCTTAATCGATTCTTCCAAATCGTCGACAGCGTGACGATATCGGGAGTACCTGTGGTGAGGCTTACGGATCCTATCCCGGTCCTTCATATCTTTCCTCAGTGAGAGAGTTCACCAAAACGTCAGTCGTGTTCCCATTTGGTCTATCCCGGAACCGGGCCTTTTTCCTCTCCAGCCGACTCGATTTTTCTTGAATATTGAAGTCTGCCGGGTTATTCGCCACTGGCACAGGGGTTGCTGTGGCTGGATCTATGCCAGGCACGACAGCGCAAAAGGCGCGTCGCATTAACGTGGAACACAAGGCTTACGGGACGTTTGCGGAAATCGGGGCCGGTCAGGAAGTGGCTCGCTGGTTTTTTCACGTCGGCGGCGCCTCGGCCACCGTTGCCAAGACCATCTCCGCTTACGACATGACTATCAGTGATGCCTTTTATGGCCCATGCGAGCACTATGTCAGCAGGCAACGTCTGGAGGCCATTCTTGACGACGAATACCAATTCCTGCTCGATCAACTCAAAACGGGCCGCGTTAAGACGAGTGGCTTATTCGTGTTGGCGGATACGTTTGCGACTCGGCAAGCTCCAGACAAGGAAGGACAGGGGTGGATGGGAATCCGGTTCCAGCATCGCCCGGAATCAGACCCGTCCGATGTAATCATTCATATCCGCCTTCTCGACCTCGAACCAGCCAGAGAACAGGAGACCGTGGGGATTATAGGGGTCAATCTTGTCTATGGAGCGGTGTATCTGCACGGTGATCCTGAGGAATTGTTAGGTTCACTGTTCGATGAGCTGAATCGCAATCGGATCGAAGTGGACATGATTCAGTTCTCGGGTCCCGCTTTTCCTGAGATTGACAACCGGCTGATGACACTTCAACTCATCGAACGGGGTTTTACGGACGTCGCCATGTTCTCCCGTGACGGGAAGGTCGTCCAAGCGGCAGAGATCCTGTATCAACGCCCGGTGTTGATTGAGCGAGGCAGTTTCCGACCGGTCACGTACGCATCACTGGACATCCTTGAAGTCGCATCAAGAGTGTTTGCTCGCCAGCTACCGCAATCCTCACAAGTCCCGGTGACTGTCATGGAGATGTCGCTGCGTAATCTCACTGGTGATCGGTTCGAACACGCCGATTTCCTGACTCGAGTCGAGATCCTGTCTCGTATCGGTTTTGCGACCATGATTTCCAACTACGCTCATTTCTACGCTCTTTCCGAGTACTTGCACCGCTACACGAAGGTTATGACCGTATTTGCATTGGGCGTCCCGAACCTGCAACAACTTCTCGACCCGAAATACTACACACACTTGGATGGTGGTATCCTCGAGGGGATAGGCCGATTAGTCAAATCAAACGTCCGACTTTATGCTTATCCCTCCCGAAATAAGATGGGAAAGCTGATCACGGCCGATACTTTGCTGCTGCCATCCTCTGTTCAGATGCTTTACCGATATCTGCGCGAAAACCAATTCATCCAGCCGATCGAGCACGTAGAGCGAGAAGACTTGCATCTTCTTCCTAAGGACGTTTTAGCGAAGATCCAGAGCGATGAACCGGGTTGGGAAAATCAGGTGCCGCCCGAGGCGGTGGAGGCTATCAAGCGACGCCGGTACCTCAGCAACCGGGGGACGTCCGACGACGTTGAAAGCCCTGGATAAATTTAGAATGGTGGTCGGTGTGCACCAATCTGAACGACTGCCGAACCCTTTCGATTCTGGAATCGACCTCAAGGAGTGTTTCGCCATGAAGGATCGAGCAAATAGCATTGAACGGAGGAGACAGGCGAGAATCTTGCTGCCTCGTCCGGAAGTATCAACATCTCGTCGGCAGGCTCTCCGGCTTTTCACGGCCGCGGGTCTGACGGCAGCCTTACCTGGATTTTCGACCTTCGCGCAGAGAGGCGCCGCTGCAGGGGGCGAAGAAGAAATTTCGCCGGCGGAAGATCTTATGCGCGAACATGGTGTGCTCAACCGACTCCTCCTGGTTTACGAGGAGTGTATCTCTCGACTCGAACGGAACTCGGAGCTGAACGTGGCCATAGTGTCCACGGCTGCAGGCGTCATCCGGTCCTTCATCGAGGACTATCACGAAAAGCTGGAAGAGAATTTCCTCTTCCCGAGATATACCCAAGCCCGAGTGCTGACCGATTTGGTTGCTGTCCTGAAAAACCAACACGAGGCCGGCCGCCGGCTGACAGACTCCACTCTCCAGCTGAGTGCGTCGACACTCCAGGACGTCTCAGAGAAGGCTAAGCTTGTCCGCGACCTCAAGTACTTTGTCCGAATGTACCGACCACACGAGGCCAGGGAAGATACCGTGCTGTTCCCCGCTCTCAGGAAGATCGTTAGCAGGAACGAATATGATTCGCTCGGCGAGGAGTTCGAGAGAAAGGAGCACGAACTCTTCGGCGAGGACGGATTCGAGGCTGTGGTCGACAAAGTGGCCAACCTCGAAAAACAGCTCAGTATCTACGACTTGGCCCAATTCACACCTCGCCCCTGACTCAAGCCGCAGCCGCAGAAATTAAGGTAAGCTATCAAGATCTTCTACGAATGAAATCCTTCCGGAAGGTGAAAGATTATGCAGTTACTCCCGATCCGTCTGGAGGATGTCAGCCTCAAGACCCGTGTGATTGGCGTGATGCTGGTTCTGTTTGGCCTGACAGCGATACTGAACTACTGGCTTACCAGTAAGATAGAACGAGCTGCGCTCGCGGAAGTGCAATCTCACGTTGAAACCCTTTCCAGGGCAATTCAGATAAGCGTCCAGCAGCTTCCGGCCGGTTCCGGCCGCATGAAGAGCGCGGCCGACATCCTGAGCGACTATCAGTCCCGGTTAAGGGCCAGCGGCGTTGATCAAATCATTGTCCTGGACGCCGAACGCAGGGTGATTGCCAGCAGCCGGCCGGTTGAACCAGCAAGCCGCGGCGTGTTTCGGCCGGCTTTAGCCACGGAAGAAGAACAGACCAGGTACGATTTGACACTCCCTGTAGTCGCCGAGGAACGTCTCCTCGGGTATGTGAACCTTCACCTGATGTTGGACAACTTCGCAGTGTTGTTCAAGAACATGGTTTTCTATAAGACCGTGGGTTCGATCGGGATTTTCGGCCTCGGAATTCTTCTTATGTTTGGGCTTGTTTCGTACCTGACAAAACCACTTGAGAATCTGAAACAGGCCGCAGAGCAGGTGGCAGGCGGAAACCTTGACGTTCAAATTCCCGAGCCGCTCGGCCGCGAATTGCGAGCTTTAGTGACCACGTTCAGGAGTATGAGCGCCCGACTGAAGGAACAACGTATATTGGAGGGGCGACTGAGAGAGCAGGAAAAATCTGCCGCGCTCGGGCAGATGGCAGCCGGTATTGCTCACGATATCCGCAACCCTTTGAATTTTATCAGCCTCACATTCGAGCATCTCAACAGCAAGGATTTTTCTGTAGACCCGGCTTCTCGAGAACTCCTGGAACAGGCGCATTCCGAGCTTCTGAGGGTCAACAGGATGATCCAGGATTTTCTGGATTTCGGCAGGGATAGGGCACCACGGCGAACGCTTGAATCGGTCGCTCCTGTCTTGGCGGAGAGTTGGGATGAGGCAGTACGCGGGCAAAACTCCCCGGGAGTGGCCATCGAAATGTTTGCGCCCGAGGAGGACTTGCGAGCTGTCGTTGATCCGGATCTCTTGAGACGATCGCTCACGAACTTGTTTCAGAACGCGATAGAAGCGAGCGGTCCGGGCGGGCAGGTCCGGGCTGGCGTTACCAAGCCCCATAAGGGTGAGGTCGTGATTTGGGTTGAGGACACCGGTCCGGGGATCGAGGCGGAGTCAATTGACCAGATTTTTAATCCTTACTTTACGACCAAGTCGTCGGGAGTCGGGCTAGGCCTGGCATTGGTACATAAATGGGTGCGTGAAATGGGCGGTCGAATTGAAGTGTTTTCCCAGCCGGGGCGCGGCTCAAGGTTCGAGCTTTCTTTCCCTGGTTCAGTTTTGGCAGCTTCAAAGGACGGCGATGAACAGGCAGACTAACAAGGGCTCCGTTCTGGTACTGGATGACGAAAGACGACAACAGGAGATCCTGGCTCTGATCCTTCGGGATGCCGGTTTTGAGGTGACGACGACCGGGAGCCCCGCCCAGGCGTTGCAGATGGTGGAAACCGGCGCCTATGACGTGATTCTGACAGACCTCAAGATGCCGGCCATGGACGGTATCGAGTTTCTGCTGAGTGCCAGGAAAATCATGCCCGGTCAACTCGTCATCATGGTTACTGCCCATGGCAGCGTTCCGTCTGCGGTCGACGCAATGAAGAAGGGTGCTTTTGATTACCTGACAAAGCCGCTGAACCGGGAGGAGCTGCTCGTGCTGGTGGAAAGGGCCGTCACTCAGGCGAATCTGATCAGGGAAAACCAGCTGTTCAGGAACCAGCTCGAAGAACGGTGTTCCATAGAGAATATTGTGGGGCGCCACGGGCGCATGCAGGAGGTCTTCCGGCTTATACGAAAAGTGGCTCCCAACAGCACGACCGTAATGATTTACGGGGAGAGCGGCGTCGGAAAGGAATTGGTGGCTCGCGCCGTCCATCAACTCAGCCCGCGGGCCGCCAAGCCGATGTTCAGCCTCAATTGCGCGGCCATTCCTGAAGCTTTACTGGAGTCTGAATTGTTCGGATACGAAAAAGGTGCCTTTACCGGGGCTTTCGCGAGAAAGAAGGGCCTGTTGGAAGAAGCGTCCGGGTCGTCCCTCTTCCTGGACGAGATAGGGGACTTGGGACTGCCCCTTCAGGGAAAGCTCCTCAGGGTTCTTCAGGAGCGTGAAATACAGCGACTTGGCAGCAGCGAGAGGATCAAAGTGGATGTCCGAATCATCTCGGCGACCCATCGCGATTTAGGGAAGATGATCGGCGAACAGAAATTCCGCGAGGACCTCTATTACAGGCTGAATACGTTTCCTATTGTCATCCCTCCTCTACGAGAGCGGGTCACCGACATCCCGCTCCTTGTCGAGCATTTCGTGAAGAAATACAAATCGGTGGCTTCTCATGACGCGAAGCGGGTTTCTCCGCGCGCCATGCAGCGCTTGCTCACTTACAGCTGGCCCGGAAATGTCCGTGAACTTGAATCCGCGATTGAAAGGGCCATGATTCTGACGGAGGGAGAAGAGATAGAAGAAACAGATTTGCCAGCCGAGGTCCGGGCACCGGTCGTGCCGCAAACGACTTTTGACTGGATTGAGCTCCCCGATCAAGGGGTGAACTTTGAAGAACTGGAGAAGCACCTCCTCGTTCAGGCCATGCAGAAAAGCGGGGGTGTCATGACGAAGGCTGCGCGGCTGCTTGGTATGACCTATCGTACCCTCAACTACCGGCTCGAGAAATTTGGATTGGTGGCGTCAAAGCAGTCCCACGACACTCCCGAATCCTAAGCATGAGCCCCGGAGCTATTACTTGCTGAACCCGGTGTCGTCCCCCAAAACGTTCACCCTCACTGACATTTTCGGGAACTCGCCTGCGCGATCTGCTGCCCGCCGTGTGGGTGCTCCGTCCGCAATGAATTGAATTTTAAGCGTATTGACCGGGACTATGCCTCCAGCCGCTCACATGGCACGGGGTTTGCCAATTGAAGAGTCGTCGAGAGAGAACCATCTATGACACGGACCATGAGGATGGCCGCTTGGATTACCGGCTTTCTCCTCTTGTTTTACAACAGCTGCGAAGGATCAGGTTTCAGTCCAGGCGCCTCACCCGACCAGATCACTCGAGACACGGCGAGCGCGAGCAAAGTTCACT
>ERZ795047.2296-NODE-2296-length-18477-cov-5.806590_pt1 | contig 18477 bp, 15 predicted proteins | sample MGYA00375131_ERZ795047 | MGnify/ENA primary metagenome ERZ795047 (study PRJEB30176, sample SAMN05720228) | activated sludge metagenome | isolation source: Anaerobic digester | place: Japan | collected 2015-05-20 ...
CCGGCCGGTGCTATGTGACCGACAGCCGTCGCACCTACGACGTCGACGGCGGTCCGACGCACTTGACTTCGCCGGCCTTCGATATGAGCGCCATGCACAGCCCGATCGTTCGCTTCGCCGAGTTCTTCTTCTGTGATGACGCGACGGTCTATCCGCCGACGCAGGACTTCCTGGACGTGCACCTGTCCAGCGACGGCGGCGCCACCTGGGTCCTGGCCGCGCAATATGCCAGCCATGATGACTGGGCGATGCACGAGATTCGCGTGGCCGACTTCATCCCGCTGACGGCGACCGTTCAGGTGCGGTTCACGGCCAACGATACTCCGAATAACTCGCAGACCGAGGCCGGCATCGACGCCGTCTGGATCTACGATCTTGCCTGCGACGCGCCCTGGAAGCTCGGCGATGTCAACTGCGACCAGGCCGTCAACGTGTTTGACATTGACCCGTTCGTGCTGGCCCTAACCGACCAGGCCGAATACGTTGCGACGTACCCCGACTGCAACGTCATGAACGCCGACACAAACGGCGATGGGGCGATCAACGTGTTCGACATTGATCCGTTCGTCAATCTGCTGACTGGCGCACAGCCCTAGGGTCGAACGGCGCCTGGCCCCCGCGTGTGCCACTGCTTGAAGCCGCAGCTTCAAGCAGTGCCGCTGGCCGTGCACCCGCGACGACGTGACCCGCGATGACGTGATAAGGTGATAAGGTGATAAAGTGATAGGGTGATAAAGGCCGACGCGCGGATCCTTTATCACCCTATCACTTTATCGCTCTATCACTCTCTACGTCGAGCGGCTCCCGTCCGGGGCGACGCTGCCGGTGTGAGTCTCCTGGGCCTGCTTAGCGCCCAGCAGCGCCTGCATGATCTGGTCGGAGAAAGCGCTCATCCCGGCCGGGCTATAGGGCACCATCATGATGGTTGCGCCGCTGCGCGAGCCGACCGCGGTGACCGAGTCGTAGTGCTGCGTGAGCAGCACCATCTTCGTCGCCTCTTCGGGCGAAATGCCGGCTTCGGAGCACGATTCGACCGACTCCTTCAGACCCTTGGCGATCGCCAGCCGCTGGCGCGCGATACCCACACCCTGGAGTTCCTTGGCCCGGGCCTCGGCCTCCGCCTCGGCAATAACGCGAATCTTCCTGGCCTCGGCTTCGTTCTTGGCAGCCTCCTTCAGGCGGGCGCTGGCGTTGACCTTGTTCATGGCCGCCTTGACTTCGGGGTCGGGCTGAATGTCGTTCACCAGGGCCTGAAGAATCGTGTAGCCGAAGTCGTCCATAATCTGCTCGAGCCGCTCCTTGACCGCCGACGCGATCTTCTCTTTCTCGGAGAAGACGTTGTCGACCGGCATTTCGGGAACCAGGGCGCGGACCGTGTCGAACACGTAGGACGAAATCTGCTGTTGCGGGTTCATGAGCTTGTACTGGGCGGATTTGACGGCTTCCTCCGTCTCTCGGACGAAGAACTGCACCGCGATCAGCAGCTCCACGAAGACGTCATCCTTGGTTTTCGTTTCGACTTTAATCTCGAGCTCGCGCACGCGATGCGTGATCCGCCCGGCCACCGTATCAACGAGCGGCCAGCGGAAATGCAACCCCGGGCCGCAGATGCGCAGGAAACGCCCAAAGCGCTGCACCACCGCGTGTGTCTGCTGTTGGACGGTGAAGAAGCCGCTCAGCAGCACCAGCACCACTACAACAACAATTACTCCAAAGACCATGGCGGGCATGCTTTTCTCCGTTGCAAAGACTGCGGTCTAGTTTTCCGCATCAAACTCAGCCGATTCGAGCGCCAGCGTTAACTCGTGCGGCTCGTCGGGTAATTCCCAGGACGGGACTTCCAGCGTCACGGTCTGACCTCGGCCCCAGCGCTCCACCGCGTGCGGAATGCAGAAAGCGGCTTCGCCGGCCGGGCCGTGACCTCGAATTAATATTATAACATCGACAAGCGAGTAGCCGGCGTTGAAGGCGACGATGATCCGCGGCTCAGTGTCGCTGAGGGCTTGACCGCCCCACGCCGACTTCATGCTGAAAAAAAGATCAGGCGTGTCATCGAAGCATTGGAAACCCGGCGGCGCAGCCAACGGTTGCGGGTGGCGTATCTGGCCCGGCCCGAGCAGCGAGCCGTCCGGCCCGCGCACCAGAGCCAGGCCGCAACGACGGCAGAAGCGCGCCACCTCCGGGTTGGCAATTCGACAACGTGGGCAGGCCAACTCCATCATCACTTCCCCAAAAGCCAGCTAACTGAATTCTACACCGAAATCAGGTTCAGGGGTACGGAACGTGCAGCGTCGCGCCCCAAGCAATCGTCGATTCTAGTAAGAACCCAGCGACAGAATGTGAAGCGCAACCGGGTTGGCTGGGTCGATCTCCCGCAGACGACGCGCCCTCTCCCGCGCTCTGCTTTCCTGCCCAGCGCTCCACTCCAAGGCTGCCGTCAATTCCTGAACGCGTGCGTCCTGCGGCTGGAGTTGTAGTGCCCGCTCCGCGGTACGCAGCGCCGCACCGGTGTCCCCGGCCGCGGCCCAAGCCTGCGCCAGCAGCAGCAACGCGGAGACCTGGTTCGGATCGCTCTGCAGCACCGCCTGGGCTTGCACCCGGGCTGCCTCGGGCTGGTTGACAGCCAGCAGCGCTTCCGCCAGGCGCAGGCGTACGCCGGTTGACTGCTGGGCTTGCTCTGCGTTCAGCAATTGCTGCAACACGGGAATCGCCTCACCATAGCGCCCAGCCCGGCATAGCGCCTCCGCCAGCCGTTCGCTGATGCCGGCGTCATCGTCCGCAGCCTGCAAAACGCGCCGCCAGGCCGCTGCCGCGCCGCTCCAATCGCCCGCGAGCTCCAGAGCCTCTGCCAAAGCCGCCTGATAAGCATTCGTCCAGGCGAAGTTCGTGGCGCAAGCTTCCAAACACTGCAGCGCTTGCCGCGGCTGCCCAAGTTGCAGCCATACCTGGACCGCCGCGACTACATAGCCCACTTCGCTTTGGTCCAGTTCCGCCGCTCTTTCGAAAGCCGCTACCGCGTCCTCCCAGCGTTGCTGTTGCTGATACACGATGCCGCGCAGATATTCGACTTCCGCTTGTACGGGACCGTCGAGCTGCGTGCGATCCAACAGGTCGGCCGCCGCGGCCGTGTTCCCTTCCGCCAGCCAGATGCGGGCCTGGAGCGGCGTCCAGTTCATGTTTGCGGGATCGAGTCGCCGAGCCTCGGCCAGCTCACCGGCTGCGGCTTTGACATTGCCGGCCGCGAATTGGTCGTACGCCAGTTTGGCCTTGAGCTGCGCGCGAGCCTGGTTCCACCGTTGGGTTGCTTCCTGATTGGCCTGTTGCTGGGGGGACTGACAGCCGGCCAGACTCAACACGAGCGCCGCCAGCACCGGCGCCCAGAGGGCGAACCTTCGGGCGCGTCGCGGCTCAACAGGAGCCTCGCCCTCCCAAGGCATTCCGCGAAGCTTCCTGCGGTCAGTCAGCATAATCGGAATTCGCGGACTGGCTGTCATCGCACTCGTTCTCACTCTGCTGAGGCAACTCAAGTTCAGGCTGCGGCCGGGCGAAGTCCGGCAGCGGCTCATCTGGAGGCGCGTCGCTCCGGATCAAATCCCAGATGAACGTGCGCATGCGGCCGCCCTCCTCGTCCCACATGCGCCGGCACAACAGTTCCTCCTTGAGTTTTATCGCCGGCAGCAGCTTGGGTTCGTTGTGCAGCGCCATCCGCACGTTCAGCAACGCACGGTCGCAATCCCCCTGCTCGAGTTGCCGCAACGCCTCGTGGTAAAACGCCTGTGCCAGCCGCTCGCGCCCCGTACACATCAGACCCTGGCGGCTGCCGACGCGTATGCGTTCAACGTCCTCGAGCAGCCGGCGGAACTCCTCGTGCTCCTGCGGCGTGTCTTTCAGAACGTGCACTGTCAGGAGAATGATGACTTCTTCACGCACAGTCTGGTTGTTTCGGCTGCCGAACAGCGCGCCTGCCAGCGGAATGTCGCCCAAAACCGGAATCTGGCTGCGGCCGCCCACGGTGCGTTCACGAAACAAACCGCCGATGAGTACCGTTCCGCCATCGTTGACCAGCAAATCCGCCCGCGCTTCCGTCGTCTCCTCAAACGGCAGATTCGCGCCGGTCAGCCCGCCGTTGCTATCCTTGGGATGCACCGACAGGCGCACCGTATTGTCATCGTTGATCACCGGCCGAAAACGGATTTGCGTGCCCGTCTCCAGAAACTCGACGGTCTGAATCGCCGCCGTCTCCGTCACCGTGGTCGTCAAGTACCCGTCGCGCCGGCCGACGATGACCTCGCCCTCCTGCTTGTTCAGCGCGATCGTCTTGGGATTTGCCACGACGGCGACGTCCGTGGTTTCTTCCAACGCGCGGATGAAAAAGGCCACGCTGTTGTTGATGATCCCCACCGTAAGGCCGCCGCCTTGCACGTTCTGCGTAAAGGCCGTGTTCACATTAAGCGTGCTCTGCTCGAAGCGGCTCGGGGGCAGCGGGCCGGTTTGCAGGTCAGCCGCAGCATTGCTGGTGCTGGAAACGTTGCGGAAATCCACGCCGCCCAGCAGCGTAAAGTCGATCCCAAGTTCATTAGTCTCGTTCAGCGTGGCGCGCAGAATCGTCGCTTCGACCAGAACCTGCCGCGGGCGCTGATCGATTTCGCTCAGGAGCTGCGCCACCGCTTCCAATTCAGACGGGCTGGCCGTCACAATGACGTAGTCCACGCCGGCCGGGCCCATCTTCGCCAGTTCCTTGCCGGTGGAGTCGCTCTTTCCGCTTGTGCTCTCCTTTCCGCCTTCGACCACGCTGCTATTAGGCCCGAGAACTGCTTTTATCGCGGCGGCCGCCTCCACCGGCTGGATGTAGCACAGCTTGAACACGCGTGTGACCGGCGGCGGGGCGAGCGCGGCAATTTCCTCGGGTGTGGCGACGAAAATCGTCCCGCCCGACCTACGAAAGACGTAGCGATTCGGGGTGAGAATGGCCTCCAGCGCCTGCTCGAGATTGACCGCGTAAAGATTGGCCGAAACGCGCCCGGTCACGCTCGTGCTGGTGACGATGTTCGCGCGGGCCTGATAACTCAGCATTTCCAGCAGCGACGCGATCTCCATGTCCCGCACGTGCACGTCCAGCAGCCCGGTTTCGCCCAGACGCACCTCGTCGGGCGCCAGTGCGCCGACGATGGTCGCGGTCAGGCTCTGGTCTGCAGACTCGGACCACGCTGGGGCCGCGATCGCCAACAGGCAAAGCGTCAGGATTCCACGGGCGCGGCCGCGCAAAGCCGGACGTAACGTGCTATTCCTGGTCCGTATTGCCAGTTCTTTCTTGGTTTGCATTCCTGGCGCAGTTCCTTGCTGTGGCGTCCGCCCCTGGCGGCGGACTGGGCCTCAGAAGGCGGACGGCACCACCGGGGGGCCGACGCTACAGACCGGCCGGCGTGATTGATGGAGGCCGGCTTCTTCTCAATTAGATCGGAGATGCTTTATCGGAGGATTCAATCCATTTGCCCGACTGTATGCGCCTGAAATATCCCAAACCCGCTGCCCCGAGCGGTCGATGATGCTGTTGATGCGCCGTCCCATGCGCTTTTGCGAACGGCCGGCGGCAAGGGCGGCTTGGCTTCGTTCTCCATACCGTGAGTGATGAATACCCGTCAGTTGGCAATTCGTCGAATTCGCGAGTCCTACAAGCCGAAATTGCGCGGCTTCAGCATGGTCGAGCTGGTGCTGGTCGTCTGCATCATGGCCATCGTGGCCAGCATGGCTGTGCCGCGTTTCGCGAATTCCTTGACGCGCAACCGGGTCGAGGCAGCCGCGCGGCGGGTGGCCGCCGACTTGTCGCTGGCTCGACAGCGTGCCCGCATGGCAAGCGCCTCGCAGAGCGTCGTCTTTGACGCGGCCGGCAACAGTTATCGTCTGCCCGGTTTGTCTGACCCGGATCACCCGGGTTCGGAGTACGTCGTACAGCTTGGGGCCGCCCCCTACGAGGCCACGCTGCACAGGATCGATCTGGGCAATGATTCGCTGATTACTTTCGACGCGTACGGCGTGCCTGACAAGTTTGGGTCCGTAACGGTGCAATGCGGCGAGTTCGTGCGCGTTATTACGGTCGATGCCGCCGGGCGCGCTACGGTCACCGACGGCGCACCGTCCGGCACAGTGCTTACCGGCGCGGCAGGCTCGGGCGAAGCAGCTAACGGGACGTCGGCGCCGGACCAGGGAACATCAGGCAAATCGCTGCCCGATCACGCGTCGGCCACAGCCAAGGGACATTCATTTCTCGGCTCTGGTGGCTAGGGCAGTGCCGATGAAGTATCCGTGCAAGTATAGAGCGTTCACGCTGGTTGAATTGGTCCTCAGCCTGGCTATTGCCACCGTTTTGCTGGGCGGTATGACCTCAGCCCTGCTCCTGGCGACGCGCGCCCTGCCGGGTGACACGCGCCCCGTGGATGTACTCACCGCCCAGACCCAAGTCGCAGCCGACATCTGCGGCGAACTGTCTTACGCGTGCCACATCCTCGAACGCGCGCCGCGCGCCGTCAGCTTTACCGTTCCCGATCGCGACGGTGACGGCTCACCCGAATGCATCCGCTACGCCTGGTCCGGTACGCCCGGTGAGCCGCTCACCCGAACTTTCAACCACGGTACGCCCGTCACTGTCCTGGCGGATGTGCACGAATTCGCCCTGGCCTACGATGTGGCCACGGTGGACGAAACATATCCCGGTCCGCCGGTGGAGAGCGCGGAAATCAGCCTGAGCAGCCGCACCAGCAGCCTTTTAACAGGAGACTGCGACCTCAAAGAGAAAGCTTGGGGGGGGCAGTACTTTTGTCCCTCGTTTCCCGCCGGCACGTTGAGCTGGAAGGTCACGCGCGCGCAAGTGAAAGCGCGCTCCGAAGGCGCTCAGAAGGGCGTGACCGCTGTGCAATTGCGGCCCGCGACCAGCAGCAAAACGCCCGATACGCTGGTTATTGATCAAGCCCTCATGTACGAAAAAGCCCTGCAGTCGAACTACCGCTGGGAGGAATTCACGTTCAGCAACGCCACCGGCCTGGCGCCGGGGACCGCCCTGTGCCTGGTCCTGGTCTGCCATACCTCGGACGCGGACCTTGCGGACGTCCAGTATGATCGCTTGGGCAGCGGCTTAGTCCACACTACTGATGCTGCGAACTGGAGTTATTACGATTCTCTCGCACTGCTGCACGACATCCGCGGCAAGTACATGTCGCCGGGCGCGACGCAGACCGCCACGCGCCGCTACGTCACGACGGTGCGGATAGCCCTGCGGGCGGGCGGCGACTCCCAAGCCCGCGTCGACTCGACTGCGCGCCCCGTTAACGCCCCCGAAGCGTTGTCCGCCGTTTGGGAATCAGAATTCAACACTGACCCGACGCTTCTGGACATGAACGGCGATGGTCTTGGCGACTGGGCCCCGGCCACCGGCGTCTTCGATCCGGCCACCGTGAGCGGCGGCATCTGGAACGCGACCTCCAATCTGGTCACCGCGCCCGATAATGACTTCACGCAGTTGACCACGGTCGAGCTTCGTTTCCGCTGCACCAGCGTGTGCGGGTCCTCGCCAGGGGTCGCCTTTCGCATCAACGCGGATCGCTCGAACAACAGCTATGTTCCCCTGTACGCCGGCCTGATGCTCACCGGCGGCGGCACGCAGACCTTAATGGTCTACTGTATGCCTGATTCCGGGACGCGGACCAGCCTGCTGACGCTCACGGGCCTGCCGGCGGACTTCGTGGACTTGCGTTTGCTCATTGATCCCGCGCGCGACACCGTCAATGTGCGAGTCAACGGCGGCGACTGCGGAACTTTCACATACGTGTTGTCGCCCGAATCCGGCGCGTCACGTTCGGCCACACTGCTCGTATCCGGGGCTGCGGCCCAATTTGACCGCGTGCGCATCCGCGTGGGAGGCAACTGATGAGCGGCTCGCTACATCCCCGCCGCCACAGACACCGGCCCAGCCTGACGCTCGTGGAAATGGTAATCTCCACGCTGATTGTGAGTATCATGCTCGTGGCCGCCCTGAATGCGGTCGGAGCGGCCCGTCTCAACGAATGCCGTCTGGCCGAAAACCAGCGGGCGCTGTTGCTGGCGCAGGCTCTGATGGCCGAGATACTCTGCCAGCCCTACAGCGCTGCGGACGAGGCGGGAGACGTGATCGGCTCGGCCGACGCCGCGGCGGCCGTCACCAACCGTACCGGCTTCAACAGCGTGGGCGACTATAACGGCTGGCGCGCCAGTCCGCCGCAGAATCGAGACGGCTCGATCATCCCCAACTGCGACGACTATACTCAGACCGTGCGCGTGGTATGGGTGGATCCTGGCACATTGACTTCGGAATCGAACACCGCAACCGGTGTGAAATGTATTCAAGTGAGTATCGAGCGTTCGCAGCGCCAACTGGTCCGGCTCACGGCCTATCGAACGGCGGTCTGGAAAGACCCGGTCCAGGTACAGGGAGGCGGGCCATGAGCGGCTTGTCGCTGCAGTGCCGAAAGTCCGGCCTCCGCCGCGGCAGCGTTTACCTCGCCGCACTGGGCGTCGCGATGCTCGTCACACTGATCGGTCTTTCGGGCGTGCTGGCCACGCGCGTCGGCTGGCGCAACGCCGCGCTCACGGCCGCGGCCTTACAGGCCGATACGGCCGCACAGTCGCTTATGGACGTGGTGCTGTACCGCCTGACGCATGACCTCTACTGGCGCTCACACTACCAGAACGACACTTGGACCGCGTTTGAGATCTGTGGCGATGGCGTGACGGGCAGCTTCAAGCTGGTGGATGAATTGGACGGCGACCTGGCGAACAATGAGAGCCACCCCGCGCGCCTGTACTGCCGCGCGACCGTGGGCGAAGCCATGCGCATGTACAGCATCGTTTTCACCGCGGTACCGCCGCAGACCAACAACCTGCTCAACAACCCGGGAATGGAGAGCGGTGCGGCCAACTGGAAAGGTGACCGCTGCACTCTGGCCGTCGCCAAAGACACCTCTCACAGCGGGGGCGCGTCGCTGAAGGCCACGGCCCGCGACGACCATTACGCCGGCCCGGCGCAGACGGTTTCCGGCTTCCTGGCGAGCGGCCAGAGCTATGAAGTTGAAGCGTGGGTCAAGACGGATACCGGCACGGCGGACGCCAAGTTGGTGTTGTACTGCAATGGCTTATTGTCCTTGTCCACTTACTACGCGGGCGGCACGACAACGGTCAATGCCGGCAGTTGGACGCGGCTGTCGGCAACGCTGACCCCGAGCTGGTCCGGAACCCTGCTCGACGCCTATCTCAAAATCAACACCACATCGGGTACGGTGTCATTCTACGTAGACGACGTCATCATGCGCAAGGCCGGCACCGGCCGGGACGCCGAACTCACGCCCATGCCCGGCACTTTCCGGCGCGAAGTCCTGGCAGAGCCGGCCGCGTCATTGATGCAAACGTAGGCCGGGCCCGCAGACCCGACATTCCCACGCCGGAGGCGCTCAGCAAGCGAACTCGGCAAACGAACGTCGGCTCTGCGGACCCGGCCTGTTCCTCTGCGGATCCCGGTCTACTCAGTCTAGGTTTACAGTCAGCCCTCAGTCTTCTCCACGCACCGGATGCCCATGCTTTCCAATTCGTTCAAAACCGGCTCGTAAATGCCCGGCGTCACCGGCGCCCACACGCCGCGCTCGACGATGCGGCCGGTCAGGATGAGCCGCGTGGCGATGGCCGCCGGCAGGCTCACCGTGCGGGCCATGGACGTATCGCCGTCGGGCTGGCCGAAATCGATCAAAGTCGAGCTGATGCGTTCGTCGGGCTTGCCCGGGAAACGCGCCACGAAGCGATGGAGCAGCACGATCATGTCGCGCTCGCCCGGGGCGTAGGTCATCTTCTGGTTCATGCGCGTGGCCAGAATATCGAGCACGGTGGTCTGCTGCCCGATGATCGGCAACGGATCGTTCGAGAACAGTCCCAGCCACTCCATACGCTCGAGCGGATTGGCCTTTTCGTCCATCTTCAGGAACTTGGCGACCTTGGCGCGAATATTCACCGGCGAATCGGCCTTGATCAGCCCGGCGGTCCACTGCGCGAACGTCGTACCCTTCGCATACGTGACCGGGCTCTCGTCCAGCATGCCCAGGTCAACCACCGCTTTCAGCGTCTTGCACCAGCCGGGGTAGCGCAGCGTGCCGCGGAACATCGTCTCGACGTTCTTCAGACCATAGAGATCAAGGTAAATCAGCGAATCGCGGTTGGGATAGCCTTCCAACTCAGTGTGCCCGGGCACGCCTTGCACCGGCACCGGGTGGTGGTTCAGGAACAGCTCGGGGCCGGGAATATCGATCTGCTTGCCGTTTTCGCGATACTTCGCGGGATTCTTGCCGGCGGTGCAGACGCCGCGCGGCGCCCACGAGAACTTGTAACCCCACGGATTGTCGTTCGCCTCAGGGGCCGGCAGGCCGCCGCAATACGATTTGAAGCTCACCACCTCACCGCCGCGCTGCCGCACGCCGTGGATCACGCGCATGGCCGACATGTGGTCGATGCCCGGATCCACGCCGATCTCGTTCAGCAGAATCAAATCAGCCTTACGCGCCGCCTCGTCGAAGCTCCGCATCTTGGGGCTGACGTAGGACGTTGTAACCATGTGCTTCCTGTGCCGCAGGCAGCACTCCGCGACCACCGGGTGCAGCGGCGCCGGCAGCAGGCTGATCGCCAGGTCATGGTCCTCGATCAACCGTTCGAGCTTCTCGTGATCGTCGGCCAGCAGATCAGTCGTGCTGCCGCGCGGGTGGCCCCCGACCAGCGCGTCCGCCTTGCTGACGGTGCGACTGGCGACGGTGACCTGGAAGTCGGACTGATTGAGCAGATAGCGAACCAGCGGGCGACTCACCAAGCCCGCACCCAGCACGAGAACTCGTTTCATCGATTGCCTCCTGAGGCTATATCACGGCCGATAAACCAGTGGAATCTCGCTTCGCATCCCACGTCGGCTTAAGCCTGATGCAAGTGTTGTTCCAGGTGGCGGTAGGCCTCCGTCAACCGTCCGCGGTACACAATAGTCGCTCGCTGCAACTCCGGCGGCAGCCCACTTCCCGGCAGCGGTGCGGAAAAATCCGCCCGCGCCAGGGCCGGGATGAACGGCCTGAGCGTGCGGCTGAAGTAGTTTGAGGCGTCGATCGGCAGCTCGCACGGCAGAAAATCGACCGCGAGCACGACCGGACCGCGGCCCGCAACGCCATCTATCGTCTCACCGGTGAAGGGGTCGTACACGTAAACCGGCGCAGCCGGATCGGTCGCGCGCGTCGTGCAGGCCAGCGAGCCGTCGATGTCGCACGAAATATCGCCGATGACGCGCAGCCGCGGCTGGCCGGCGTTCCATAATTCCTTGAACTGTTCGCGCGTGATGAGGCGCGGGTACTTCTCCTCCCAGTAGATGCAGTTCACGAGGAGGCTCAGATGCGGGGCGTATTGGAAGAACACGCCGCGATAGCGCTCCGGGTGGCGATAGTACTCCTGCAATTCGAACGGCGCCGAGGCGTCAATCCGCGTCACGATGTGCTCTTCGCGAAACACGACCTTGTAGCAGCAGTGCGGATTGGGCCGGACGGACGCGAGCTGCTGGGGCGTAATTTCCTCCACCGGCAGGAGGTCGTAAATCTCCTGTGCCCCCTGCGACACGTTCCCGTAGCCGGTGAAACCGCAGACGAGCGGATTGATCGCCTCGGGCAGCCCGCGGGCGCGGATCGCATCGGCGATGCCCGCGAACTCGCGCTTTACGCTTTCGAGATCAGTGTACCGATGCGCCGGACGCACCTGCGCAAAAGGACTGTCGATGCCCTCGTGCCGCAGGCGCTGACCGAAGGCCCATAGCGTATCGATCATGCCGGCCAGCCCCGCATAGCGCCCGAAGAACACCAGGCGCCTGTTCTGATCGTCGACGATGCGCTCGTAATCAATGAGCGTGCAGCCCAGTTCCATCAGGCGGCGCAGGGCGGGCATGTTGTGCGGCTGGCCTTTTATTACGTGTGAGAAGTAGACGTACGTTTTGCCGGGCGCCAGGCGTTCGACGGGTATCTCCTTAACGCCCATGATGACCGGGCAATCGGAGAGATCGTCGACAACGGCCGCACCGCAAGAACGATATTCGTCGTCCTTTATGGCGCGAATTGGAGAAGTCTGAACGCGGAAGTCGATCCCGTGCTCCTCGTGCAGCCAGCGGATGTCGTTGGGCACCAGCGGGACCCGCCCCTCCCACTCGCTTTTGTCTTCGCGTCGAATTCCGATGATCAAGGTCGTAACTCCTTCCTGTCCCGGCGCGACGTCCCGCGCCGATGCTGTTGGCGCAGAGCCGCTCGCTGGCGGCGAGCCCCTCATCGTAGGGCGCAGCCGTCCGGGCAACAAGGTGGCGGCTTTTCAACTTCCGTGGCCGATGGAGCTACGTACGCTTACGTGAATGTGCAACGGCTATGTCGGACAGATGTCAGCAGAAGGGAGGCGCATGCTCGCGTCTGCTCACCAGCGCATAAGGAAATCGCTATGCCTAACGAGTCAGCAGCCGCTCAGGCTGCCACGCCTCCGCCAGCCACGCGCCGCACCTTCCCACGTTCCCACTTTCCCACTTTCCCACGGTCACGCGTGGAAACGTGGGAAGGTGGGAAGGTGGGAAGGTGTGTACACCTGGAGGTACCGAGGTGTCTTGAGCAAGCCAGATCGCGCAAAAAAAGAAACCGAGGGTCCGCGAAGAACGGACCCTCAGCTCATCAATTCATGGGCAGACTGAAGCTTACGGCTTCGGCGTCTCGGGCTTCGGCTGCTCGGGCTTCGGAGCAGGAACCGGCTTCGGGGCCGGTTCTGCCTTGGCGCCTTTCTCCTCGAGAACCTGGTCAATCAGGTGAATGACACCGTTCTTGGCCGTGATCTCGGTCTTGACGACGTTCGCGCCGTTGACGGTCAGCTTGCCGTCCTTCTCAGTGATCGTCAGCGCCTCGCCGGTCATGCTCTTGAGCGGGGCCTTCTGATTCTTCAGTTGGGTGGCCGTCATTTTGCCCTTGACGATGTAGCTTTCGACGACCTTCTTCAACTCGGACTTCTGCTCCGGCTTGAGCAGGTTCTGCACCCACAGATTGCCCTTCTTGTTGATGGCGTCATTGGTCGGTGCGAAGATGGTAAACTCGCCGCCCTTCAGGTCGACGCCCGAAGCGCTGAACAGACGCTCAAACTGCTTCAGATCCGGGTTGGTCTTCAGCGTCGCGGCGATGTCCTTGACTTCGTCCTTGGGCTCTTCCTTCTTGGGCGGTTCCATCTTCTTCGGCTCAGGCTTCGGTGGCTCGGGCTTCTTCTCCTGGGCCAGCGAAACGTTCGCCCAGCCGAGCAGACCCAGAATCACCGGGACCGACCAAGCAACCACTGACCTCTTACTAAGCATCTGAACGTTCTCCTTCTTCTGAATCCCCGGTCGGTACGGCGCGGTAGCATTCCCAACGCAGGAATGCCACCCCGACGGTTTTCGACCACATCGAAGCGACACAACCTATCACGCGACAATACTTTTGCAAGGAATTTTCATTATCGGCACGCGCCATAGCAAAACACATGCCACGATTCCGCACTTCTGGCCTTGAGCACCTCCGGTCAAATAGCTTAGTCTGTTCCCTGGCCGTTAGTGCCGGTGGCTTAAGGGTTTACGCTTATTTAACGCGCAAGGACTTACTCCGTGGATGCCCAATTGCGACATATACTCTGGACGAATGACCATTTGCGACTATTCTGCTCGCTTCTGTTGTGGTTTACAATTCCTTACGTTTCAACCGGCTGCTTTAGCCCGCACCCCACGCACTTAGATCGCCTCATTATAGGTGAAGTTATGCAGAACTCAGAGCTGACACAGAACCTGCGCGCTTTGTGTCTGCCCGGAGGCCGGTTGTCTGGAACCGACAATGCGTTCATTGCCGAGCGCTATGTGCTCGACAAAGCCCGGGAGTACGGATTGCGCAACGGGCACTTGGAGGCGTTTGCCATGCCGTGCTGGCGTGCCACTTACACGCGCGTCGTGCGGTTGGCCGACCAGGAGATTCCCTGCGAGGGCGCGCTTGCCTTATGTAACACAATGTCTACTCCGCCTGGCGGCATTAGCGCGCCAGTCCTGGATGTCGGCGATGGCAACCAGGAAGATTTCGACCTGCTGAATGGTAAACTGAACGGCCGGTTCGCGCTGGTTCGTGACGGCGGCCGCAACCGCCGCTCCGAAAAAATGGACCGGGCACTGGAGCACGGCGCGGCCGGGCTGGTAGTAATCAGCGCCGCCGACCGTGCCCCCGTAATCGGTACCGCCCATCATACGCCCCGCCCCGAGCCCGCCGTGATCATTAGTCATGAAGACGGGCAGACCATCGCGCAGGCATTGGCAGCCGGTGAGACCGTGCAGCTCAACATCCAGATTAGCAGCGAATCCTGGGATGGCGAGCCGCACAACGCCATCGCGGAAATCCCCGGGCATGGCCCGCACCGCGACGAAATGATCCTCGTCTGCGCACACCTCGATAGCTGGCATCTGGCCGAAGGCGCCATTGACAACGCCAACGGCTCGGCCGTCATCCTCGAATGTGCCCGGGCCCTGCGGGCAGTTGACTGGCGCCCGCGCCGCACTGTGCGCTTCATCTGGTTTATGGCCGAAGAGCAGGATTTGCGCGGCAGCCGTGCGTATGTGGCCGCTCATCAGGATGAGTTGGACCGGGTCGTCGCGATGATCAATATTGACATGCCCGGCTCGCCGCGTGCACTGTGGACTTCGGGCCCGCCGCAGTTTGTAGAACGGCTTCAGCAGTTCCGGCGCGGCATGGCGGGTTACCTGCTTAACGAGGATATCGGCAGACTATCCGGGACCTGGAGCGATCATGCGCCATTCGTCGAGGCCGGCGTGTGCGGCGTGACGCTTGGGGGTGAACTGGGTCCGGGTGGCCGGAACTACCACACCGCGAATGACAAGTTCGAGTGCGTCGATCAGCGCGCGACGATCGAGTCGGCCGCGGTACTGGCGGTGCTGGTGCGGCAACTGGCCGACGATTTGTCACTCAAGCCCGGCAGATGTCCGCCGGACGAGCCTCCAGCAAGCGCACTAACTCCGGCGTCGGCAACTCAATCAGCACGCCTCGCCGGCCGCCATTGACGATTATGGAGTCGAGTGCCAGCAGAGATTCCTCAATCACCACGGGCAGTCTGCGGCGCATTGCAAACGGCGAAATTCCGCCCACTTTGTAGCCGGTGACCTTTTCGGCCTCGTCCTGTTCGGCGAGGTCGGCCCGCGGCGCCCCCACGGCGGCCGCCATCAGACGTGTATCGAAGCGCTGATCGCCCGGAACGATCGCGACCCAGTAGGCGTTGCCGCTCGTCTTCACGATCAGCGTCTTGCAGACCATCTCGAGCGGCCGGCCGACGGCTTCGGCGGCGTGCTCGGCGCCGATCTCGGTAAACTGATATTCGAGAACCGTGAACTGGACGTTCTGCGAGCGCAACCACTTGACGGCGTTCGTGTCCATATCAGAGCCGGCTCGTGTCGAGCCGGAATGATGATACTGCGCCTCGCTGCCCCAGCACCACCCCGTGTAAAGCAGAACCCCGCAACGCTATTTGATCAAATGCGCATCCGCCGCCGAAGCCGGCCCCTCGCGCCCGGTGTACGTGCTCACCCCTTGCAGCGTCCAGATGTTATCGCCGTCCACCCCCGCGTCGGGCGTCTTCACCCACTTTACGTATCCACCAAGCACCAGGATGTTCTGCCCGGCGCCGCCGTGCGACGGCGAATTCGATTGCGCCCGGTCCCGAAACGCGAACTTGCCCAGAAACGATGTGCTCTCGCCGAAAACCGGGTTCTGGTCGGACATCACCGGCAAGTCCGGGTTGTCCTCTGACGACGGGCGCCGCCCGGCCATGTTGAAGTACGTGTAGCTCAGGTTGGCGTCATCGAGGAAGTCGTTGCAGCGATGCACCTGGTCGATGGGCATCGGGGCGCCGCCGTTCGAGGGGCATAAAAACAAGCGCGGGTGAGCGATGAAATCTTTCTGCAGCAGGGGGTACAGATGCCGCCGATTGGGCACCAGCATTACGCCGGGATCCTGGCTCGGGGCCCAGGAAGCCCGCGAATTCCAGCCCGTAAACGGCAGACTGGAACCATACGTCGCCGCGTACTGCTGAACGCCCATCCCCAGAGCCGCCAGATTGGCCGAACAGGCCATCCGCTGCCCACGCTCGCGCAGGTGCAGCAGACTCGGTGCCGCAACGCCAACCATCAGCACGATCATCGCCGCCGCGGCCACGATCTCGCGCAGGTTCCCTAGGCGCACAATTACCGGCGCGCCCCGTTCGACGGTCCGCGTAAGGTCGTCGGCCGGGCGAATCAGGCGGACCGGTCGCCTTGCGGCCGCGACCCGCGCCGCAACCCGCGTCGCCAGGTCGGGCGGGGCCGGGTCCGCTTTGTACTCGTGAAGCGCTTTGAATGCCGCCGTCAGGGTCTGGTGCTGCTGCTGAAGCCCGGCATCAGCGGCCATCCGCAGGTTTAGCTCGACTTGTTCGCTCGCACTCAGCCGCCCGAGGTGCAGATCCAAGAGCTGCTCGTCGAATGTGGGTCCCGGTTGCATACTGAACTCAGCTCACTTGCTCATCGCTGGCGTTCCGGCCGCATCTGCTTGTGCCACATCCAGGCGAACCGCGCCACCGCGGCGTGCAACCTGGATTTCACGGTTCCGACCGGAATGTCCAAAATCTCCGCAATATCCGAATACGGCAACCTTTGAAAATATCCGAGCATCAGGATGAGCTGCAGGTGCTCGGGCATTTTCGCTATCACGCTGCGGACGGCGGCACGCACTTCTTCGGCACTGCTCTGCTCGAAGCTCGACTCCTCAGCGGCCGGAACCAACTCGTCTGGGCCCAGCCCGTCGTCGTCGGGGCCGCGGGCATCCAGCGATTGTTCCAGCCTTCGGCCGCGCCCTCGCAGGTAATCGCGTGCCTTGTTGGCCGCGATCGTGTACAGCCAAGGGCGAAAGGCCCGCTGCGGGTCGAAGGCGTCCGCTGCCAGGTGGACCTGGAGGAAGGATTCCTGCACGAGGTCATCCGCGGCGGCCGCATTTCCGACAAAGCGATGCAGGAAAGCGAACAACTCGTCGGCATAGCGCTGGACAAGAATGTCGAAAGCGCCTTTTTTGCCGGCTAGATGGTCCGCCAGCAACTCCTCATCGCGTCGGGCGTCCACAGCTTCCAACCTCAGGTACGGCAATGCGAGCGGCGAGTTCGCCGCAAGCCGGCGAATGGGCGGTGAAAAGCGTTAAAGCCTGCCCCTGCCGCTACTTATCGGGCTCGCTCACGATTCGAGGATAACAGAAACCGCAATTTTTTTCGCCCCCGCGCAGGCACAATCGCCGCCTTATTCGAGAGCTGCCCGAACACCCGCCCATGCGGCGGCGCCATGCCCAAGCACGCGTGCCATGCCCAAGCCGCGTAGCGGCGCGGGCATGCCGCCGCCAGTCGCTCCACAGTTGCCACACCGCCCGTTTGTGCCGCAACCCACGGCGCATTGACCGGCTCAGACGTCACGTCAGTTCCGCGGCAGAGGCCCGCTGCGCGAGGCGCGTTCTGGCCAAGTCGATAGCCAGACGAATCGCGGCCCGCATGCTGCCCGGGTTGGCCCGGTTTCGACCGGCAATATCGAAGGCCGTGCCGTGATCGGGGCTGGTGCGCACTGCCCCCAGGCCCAACGTGAGCTGCACGGCGCGGTGGAAGGCCAGCGCCTTGAGCGGGATGAGACCCTGATCGTGATACATCGCCACCAGGCCGTCGAATTGCCCGGCCACTTCGGGCGTGAAGGCGGTGTCCGGCGGTAGGGGCCCGGTGACGTCTATTTGCGCGCTGCGCGCCATTGCCAGGGCAGGCTCGATGATGCGCTGCTCCTCATCGCCGAGCATCCCGTTTTCGCCGGCGTGCGGATTCAGCCCCAGCACGCCGATGCGCGGGCGCGGGATTCCGAACCACTCGCGCAAAGCCCGGTCCAGAAGATCGATCGGCTGGTGCACCAGGCCGATGGTGAAGCGGTTGCGCAACTCGAACAACGGCACGTGCGCGCTCGCCAGCGCCACCCGCAGCTCGTCGGCGACGAAGGCCATAGTGACGCGCCGCGTCTCGAACATGTCCGACAGCAGGTGCGTGTGACCGACCGCACGATGCCCGGCCAGTTTCCAGGCCTCTTTGGAAATCGGGGCGGTAACCAGTGCGTCTATCAGCCCGGCTTTCAGGCTGCGGATGCCTGCCTCGACAAAGCGGTAGGAAGCTTCGCCCGCCAGAGCCTCGGGTCCGCGCGTGCCGTTGACGCGCACCGCCGGCAGCTCGTCGAAATCAGCGACCAGCACGCCGCTACCGACGCGGGCGCCCGCTTCGAACGGCTCGCGCCACCAGAAGGGGTTGATTTCCGCCGCATCAGCGGCGACCGCCAGCACATCGTGCAGGCCG
>ERZ795047.2299-NODE-2299-length-18465-cov-4.014231_pt1 | contig 18465 bp, 11 predicted proteins | sample MGYA00375131_ERZ795047 | MGnify/ENA primary metagenome ERZ795047 (study PRJEB30176, sample SAMN05720228) | activated sludge metagenome | isolation source: Anaerobic digester | place: Japan | collected 2015-05-20 ...
CCACAACCATCAATTGACTACCGATATGCACCGGGTCATTACTCTCGATGACGGGAGAATTGTGCAGACAGGGGGCTGAAGGACTGAATGCAGGTCTGACAGCGTTGATAACTGTTTTTATGTGTATAGATTTGTGTGTACCTGACTGTTTTGGCTTGTCCCATATCTGAGCATCAGAATATTAAGAATTTTCCACAATAGAGTCTGTAATGGTTAAGGGCTTAAACCAATATTCAGGAAAGCAGAACAATAGGTGACAGATAAGATGAATAGAATAGAAAAAGCGGTCGGCAAATTCAAAGAGGGCTTCAATTGTGCGCAATCAGTTCTTTACTCTTATGCCGATGAACTGGGTTTACCGGATGATCTGGCGTTGAAAATAGCGACAGGCTTTGGCGGCGGGATGGGAAGGACACAGGAGGTATGTGGCGCAGTAACAGGAGCCTTGATGGTTATTGGATTGATTTACGGGAGAGAAAGCGGAGAAGGGAAGGAAAAACAGGAAATCACATATTCAAAAGTTCAGCTTTTCCAATACTCTTTTATTGATCAATTCGGAACAGTTAACTGCAAAAGTCTTCTGGACGGATGCTGCTTACTCGACCCTGATGGTCAAAAGGCTTTTAAAGACAACAATCTTATTGAGCGGTGTTATGAGTATGTAAGGGCTTCTTGTAGAATACTTGATCAGATTGGAATTAACCCGGAGTAGTATAAAACATTCAGTCTATGAAACGGGCAAATGAACATTGAAGATAATATTTGCAACCGGAAAATCTACCTCTGTGCAGGAACCTGTATACCTGGATTCCTGCACAAGGTAGAAGGGTGAAGATTTTAAATGATCGATCAATTATTAGCTGATAATTGCGATCAAAGACTCTGGCATTGTGTGTTGATGACAAGCACCTCTGAAATATAAACAGAAAAGGACAAACAATTCGCAACTGTTTGTTTCGAAAATTTAATTTTAAGACCAAATCGTTCTTAAATAGGCTGAGAGAGCCTGTTAGAGAAAAAGATGCTTAATTACTGCAAAATTTCAGAGTTATTCATTGTATTTATCTCTGTGTTGGGGGCAATAGGATCTGATGCAAAGGCTTCTGTAGTTTTAAACGATTCAACGCTGGTATACGAAATCAGCCCGTCAGTATCGGTGTTTGAAGATACAACTGCCGGCCTGGAACTGGATTCAGTTCTGAAAATGGGCGAAAAAGCATTTTCTAAGGCCGCTTCCCGCCAAATCCCTAACCTTGGCTTTTCCAGGTCAGCTTTTTGGCTGCAATTTGAACTGAAGGATTCATCTGCAAATCAAAAGGAATGGGTTCTGGATGTCGCAATGCCCAGCCTTCATCAGATAGATTACCATATAATGGTCGACAGTACAGTAATAAGCTCCGGCCAGACAGGATTCATTGTAGATAAGAACTCGCGCACAACGCCTTACCGTAATCCCTCTGTTGAATTCAGTGGCCAACCGGGTAAAGCGATTAAAGCTTATATGAGAGTTCAGAGCGAAACGCCTGTTATACTGCCTGTGTTCCTGCGTGAAAAAAATCAGTATTTAAAATATGATCGTAACCGCGAATTTTTTCTGGGACTGTATTTCGGTGCTATCATCATAATGGCTTTTTATCACTTTTATCTCTTTGTGTCAACTTCCGATAAGAGTTATCTGTGGCTTTCTATTTTTATTATGTGCTTTGCCCTGGGGCAGATGACTGCTGTTTACGGGTTCATGATCGACTGGGGATTTATAAACATCAAATCATGGGTGCCTTTCCTGCATGTCATCAATTTTATAGCTGCCCTTGCTGCAATAATGGTTTCTCGTTGTATGGTGAATTCATGGACATTCTCCCCGCGATGTGATTATGTATTAAAAGCTATTTCTTTAATCTTGATCATTCTTGCTCCGCTTTCTCCCTTTATTACTTTCAGAACTGCTGAAAGAATCCTGGTTCTGTTTAATCTTCTTCCGTTACCTTTTCTCCTGTACCCTGCAATAAAGGCCTCTCGGAAAGGGTTCAGCCCTGCAATTTACTATCTTCTGGCCTCATTGAGCTTTTTTGCAGGTATTCTTATTTACAACCTTATGTATAGTACCGGCATTTTCCCATTCAATGAAGTGACCTATTTCTTGCCCAATGTATCTCTGGTTATAACATTGACACTCTTTTCTCTCGGTCTTGCTGACAAAATCAAGATTCTTAAAAGAGAAAGGGAACAATCGCAAAAACAGGCTATTGCAAGTCTGGAAGAGAAACTTCTGTTACAGGAGGAGAAATCTGCAATAGAGCGGGAGCTTGAGCACTCCAGGAAAATGGAAACAATAGGAAGATTGCTGAGTGGAATAGCTCATGACATTAAAAACATGGTTAATCCCATCTTTGGATACGCTCAACTTATTCAAAAAGATCTTCGGAATGATTCCAGCGCGTATAGAAAAATCAGCCATTTGATTGACGCAACCGACCGTCTGAAAGATCTCACTTCGACGCTGCTGATAGCCTCCCGAAAAAATACATTGAATTTAAAGCCATTGAATCTCAACCAGACAATGGATCAGGTAATATCTCTGTTGAAGCATTCAGCACCTAAAGGTGTATCGGTTAAATATGAAAAATCCGATGAGGAAATCACTGTTTTGGCGGATATGGGGATGCTCTACAGTGCTGTTCTGAATGTGGGAATCAATGCTGTTGATTCAATGCCTGATGGTGGTACAATTGTCATTTCTACAGAATCGGTTAAAATTGACAAATCATTTTCAACTTTGCATGGGTTTACAATTCCTGAAGGACATTACTCTGTAATAGCAATAAAGGATACCGGGGCTGGAATGAGCCGTGAGATATTAGAACGCCTGTTTGAGCCTTTTTTCACTACCAAAATGGAAGGCAAGGGAACAGGGCTGGGGCTCGCAGCCGTTTATGATTGCATGAAGGCTCATAACGGTTATATCGATGTGCATAGTGAACTTGGCAAGGGAAGCCAGATCTATCTTTACTTTCCATGTGCAGATATCATGAGTGAAAAGAAATAACATGTAAATCAATTCTGCCGGGTAAGGAGTTTGTCCTGTTTTTTATCCCTTACTGTCTCCAGTGTTTTCCTGTTTTGCAGATAGTATGACTCAAGCCTGTGATATGCAGAAGTGTCTATCTTTTGTACATGTGCAACATTGTTAATCTCTGATAAGTATTGAGCATTAAGATAGGAAAAGGCGCTTTTGTAAGCTTTGTACAGAAACAGTACATGCTTGGGAGAGAATGTAAAGCATTCACTCCACAACCTCCTCAGATAAGCATCCGTGATGTTGCTTTTTGTTGCCCACTCCGATACTGTCTCCGGGGTATCTTCTGCAAGAACCCTGCAGCATTCACAAATAATCGGGTTTACTGCAGCAGATAAGTCCGGCAGAATAGTTTTCTGGAGGAAAATCTCAGAAAGTTTATCCCAGAAAACCGGGGAAGTGACATCGACCGGTTTGGCAAGTAAACCTGCAGCGCCCAGCTTGGATGCTTCGAACGCGCGTTCTATGTCTGCGGATCCGCTGATAACCACAAATGGTATCTGCCGGGAGTATTTCTTCAGAAGGTAACACTCATCATTGTTGATATCATCTATTCCGAAATCGAGTATACAAATATGTATGGGTACGCCTGAATGGAGCGCATTCTCCGCAGTTTGCGCATTTGGGGCTTTTATTATCTTGTAAATGGGATGGCCGGAGATGAAATCTTCGTAGAAATCAAGATGACATGGTTCATCATCGACCACAAGAACTGTTATGGTTTTATTCAGGAAGTCGAAGTATTGTTGATGCATAGAATGTGAGTGTGATGAGCAGTCTGATGTTTATAACACATTTGCGAACTGATTAATATAGGTCTTCGAAATTCCATAAGACAACAGAAAAAGGCATGGACATTCAACCGGATTAAACAGCATTTTGCCGGTTGCATCCATCGTTTGGTAAATGCGTCTGCAGTTCTCCGATTGATTTACTTTAGCACAGGATGATCTCGAATAGGTAAAGTCTTTTAAACAGACTCTTCAGGATGTTTTTTTCTCTTTTATTGTCCTCTTTTATTCTTTATTTACTCAATAGTGCGTTGATTTCAGGGTTGTGAAAATCACCTTACCAGGAAAGCACCCCGTCCTGTTCCAAAAAATTATATTATGAAAGTACTACTGAGGTTTTCACACTTTTGCCTCCCCGCCTCGCGGGCGTTTACCCTGAGAACGGCCTGAGGGGTAATGCTCCGGCGGAGCAGAAAAGCCCGTTGAAGCACCTGCTTTTGTTTCTATCGCAGGTTTAAACTCAAGGTGTGTACGGGACTTTATTAAAACTCATTCTCAGGGCTGCTGTCTTTGGAAAGAAAAAATGCCAGAGGATACAAACATGAAAATGTGTGATGAATGCGGGATAAACCCCGCGAATATTCATCTTACTCAGATAATGCAGAATCAGACCCAGATCCATCATCTCTGTCAGGAGTGTGCCCGGAAAATGGGGATAAACATCTCTGTGAATGTCGATGAATCCGGGAGCGGGCAGGAGACAACTGAATCTGATAAGAGCTGCGATAAATGCGGTATGAAGTATTCCGAGTTCCGCTCAAAGGGATGGCTGGGGTGTACTGAGTGTTACCAAGCCTTTGAAAAAGAGATCGATGAGATGCTTATTCAGGTTCACGGTTCTGCCACCCACAAAGGCAAACAGTATCACATATCAAATACCAGGGGCAAAGCGACCGCTGATATAAAGCGGCTCCGTCATGAGCTTGCCGCAGCAATCAAAAATGAGCAATTCGAGCAGGCTGCTCTTCTTAGGGATGCTATCCACAATCTCAAGAAGACAGAGGTTGAATGATATGAGAGCTGATGTAATTACCTCTGAGGGAAATCCTGGAAAACTGCCGGCCTGGTTCGATAACAGCGGTCCTGATAAAGATGTTATCACCTCCACCAGAGTCCGTCTGGCCCGCAATCTGGCCGGGCATCGATTCCCATGCCGCGCATCGGATTCCGAGAAGAAAAAAATTTTCAATGAGATTGTCGATGTTATCTCCAGGGAGCCCAGATTCCGTTCATTTGATATATGCCATCTCGCAAATATGAACAATCTTGGCAAATTATTCCTTGTTGAAGAGCGTATAGTGAGCCCCGACATGCTCAATGAAAGCGGAGAGCGGGGAGTTGCTCTTGATTCCACACGCAGAATAAACATAATGATAAACGAGGAAGACCATCTGAGGATGCAGTGCCTGGATTCCGGTTTCAGGCCCACGGAACTGTGGAGTGTGGTCAGTCATATAGATGACATCCTGGGCAGGAAGCTGGAATTTGCATTTGACAGCAGACGAGGTTTCCTTACATGCTGCCCCACCAATTCCGGAACAGGCCTGCGGGTTTCCTTTCTCATGCATCTTCCCGGTCTTGTTCTGACAAAAGCTATCGATGCTGTGCTGCAGGGGGCAAGTCAGATGGGGATCTCTACAAGAGGCTTTTTCGGGGAGCACTCTGAAGTCGTAGGGAACTTCTTCCAGCTCTCAAATCAGGCCACGATGGGGGCACATGAGAATGATTTTCTAAACAATACCCAGAAGATAGTCTGTGAGATCATAAAGCATGAACGCTCGGCCAGAGAAAGAATAATGAGGGATGCGGAACTGGAATTGAGTGACAAGATCTACCGGGCTTACGGAATACTTCTTCATGCCAGGACTCTTACCCTCTCCGAATGTCTCAATTTGACCTCGTCTTTAAGGCTGGGAGTGATTTGCGGGATTTTTAATAACATAACAATCGAGGAGTTAAACCGTATTACTATGTTGTCCATGCCTGCTCATATTCAGATGTTTTTCAACAAGGCTATGGATGACAGGGAGATGACAAAGATCAGAGCTGATATGGTTAGAGAATTGCTTACAAAGAGAAGGAGAAAAAGGAAATCTCCTGGTCCGGACAGCAATCCGAGCTCTTAACCGGTTCGATTCACAATAGAAGGAATACAGATAATGAACGGAATGTTTACAGATCGAGTCAAAAAAGTAATGCAGATTGCCCGTGAGGAATCGGTGCGGCTCGGAAATGACTATGTTGGAACCGAGCACCTTCTTCTGGGCCTGATAAAAGAGGGTGATGGCGTAGCTGTGGCAGTGATGCGCAGCATGGGTGTGGATCTTGATGAACTGACATCGAGCATCGAGAAGACAATCACCTCCACTGGAGGAATGATGACAATCGGGCAGATGCTGCCCTTTACACCCAGAGCCAAAAAGGTACTTGAGATTGCGGCCAATGAGGCTCGTTCCATGTCTCACAAGTATATCGGCACCGAGCATCTGCTGCTTGCTCTGATGAAAGACACTGAGTCCGCTGCCGCAAATGCCCTTGCCGCATCAGGACTGGAATACGAGCGGGTCAAAGAGGAGATAAACAGAGTCCTGAGAGGCGGAGAAACAGTTGGTGCCTCAAAGGAGAAAAGCAAGACTCCTTTCCTTGACCATTTCGGAAGAGATCTTATAGCTCTTGCCCGTGAGGGCAAGCTAGACCCGGTGATTGGGAGGGAAAAGGAGATCGAGAGGGTAGTTCAGATTCTCAGCCGGCGTAAAAAGAACAATCCGGTGCTGATTGGCGAGCCAGGTATCAGTAAAACAGCCATAGTTGAGGGGCTTGCACAGAAAATTGTGGAGAAGAACATTCCACAGGTTCTGGAAAACAAGCGGGTGATCAATCTCGATATGGCATCGATGGTTGCCGGAACAAAGTACAGGGGTCAGTTTGAGGAGCGTCTGAAAGCCCTGATGGTTGAACTCCAGAAAAACGAAAATATCATAATTTTTATCGATGAGCTTCATACGATTGTGGGAGCCGGGGGTTCAGAGGGAAGTCTGGATGCTTCGAATATTTTCAAGCCGGCTCTTTCCAGAGGAGAGATTCAGTGTGTTGGCGCTACCACACTTGACGAGTACCGCAAATACATAGAGAAAGACGGCGCCCTTGCACGTCGTTTTCAGACTATAATGGTCGATCCGCCCAGTGTCGCTGAAACTATCCAGATTCTTTCCGGACTGCGTCACCGCTATGAGGATCATCACAAGGTCACATATACCGAAAAAGCCATAGAATCTGCAGTAAAGCTTTCCGAGCGCTATATCTCCGATCGCTTCCTTCCGGACAAGGCTATCGATGTTATCGACGAGGCCGGAGCGCGTAAAAGGCTCTCCAGCATGGAGATTCCCAGTGAAATCCGTGATATGGAAAAAGAGATAGGTGATGTAGTGAAAGAGAAGGAACGGGCTGTGGAGCAGCAGGAGTTTGAGCGTGCAGCCAAACTTCGTGACAAACAGGAAAAGCTCAAGGGAACTCTTCTTGAAAAGAAAGCACTGTGGCGTAAATCCAAAGCCGAGGAACGGCTTCTGGTTGATGAATCCACTATTGCCGAGGTGGTTTCCACAATGACCGGAATTCCTCTTTCCAGACTTGCTGAGGAGGAATCGAAGAAGATACTTCATCTGGAGGATGAGCTTCGCAAGCGGGTTATCGGTCAGGACCCTGCTCTTGAGGCTATCGCCCGCAGTATCCGCAGATCACGTGCCGGTCTGCACAATGTAAAGCGTCCGATCGCATCCTTCATTTTCCTTGGACCTACCGGGGTGGGGAAGACCGAACTGGCCAAGACTCTTGCCCAGTCTCTGTTTGACACAGAAGATGCCCTGGTCAGAATTGACATGTCTGAATATATGGAAAAATTCGCCGTTTCCCGTCTTGTGGGAGCTCCTCCGGGATACGTGGGGTATGAAGAGGGCGGACAGCTTACCGAGAAGATCCGTAAGAAACCATACTCCGTGATCCTCCTTGACGAAATCGAAAAGGCTCATCCGGATGTGTTCAATATTCTTCTCCAGATTCTCGATGATGGTATTCTGACCGATTCTTACGGCAGGCATGTAAACTTCAGAAATACAATCATAATCATGACATCCAATGCTGGTACCCGTGATGTCAAGAAGACTGGAACTGTTGGTTTCGGGAAAACCAGTGTTGAATCAGATTATGATGCCATAAAGACCAAGGTCATGGATGAACTCAAGAGGATCTTCAATCCGGAATTCCTTAACAGGGTTGATGAAACGATTGTTTTCTATCCGCTTACCAAAAAAGAGATCTCTCAGATTGTTGAAATACAACTGAAAGATGTTGAAAACCGGCTTGTCGACAGAAACATAAAACTGTTTGTTTCTCCAGAGGTCAAAGCTTACGTAGTAGACCAGGGCTTCGATCCGATTCTGGGTGCCAGACCGTTGCGCAGGGCAATTCAGAGGCTGATCGAAGACAGACTGGCGGAGGAATTTCTCAATGACAAGTTTCACGATGGTGATTCGATCCGTCTGGACCTGGAGAACGGAACCATAGTTTTCTCGAAAGTCGAATCAGAGAATGCGGCCCCGTAAGTGGGTAATAGTACTTGGACTTTGTGTTCTTGCTTTTTTTTCTGCCCTGTATCAGGTTTCAAAGTATCTGGAAAAAAACAGAAATCTGGAAAAACTTCTGATACAGGGCATCTCTCCTTATATTAAGGGTACCTTTGATGTAGGACGGGTTCGCTTCGGTTTTTTTTCCGCTCACCTTAAAGACATCATTTTGATCTTACCGGGACAGTCGGTCTCAATCAGAATCCGTGATATCAAAGTCGGCTTCTCCTTCTCCAGACTTCTGAAATTCCGTGGCGATATCAGTCGCTCGATGAACAAAATCATCTTAAACAGTCCCACTATCGATTTTTTTCTCGATACTCAGGCCATGCAGCAGGAGAAAGTTGTCTTTCCGGCGGCTCTCAGCTCTTCCCAGACTGCTGTAGTTGTTCCCGATGAACTGCCGATAAATAACCTGATAGTGAAAAGGGGATTGTTGAGGCTCTGCCAGGCTGATGGTGACACTGTTATAATAGGTGAGCAGTTGCGTGGAAAACTGACGGACCATAAGAATGAAACATCTGTAAATTTAAGCGGTAAATTAGGCTCAGTAAAGGATAACCTCTTTATTCAGGGGAGTATTTCCTGGACAGGAGAGAAAAACCGTCTTTCTTTGCGGCTCAATGGTGCCGGGATCAAGAAGCCTGTTTCTTTTGGAAACCTGGAAATAATCAGCGGTGCACTGAGCGGAACTGTGGAATTTGAATTTCCGGACAAGATCTCTCTGGCTTCTGTTGAAAGTGATGGATGGGCCAGGATCGAAGATGGTACATGCAGGCTGGGGGATAAAGAGCAGCTTCTGCACTCGGTTCAAATGCGCATGACAATGGATGGTTCGGAGTGGAGAGTTGACACACTCAGTTGCAGTTATCTGGGAATGTGGGTGGAGATGAGGGGGCACTGGGATATCTCCCGCGGCCCGTCATCCTACTTTGAGTACAGGTGTGCGGGAATCAATGTGGATTCTGTTTCCTCATTTCTTTTACCGGAACTGAGGGGAAATGTGACCGGTGAGGGGTGGTGCGAGGGGATAATATCAGGAGATGGTGGAAACAGACTGAGAGTAAATCTTTCGGGGGGGGGGATAAGTGCCTGGGGTATTCCGGTTGTAAGTATACTTGCCTATATGCATGTGGACACTTCAGGAGTTGATGTCGATTCTGCAGCTTTGCTGAGTCCGGGAATTGTTGTTTTTGCTGATGGATTGGTAGAGACCGGAGGCAAAACTCCTCAGTACAGTGCCAGGATAAGGGCCACTCTTGATTCCGTCCCCTCTTTTTCGGGTCTGGATGGGAGATTGAGGGTTTCAGGGGAGCTTAAGGGTGCTGAAAAGCTTACAAAGGTTCAGTTTGTAGTATCCGGAAAGAGTGTGAAATACAATAATCTGCCCCTTGGGGATCTTGATCTTCTTGTAAAGAGCACAGGTGATATAATACACATCTCGACACTCAATTCAGATGAGCGGGGGATGGATCTTTCCGGTTCCATCAGGGATCTTTTCGGGAAGTCTCCAAGTGTGTCTATTTCGGCAGAATTGAGAAAAGATCAAATATTTTCTTTGTTCGAGCGAAAACCTGGTATGTACAGACCGGATTCTGTCCGGGTCGCTGTTAAAGCCGAGGGGTGGATTGACACATTCAGGGTGGATTTTGATGCGGATATCCGTGACTCTGTCTTAAGCGGCGCCATCACAGGTAAACTTGGCAAAAGCAGGGAAGAGGGATCGCCTGTTGTGTGGAGTCTGTACGGAAAGAATTTTACTTTAAAGAATGTCACGGCGCCTCTATACATAGGCGGGAGATTATACGGGGATTCTGTAATGATAGACTCGCTTTCGGCTCTCAGTGGTGTCAGGGGGAATGGAAAGCTGTCACTGAACTCCGATCCGTTTCAGATTGAATCCAGTCTGTGGTTCGATTTCCAGATAAGCAGGCTGCTTTCGATGCTCCCTGAACTGGGATTGCGAATCGAGAAAGGGAGACTGAGTGGCTTTTCCAGAATTTCAGGCAACCTGCAGAAGCCTGTGATACGCTCTGAGCTTCATGTGAGAGGACTCGAGGCCGGGACCATTACCGGACTTCAAAGCGATGCCATACTGACTTTTTCCGACGGCAGCATTTCAGTCCTTCCTTTTGTTATCCGTAAAGATAAACAGATCATAGCCGCCTTTGATACAATAAGTCATTCCGGAGGAAAGATCTCCTTTACTGGTGAATTCGACGATATCGATGTAAAGTCACTGCTTGGCACATTCAAGCCCCGGGATCTTGATCTTGAGTCAAGGATCAGCGGCCGGATCAGGACATCCCCATCGGGTTTTCCCTTCATACTCGATTTCTCTACACCGTCACTCCGCATCAACAACTGGAAATTCGACTCCCTTTCCTTTACAGGCAGCATTACTCAATCAGGGCTTCACGTTGAGAGGCTCAGGGCCGATGAGGGAGAACGGCTCTCGATTGCGGCGGCCGGGTTTGTACCCTGGTCGATGCTGGGTGAGGAGGCCGGTGACACAGATACGCTCAGGGCTTCTTTTAACGTAACAGGAGACCTTCTGAAGTGTATCGAAAAGAATGTGGATTCTCCCATCGGTGGGGAGGGCAGGGGAGAAGCGAAGGTAGAGTTTTACGGTGTTCCAGGTCACTGGGTGTTTACTTCAGGTAATGTGTCTATCCCTGCCGGAAAACTGACTCTGAGGCCCTTTGTTCTCGATGACATAAAAGATTTTTCTTTCAGCATGAAAGTGGACAGCCTCTCCAGAGTACATACATCGATAAAGGGTAATATAAGGCGAAGGCCTGTGAGAATTTTTTCCAGCCATGATATTCCCCGGGGGTATGAGTCTTTCCAGATCGGGCCTCTTGATTTCGGGGTTATTCAGGTGGAGACCCCTAAAAACGGAATCCATATTCATCTGCCGGGTTTCATGGCTCTGGGGGAGATCGGGGATATAGAGTTCAGGGGCAGGGGGCCGTTCAACAAGTTTACACTTTCAGGTCCGGTGGACAAGCTTCGTATCACCGGCACATGGATTCTTCGGGACCTTGAGTTCACCTTCCCTTTTCTTAACACAAACGAGATGCCCTGGGATTTTGATCCCTTCCCATATGTGACCTGGGAGATGGATCTGCGTCCAGGAAACCGCAAGGTGATGTATTTCTGGGATCTTGCCGGGAAGAAGAGACGGATAATGAGATTTGTGGAAGGATATCTTGATCCATCTTCTGTCATAAGGGTCAGGGGGAGGGATCTCGATAAGACTTTCAGGCTTTATGGGACGATTCGCTCTTTCAAGGGTTCAGCATATTACGGGAAGGTTTTTGACAGGAATTTTGATGTGGGGGTGGAGTTTGCTCCTCAGAAGCTGAAGGATGGGGGCAGTTATGACAACATGCCGATTCTCTGGGGCAGTGCGGAGGCGTTCAGTGACAGCAGCCGTTTTGACAGGATAAAGCTGACCTGTCTTGTGCACGATCCTCTGACCAATGGTGTTTCTGAGCGGGGAAGGCTTGTTGAGGGGAAGCAGCTTAATATCTCATTTCATCTTTCCTCAGATTTTGAGGAGCTTCCTGGCGAGTCGGAGCGTGATTTTTACCGGGAAGCGGGGCTCAATTTTACCACTCTGGGCAAGGCAGGAGGGATGGTGTCAAGTTTCGGGGAGCAGTATTTCCATCGCTATCTGCTTCAGAGGTGGGAGAGGTGGTTAGCCAGGTCGGTTGGTCTTGATGTAATTAACATTGAATCATCGATTGCTTCGAATTATTTTAATAAGCTTTATAATCGTCAGTTTGACGGCCTTCTGGGCCAGGATGATTATCTTGCCCTTGCAAATGTCGGCATTACTGTCGGCCGCTACTTTTTCCGCGACTTTCTGTTTTTAAAAGCCCGGGGGGAACTGATTCCGATCGACACCGTATTGACACCTGAGTACAGTATCGGGCTGGAATTTCAGCCAAGCCGCTATTTGACAATGGATTTTAATTACGGCATCCGCAAGGGTGAAACGCAAATAGAGCACAATCCAAGGCTTAATATGCAGTTAATGCTGCCTATTACCCGATTGAGAAAAATTTTGAATTTTTAACGTGGAGTATCAGAGGTTATTATGAAATTCAGGTATCAGGCGCTTCTTCTGGCTGGTTTTTTACTCTATGGTCTGACAGAGGCCAAGGTACTGGATTCTCTGGTCATAGAGGGCCTGAGTATCAATTCCCCCAATATGGTGAGAAATTCTCTGCAGCTCAGGGAGGGAAGGGAATTCAGTACTGCGGACCTGCAGGAGTCTATAAAGCGCCTTTACAGCCTGGGACTGTTCAGGACCATTGACTTTTTTGTAATCTCCGAAAACGACTCTTCTGCCACTTTGAGGCTTAAACTTGTGGAGTTTCCGATCTGTGAAAACGTGGAATACAGCGGAAACAAAAAGCTTAAAATCAAGGATTTTGAAGAGAAAGTCAGCATTAAGCGCGGTCAGATAATTTCGGATGATTTCCTTCACGGGATCAAACAGCAGCTCCTCGATCTCTATGCCGAAAAAGGCTATAACCTGGCCCGGATCGAGCCGGAAATCATAAAAACAAAGATTCCCGGAAATGTCATTGTCAAGTTTAACATTGACGAAGGGGTAAAGGTAAGGGTAAAGAGTGTCGTTTTCAATGGCAATAAGGAAGTAAAGACCGCCCGCCTGGAGAGAAAATTCAAGACAAAAGAGAGCAGGTGGTGGCGGGCAGGGGAATTCAACAGAGATATGTACAAGGCGCACCTGGATACCCTTGTCATGTTCTATAACGATCTGGGTTATCTTGATGCCTCCATAACAAAGGATAGTGTCTGGTATTCAGAATCCGGAAAAGATATCTTTATCGAAATCACTATTGACGAAGGAAAAAAGTACTATGCAGGTGATTTCTTCTTCAAGGGTAACCGCGTCCTGCCTGTAGATTCCCTGGAATCGAAAATCTCACTGAAAAAAGGCAAGCCTTTTGAAAAGAACCGTTTTGAGATGTCAAAGTACATGGTGGAGAACACCTACAGGGAGGAAGGCTACCTGATGGTTCATGTGGAGGACAAGCGAAATTTCCGCGGTGATACTATCGATGTGGTCTTTGAGATAACAGAGGGGAAACCGGCCATTGTACGGAAAATAGAAATCAAGGGCAACAACAAGACGATGGAAAAAGTGATAAGACGTCAGATCGATCTTATGCCCGGAAAAAAGTACAAACAGTCACTCCTGATGCGGAGCAGGCAGAAGATATTTGCACTCAATTATTTCAGCGACATAAAGCCGGATATGATGCTTAACAGCGACGGCACCATTGATCTGATTTTCGAGGTGACAGAAAAGGATAATATCGGGCAGATATCGGTCGGAGCAGCTTACAGTGGAGAAAGCAACTTTGTCGGTACCTTTTCCACTTCGATTCCCAATTTCCGCGGGGCCGGCCAGGAATTAAAGATCAACCTTGAATACGGAAAGTATCACAGGGACATGAGGCTGGGTTTTATTGAACCATGGGCTTTTGACATACCGCTTTCTCTTTCCGGTGAAGTTTTTTACAGCAGAAATATTTACAATGAGAGGGATACTGCTCAGAGCACCGGATTTGTGATCGGTGCCGGGCGTTCAAAACTTAGATGGCCCGATGACCATTTTACGATCCACGGGTCTTATCAGTTAAGTTATGAGAAAACATATACCGATGCTGATACGGTTGAAGAAGCCAACCTGCTGGTTCTTGAAGAGGGCCTTTTAAGCAGGGCATCGGTGAAAATCGAGAGATACGATCTTGACATGCCGCTGTTTCCCACAAGTGGTTCAAAGCTGACGATTATTCCTCAGATAGCTGGTCTTGGAGGTGATTTCAGATATTTCAAGGGAACCGTCGGTTACGAACACTATTTTCCTCTTCCCTTGAAGCTTGTACTGGGGTCCCGCTCCAAGTTCGGTCTGATAACCAGTCTGGGTGGTAACATTGAGATCTCCAGGTATGATCTGTTCAGGGTTGGTGGAGTGTATGGTGACGGGGACCTGCGCGGGTACGATGACTATGAGTTTGGAGGATGGAATAATGACCCGGAAAATGGTATCTCAATGTTCACCTCGACTCTGGAGCTGAGATATCCATTGCTTGAACAGCAGATGTATCTGGGAGTTTTTGCCGATGTTGGTAACACCTGGAGCAGTCTTTCTGCGATTGATCTGGGGAATCTTTACAGAGGTGTAGGTTTCGGACTCAGGATCAATATTCCCATGCTCGGTATCATGGGATTTGATTTTGGATGGGGACTTGATGATCCCAAAGGATCATCATTGGATAAAAAACCAAGTGGATTTAAATTTCATTTTCTTATGAACAGAGGTTTCTAGGAACTGATTCTTTGAGAAAGATCGGTTCTGAAACAAAGGAGGATTGCATGCGTAAAGTAATGACTGCGGGTGTTCTGGCACTCTGCATGGCCGCAACTGCGACATGGGCGGAGCTTAAGATCGGGTATATCAATTCCGAGCTGATTTTCATGGAATATGAGGGCACCAAGGATGCTCAGAAAAAGTTTAACAACGAAGTGGCCAAATGGGAGCAGGAGGCCTCAAAACGTCAGAAGGAGATCAAGGATCTCAAGGAACAGCTTGACAAGCAAAGCCTTCTCCTGAGCAACGAGAGAAAAAAGGAACTGGAGGATTCTCTGAATCAGAAGATGATCTCCTATCAGACCTTTCTTCAGGAGAAGTTTGGACAGAAGGGTGAGGCTTTGGTGAAAAATGAGGAGCTTACAAAGCCGATTATAGAAAAAATCAACAAAATCATAGAAAAGATAGCTAAAGAGGAAAACTACGATTATATTTTTGATGCCAGAGCTGGCGGAATAGTGTTTGCCAAGCCGGTCTATGATCTTAGTCAGAGAGTTCTTGCACAATTGAGTAAGGAAAAGTGATTTTGTGAAACTTTCTATAATAGCTCAGGTTATTGGTGCTGTTTTACCGGAGGGAGAAACTGATGCAGAGATTACATCTCTGAAGTCACCTGAGCAGGCATGCGAATCTGATATTGTCTTTCTCTCAAATCCCAGATTCAGGGATGAAATGGGAAAAAGCCGTGCCAGGTATATTATTGTCAATAAAGGAACAGTGATACCTGACAAAATCTGTCTGGAGGTGGGTGATCCCTATGTGGCTTATGCCAAAGTCGCCCAGCTCTTTGAAGACAGGTCTCCTCTTTTCTGTGAGGGCATTTCCGAAAATGCCCAGGTTGACCCCTCCGCTGCAATTGATCCCTCTGTTTCTATCGGCCCTGGTTCAATAATCGGTGCATCGGTTAAAATCGGGCCGGGCTGCAGAATTTCTGCAAATTGCGTTATTGAGAGAGACTGTGAGATCGGAAGTGATTGCAGAATCGATTCCGGTGTGATTGTCCGCTATGGAACTGTAATCGGTGACAGGGTGGTTATTCAATCAGGGGCTGTGATCGGTTCTGATGGTTTCGGTAATGCGCGTGAGGGGACCAAGTTTGTGAGAATCCCCTGTTTCGGGAATGTAGTAATTGGCGATGATGTGGATATAGGGGCAAACACAACCATCGACAGGGGAAATTTTACGGCTACAATTATTGAAAAAGGTGTTAAGATCGACAACCTGGTGCATATTGCACATAATGTGCAGGTGGGAGAGGATTCTGCCATGGCAGCTCAGGTTGGAATATCGGGGAGCACCGTAATCGGAAAAAGAGTCATAATCGGGGGACAGGCCGGGTTTGTAGGGCATATAGAGATCGGTGATGATACATTTGTGGGAGCAAAGGCCGGGGTTTCCAAGGGTACGGAACCGGGTTCAAAGATCACCGGCTACCCTGCACGTGATCTGATGGGAATGCGCAGGATAGAAGCTGCGCAGGTCTCCCTGCCCCAGTTGCTCAAAGATATAAAGCAGTTGAAAAATGAGATTCAGGAATTAAAAAAGGGCTGCTGTCCGGATACTTGAAGAAAAAATGACATCAACAAAATCAGTATATGTGTAGAAAGGATATTTCGTGCACCATGTCCCTTCAGCAAACTATTGGAAAAAGCGTTTCATTGACCGGTACCGGTCTTCATACTGGTGTTCCTGCAACAGTAACTTTACATCCCGCACCTGAGAATTACGGTATAAGGTTTGTCAGAGTCGATCTTGAGAACAAACCGGAGATAATTGCCGATATAGACAACGTGGTTGATCTTGCCCGCGGTACTACCATCGGTAAAAATGGAGTAAAGGTATATTCGATCGAGCATGTCATGTCCAGTTTTGCTGGACTGGGTATCGATAACTGCAGGGTAGAGGTAAACGCTCAGGAGATCCCTCTTATGGACGGCAGCGCGCTTCCATACGTAAACCTCGTAAAGGAAGCCGGAATCGTGGAGCAGCAGGCCGAGCGTGAGTATCTCACTATTTCCGAGCCGGTAATGTATGTAAAGGGTGATGTCGCTCTTGGAATTTTTCCGCTGGATCATTTCCGTCTCACCCTTGAGATAGATTACAATTATCCGGCTCTTGGGGCTCAGTATACCACACTCTTTTCCCTCGATGACTATGTTAACGATTTTGCCCCGGCACGGACATTCTGTTTCCTTTCGGAAATAGAGAAACTGCGCGAAGAGGGGCTTATCAAAGGCGGCTCACTTGACAGCGCACTTGTAGTGCAGGATGTGGAATTGACAGATGAGCGCAAGAACTACATGCGGAAACTCTTTGCCTATAAAGGCCCCATCGAACCGGGGGAAAACGGGTTTCTTAACAACACAGAACTGCGCTTCTATAACGAACCATGCCGTCACAAAGCCCTGGACTTGATCGGTGATCTCTATCTATTAGGTAAACCGCTTCATGCCCACATTATCGGGGCAAGAACTGGACATGCCGCAAATATCGCAGTGGCCAAAAAGATAAGAGAATACCTCAATCAGAAAAACGCAAAAACCGCGGCTGACGGAGGTATGCCGATAAGCTATGAGGATATCCTCAATATCCTTCCCCACAGGTATCCTTTCCTGCTGGTTGACAAGGTACTGGAGCTTGTTCCTGGAAAGTCAATCGTGGCCACCAAAAACGTCTCTTTCAACGACAATTTCTTCCAGGGACATTTTCCCGGAAACCCGGTTATGCCGGGTGTGCTTATGATCGAGGCGATGGCTCAGGCGGGAGGTGTGATGGGGCTTTACGGAGCAAAGTCCGATGACGGACAGCCGCCAAAGGTGCTTTTTATGGGTATTGACAAGGCCCGTTTCAGAGGGGTTGTAAGACCTGGAGATACACTGCGCATGGAACTCAAGATGATCCAGTTCCGAAGAGGAATTGGGAAGTTTGAGGGAAAGTGTTATGTGGATGATAAGCTGGTCTGCGAAGCTGAGATGATGGCCATGTATGGAGCCGGATGATATCCGGCGGTGCCTGTTTTGCATGGCAGAAATCTCCTGAAAGGAAATTGAAAAGGAATGTCTGTAAATATACACCCCACTGCCATTATTGAACCTGGTACAAAGATCGGTGTTGATGTAACAGTTGGGCCCTACACAGTAATCGAAGGGGATGTGGAGATCGGTGACCGGTGCTCCATCGGTCCTCATGTGCTTATTGGTGAGGGAACCCGTATTGGTCCTGAGTGCCGTATTTTCAAGGGTGCCAGTATCGGACTCATTCCTCAGGATAAAAAATTCGCAGGTGAAAAGACTTATACTGTTATAGGCAGAAACACTCTTTTCCGGGAATTTGTAACCGTCAATCGAGGGACATCTCATCGGGGGGAAACCCGAATCGGAGATAACTGCTGGATTATGGCATACTGCCACATCGCCCACGATTGTGTTCTGGGTGATGATGTAACAATGTCTAATTCTGTGGCATTAGCTGGTCATGTGGAAGTCGGAAATCACGTCACTATTGGTGGACTTGTTGGAGTACATCAGTTTACCCGCATAGGCGATTATGCTATCATCGCAGCTATGG
>ERZ795047.2311-NODE-2311-length-18392-cov-20.027813_pt1 | contig 18392 bp, 20 predicted proteins | sample MGYA00375131_ERZ795047 | MGnify/ENA primary metagenome ERZ795047 (study PRJEB30176, sample SAMN05720228) | activated sludge metagenome | isolation source: Anaerobic digester | place: Japan | collected 2015-05-20 ...
GCCGGCAAGCACGTCGTCGAGCAGGTCATTCAGCGAATATGCCATCTTAAGCACTTCTTTTGTGCTTTCAGGACTTATACCTCTTTCTCTTCTCGGCGCGCGAGGATGAGATCGTGGATAATTATGATCAGGATGACGACAGCGGCAAATTCAGGCAGGTGGAGCGGGAGGTAACCTATGAGCGGCACCGCTGCCAGGGCTTTCCCAACGACCCATTCCTCCTTCACCGGTTCGATCACACCGATGCCGGAGATCATGAGGTTTGGCTGGTCGGTGTAGGGGTTGTTATCACCTTTGGTGATGTAGCCACCATGCGGTTCATCGTAGTAGGCCCCGAGTCCCGACTCTATCACCCCCTCTGTGTCGAGGTAGATCATCGCCCGATGGATGATCGGGTGGACGGAGTCGGCGCCGTTTGGCCGGTAGACGATCACGTCGCCGTAGTCCCCGAAAGACGAGTAGCCAATCATCTGGCCTTCGGCCCAGGTGACGAGACCCCCGAACCGGTTCTCGTCGACGACAAACACCAGGTCGCCCACGTTCATGTGCGGAACCATGCTCTCCGACTCTATCGTGACCACCGCCGGCCAGGTTCCGGCAAAGAGATAGAGGAGAAGGGCGATACCCCCAACGACCGCGACGACCCAGAGGATGTCCCGCGCAAGCGAGATACCGGGGTGATCGCTATCGCGGAACGCCCTCACGGCATTTGCTGCACGCTGCAGCCAGTTTGTAGCCGCCATCTGCTCTAAAGATGTTACCCATCCATCATATACATAGATTCCCAGGCTGGTCTTCTCATCGGCTCTGCAGGGTGAAATGTAAAGAGGGTGTGACGGGATCTGCCCGCATATCGCTGGAATTTTGTGGATCTGATGTCAAATCCCTGTCCCTGTCTTCATTACACGGGGGTGTGCGGAAGGGTAAAGCCAATATTCTCAGGGGAGAATAACATGAAGTCCATGCTTGCCAACGCCGAGATCGTACGCCGGTTCCTTGAGACGAAGCACCAGGTCCACCCCGACGTGGTGAACTACATCCGCGAGCAGAACGATCCTTCGCTCATCGACCGGATTGCGGCGGCAGCCGGTGACGCCCTGGTGGTCTCCACCGAGCACATACCGGGTCTCAAGAAGGTCCGGGATGGGACGAGGTTCCTGGTCGACCCTGATGTTGAGGTGATCGTGGGGAGCGCCGGAAGCAGCGGGAGCGTCAGCGGCCACGAGGACGCCGTTCACTACTTCCGGAACCGCTACAACACCCTATCCTCGATGATCCGGACCCGGATGACTGCTATGCCGGTCGAGGCGCTGCTGAAGTCTCCCGGCCGTTACCGTGACGAGGAGTGCAGCATCATCGGGATGGTTGCAGAGGTGCGGACGACCCCGAAAGGCCACAGGATGGTCGAGGTGGAGGACCCAACCGGGGTGATCCGGGTGCTTTTCAACAAGGGGCGCGACGAGTCGTTCGAGGAGGCCGAACGTATACTCCCTGACGATGTGATCGGGGTCAAGGGAAAACTCTCAGGTGATGGGGGGCTCCTCTTTGCCGAGCAACTCGTCCGTCCGGACGTCCCCATCAACAACGCCCCTTTCAAGAGCGATCGACCCGGAAAGGCTGTCCTGATCTCCGACGTCCACGTTGGGAGCGACACCTTCCTCCAGGATGCCTGGAACCGGTTCGCTGACTGGCTCCAGGACTCAGATGCCTCCTACCTCCTGATCGCCGGCGACCTCGTCGACGGCATCGGCATCTACCCCGGACAGGAGAACGAACTGACGATAAAGAACATCTACGAGCAGTACGACGTCTTTGCGGAGATGCTCTGCGACCTCCCGTCCCGGATCCGGATCGTTGCCGCCCCCGGGAATCACGATGTTGTGAGGATGGCCGAACCTCAGCCTGCGATCCCGCGGGAGTTTGCCGCGAATTTTCCGCCAAATTGCACCCTCGTCGAGAATCCCTGTCTGCTGAACCTCCAGGGCGTCCGCGTCTTGATGTATCACGGCCGGTCGATAGACGACATGATCGGGCTCATCCCCGGCGCGAGTTACGAGCGTCCCGGCGAGATCATGGTTGAGATGCTCAAACGCAGGCTTCTCGCCGCCCCTTACGGGATGCGGACACCGATCGCAGCGATGAAGACCGATCGGCTTGTCATCGACCCGCTCCCGGAGATCCTCCTCACAGGGCACATCCATATCTGCGGTGTCACACGTTACCGGGGCGTTCTCGGGGTTAACGCCGGCACCTGGCAGTCGCAGACGTCGTTTCAGAAACAGATGAACGTCCACCCCACACCGGGGCGGGCTGTTGTCGTCGACCTCCAGACGCTCCAGCCAGGGGTGATCGATTTTAGTTAAACGTTTCATCCGATCTTCCGGGAGTTTTTCCACATCTTTAAAAACGTTGAATCCCTCTCTATATGGTACTCAATCGGAGGAATGCTGAGAGATGGATCTGGTGTATCTGGCGCCCCTGGGTGCTATCCTGGCTCTCCTGTTTGCAGGATACTCGTATTTGAGTATCAGACGGGAGGGCACCGGTACCGAATTGATGCAGAAGATTGCTGCCGCCATCCACACGGGAGCAATGGTCTACCTGAACAGACAGTACCGCGCAATAGCGGTATTTGTTGTAGTGCTTGCCGTTGTCCTGGCACTCGTGATCAATCCTCTCACGGCGGCGTGTTTCGTCCTCGGTGCGGCTCTCTCGGCGGCCGCAGGCTACATAGGTATGTTCACCGCAACCGCCGCCAACGTCCGGACGACCAACGCCGCGCGGCGCGGGGTTGCCGATGCCTTCCGCGTCTCTTTTGCGAGTGGTTCGGTCATGGGTATGGTTGTGGTCGGGCTCGGTCTTCTTGGTCTCTCGATCGCCTATGTGGTCATCAGCACCGTAACCGGGCTTCCCCAGGCTGAAGTCCTTACCATCGTGACCGGTTTTGGTCTTGGTGCAAGTTCGATTGCCCTCTTCGCCCGTGTCGGCGGCGGTATCTTCACCAAAGCCGCGGACGTCGGTGCTGACCTGGTTGGAAAGGTTGAGGCTGGCATCCCGGAGGACGACCCCCGGAACCCCGCGGTCATCGCCGACAATGTCGGCGACAACGTCGGCGACGTCGCCGGCATGGGTGCTGACCTCTACGAGTCCTATGTCGGCTCGATCATCGCTGCTATGGTCCTTGGCGTCTCTGTCGCGGCCACAATGTTCCCGAACGTCGATATGATGAACGTGATCCTCCTGCCGCTGCTGATAGCAACGGTCGGGATTGTTGCGTCCATCATCGGCTCGTTCTTCGTTAGGACCAACAAGACCGAGAGCAGCGCCATCCACATGGCCTTCAACAAGGGGCTGCTTGCTGCAATCATTGTAACCGTCGTTGCTACCTACTTCCTCGTGACAACGCTTCTCGGTGCAGAGTACATCGGAGTCTTCTACGCCACTGTCGCCGGGCTCATAGCGGGTTTCGCCATCGGCCTGATCACGGAGTACTACACCTCCTTTGAGCGTAAACCCACCCAGGCCATTGCAAAGTCGACCGAGACGGGGGCTGCGACCACCATCATCACCGGGTTTGCAAAGGGGATGGAGAGCACCATCTGGCCGGTTCTGATCATCTCTGTCGCGATCTTCGTCTCATACCAGGTTGCCGGGCTCTACGGCATCGCGATCGCCGCGGTCGGTATGCTCGCGACGCTCGGGATCTCCCTCTCGGTCGATGCTTACGGCCCGGTTGCCGACAACGCCGGCGGTATCGCCGAGATGTCCCACCAGAAGCCGGAGGTCCGCGAGATCACCGACACCCTTGACGCCGTCGGCAACACCACCGCCGCCATCGGCAAGGGGTTTGCCATCGGTTCAGCAGCGCTGACGGCGCTCGCGCTCTTCTCCGCGTACAGTCAGGCTGTGGGCCTCTCGGTAATCGACGTCTCCGTCCCGAACGTCTTCATCGGCGTCCTTATAGGTGCGATGCTGCCGTTCCTCTTCTGCTCCATCACGATGATGGCGGTCGGTAAGGCGGCATACAACATCGTCCATGAGGTACGCCGCCAGTTCAGGGAGATCACCGGGCTTATGGAGGGGAAAGCCGATCCTGATTACGCCACCTGCATCGCCATCTCCACGCGCTCGGCGCTGCGAGAGATGATCGCGCCAGGCGTCCTTGCCGTTGCCGCCCCGCTCGTCGTCGGCTTTGTCCTCGGGAAAGAGGCGCTCGGCGGGCTGCTTGTAGGCTCACTTGCATCCGGTTTCCTCCTTGCCGTCACGATGGCAAACGCCGGGGGAGCCTGGGACAACGCAAAGAAGTACATCGAGCAGGGTCACCTCGGCGGGAAGGGATCGGACGCCCATAAGGCGGCCGTCGTCGGCGACACCGTGGGCGATCCCTTCAAGGACACCTCGGGGCCGTCGCTCAACATTCTCATAAAATTGATGTCCATGGTCGCGCTGGTCTTTGCACCGCTGATCCTGGTCATCTGATCATCACCTCTTTTCTTTTTGCACGGCGCTATCAACGTCACCCTCCCATACTCTTCAGGGCTTGCCCTTCTGCAGGTGTAAAATAAGAGGGGTTTTGCTCGTCTTCTGGCAACTTGCCCATGCGCGGTTTCGCTCTTCTGGAGACCAAAACCTTTATCCCAAAATATCCATTATTAATCATGTAAAATCTGTAGCGATCGCGCCTGGCCGGGGTTGTTAACCCGATGGGAACCGGCACCACGTGCCGGCGACATGTGCATGGTGAGGGCGACCACGGGCCCCGGGAGGGGCCCGGGAGATTGATAAGAATGGACTGAGGAGATATGGCAGATTCGTTCGCCGTGAAACTGGAAGAGAAGAAGCACTACCCGGACCCGCGTCTCAAGGCCAGCGCCTGGGTAACCGACTACGCCCGGACATATCAGGAGTTCCTGCGCGACCCGGCGGGGTTCTGGGAGGGGATCGCCCGCGAACTCTCCTGGTTTGAGCCGTGGGACAGGGTTCTGGAGTGGAACTACCCCTACGCCAGGTGGTTCGTCAATGGGAAACTCAACATAACCTGTAACTGCCTGGACAGGCACGTTTCCAGCAGCAGGAAGGACAAACCGGCGATCATCTGGCATGGGGAGAGTGGAGAAAAGCGGATCCTCACATACGAAGACCTGCATCGTGAGGTGATGCGGTTTGCAAACGGGCTTTTGAGCCTGGGGATCAGAAAGGGCGATCGGGTCTGCATCTACATGCCGCTCGTCCCGGAGCAGATAGTCGCGATGCTTGCCTGCGCCAGGATCGGGGCCGTTCACTCGGTGGTCTTCGGGGGGTTTGGGGCGGGTGCGCTTTCGATGCGGATCAACGACGCCGAGGCGAAGGTTCTGATCACCGCTGACGTCGGTTACCGCCGGGGAAAGACCGTCCCTCTCCGGGAGATCGCGCTTGAGGCGCTCGCTCAGGCGCCATCGATCGAGCGCGTCGTCGTCCTCAGGCGGGCGAGGCCGGCCGTCGAGCTCGACGGTGTGCGCGAGGTGGACTACGCCGAACTTATGGCCCGTTCCGCGCCGGAATGCCCGCCGGAGGTGATGGACGCCGAGGATCCGCTCTTCATCCTCTACACAAGCGGTTCGACCGGCGCACCGAAAGGGATCGTGCACACCTGCGGCGGGTATGCGGTCGGGACGTACTACACGACGAAATGCGTCTTCGACATCAAGGAGAATGATATCTACTGGTGCACCGCCGACACCGGCTGGATCACCGGCCACAGTTACATCGTCTACGGCCCGCTTGCGGTCGGCACGACAGTTGTCATCGCCGAAGGTACTCCCGACTACCCGGACCCGGGCGCCTACTGGCGGATCGTCCAGGATCTCGGGGTGACGATCTTCTACACCGCGCCCACAGCCATCCGGATGTTCATGCGCTACGGCGATGAGTGGCCGAAGAACTACGATCTCTCATCGCTCCGCGTTCTGGGCTCGGTCGGGGAGCCGCTCAACCCTGAGGCGTTTGAATGGTTCTACCACGTCATCGGCGGCGGCAGGTGCCCGATCGTCGATACCTGGTGGCAGACCGAGACCGGGATGCACATGGTTACCACGATGATCGGCGAGCCGATGAAACCCGGGTTTGCCGGGAAACCCATCCCCGGCGCCGTTGTCGACGTTGTCAACCGCCACGGCGAGCCGGTCGCTCCCGGCACCGGCGGGTTCCTGGTCATAAAGGAACCGTGGCCCGCAATGCTCCGGACGGTCCACGGGAACGATGAGCGTTACCGCACCTACTGGAACACCATCCCAGGGTGCTACACCGCAGGCGACCTGGCGGTGAAGGATGAGGAGGGCTACATCATGGTTCTCGGCCGTGCAGACGACCTTATAGTCGTTGCCGGGCACAACATCGGGACGGCCGAGGTCGAGAGTGCGCTCGTCTCTCACAGGGCGGTGGCCGAGGCTGCAGTCATCGGAAAACCCGATCCCCTGAAGGGGAATGTCATCAAGGCCTTCGTCACCCTCTGTGTGGGGGTGGCTCCCGGAGACGGTCTCACGGCTGAGCTCGCACGCCATGTCAGGAAGAACCTGGGCCCGATCGCGGTGCCTGCCGAGATCGAGTATGTGGATGGACTCCCCAAGACCCGGAGCGGCAAGATCATGCGCCGTGTCCTGAAGGCCCGCGAACTCGGCATGGACCCGGGCGACATCTCCACCCTGGAGGAGTAGGTCTCCATGCCCGATACAACACCAGCGATCTTTGGTATGCCCGCAGAGAAGGGACGGTGGGGGCTCGTCGCCCTGGGGCTCATAATCAACCTCTGTCTTGGGAGCATATACGCCTGGAGCGTCTTCACCGCGCCGCTTGCCGCGCACTTCACGGAGGTGCTCGGCCGGCATGTGACGGCCGGGGAGGTCCTCCTCCCGTTCTCGGTCTTCCTGGCGTTCTTCGCGATAGCGATGCCGCTTGCCGGGAAGTACATCGAACGCTACGGCCCAAGGAATGTGACGATAGTCGGCGGGATCCTCACCGGCTTCGGCTGGCTCCTGGCATCGACGGTATCTTCGGTCGAGGCCCTATACATTGTCTACGGGGTGATCGGAGGCCTCGGGGTCGGCATCACCTATGGGGTGCCGGTCGCCGTGGCCACCCAGTGGTTCCCTGACCGCAGGGGGTTTGCGGTTGGGCTCACACTGCTCGGGTTCGGGTTCTCGGCCTTTATCACCGCAAACATTGCTGGAGCCCTGATCGCTGCCTACGGTGTTATGACGACATTCCGGATCTTCGGCATCGCCTTCATCGTCCTGCTGGTTCTCTCGGCCCTGCCGCTACGGTTCCCGCCGGCCGGCTGGCGACCCGCCGGCTGGACGCCTCCGCCGCCCGGCAGTGGCAGCGCACCGGCCTGTGAGTGCGACCGGCGCACGATGCTCCGGACGGGGACGTTCTACGGGCTCTTTGCCTGTTATTTCATCGGCTGCCTGGCCGGGTTGACAGCCATCTCTATCGCGCAGCCGGTTGGAACGGAGGTTGCTGGGGTCAGCGCCGCGCTCGCGACAGCTCTCGTCGGCTTCTTTGCCATATTCAACGGCCTTGGCCGCCCGGTCTTCGGAAGCCTCACCGACCGTATAACCCCGCAGAAGACTGCGATGCTGACTTTTGCGCTTATAGCGGCGGCATCTCTCCTGATCTGGCTTGTGCCGGGGGTGCCGTCCTACATCGTTGCGTTCGCCATACTCTGGGGATGCCTGGGTGGCTGGCTCGCCATCGCGCCGACGGCGACGGCCTCGTACTTCGGGACGTGCGACTACCCGCGCTGCTACGGGGTTGTCTTCCTGGCCTACGGTGCGGGGGCCATCGCCGGGCCGCAGGTTGCCGGGTTCATCCGGACGGCGAGCGGGACATACCTTGGAGTCTTCCCGCTGGTTGCGGCCCTTGCCGTCGTCGGTTTTGTCATCGCCTGGCTCCTGATGCGCCCGCCGGCCGGGGTTCCGGCGCCGGAGAAGGAAAAAGAGGAGGGTCTTTAAGCCCTCTTGATAAGCCCGAGCTGCCGGAGCACCTCCGCGGCCGGCACCATACCGCCGTCCAGATAAACAGCGCCTATGAGCGCTTCCAGGCATTCGGCGAGAACCCGGCCGGATGTCCAGACCCTCTGGGCGGCCTCACCCTTTCCCCACCGGACATGCTCGGCAAGGCCGATCTCTTCTGCAAGGGCGCGGAGCCTGGACATGTTCACCAGGTTCATCTTCCGGTTGGTGATCGCGCCCTTGTCGTGCACCCCTTCCGCCACCACAGCCTCCACGACCGCGACGTTGATCACGGCGTCGCCGAGGGTTGCCAGGGCGTCCATGTGCATCTCCGGGGGAAGACCGGTCTCCAGGGTGCAGGCCAGGCGGGTTAGCGCCCGCTCAAGCAGGGAGGGGTTGCGGAATGTGTAGCCAATCCGCTCCTCTACCGCCCGCAGGTTGCGGTTGCTGTTCTCCCACTGATTCATCGCTCCACGACTTCAGCCTTCGTTATCCGGACGGCGACCTTTGGTCTGTCAGCGGAGTCCGTCTTCACCTTCCCGATCCTGTCAACGACGTCCATCCCCCCGACCACCTCACCGAAGACCGGGTGGGCGCTCGGCGTGCGTGGGTCGTCCCAGTCGAGGTAGGTGTTATCTACCAGGTTGATAAAGAACTGGCTGCCGCCTGTGTTCGGGCGGCCGGTGTTTGCCATTGCAACCGTCCCCCGGACGTTTGAGTGGCCTTTCACGAACTCGTCGGGGATGGTATAGCCCGGCCCGCCGCTTCCGGTCCCGGTGGGATCACCACCCTGGATCATGAACCCGTCGATCACACGGTGAAACACAGTGCCGTCGTAGAAACCCGAACGGACCAGTTTTTCGAAGTTTCCGGCGGTCACCGGCATATCATCGTAGAGCCGGATCGTTATATCACCCATTGTCGTGTGGAGCACGACTCTCTTCTCTGCCATGGCCATTAGCTCCGTATGATATTGTCCGCTGCCGCATTTATACTGCGGCGGGGGTGTCGGCGCGGGGCCGGCCGCGCGTGTTAACTATATGTGCCCAACAATGCCTGCAAGTAAAACTGATTTATACAGGCAGCCCGGAAGTATATGTATGTACTCTGGAGCGAACGTCTACTCCCGGTGCCGGCGGAGGAGGCGTCTCGTATGAACGGCAGGGCGCCGGTCTTCATCATCACCGGCGGGCAGGGTCAGTGCAAGACGACGTTCCTGCACCAGGTTCTGGGGCTCACCGTCGGGGCAAACGTTCGGGTGAGGGGGATCATCGCCCCAGGCCATGTGCGGGACGGCCGGAGGTCGGGTTTCACGCTGGTCGACCTGGCCACCGGTGAACACGAGGAACTCTGCTCTATCGATCCCGATCCTCGGTGCGAGGTTCACGGCCGTTTCTACTTCCGGCCGGAAGCGCTCGCGTTCGGGCGGAGAGCGCTCGCGCCGCCCGATCCCCGGTCTACCGATCTGCTGGTGGTTGACGAGGTTGGGAGGTTTGAACTGCAGGGTGCGGTCTGGGCGGACCGCCTCGATCGACTGATCGGTCATCCTCATCCACCGATGATCTGGACGGTCAGGCGCAGACTGCTCCACACGGTTGTCGAGCGCTGGAACATCAAGAACGCCGTCGTGGTGGACGTGAGGACAGCGAGCGTCATGGCGACGGCCGATGCCGTGATGGACGCGATATGGGAGTGGCGGGAGGCGCAGGCGTTCTCCAGGGCCACACCAGCAGCACCACAGGCGGATTGCATCCCCGGTCTCTCTTTGCTGGTTGCGGATGCGGCCGCTGCCGGAGCCTCACAAAACAGCCCGATAATCCTCCGGAGATGCTATAGCCCATAGGGGTGGTGTGGGTCTTCCTCCTGGCCCGCACGTCACGTTCGAAAGTTCAGGCAACAACAACGCGCGCTGTCAAGAACATACTGCCCGCTCTTTTTCATACCCTGGATCGCGCATAAGACGGAGCGAAGATGCTGCACGCATGAATGCAGCCTGTTTTGATCGCAGGTGGTTCGCAGGAGAGATCCGACTTGTCTTCCCCGCCGGGCTCGCCGCCGATGTATTGATGGGCCGTGGGGACTGGTCGCGTCCGGCCATCCGGCCGGCTCACCCCCCTTTTGATCCGGCACCCCATGCACCAGTGGTTGGAGGTTATGACTCCGGTTGTGCGTGGTTCAGCACCACGTCCGGAATGGGTTTCAACCAAACACTTTTACCGTTGAAGTAAATGTTATATCATTTACATTAACCAATGATTAAATAAACTTCATATACAAACGTGGTATGAGAGCGGTGCGCGAGATGACCTGCGGGAGAGAAACAATCACAGAAGCGGGGCAGGAGCCAAAAAGGAACATCACGACCAATCCTCCGCGTTTGGTCTCCCGCAGCGCGACATCGATCTCTGAGACCGTCCTCCGTCTCATCCCGGTAGAGAGGGCGATCTATATCCTCCCGGTTGTCCTCTTATTCGTCTCCCTGTTCGTCGGGAGGTACATGATGGACCCTGTGGAGACCTTCCGGATCCTCGTCATAGGGTCGGCGAACGCGCTCCTCGATGGGGCATCAACCCTGCTCTCCACACTCTCAGGTCATCAGGTCGTCCTCCCCTCCTTCGAGCAGACCTGGGGGGTATCAGAGCAGACGGTTGTCTTCCGGATCAGGCTTCCGCGGGTGATAGCGGCGATGCTCGTCGGGGGAGGACTCTCCCTCGCCGGCGCATCGTTCCAGGGGCTCTTCCGGAACCCCCTTGTCTCACTTCCTCCCGCCCCGGAGGGCCGCGATCACGGCCGCCGCCAGCTGTTCGATCTCGTCGAACCTCGGCTCCTCCATCCCGTTTTTCACGATCCCGCACTCGGTCGCGACGATGTGGAGGTCAGGCACCACCCCGGTCTCCCGGAGTTTTTTGAGTGCACAGGCATCTTCGCAGCCGTCCAGGGCGAGAATTCTGCCGCATGGCGGTTCCTGGAGCCTGGCTGCCGGGATACACTCCTCAACGCTGCCCGGAAACCGCTGCAGGACCACCATTCCGGCCCTGGCGGTCACCTTCCCTGTGCTGGAGAGCCCGGAGCAGGTGACCAGGGTTATGGGCTCCATCGCAGCATCACTCCATCTCGAGGGCTCTTGCGACCGCCCGCCCGATCAGTTCCGGCGGGATGGCCTCGTAGTCCTCGCCGCTGTAGCGGAGCGCCCTGCACTCCGTATCCTCCTCGCAGGTTATGCAGGCGCAGGAGGCGCAGGGTGTCGAGATCACCTCCACGCCTTCCAGCAGTTCCTCGATCGGTACACCGTTGAAGAGGAGGGAATTTGACTCTTCGACGGCCGTTGCCGGGAGCACGGTCTCGATCAGCCTGACGCTGACACCTTCCATCTCAAGGATTGTAGTGATCTCCGAGATGACCGCTTTGAGAGCCGTTCCAGTATCGTGGCACCGTTCGCAGGTGGTATCGAGATCCTCTCCAACGTGTTTCCATTCGATGATAAGTTCTTTCTTCATGCTGTATCTCCTCCATTGGCATCGACGGGACATCTTCCTGTCGCCTCCTCACCATACCACCGATCGCGGAGTCGGAGCGCCGCGTTCACCAGGGACATGAGCACCGGCACCTCGATCAGCGGACCTATGACGGTGGCAAACGCCACCCCCGACCCGATCCCGAAGATCCCTATGGCAACAGCGATGGCGAGTTCGAAGTTGTTGCTCGCCGCCGTAAACGAGAGCGCTGTTGCCCTGCCGTAATCCACCCTGAGTCTCCAGGAGAGCCAGAACGAGACGAAAAACATCAACAGGAAGTAGATCGCAAGCGGGATGGCGATCCGCAGGACATCCAGGGGAAGTGCGACGATGTTTCCGCCCTGGGTTGAGAAGATCACGACGATCGTAAACAGGAGGGCAAAGAGCGTGATCGGCGATATACGAGGGATAAACCGCGTATCATACCAGATATGCCCTTTCAGTTGCAGGAGCGTAACCCGTGTCATAAACCCGGCGATGAAAGGGATGCCGAGGAAGACAAAGACTGTTGCCGCGACGCTCGCGATCGTTATCGGCACCGCTGTACCTGCCGCTATGCCGAGAAGCGGGGGCAGGACTGTGATAAAGACGTAAGCGTAGAGGGCGTAGAAGAATACCTGGAATACGGAGTTTAAACCCACGATCGCGGCACAGTAGTCGCGGTCGCCGCATGCAAGGTCGTTCCATACGATCACCATCGCGATGCACCGGGCAAGTCCCACCAGGATCAGACCGTACATGAACTCCGGTCGGCCTGCAAGGAAGACCGCTGCCAGGAAGAACATCAGAACCGGGCCGACGACCCAGTTCAGAACGATGGAGAGACCGAGCACCTTTCGGTCGCGAAAGACCCGTCCCAGATCCTCGTAACGGACTTTTGCAAGTGACGGGTAGATCATCAGGATCAGGCCGATGGCGATAGGGATCGATGTTGTCCCGACCGAGAACCCGGTGATTGCTGCAGGCACCCCGGGGAAGAAGTAGCTGATTGCGATTCCGGCGCCCATCGCAAGGACGATCCAGAGGCTCAGGTAGCGGTTGAGGAGGGAGAGCCGCGAACCGGCAGCGTTCTCCGTCTGTATCTTGTTTCGGCCGCTCATCATCGGTCACCCCCGGTCGGCGTGAAACTTCTGCCAGGGTGCGGCGGCATACAGCCTCGCGGCACCGGTTGGGATTTAGTCATGCTCGCGCACCATCGAAACCAGTTCTGCGCCGAGAGCGGTGTCATCTCTGATCTCCAGGCGGCGACCTCTGCAAAGACCGCATCAAGCATCTTTAGCCCCACAATTGACCCCCTGACTCTGGCCCTTTCCGGTCACATGCCGCAGGGCGTCTGTGGCAGCAGGGTATACAGTCTCATCTCCAGATTCATCCTGTCTGCTCCATGGTCTGTTCAGATCACGCTGAGCACCTGGAAGAGGACGCCGGCAAGGATGGCGACCGTGAGGATCGTCGCCACAAAGGCGGCGACCAGTCTCCGCTCAAAGATTGCCGCAAGAAGCGTCACCTCCGGAATGCTCGCCCCCGCGCCGCCGATGATCAGCGCCATCACGGCGCCGATCCCCATACCCTTCTCGAGAAGGACGGCGCTGATCGGGATGAGCGTCTCCGCCCGGATGTACATCGGTATCCCTATGACCGCCGCCAGTGGTATGGCGAGGGGGTTCTCCGGTCCTGCGACCGCGATGATCAGGTCGCCGGGGACGAACCCGTAGATGAACGCTCCAATCCCGGCGCCCAGGATGAGGTAGGGGAAGACCTGCCGAAAGAGGTTGACCGCGAATGAGAACGCTCTCTGGATGCGGGCGCCGTGGCTGCTCGCGCAGTCGCAGGGTTTCGGGCGTCCTTCGACCACCACGTCCCTGACGTATCTTCCGTAGCCGAACCGCTCGAGGATCAGGCCTATAACGACTGCGGATGTGAATGTGATGGCGGCGTAGATCACGGTCGGCACCACCCCGACGAGCGCGAGCAGCAGCGCCAGGATCACCGGGTTTAAGAGCGGAGAGGCAAAGAGGAACGACATGCAGGCCCCGAACGGGATCCCAACTTCAAGGAGCCCCAGCAGGATGGGGATGGTCGAGCAGGAGCAGAATGGGGTGAGTGCCCCTAACCCGGCAGCGACGATATTTCCCACACCCTGCCGCCTCCCGCCAAGGAGACGCCGTATCCGCTCTTCAGGGATGTAGGCCTGAAGCAGGCCGACCAGGAAGGTGATCCCGATAAAGAGCAGGATCAGTTCGGCGGCTATCTCAACGAAGAACTGCCCGGCGACGGCAAGTGGGGTCAGGATATCCATCCAGGTTGCTCCGGTGCCGGGCGTTTACTCCTCTTTCGTTGCTGACCCTTCCTTCTTCTCCTTCGGGACAATCCTGGTGCCACAGCAGCCCTCGCTGCAGCCGCATCCGGAGGAAAAGATGCTCTTTTTTAGCCTTGAACCGATTCCATCAGCCTTTTTATTCTCACTTTTGTCTGCCATGATCATCACGTCCGTCCTGGCGGGTTTTCCCAGAGTTTCAATTTTGTTTGAATTACTTCTGTGCCACATGGGTATCAAGTTTTCTAATTCAACAAAAATCGAACTTTCCTGAAGTTGCCGGAGTTTACCGAAAGGCCGGTGCATGACCCTGGCCCTCGCCAAAACTGCTATCTCGATGCCCCGAACGTCGTGTCGATCCAGGAGGTGATCTCGTCCCGGATACGCCGGATTCCGGCCATTATCTCCTCGTCGGTGCCGGTGAGTCCCGATGGGTCCGGGAACCCCCGATGTATCTCCTCCACCGCCCAGGGGAAGATAGGGCAGACTCCCCCTTCGCAGACGGCGACGAGGACGTCCATTTCCCGCCCGTCGAACTCACCGAGATCCTTTGCGCGATGGCCGGAGATATCGATCCCGATCTCGGCCATGGCTCTGATCGCGTAAGGATTCAGTCTGCCGGGTCTGGTGCCGGCGGAGAAGCCCTGGTAACGGTCGCCATACCTGGCGTTCAGGCAGCCTTCCGCCATCTGCGAGCGGGCGGAGTTGCGGGTGCAGACAAAGAGCACTCTCTTCTTCATCACATATCCACCTCATACCTGCTCTCGATAAGAGGCGCCTCTGAATATGGTTTTCGCCTCCCCCGACGGAAGCGGGTGTAGACCCGTGAACCGTCCCCGAGACCGGGTATTTACCCGGCAAAACCGTCAGCAGTCTCACCCACCTCCAGGGCGACCCCCCTCCCCCTGGTCGTCTATCTTTTGAGGCCGGGGTGTTGAACGGACGGGATGCATTCAGGGAGGATAGAGCGTGGGCCAGCCTGGAAAAAAGGTATATACTGTTTCTTTTCATACCACTGTGAATCGGAAAGGTTACAGTGACGGCAAAGAAACGAGAGTGCGTGGAAGATGTCCACATCCCCCCGGAGGTCGAGGAGTCTCTATGCCGGTGCGGCGGTATCACAGGACTGGTGGAGCAGTTGCCGCGTGATGAGGCGCTGGAGCGGGAGAGCAGCATCCACCGCGTGCTTGCCGACCCGCTCCGTCTCAAGATCCTGGCGATGCTCGCCATCCAGCCTCTCTGCGTCTGTGTAATCAAGGCGGTGCTCGGGATAGCCGATTCAAAACTCTCCTACCACCTCTCCGTCCTGAAGAAGACGGGGCTTATCACCGGCGAGGCGCAGGGGAACTGGATCATCTACAGCCTCACCGAGATGGGGCGCAGGGTCTGGACGCGGCGGATTCGTGCGGCCGGAAACCAGGAAAAAGAGTGAGTTTCCGGCCCTTATACCCCGAGACCCTCTAAGAACATCCGGTGCAGGCGCAAGTCTCCCCCTAGTTCGGGGTGGAAGGCGAACGCCATATGCCGGTCGTGCCGGACGGCAACAATCCCCTCGGGGATGCGGGCAAGCACCTCGACACCGCGACCTGCCTCCGTTGCCACCGGCGCCCGGATGAAGACCGCCCTGAAAGGTTCTTCAAGCCCCTTCACCTCCAGCATCGCCTCGCGGGAGTCCGCCTGCCGCCCGAAGGCGTTCCGCTCGACACGCATAGGGATGAGGCCGAGAGGCCGCACACGGGGGTCATCCACCCTCTCTGCCACAAGCACCATACCCGCGCAGGTCGCAAATACCCCGCCCTCAAACTCCCTGAGCGCCTCATACAACCCGTTCTTCTCGATCAGCCTGGAGATCGTGGTCGACTCGCCGCCGGGTATCGCGAGCGCGTCGAGCCCTGCCAGGTCTGCAGCCTTTCGGACGGGGACGACAGAGGAACCCGGCCTCTCGGTGAGAGCCTCCCGAAATGCCGCGATATGCTCGGTTACATCGCCCTGAAGTGCGAGAACGCCAACTTTAACGTCCACGGGTCTGCAGCACCTCTTCTTCCCTGAGCGTGTGGACATCGAGGCCTTTCATCGCCTCACCCAGACCCCTGCTCACCCCGGCGATTACCTTCGGGTCGTCGTAGTGGTTAACCGCCTCCACGATCGCCCTGGCGGTCGCCTCCGGGTTTGAGGACTTGAAGATCCCCGACCCGACGAAGACACCGTCGGCGCCGAGCTGCATCATCAGCGCCGCGTCGGCAGGGGTCGCGATACCGCCGGCGGAGAAGTTCACCACCGGCAGCCGTCCGAGTTTCGCACACTCGATGACCAGGTCAGCAGGCGCCTCGATCTCGCGGGCACGGGCGACGAGTTCCTGAGTGTCCATACCTTTCAACGCCCGGATCCCGCCCATGATCGCCCGCATGTGGCGGACCGCCTCCACAACGTTGCCGGTTCCTGCCTCGCCCTTTGTTCGGATCATCGCCGCTCCCTCGTTGATCCGGCGCAGCGCCTCCCCGAGGTCGCGGGCGCCGCAGACGAACGGTATCGAGAACCTGGTCTTATCGATATGGAACTGCTCGTCCGCCGGGGTCAGCACCTCACTCTCGTCGATCATATCCACGCCGAGGGCTTCCAGAACCTGTGCCTCGACGAAATGGCCGATCCTGACCTTCCCCATCACCGGGATGGAGACCGCATCCATGATCTCGATTATCTTCTGCGGATCGGCCATGCGGGCCACGCCACCGGTTGCTCTGATATCGGCCGGGACGCGCTCAAGTGCCATGACGGCGACGGCACCGGCATCCTCGGCGACCTGCGCCTGCTCTGCGTTGACCACGTCCATGATGACGCCCCCCTTCTGCATCGACGCAAAGCCGCGCTTGATGAGCTCGGTGCCAAATCTGAGTTCCTCAAGTTTCATTACTCATGTATAGCTCATGAACCACAATAAAAATACTGTGGCTATCTCAAGGATGGCAACCAGGATCACTGCCGCTCTGACCGCAGAGACAATCCCGGCACCCGCCTCTTCAAGCGTTCTCTCCGGGTTGCCTATGGTGTAGACACCGGGTTTCTCGAACCTGATCCCAACCCCGCCGGCGATGACGGCCATCGGGATCCCGCCATTGAACCCCGGTCGATTCTTTGCATCCCGGCGGAGCACCTCCAGCGCTGGCATGAACCGGCCCTTTGCCGCAAAGTAGGCTAGAAGGACCAGCCCGGTGAGCCTTGCCGGGATGAAGTTTGCTATATCATCGGCACGGGCCGGAAACCACCCTAACCGGAGCCTTTCGTCCCGGTAGCCGAGCATCGCATCCATGGTGTTGATCGCCCGGAATACCGCGGCGCCCGTAAGCCCGAATAGACCGAAGTAGAGGAGCGGCGAGACGATGCTGTCGACAAGGTTCTCGGTCATGGATTCATATGCGGCCGAGAGGACGTGCTCCTGATCGAGGTGCGCCGTATCCCGGCTCACCATCATCCCGGCGGATGCCCGACCGGCATCGATCCCCCCCTCTTTGAGCGCCCGAACCACGGCCGCCGTGTGCTCTTCAAGCGCCCGCCAGGCAAGAGTGGCCTTGAGCAGGAAGGGTGCGATGATGAGGTATACCCACAGCGGCGCCGCAACCTGGACGAGGGCAAACGGTGCGGCAAAGAGCGCGGCGGTCAGAAAAGCCCCGGCAACCCCTGCCGCCCGCTGGAGGCTCCGGGGGTAACGCGCCGGAACCCCCCACCAGCCGATGAACCGGCCGAGGAGCGCCACAGGATGGTATCGGGACTGCGGATCACCGACCAGACGGTCAACCAGCAGCGCCGCGGCAACTACGAACGCCGCCGCAGCCATGCAAGGATGACCCCGAGGAGCAGCGCCACGAACGCAGCGGCGTTCAGGAGATCAGCCCGGTAGACAACCCAGAGCCCGTAGAGTACAACGGCGGCAATAACGAGGATGAGGATGCTGAGGGAGTAATGCAAACCCCTCGACGGGGCAAGTTCGGCCGCCTGAGCGGGCGTCACTCTCGGTTCTGGCGCCGGTTCCGGCCGCCCCCTGACGACGACCCGGAACTCCTGCCGTCGGGTCCCGTAGCCGGTGACGACCTGGAGGGTAAAGAAACCTGGAGGAGCGTCTTCCTTGATAGGTATGTGAAACTCCTCTGTCCCGTTCACGTAGAGGTTCTCGTGGAAGAATCCGGTGAAGGCCGAGGAGTTCGTTGAGGCGAGGGTGATGTGCAGCGGCGAACCGTGGTTGATGAGATCCAGGACGAGATCGCTCCCCACCGTTACCTCAACCTCCTTTGGCACCTCAATGGAGTTGATCCCCCGGCGGTTTAGATGAATCTCAGGCATCTGCTCTCTTCAGTCCTCACAACCGGTCTGCGGGAGGAGGTTTGGGATACCCTCGCTTATGGGGTAATCGACGCCGCACGCTGGACACCTGAGGCTGCCCTCAAGCACCTCCTCCCCGCTCTCTTCGGTCACGGAGAGCGTGAGTTCACTCTTGCAGACAGGGCAGCAGAGGATCTCCATCAGGTTTTTTCTCATACTTCACCCCTCAGATCGATGATCTGGGAGAGTTCGGGCCCG
>ERZ795047.2314-NODE-2314-length-18386-cov-4.694725_pt1 | contig 18386 bp, 19 predicted proteins | sample MGYA00375131_ERZ795047 | MGnify/ENA primary metagenome ERZ795047 (study PRJEB30176, sample SAMN05720228) | activated sludge metagenome | isolation source: Anaerobic digester | place: Japan | collected 2015-05-20 ...
CGGGGGACGTAGCAAACCTCCCATAATGCGCTTCAGTGCGTCTTGTTATGGATATATCGTCGTTTTGAAAGGGCCCGCTGCTATGTTCGACGTGTGGCGCGCCCGTCCTCGTACGACGAACAGCTGCGCATCCGGCTGGTCGCGGTGACCGCGGACACGATCGCACGATCGGGCACCGACGCCGTATCGCTGCGGCGGCTCGCTGCGGCCGCGGGCACCTCGACGAACGCCATCTACGCCCTCTTCGGCAGTAAGCCTGGACTCGTCGCAGCTGTCGTCGACGAGGGCCGGCGCAGCTTCGGCGCGGCACAGGCCGCCGCCCTCGACCCCTCCCGAGACTCCCGGGAGGACGCGATAGCCCTCGGTCACGCCTACCGCGACTGGGCCCTGGACCACCCCGACCTCTACACCGTGATGTTCGGCGGTCGGACGGTCCTCAACGACCGCACCGCCCCGGACGCCGACCCGGTGCCGAGCATCGCCCCGCTGGTCTCTGCCGTCGAGCGGCTCGTCGCCGATGGCGTCGTCCGAGGGGACACCGTCCTCGAAGTGGCCTGGACGATCTGGTCGGTGGCCCACGGGATGGTGAGCCTGGAGATCGCCGAGGGTGTGCCGAGGCGGGCTGGACGCCGCGACGTCTACGACCGGGCACTTCGGGTCATGCTCGACGGCTGGTCCGCCCAGCCGGCCCGCGCCTAACAGGGGCCCGGGTCTGGGAGGATGACCGGCATGGGCACTCTCGCCGATGCCAACCCCCCGATCCCGCTCGGAGCACTCGACGGGCGGTACCGCCGCGCCGTCGCCCCCCTGGTCGACCACCTCAGCGAGGCCGCGCTCAACCGCTCACGGGTCCACGTCGAGGTGGAGTGGCTCATCCACCTCACGACACAGGGCACCGTCCCCGGCGTGCGCGCCCTCACCGCCGACGAGATCGCCGCGCTGCGCCGGGTCGTCGCGGACTTCGGCCCGGCGGATGTTGCCGAGCTCGCGGCGATCGAGCGCGAGACCGTCCACGACGTCAAGGCGGTCGAGTACTACCTCAAGCGCCGCCTCGCCCGGATCTGCCCCGAACCGGTCGACGCCGGCCTGGGCGAGATGGTCCACTTCGCGTGCACCTCCGAGGATGTCAACAACCTCTCGTATGCCGTCATGGTCCGCGGCGCGGTGCGCGAGGTCTGGCTGCCCGCCGCGACGGCCCTGACCGACCAGATCGCCGGGCTGGCCAAGTCGCTGGGCGACATACCCATGCTGGCGCGAACCCACGGGCAGCCCGCGACGCCGACCACCCTCGGCAAGGAGCTGGCGGTGCTGGCCTGGCGGCTGCGGCGGCAGCTCGACAAGGTGGCGGGGGCGGCATACCTCGGCAAGCTCAACGGCGCGACCGGCACCTACGGCGCGCACCTTGCGGCGGTGCCGGGGGCGGACTGGCAGGAGGTCTCGCGGACCTTCGTCGAGCACCTCGGGCTGACGTGGAACCCGCTGACCACCCAGATCGAGAGCCACGACTGGCAGGCCGAGCTGTATGCCGACCTGGCGCGCTTCAACCGGGTGCTGCACAACCTCTGCACCGACGTGTGGACGTATATCTCGCTCGGCTACTTCGCCCAGGTCCGCGGTCAGGGCTCGGTCGGGTCGAGCACGATGCCGCACAAGGTCAACCCGATCCGGTTCGAGAACGCCGAGGCCAACCTCGAGCTGTCGTGCGCGCTGCTCGACGTCCTCGGCTCGACGCTGGTCACCTCGCGGCTGCAGCGCGATCTCACCGACTCCTCGATGCAGCGCAATATCGGCGCGGCCTTCGGGCACGCCATGGTCGCCCTCGACAATGTCAGCCGTGGACTCGCCGGCCTCGACGCCGTCCCGGAGGCGATGGCCGCGGACCTCGACGCGAACTGGGAGGTCCTCGGCGAGGCGGTCCAGTCCGCGATGCGGGCGCTGGCGGCTGCCGGGGTCCCCGGCATGGATGCCCCGTACGAGCGGCTCAAGGAGCTCACCCGAGGACGCCGGATCACCGGCGCGGACCTGCGCGAGTTCGTCCGCGGGCTAGCACTGCCCGCCGACGTGGAGTCCCGGCTGCTCGCCCTCACCCCGGCAACATATGTCGGTCTCGCGCCCTCGCTCGTGGCTCACCTCGACCGGTAGGCGTCGGCGGATGACGCCCCCGGCCTTGCCCGCCTCAGGCGTGTCAGTAGGACGGCAGGACGAACCACGTCGCCCGCGCGTAGGCGACCGGCTCGTTGCCGGCGTCGAGCAGCACCGACTCGGTGAAGACCTTCTTGCCGGAGACCCCGGTCCGACGGCTCACGGCGACATAGGCCGCTCCGTCGATGACCGGCTGGACTGACCGCAAGGCGATCTCGCCGGTGAGCAGCCCCGCGGGCGGGGTGGAGACCTCGATGACCGGGCCGACCTGGGTGCAGTCCAGGACCGCCCACGGCGCCCACACCGGCACCGCGGCGTCGAAGCGGGCGGTCCAGGCGGCGGCATTGAGGCCGGCGTCCGGGACCGGTCCGGGCGAGAGGCGCCAGCCGTCGGTGCGGGCGGTCCCGCAGCCGAAGCAGGTCGGGAAGGGGTTGAAGGCGTCCCGGTCGCGCCACCACGCGGCGGCTGCCGCCTCCACGTCAGAGGTGCTGAGCACCGGGAAGGCCTCGACGACCAGCGGCTCCGACAACGGGCGGGCGACCGCGACCGCGGTGTCCCCGGCATAGGCCGTGACCGACCCGTCGTCGCCGGTGACCGCCGCCATGGCGGTGGCGAGCGGGACCGGCGACTGGAGCCGGACGACCACGCCGTTCGCCCGCTCCGCGACGAAGGAGGAGAGCAGGCCGGCGGAGATCCCGCCATGCCCGGAGGCCGGCGGTCCGTTGTGGGCGGCATCCACGGAGAACATGGCCCGAGCCTAGGGTCTCGACGCCCCGCCCGCCCCTCCACCCCTGTCAAGAGATACCCATGGGGGGTATCATCGGGACATGAGCGGCTACCAGGAGTCCACCGCGGCCTACCTGACCCGGCTGCGCCGGATCGAAGGCCAGGTCCGCGGCATCCAGCGCATGGTCGCCGAGGACGTCTACTGCATCGACGTCCTCACCCAGATCAGCGCGGTGACCAAGGCGCTGCACGCCGTCGGTCTCGGCCTGCTCGAGGACCACCTCGCCCACTGCGTGGTCGGCGCGGCCCGCGAGTCGGACGAGGCTGCCGCGGCCAAGGTCACCGAGGCCTCCGCCGCGATCGCCCGGCTGCTGCACAGCTGACCGGCATACCGGGAGCACGACCGAGAACTTCGCCACGAGCACGACCCCCCGACAGAGCCGAAGGAGAGCACATGACGACCACGACCATCACGGTGACCGGGATGACCTGCGGGCACTGCACCGCCGCCGTGACCAAGGAGCTGCTCACCGTCCCCGGGGTGACCGATGTCGCGATCGACCTCGTCGCCGGTGGTGACTCGCCGGTGACCGTCACCAGCGACGGCGCCCTCGACACGGCGGCGGTCGTCGCGGCCGTCGACGAGGCCGGCTACGCCGCGTCGGTCCCGGGAGCCTGACCACCATGACGACCGCCCCACCCGAGGTCGGGCCCGCGCCCGCCCAGACGCCCGGCCAGGAGGTCGACCTGGCCATCACCGGCATGACCTGCGCGTCGTGCTCGGCCCGGGTGGAGCGGATGCTCAACCGGCTCGACGGGGTGGCCGCCACGGTCAACCTCGCCACCGAGCAAGCCCACGTCCGGTTCGCTGCGCCGCTCACCGTCGGTGACCTCGTCACCACCGTCGAGAAGACCGGGTATGGCGCCTCCGTCATCGAGCCCGAGCCGCCCGAGGCGGGAGGCGTCCGCGCGACGCGGCCGACCGACGAGCGCGGGCTGCGGCCCCGGCTGCTCGTCGCCGCGGTCCTCACCGTGCCGCTGGTCGTCATCGCGATGGGCGTCGAACACTGGACGGCCGGGCGGTGGCTCCAGCTGGTCCTCGCGACCCCCGTGGCGCTGTGGTGCGCGTGGCCGTTCCACCGCGCCGCCGCGGTCACCGCCCGGCATGGCGCCTCGACGATGGACACGCTGGTGTCGATCGGGGTTCTTGCGGCATACGGGTGGTCGCTCGTGGCGCTCGTCGCCGGCGGGGAGCACGGCCACCTGTACTTCGAGACCGCCGCGGTCGTCACGACCTTCCTGCTCCTCGGGCGGGTACTCGAGGCCCGCGCGAAGGCCTCCGGGCGCGATGCCCTCGAGTCGCTGGCGGACCTGCGGCCGCAGACCGCGGCGCTGCTGCGGCCCGATCTCGCCGGCGGTCCCAGGGTCGAGACGGTCGTCCCGGCCGCCGCGCTGCGGGTCGGTGACCGTTTCGTCGTCCGACCCGGCGAGCGGGTCGCCACCGACGGGGTCGTCGTCGACGGGGCGAGTGCCCTCGACCGGTCGATGGTGACCGGCGAGTCGGTGCCCGTCGACGTCGGGGTCGGCGACCAGGTCACCGGCGGCACGGTCAACGCCCATGGCCGGCTCGTCGTCCGGGCCACCTCGGTCGGCGCGCAGACCGTCCTCGCCCAGCTCACCGCGCTCGTCGAGGCCGCCCAGACCGGGAAGGCCCCGATCCAACGCCTGGCGGACCGGGTCAGCGCGGTCTTCGTCCCCGTCGTCCTTCTCCTCGCCGCCGCGACCTTCGTCGGCTGGCTGGCCACCGGTCACGACGTCGCGACCGCGCTCAAGGTCGCCATCACCGTCCTCGTCATCGCCTGCCCATGCGCCCTCGGCCTCGCCACGCCGACGGCCCTGCTCGCCGGAACCGGCCGCGGCGCGCGGATGGGCGTGCTCATCAAGGGCCCACAGGTTCTCGAGAACACCCGCCGGGTCGACACCGTCGTCCTCGACAAGACCGGCACCGTCACCGCCGGCGACCTCGCCGTCGCCGCGGTGGTGACGGCCGGTCGGCTCGACGGCTCGGCCGCCCTGCGCGCCGCCGCGGCGGTCGAGGCCGGCAGCGAGCACCCGATCGCCCGAGCCATCGTCGCCGCAGCGGCGCGTGAGGGTGTCGACGTCCCCGCGGCCACCGACTTCCTCGCACTGCCGGGCAACGGGGCCCACGCGACGATCAAGGGCACCGAGGTCACCGTGGGCCGGGCCGACCTCTTCGACACCATCCCCACCGAGCTGACCCGGTTGCGCGCGCGCGAGGGGAGCACCGTCTATGTCGGCTGGGACGCCACAGCCCGGGCCGCCTTCACGGTGACCGACACGGTCCGTCCGACGTCGAGCGCCGCGATCGAGCGGCTTGCCGCCCTGGGCCTGACGGCATACCTCCTCACCGGCGACGAGGAACGCACGGCGCACGCCGTCGCGGACCGGGTCGGCATACCGAGAGAGCGGGTGTATGCAGGGGTACGCCCGGACGGCAAGCACGCGGTCGTCACCGCTTTACAGCAGGCGGGCCGGACCGTGGCCGTCGTCGGGGACGGCGTCAACGACGCGCCCGCGCTGGCGGCGGCGGACCTGGGAATCGCCATGGGCTCGGGCACGGCGGTCGCGGCCGACTCGGCCGACATCGTCCTCATGCGGGCCGACCTCGGGGCGGCCGCCGACGCGGTCGCGCTGTCCCGCAAGACGCTGCGGGTCATCAAGCAGAACCTCGCGTGGGCCTTCGGCTACAACCTGCTCGCTCTTCCGGTGGCCATGCTCGGGCTGCTCAACCCGATGATTGCCGGGGCGGCGATGGCGTTCTCGTCGGTCTTCGTCGTGACCAACAGCCTGCGGCTGCGGACGATGCCGCTGAGCGACGGCGCCTGACCGGACCCCGTGGCGGCGTCAGACCGGCGTCAGATCGTGACCGGTCCGGTCGGGGTGGTGAAGGTGCACGACAGCAGGCCGGGCGTGCCGTGCGGGGCGACGAAGTCGAAGGTCAGCGTGCTCGGGGTGTAGTCCGGGCCGACGCCGCACCAGGCCCGGACCCGGTCGGGGTCACCGGCGATCTGGAGGCAGCACAGCTCGACGTCGCTGGCACCCGAGCGTGAGGGGTGATGCTCGTCGTCGGTCTCCCACTGGATGAAGAAGGGCAGCTGCGGGTCCGCCTGCAGGCCCTTGACGCCCACCTGACGCCACTTGAGCTCGAAGCCGTCCGGGCGATGCCGGTTCCCTTCGGCGGAGGGCACGCCCAGGCGCTGCTCCACTGTGGTGATGTCGTCGACCCGGAGGACGAAGCCGATCCAGCCACCACCGGCCTCGGACCGGGAACGGACGACCTGGCCGAACGAGCACTTGTCCGCGGCCGGGTGGTCGAGCGCCTCGATGACCTCGACATACCGGCTTCGCGCCAGCGGGATGATGAGGTTCTTGGTCCCGAACCGCGGGTGGACCCCGCCGTTCACATAGGGCACACCGAGCTGCTTCGCCAGCCGCTCTGCTGTCGGGACGAGACCGTCATGCTCGGCCGCGTACGAGACATGGTCCACGCGCATGAACTCATGGTGGCACACGTTCAGGTGTGCTCTTGACCACCCTCCAGGCGCTGGCGGACCGCCTCGTACAACACCACCGCGGCCGAGACCGAGACGTTCAAGGAGTCGGCGCGCCCCGCCATGGGGAGCCGGACCACGTGGTCGGCCGCGTCGAGGACCGCCCGGGTCAGCCCGTGCTTCTCCGAGCCCACGGCCACCGCGACCGGGCTGGTGAGGTCCACCTGACTGTAGAGCAGGTCGGTGTCGGGGGTGGTCGCGACGAGGGTGATCCCGGTCTGCGCGACCCACTCGAGGACCTCGGCGGTCGAGGCCGCCGCACACGGCATGGCGAAGACCGTCCCCTTGCTGGCCCGGACGACATTGGGGTTGCCCCAGTCGGTCACCGGGTCGGCGGCGACGACGAGGTCGACCCCGGCCGCGTCCGCGGTGCGCAGCATGGCACCGAGGTTGCCGGGCTTCTCGACACCCTCGGCGACGAGGACCAGCGGAGGTCGCGAGGACTGTACGAGGGCCAACCCGGACCCGGGGGTGGGGACGACGGCGAGGATGCCGTCGGGGCCGTCCCGGTAGGCGATCTTCTCGAAGGCGGGTCGGCTCAGCTGGACGGTCTCGACGCTGGCGGCCCGAGCCTGTGCGACGACCCCGGCCTGAGCGCCGTCGGCGTTGAACAGGTCGGGGCACCAGAAGACGACCTCGGGGCGCGCCCCGGCAGCCATCGCGAGGGCGAGCTCCTCGGCCCCGTCGACGATGGTGGCGCCGCGCTCGTCCCGGGCGCGGCGCCGGCGCAGCGCGAGAACCGCCTTGAGCCGCGGGTTCGCGGCGGAGGTGATGACCAGGTCGGACATGATCTGCCCATTCTCCCCGGAGCCCGCGACGAACGGGACCGGCTCGGCAGCAGGAAGGGGAGGGGTCTGCTGCCGAGCCTGTGATCTGGATCACAGCACGTGTTCCCGCGGGAGTCAACCGTTCTCACGGCATACCGACGGAAACCGCTGCGGCCCCGATACCCCACAGAGCCCGGCAGGGGCGACGTGATACCCACCCGAGCTCAGCTGACGATGGTGATCCGGTCACCCTGGTGGATCGCCCGGATCATCGTCAGGACCTGCCCCTTCGTCACCCCGATGCACCCGGCGGTCGCGCCGGAGCCGAGGACGTGGACGAAGATCCCGGCACCCCGATAGGGGATCCGCTCGTCGGGGGTCCGGTTGAAGTTGACGACGATCGCGTACTCGTACTGGCCGGGGTAGTTCGGCAGGTACTCCGAGCCGTTGGGGTCGCTGAGCGGGAGCCACCAACGGAAGCCCCCGAGCGACTTGGCGCGGTAGGAGTTGTAGTACGCCGAGTCGTTGTCCTCGACCCAGTAGTCGCCGGTCCGCACCTGCCGGTACGGGAGGAAGGTCCCCGGCGGCGCCGCCAGGCCGAACGACTGGCTCATCGTGTACGTCCCGAGTGGGGTCGTCCCGCTGCCCTGCTTGCGCGTCGCCCCATCCGTGGTGCCGTTGTAGCCCAGCCGCGCGGTCGTCGTGACGAAGACCCTGGTGAAGCCGCACGCCTGGGTCACCTGGCGGGTGAAGAACGAGACGGTGGCCCAGGAGGTCGCGCTCTGGTTGACGATCGTCGCGGTGTGCTGGGTGGCCGAAACGCGCGTGGTCACCCCGTCGAGCACCGTCGTGCAGGCGACCCACGGGCTGGCAGCCGCCGCGGGCTGGGGTGCAGTGGTCAGGCCCGCCAGCGTCGCCAGGGACACGGTGGCGGCGAGGGTCAGCGCGGTGCGGCGCGTTCGCATACGCCTCAGGGTATGCCGACCCGTGCTGTGCCGGCCTAGACCAGCGACGCGAGGACCCCCACGAGCCCGTCCGCCTGGACCGAGGCGGCCACCTCGTTGGCCGCTGCCTTGACCTCGTCCGGGGCATTGCCCATCGCCACCCCGCGGGCCGCCCAGCGGAGCATCTCGATGTCGTTGCGCTGGTCACCGACCGCGACGGTCGCCCAGGGCTCGACCCCGAGGCGACGCCGCACGAGCTCGAGCGCCGAGGCCTTCGAGACGCCCTCGGGGTTGATATCCAGCCAGGCGGTCCAGCCGACGGCATACGCGACCTCGTGCAGGCCGATCGACTCGACCCGGGCCATGAAGTCCTCCGGGGAGGCGTCCGGCATCCGCAGTGTGACGCGCGTGGCGGGGCGGGCCAGCAGCTCGTCGAAGGGGACGACGCTCTGTTGCCCGCCGAGCTCGCCGTCCGGGAAAGGCGACGACACCCGGAAGCCGACGCCGAGGTCTTCGACGGCGACGAGGGCGGTGGGCAGCTCCTCGCGGAGCAGGCTGAGCACCCGGCGCGGGTCGAAGGTGACCGTCTCGACCACCTCGTACCCCTTGGGCAGCTCTGGGTCGAGCCGGATCGTCACCGCGCCATTCGAGCAGACGGCATACCCGGTGGTCAGCCCGAGCATCTCGACGATGGGCGTGGTCGCGACGATGGACCGGCCGGTCGCGATGACGACGTGGTGGCCCAGGCTCGCGGCGCGCGCGATGGCCGCGCCGACGGCTGGGGACAGCTCGCCGCCGTGGGTGAGGATCGTCCCGTCGACGTCAAGCGCGACGAGGTATGCCGGATCGGTCACGGGGGCCTTGGGGGTCAGCGCGTGGGGGCGATGACGTCGAGGCCGACATACGGGCGGAGCGCCTCGGGCACCCGGACCGAGCCGTCGGCCTGCTGGTGGTTCTCCAGGATGGCGACGATCCAGCGGGTGGTGGCCAGGGTGCCGTTGAGCGTCGCGACGACACGGGTGGCGCCCTTGGCGTCCTGCGGGTCGCGCTCGCGAGTGCCGAGCCGGCGGGCCTGGAAGGTCGTGCAGTTCGATGTCGAGGTGACCTCGCGGTAGCGGCCCTGGGTGGGGACCCAGGCCTCGCAGTCGAACTTGCGCGCGGCCGGGCCGCCGAGGTCGCCTGCGGCGACGTCGATGACCCGGTAAGGCAGCTCGACGGCCGTGAGCATGTCCTGCTCCATGGCGAGGAGCCGGTCGTGCTCGGCCGCGGCGTCCTCGACCCGGCAGTAGACGAACATCTCGACCTTGTGGAACTGGTGGACCCGGATGATGCCCTTGGTGTCCTTGCCGTGGCTGCCCGCCTCCCGCCGGTAGCAGGCCGACCAGCCGGCATACCGCTTCGGTCCGTCGGTGAGGTCGACGATCTCGTCGGCGTGGTACCCCGCGAGGGCGACCTCGGAGGTGCCGGTGAGGTAGAGGTCGTCGGCGGGCAGGTGGTAGACCTCGTCGGCGTGGCTGTCGAGGAAGCCCGCCCCGGCCATCGTCTGCGGGGTGACCAGCGTGGGCGTGACCATGGGGACGAAGCCGTGCGCGACGGCGCGATCGATGGCCAGGTGGAGCAGGCCGAGCTCGAGCCGGGCGCCGGGGCCGGTGAGGAAGTAGAAGCGCGCGCCGCTCACCTTGGCGCCGCGGTCGAGGTCGATGGCGCCAAGGCGCTCACCGAGGGTGACATGGTCGAGGGGCTCGAAGCCCTCGGCGGCGAAGTCGCGCGGGGTGCCGATGGTCTGGCGGACGAGGTAGTCCTCCTCGCCGCCGGCCGGGACGCCGTCGATGATGACATTGCCGACGGTGCGCATCAGCGCGTCGAGCCGGCCCTGCGCGGCGACCGCGTCGACGTCGAGGGATTTGACCAGCTCGGCGAGCTCCTTGACCTGGGCGAGCAGGGCCTGCTTCTCCTCGCCCTGGGCCGCAGCGACCTGCTTGCCGAAGGCCTTCTGCTGCGCCCGGGCGGCCTCGTACTGGGCCAGGGAGCTGCGGCGGGCCTCGTCGGCGGCGAGGATCGCGTCGACGACCCCCGGGTCCTCTCCGCGGGCACGCTGCGAGGCGCGGACCGCGTCAGGGGTCTCACGCACGAGTCGGATGTCGATCACCCGCTCAGCCTATCCGTGCAAGCGACGCCGGCGGCTTCCGTTTTCGGGCTGGGCCCGGCCCGGCGGTAGGTTGCATCCGTGCCCACCGACCTTCGCGCCTGGCTGCTCATCGTGGCCCTCGGCGTCGTCGTCGTGGCCGGCATACTCCTCGTTCTTCGGCGCGGCGAGCAGGACTCCCCGTATGGCGCGCTGTCACACGGGCGGCGGTTCCGTCGCCGCCCGCACCGGGACCACTTCCGGCAGGAGGACCGGCTCGACGAGCCGCCGAAGCGGCGAATCGGAGTCGTGGTCAACCCGACGAAGGTCGCCGATATCGCGGCGGTGCGGCGGCAGGTCTCCCGGTCGTGCGAGATGGCCGGCTGGGGCGAGCCGATCTGGCTCGAGACGACCGCGGCGGACCCGGGGTACGGGCAGGCGCAGTGGGCGGTCGAGCAGGGCGCGTCGATCGTCTGTCCGCTCGGCGGCGACGGGACGGTGCGGCAGGTCGCCATGGCGCTGCGCGGCACCGAGGTGCCACTCGGGCTGTTGCCCGGTGGCACGGCGAACCTCCTCGCGCGCAACCTCGACGTCCCGTATGACGACATCGACAAGGCCCTCTTCGTCGCGCTGACCGGCCAGAACAAGCGCGTCGACGTCGGCTGGATCGCGGTCGACGACGAGCCCGAGACGATGTTCCTCGTCATGGCCGGCTTCGGCTTCGACGGGGCGGTCATGGCGCAGACGACCGACGAGATGAAGAAGGTCGTCGGGTCCGCGGCGTACACGGTGTCGGGCTTCCGCAACTGGCTCAGCCCGCGGTTCAAGATCTCGTTCTCGGTGGACGGACAGCACCCGTTGACGCGACGCACCCGGTCGGTCGTCATCGGCAACTGCGGGAAGATCTACGGCGGGCTCGTCCTGCTGCCTGAGGCCCGGGTCGACGACGGCGTGCTCGACGCGGTGATCATCTCGCCCAAGGGCGCGGTCGGATGGGTCAACGTCTTCGCGCGCGTGGTCACCCACAACCACAAGGGGCACGAGCAGTTCGACCACCACCACGGGCGCGACTTCGTCGTGACGGCGAGCGAGCCGCAGGAGGCGCAGGTCGACGGCGACTCGCTCGGGCTGGTCACCAAGGTGACGGCGCGGGTCGAGCCGGGCGCGCTCCTGGTCCGCATCGGCGGGTAGTTCTGGTCCGCTTCCGCGGCCCGGTGGGCCTTCCTCGTGGTCGCCGGTGGGGTTGTCAGTGGTCGGTGGTGCACTCGCGGTATGTCGATCAACGCGGCCGAGATGTCGGAGGCGGTGAGGCCGGAGGGGCCTCTGCCTCCGGGACTGGCGACCGCCCTCGGCGCTCTCGCGGTGTTCGACCATGAGGCGACCTGGCAGCTGTCGGCAGCTGGCCTGGAGGCTGCCATCGAGTCGGCCGGGCGGCTCCGGCGGCGGGTCGACACCGTCCTCGCATCCCTGGTCACTGAAGCTCACCTCCGGGGAGTCCCGGCCGCCTCGGGGCTCTCTCATCGCGACTGGCTCGCCTCGCTGCTGCCCGACGCTGCGCCGCGTGACCTGGCCGACCTGACGGTGGTTGCCGAGTCGTCGGCTGTGCCGGTGCGGTCCGGGCTCGTCGATGCGGTGACGGCGGGAGTGGTCACCGTCGGTGCGGGCGCGGCGCTGGCTCGGTTCTCCCGGACGGTGGAGCCGGTGTGCCAGGAGGGTGAGCTGGCCCGGACACTCGGCCTGCTCACCGAGACGGCGGCCTGGGCCACGCCCCGCCAGCTCTCTCGCGCTGTTCGTCACGCCGAGGTGAGCATCCGCCCCGCCCCAGACCTCGCCGATGAAGAAGAGCGTCTGGTGGCCGGGCGCGGACTGTTCTGGCGCGGCCGGATCGCTGGGCTCACGGAGTACCGGCTGTTGCTCGATCCGGAGGCCACGGCCATCGTCGAGGCCGCGCTTGACCCGTTGAGCGCGCCGCAGGCCGATCCGGTCACGGGCGGGCGCGACCCCCGATCGGAGCCTCGCCGCCGGGCGGATGCGCTCCTTGAGCTGGTGTCGCGGGCGGTTGGGTCGACCTCTGGCACCTGGTCGGGCAGCCCGCGCATACCGAACCGATCGCCGGCGCAGGTGATGGTGACCATCGCCTACGACACTCTCACCTCGGAGCTGCACCGAGTTGGCGTTCTGGGCGAGGCGGGCACCGCGACTGCGGCGACCATTCGCCGCCTCGCGTGCGATGCCGACATCCTGCCCGCCGTTCTGGGGTCGCGCGGACAGCTGCTCGACCTGGGACGCGCCACCCGCCTGGTGACCCCCGGTCAGCGCCGAGCGCTGTGGCACAGGGACCGTGGCTGCACCTACCCCGGGTGCTCAGCACCACCTTGGTGGACCGATGCCCATCACATCGAGCACTGGAGCGACGGAGGGGTGACGGCCCTGTCGAACCTCACCTTGCTCTGCAGACGTCATCACGGAGCGGTTCACCGACATGGCGACACCGCCACCGTCGACTGCACTGCACCGCCGGGCTCAGCCGTGACGTGGGACCTCACACTGCGCCGGAGAAGACCTGGCCGCGAGGGGCACGCGGAGGCTACTTGACCTGAACGGGGGTCGTGGGTGCCTCGGTGTCGGCGCGCCCTGCCGCCGCCGAGGCCTCCGGGGTCACGTCCTGGACGCGGGTCGGACGGAGGAAGAGGACGAGCACCGGGACGACATAGGCGAACCAGGCGACAACGGGGAGCACCGCCATCGCCGGGCGCAGGTTGAACATCCCGCGGACGAGCGTGGCGAACCACGAGTCCTCGGCGATGGTTGACGTGACGTCGAAGGCCATGGAGTCCTCGCCGGGGAGCCAGCCGGCCTCCTGGAGCTCGTGGACGGCATACGCGAGGATGCCGGCTGCGACGAAGACGAGGACGACCCCGGTCCAGCGGAAGAACTTGGCCAGGTCAATCCGGACGGCGCCCTGGTAGATCGCCAGGCCCAGGGCGACGGCCGCAAGGAGGCCGACCGCCCATCCCAGCAGCGGGGCTGAACTGCCCTCGCCAGCGGCTTGCACCGAGGCGAAGACGAAGAGGGCGGTCTCGAGGCCCTCGCGCCCCACGCCGAGGAAGCCCACGAGCGCGACGGCCCACGGACCGATGTCGACCGCGCGGCCGAGACGCCCCGTGAGGTCGCCGGCGACGCTGCGTGCGGTGGCGCGCATCCAGAAGATCATCGCGGTGACGAAGCCGACGGCGATGAGGGAGGCCGCACCGGTGACCGTCTCTTCGACGCTCTCGGGCAGCTCGCGGGAGCCGAGGGTGAGCCCGGCCGCCACTGCCACGGAGAGCGCGACGGCGGCCCCGACGCCGATCCAGACGTACCGGAGCGCCCAACGGCGGTCGGTCTTCACGAGGAAGGCCACGAGGATGACGACAACGAGGGCGGCCTCAAGGCCTTCCCGCAGGCCGATCAGGGCGTTGCTGGCGAACATGGGCCGTCCTTGGGGGGATCAGTCGACTTTAGGTAAGGCTTACCTTACCTTACCCTGCGTGTCGGTTGGGTCACGGTTGAAGCGCTGCGGCGGTATGCCGGACCGGGCGGTTCGGCCCGGGCGGCCCGGATCTGGCGGTTCGGCCGGGCGGTTCGGCCCGGACCGGCCCGGTCGGCTGGCGTCGCTGCCGCGGCTCAGTCGTGGAGGCCGTCGAGCCAGGCGCGGGCCGTGGCGAAGTCGGCGTCCGTCATACCGTCGGCGATCGAGGGGCGACCACGGTCGGCCCGGGCGTACGAGCCGAGGAAGACGACGTCGGCGCAGACCCGCTTGAGCCCCATGAGGGCCTCGCGGATCCGCTCGTCGTGGAGGTGGCCCTCGGCGTCGATGGAGAAGCAGTAGTCGCCCATGGACTCACCCGTCGGGCGGGACTCGAGCCGGGTCATGTTGATGCCGCGGGTGGCGAACTGCTCGAGCAGCTCGAGCAGGCCGCCGGCCCGGTCGACCTTCTGGTACAGGACGACCGTCGTCTTGTCGCGGCCGGTGCGCGGCGGGATCTCGCCGGGTCGGGTCACCACGACGAACCTGGTGACCGCGCCGGAGACATCACCGATGTCCTCCGCGAGGGTCGTCAGGCCGTGGGTCGCGGCAGCGATCGGCGCGCAGACGCAGGCCTGGTAGAGCACCTCGCCCGGCGCGCTGGGGTCCAGCGCCGCGGCGGCCGAGGCGGTGGACAGGGTCTGCACGAAACGGGCGGCCGGGCGGTTGGCGCTGACCCAACCACGGACCTGGGCCCAGGCGTGGGTGTGGGTGCCGATCGCGTGAACGTCACGCAGGGCGGTCCCCGGCCGGGCGGCGAGGACGAAGGTCACCGGGACGAGCACCTCGCCGACGATGACGAGCGGATCCCCGTTGGCGAGATTGTCCAGGGTCGCGCTGACCCCGCCTTCGACCGAGTTCTCGATCGGGACGACCGCGTAGTCGACCTCACCGGCGCGGACCGCGGACAGGGTCGCGTCGACGGAGGCGAACGGAACGTGCTCGACGGACGGCGCGCCCGCGGTCGTGGTGGCGTCGGGGTTGGCGGCGGGTGCGGAGCCGTCTGACGTCGCGCCGTCGCGCTCGGTCGTCGGGTTCGCCGGTGGCCAGGCGAGCAGCGCCTGCTGGGTGAATGTCCCCGGCGGGCCGAAATAGCCGTACCGCCGGGCGCCTGCGCTCGCCACGATCGCCCTCTCCGTCATACCCCTGTGGATAACCACCCTGCAAAGACACACCTTATGACGCCTTCTAAAGGTGTGTCTTTGCGGTTTATCCACAGTTAGCGGAGGGTGACTTGACGGGTCTGCAACCCGTTGCGCGCCCGCCGCTCCTCGCCGGTCAACGGCGCCGTCGTGGCGACTGCCGCGTCGAGCCGCTCGCCGAGCGCCGCCAACGCCGGGTCGACGGCCTCCGGGTCGGCCTGCGGGTCGACCTCCCAGACCGGGATGAGCAGCCCGCACGCCCGGAAAGCGCCGAGCAGTCGGTCGTCCTCGCCGAGCCGATGCGTCCCGGCCGCCACGAGCCGCGCGAGCGCGTCGAGCGCCACGTCCTCGTCGTGCGGCAGCACCCAGCGCAGGTAGCTCCGCTCCCCGATCCGCTGCAGGTATGCCGACGGCCGACTCCCGAGCACGACGGTCGGGATGACCGACTCGTTCGCAGCCTGGAGCGACTCGCGGGCCGCGTCGTCGAGGTTCGCCTCGGCGACCCAGAAGTCGAACCCGTCGTGCACAGTGAGCTCGAAATCGGCGCCCTCGGCGAGGAGATCCTGAAGCCGGGGCGTCTCAGCCGTCGCGCTCGCGACCACGGGCACGGCCTCACCCTCGGGCGCGGCGCTCGCCGCGAGCAGCGACATGACGAGGTCGCGGCTGGCGTCCCCGCTGACTGGCCCGGACTGCGTGCTCACCATGACCAGCCCGTCCGCCCGGTGCAGCGCCGGCCACGCCATCGGCAGCACGGTCGCGAGGACGAAGGACTGCGGCAGCCCCGCCGACGCCGCGGTCGCCGAGAGCGTCACGGTCGCCGTCGCCGCGGGAAGGATCTCCCGCAGCGCGACCCAGTCGGTCTCCGAGGGCAGCCCCTCGAACGGACGAGCGACGTATGCCGCCGGACGGTTCGCCAACGGGGCGCCCCGACGAGAGCCCTGCTTGCGCGATGCCTTACCCATGACAGACCACCCTATGCGGCGCGCGAGCGTCCCACGTGCCATCCGCCAGCCCCAGGGTCAGCCGGGCGGGACACGCCGCGCGGCGTCGACTACGGGAGAACCAGCCGAGAAGGGCTAGGTTGCGCCCACGTGGGCCTGGACCAGCTCCCGGACCGGACCGGGCCGGTTGGTGATGATCGCGTCGACCCCAAGGTCGAGGCACAGCGCGACGTCCGCGTCGGCGTCGACGGTCCACACGTACACCTGACGGCCCAGCGCTTGCTGCTCCGCGACAATCTCGGGCGAGCTGCGCAGGATCGCGATGTCGAGCCCGGCCGCGGCTTTCGCGTCCGTCGTCGAGAGCACATACCGGTATGGCGCCCCCGCATCGACGAGCTGGACGACCGGGATGTCCGGACGCAGCCGAGCGAACCGGCGCACCGCCAAGGTCGAGAAGGACATCACCGTCGCCCACGGCCGGCCGGTGCCGGGACGCCCACCGATGTCGTGCTCGTCGAGCAGCTCGGCGACGGCGCGTTCGACGGCACCGACGAAGCGGGTTGGATGTTTGGTCTCGAGAACCAGAGCGACCTCACGACCCGAGTCGACGGCCAGCCCGATGAGGTCGGCGAGGGTGGTCAAGGTAGAGTTCTCCGGGTCGGCCGCGAGCGCCGCGACCTCGGGGCTGACGCCGGGGGCGGCATACTTCCATGCGCCGTAGTCGAGCGCGCGCAGCTGAGCCAGGGACATCGCACTGACCGAGCCGGTGCCATTCGCGGTCCGGTCGACGAGGCGGTCATGGACCGCGACGAGATGCCAGTCGACGGTCAGCCGAAGGTCGCACTCGAGCCCGTCGGCACCTTCCGCCAGGGCCGCACGGTAGGCACCGAGGGTCATCTCGGCGTAGGTCGCACTCGACCCTCGGTGGGCGACGACGAGCGGGGCGGGTCGCGAGTTCGGCACGGGCCATATCGTGGCATGCCAGACACTGATGTCACGCAGTCTCCGCCCACCTCCGCACGGAGCCGTCCTCACCGCAGGGCGCGAGGTCCTCACAGAAAGGCGCGCCGAGCCGTTCCATGAGCGTGCCCCTGCCACCCTTCCAGCGCCTCGTCGATGCACACTGGCGCGACGTCGCCCGCCTCGCGGCGGCACTCGCCCACCCCGACGACGCGCCCGACGTCGCGCAGCAGGCATGGCTGCAGGCCTACGCGGCATACCCGTCGCTGACCTCGACCCGGAACCTCCGCGGGTGGCTGCTCACCATTACCCACCGGTGCGCCATGGATGCTCATCGCGCGAACGCCCGGCGCCCAGTGCCGACCGCGCACGACGCCCTCCCCGACCGTCCCCACAACAGCCCGTCACCGAGTAGCACCAAATCCGGTCTCGAGCTCACCGGCACCCTGGCCGACCCGCAGCTGTGGGCGGCCGTCCGTGCGCTACCCGAGCGGCAGCGGCACGCCGTCATCCTTCGCTATGTCGCCGATCTCGACCATGCGGCCATCGCCGCCACGCTCGCCACCTCCCCCGCCATGAGCCGCCGCCTGGTGAGCGACGGAGTTGCCGTCCTGCGAAAGGCTCTCACCGATGACTGACAACCCCACGACCGACGACCGCCTCGCCGCCCTCACCGAGGCCCGCCGCACCGCCCTCGCCGAGTCCCGACTCGCCGCCCTCACCGAAAGCCCGCTCCCAGCCACGGCCCACCCTCCGGTCTTCGACACCGCCGACGTCTGCTACGCCCTCGACGACACCCCGATCGGGCGCCTCCTCTACGCCGTCACGGACTCCGGCGCGCTCGTCGCCGCCCTCTTCGCCCCGGACGACCCGGCCGAGTCGCACGCCCTCGACCGCATCGCCGCCGCGACCTCGCCGAGGGTCCTCAACGTCCCTCGACGCGTTGATCCCGTCCGCCGCGAGTTCGACGACTACCTCGCCGGCCGCCGCGAGCGCTTCGACGTCAACGTCGACTGGTCGCTCGTCGGCCGGTTCCAGTCCGAGGTACTCGGCGAGCTCGCCGCGCGCGTCCCCTACGGGCAGACCTCGACGTATGGCGCCCTCGCCACCGCACTCGGCCGCCCCAGCGCCTCCCGGGCGGTCGGCGCCGCGCTCGGCGCGAACCCGCTCTGCGTCGTCCTCCCCTGCCACCGGGTCGTCGCGTCGACTGGGGCGCTCACCGGGTATGCCGGCGGCCTCGATGCCAAGCGCTACCTGCTCGAGCTGGAGTCGCGGCATACCCGGCTGGTCTGAGACCGGGGCGGCGAACAGCGAAGCCAGCCCACGACACCTCAGGAAGCGAGCTCGCGCAGGCCGGCCGGCAGCTCGATGAGGTTCTGGTTGGTGTCCAGGCAGACGATGTCGACCGTCGCGTCCACACACAGCTCGCCGGTCGCCGC
>ERZ795047.2322-NODE-2322-length-18365-cov-4.406281_pt1 | contig 18365 bp, 17 predicted proteins | sample MGYA00375131_ERZ795047 | MGnify/ENA primary metagenome ERZ795047 (study PRJEB30176, sample SAMN05720228) | activated sludge metagenome | isolation source: Anaerobic digester | place: Japan | collected 2015-05-20 ...
GATACATTTTATTTTAAAAAAATACAAGTATTTTTTGTTAAAAAAATTTAAAAAACATAAAGATAAAAGTAAGCTCTTATGCTATTGTGATTAGTGTTTAAAAGTTATCGTAAAAAACCTGAAATTTTTTTATAAAAATCAGAAACAAACATACTATGCCAATCAAAATCAGCATTTTTAGCTATATAATCGAAAAAGCCATCAGATTTAACTACTCTGAATATCTTTTCAATCTGATTGTTATTCAACCTTCCGCATAACTTACGTATAGCCATACCCACCCTTATTTCTTTCGAGATAAGAAATTTCCATTCTTTTTCATACATTGATAATCTTTCTTCGCTGAAATCATTTTTTTTAAATGCCTCTGTTATTACTAATGATGCCAACTCAGAACATAATAATCCAAAATATAGACCCCCTCCTGTTGTTGTCTTAATCTGTCCAGCAGCCTCTCCAACAATCAAAACCTTATCACCATAGGTCTTTGATACTATACCCTGTGCTATTGGTTTATATCTTAAGGATTCAGGGATATAAAGCGAAGGCTCAGAATAAATATTATCTTTAATGTAATCAAAACCTTTTCGTGGGTCACCATCAGTAATTAATCCAACGTTGGCTAAATTATTTTTAATAGGGACAATCCATCCAAAGCCATTTTTTGCAATATTGTTATTAATTAAAATTTTTATGTTCTTATTGTCCCCATTCATAAAATATCCCTGTACAGCTCTAAGAAAATATTTTGGGTAACCCAGGCCTAAATTTTTATTTAATTTATAGTCTACGCCTGTAGCAATTACAACAAACCTCCCTTTGACTATTTTTTTTGGAACTTCTGGTGAGGTGCATATAACTGACATAAAATTCTTTTCATAAGATATATCTATTGTCTTTGAATTCAGGCTGAGTTCGGCACCGCTTTTTATAGCGAGCTCCAACAGATTATTATCAAAAGTTTTTCTGTCTACGACAGATGCGAATGGAAATGGATGCTTGTATCTTACAATATTGCCTGATGGTGAAATAAATTCAACTTTTTGAACATAATAAAGGACAGAATTTTCAGATAAATTAAATCTCTCGAATGTATTTTTACTAACTATACCTGTGCATATTACATCCTTTCCTACTGAATCTTTCGCCTCAAGGATAATAACATCTAAACCCTTGTCTGCAAGAAGTCTTGCAGTATTGAGTCCTGAAGGACCCCCACCAATTACTATAACATCATATATTTTTTCTTTGCTCATAAGTTAATTAACCTTGAGATCTTTTCAAAAAACTCATACCCTGGGGAACACTCATCAGATACCCCTCGATAACAGTTTGTATTCTCTGAAATATTGAAATTCAATATTCCATGAATTTTAAAGCCTTTGCAGGGCTTTGCAATGGTTTTACCTTAACAATTAGAACTTCTTTTCCCTTGATTCCCATTTACCCTTGAATGTAATCCAAAATGAAAGAGCAATGAGCTTCATATCAAGAAAGAAAGATTTCTTTTTAATGTACAGTAGGTCATATTTAAGTTTATGCTGTGGGGGTGTATCATATTTCCCATATACTTGAGCAATACCTGTAAGCCCTGGGGTAACTTCAAATCGTTTCATATAACCTGTAATTTTTTGTGCAAAATTTTCAACAAGTTCAGGGCGTTCTGCACGTGGACCGACAAAGCTCATATCACCCCTGAATATGTTCCACAGCTGAGGCAGTTCGTCCATTGCTGTTGCCCTTAGAATTCTACCTATACGTGTTACCCTCGGGTCATTTTCTGTTGCCCAGATAGCCCCTGTATTTTTCTCTGCATCAGGAATCATTGAACGGAATTTCATGGCATTGAAGATAATACCATTTTTCCCCACCCTTTTCTGTGAATAAAAAATAGGTCCTCCATCTTCTCTCTTAATCAATATTGCAAAAATTACCCATAAAGGTGAAGATAAGATAAGCCCAACCCCTGAAAGGAATATATCAAATAATCTTTTCAGCTTGATTTCCTCTTGAACAATCTACCTTTTTTGAACTGCCAGAGTGACCTTATTAAGGTATTTACAATAGATGTTGGTAGATAATGGGTAAGAATATAACCAAGGACATGATAGGAAAACAGACTGCCCCCATGTCTTCTGTTGATAATATATCTTTCCCTTGCATAGATTTTAAAGGTCTTCAGCTTGCCTCCTACTGAACCCTCATGTATTCTAAACCTGGACAAAACCTTTTTAATATGATGAATGGGAAATTGTTTTGCGACCCTTATCCAGTAATCGTAATCACAGGCATTTATTGTTGTATCCATCCAGCCTGTTTTTTCTATTACTTCTCTTTTATAAAAGGCTGACATGGTTGGAATGGGGTTATCGTTATTAAGTGCATATTTAAGGCTGAAATCCCTTGTCTTTGCCTTGCCTGTAACATTGCCATCAGCGTCTATGTATTCGCATTCACCATAGACAAAATAGGCATCTGGATTTTCATTAAAAAATCTAACCACTGTCTCCACTGCATCAGGCATATATATATCATCAGCACCTATCCAGCCTATAATATCGCCTTTAACCATCTTCCAGCCTTTGTTCCATGCATCACCAGCACCCTTATCCAGTTCAGATATGTATCTAATTCTGCCAGGATACTCTGATTCATATTCCTGAACAATGGGGATGGTATGGTCATTAGATTTACCGTCAATTACAATAAGCTCAATGTTTTTATATGTCTGCCCGAATATACTTTTGATACTCTCTCTCAGATATTTTTCAGCATTGAGTGTAATCATGACTATTGAAACTAAAAAATCACTATTCATGTTCTTGGATTTAAGTTAATTTCTTATGTTGTAGAGAATACCACATCTTTTTTAGAAAAAAATAAGCCCTATCTCCGAGAGTTTTCTGAGCAAAAATTAGAATCTTTCTCATGGTTGGCCTTAATGGTTCCATTATAAACAGAAATAAATACAAATTTAGAATGTCTTTTAATGTGAATTTTTTTCCATTGGTAATCCATGCATATTTTTCCTCAAATGCTGTCCCTATTTTTCTTGAAGACATTCTCAGTTTAAATACATCAGGATTTTCTTGAAGGGGTAATATTCTGCCAGTTGAAAATGCCTCTACAGCTTTTAATGCATGGCCCTGCAGATGTGGATATGTAATCTCTTTAAAAAGTTTTCTTGAAAATTTCTGACCAAATGAAGCAACAGGGTCTGGGTGGGCAAAATGCCAAAGTGCGACTTCGTCGCTATGCCAGATCTCAGGTATACCTGCATTAACCATACGCCATACTAAATCATATACTCCACACATATAGCCTCTATATGAAGGATGTTCATCAAAACCACCGAAACGAATAGCGTCATGTCTTTTTATTGATGCGCATGCCCCTACGTTTGCCCACAAATCTAACCACTTATATTTTTTTAAATCCTCTAAATTTGACATACCGTCTGGATAAAACGAACCAGTTCTCCATTCATAATGCATCAAAATAATTGATTCAGGTTCATCAGAATTATGTAAATTAAATGATTTTATTATAGATTCGATAAAATCAGGTGGAAAAACAGCATCGCTATCGCAAATATTTAGAACCTTCCCTTGAGCATGCAACAAGCCTACATTATATCCTATATGTTTATTGTATAAACCTTTCATTCCGCATGTTATATATGTATCAACCTTTTCTATTACCTCTGGAACTACTCTGTCATATATCTCAACCCACATGAGTTCATATAAGTCTCTGTCTACATTCTGTTTTTCAAGCCAGTCCAGAGCATGGAATCTTTCACGGACTGACCAGTCAAGTAACAAAACCGTTACTAAAGGCATTACGCTTCTATCTAATTGTTTATGAATTTTTACGTTTAATTGATACCTAGTCATATTATCCTTTCAGGCTCCTCCCATATAGCTTCTCCAATTGTTATTCCAGGATTATATATCTTGGGAATCTGTCCATCTGGAGAATAGTCCAAAATCTCCAATACTATTGATTCAATGTGAAAAATGTTTTTTAGATAATGCTTATGATGTGCCCCAATAGCAAGCCTGTAAATACCAGGTTTTAGATTATTTTTCAGTCTAACACTTATATTGTATCTACCTTTATTAAAATGCCATCTTCCGCCAGTATTGTCGTCCTGATGAACAAAATAAACCCAGATATCATCTAAGGTTTTAATCCCAACACCAAAGCTTACATCATTTATAGATTCATAAACTTCTATTTCCATCATAATATCTATTGGAGTCAACCAATAAACTGAAAATCTATTAAGAGCACTATTAACCAAATACACATATTTGACCTTTATCTGTTTTTCGCCTGATACATAATCATCATCCATAATTATTCTTTTACATTTGTCTGGTTCGTAAGAGCTCATATAAGTATTAATAACTGTATTTACATCGCCCATTATTTTGATTTTACCTTGTTCAAGCAGTATAGCTTTATCGCATAAAGCTTTTATATTACTCATATTATGGCTAACAATCAATATTGTATTGCCTTCATGTGCTACTTTTTCCATCTTTCCAATACATTTTTTTTGAAACTCTATATCTCCTACTGCCAAAACTTCATCAACCAGTAGTATCTCAGAATTCAGATGGGCAGCAACAGCAAAGGCAAGACGGACATACATACCACTACTATAATATTTTATGGGTGTATCAATAAACTTTTCTATCTCGGCAAAATCCACAATTTCATCAAATTTTGCCTTAATCTCATTTTTTTTCATTCCAAGTATTGCACCGTTTAAATATATGTTCTCTCTTCCTGTCAGTTCAGGGTGAAACCCGATTCCGATTTCAAGTAGACTCGAAACCCTGCCGTTTAATACAGCAGAACCCTCTGTTGGAGGAGTTATACGGGATAATATCTTGAGTAGGGTGCTTTTACCAGCTCCGTTTTTACCAATAATACCGACTATTTCACCTTGTTTAATTTCAAAAGACACATCCTTCAAAGCCCAAATAAAATCAGAATTTTCTTTCTTAAGTTCGGGTCTATAAACTTTTTTTAAAAAAGCATAGAAAGTCTCACGTAGCATCCTGTATTGCTGCCTCTCTCCAATCTTATATAATTTAGATAGGTCGTCTGCCTTTATAGCAACATCAGACATATTTACACCACATCTGCAAATGTTCTTTCCATTCTGTTGAAATAGATAATTCCTGTAAATAATATAATAAGCGTTACAAGTGAGGATACTATTATAATTGGCCCAGGTGCAGTTGTTGTTCCAAGGAGCGCCCAACGGAAACCCTCTACCACCCCGACCATGGGGTTTATACCATATATTGTCCGCCAGGGCTCTGGCAAAAGGCTGCTTGGATATGCAATTGGTGTTGCAAAGAGCCATATCTGAATAAGAAAAGGCACGACATATCTGACATCTCTAAATTCTACATTTAGGGCAGAAAGCCACATGCCAACACCAAGAGATGTTATAAACGCAAGAAGCAACAGCAATGGTAACCAGACAATGTTTATGGTAGGGTATATGTTGTAAAAAAACATAATCCCTATTAGGACTGCAAAGGCTATAAAAAAATCAATAATACCCGATACCACGCTTGAAAGTGGAATAATTATGCGAGGGAAATACACCTTTGTAATCAGGTTGGCGCTGCCAACAAGGCTGTTTGATGAATTTGTCAATCCCTGAGCAAAAAAAGTCCAGGGGACTAATGCTGCATAGCTGAATATAGGATAAGGAATCCCGTCTGACGGAACCTTTGCAAGTTTTCCAAAAAAGAGACTGAAAACAACCATAGTGAAGAAAGGTTGTATTATTGCCCACAGACCACCTAAAACAGTCTGTTTGTATCGGACTTTAATATCTCGCAGAACAAGAAAGTAAAACAAATCTCTGTATTCCCATAATTCACTAAAATCTGGAAGACTTATGCCTCTTGAAGGTTTAATAATTGTTCGCATTTATTTCTTTGAAATTACGAGCCTTTTCTTAATTATCTCGTTTAGTTTTGGCGTTAGTTCATTGTAGAGTCTATCTGCAATCATTTCATTCCCTATATCTCCAAAATGGCAGGCATCAAGGAATAATTCCTCTTTTCCGTCAAACATATTGATATGGTTTAAGAAAATAAAACCTGCTTTTTTTGATGACTCATATAGACTTTTTGCTAACTCGTTGTATAAAGGAAGGGTTTCTCTTGCATTCTTTAAACGGTTAACTGGTTGAAATACAAAAACATAAGGACAATTTATATATCCTAAATATAATGCAATAATCTCTACATTTTTAACTGTTTTTCTTGGAAAATCTGTTTCCTCGTAAAATACAGGGGGAAAATACCTCATGATATCTGACATTTTCGTCCCCCTGTTATAACTTTCATATTCTTTAAAACCCCAGAAAATATATGAACCTTCATTATGCAAGTCATTGAAAAGATTGTATTTACGAAGATACACATTGTAAACATCATTATAACCTGAATAAGAAATAACCATATCGGGTTCAAATTCAGTAATCCTGTTAAATATCCATATCCGCTCATCTGTTGTCTGCCAGCCCCCGGCTGCTGCATTAATTACCCTATAAGTAAATCTTTTATCGAAACTTTTATTCAGCTTTTGTTCAAAAAATGCAGCAATCGTGCTTTTCTCATTGGGCGCCAGACAACCCCAGGCAGTTGAGCCACCAGTTATGAAAATTCTTATTTCATCTGGTTTTTTCTTTCCGAGGTCTTCAGGATAGCGAAATTGTTGTGTATTATGAGGGCTATAAAAATTTTTAGTATTTGGGGCAGGTGCATACATTACATATGGGGTAAAAATCATTGTGGCATGTCTTATAAATTCGTCAGTTTTTTCTTTATAGGCTGATTTATTCTGGGGTGTCTCTTTCTGAATCTCAGGATGGTTAATTTTGCTGGGCAGTCGAGTAATACCAGGTATCAAAAGATTAAGATAAACTTCAATAATCTTATTTTTGAACTTTATAAAAAAATGTTCTCCCTCTCTTGGCTTTTGAACCTCCTTTATTAAAAAACCCGAACCAACATCAATACGCTCAATCGCTGCCTTATTATAAAAAACAAATGCCAATCTTGTTATCAGAACAAAAGAGACAAAAAGCAAACAGATAAAAAAAGTTATAAGTATTGTGTAAAATATCTTCTCAACTTTTTTGTTCTCCATATATCCAGATACTCAGCTAATTTTTATCAAGTTTACGGCATCCATAAAATTATTTGCAATAAAATCAGGTTGATACTGCCAACTTTTAATATCATTTATCAATTTCTGGCTTTCATGTTTTTCTGGAATTAGGATAGTTTTTAACCCTATTCTTTTGCCGGCAATTATATCAAGCTCCTTGTCGCCAATCATAAAGGATCCAGCTACATCAATATTATGTTCTTTTATTGCCTGTTCAAATAAGGCAGTATTGGGCTTCCTGCATGGACATCCATCATCGGGATGATGGGGACAGTAGTATATCCCGTCAAGCCTTACACCAAAACTCGCAAATTCATACTCCATCCTTTCATGGACTTTCATTAAATCCTCTTCTGTGAAATATCCCCTTGCTATCCCTGACTGGTTGGTTACAACAATTATCAGATATCCCATGTCCTTTAATCGTCTAACCCCTTCTCCAACACCTTTATACATAACAAAGCGATCAGGGTCACCTATGTAATGGGTATCAACATTAATAGTCCCGTCCCTGTCAATAAAAACAGCCCTGTTTTTCATTTTTAATGATACTTTCTGATAAATTTATCTATGATCTCGAGGAAATAGTTACATTCATCCATACCCATGTCCTGATGTACCCCTGTATGGATACCATTTTCACCGATATATTCTGCATTAGGAAAGTCTCCTAACTTATATCCAAGAAAACTAAAACCTTGACACTGGGTAGGCATAGAGGAAAAAAGACTCCTTGTGTCTACCCCCTTTTTTTCAAGGTAATTAACAAGCTGGTTTCTTGTAAAGCCTGCTCCCTCTTGGACTATTACAGGAAATGCATGTGGACCTATCTCTTCAAAAGGTTCTTTTTCTATTGTTGTAAGGTAAGGACTAAATCTGTTAAAGTTTTCAATAAGATAGTAAAGATTGTTTCTCCTTTTATTTAACACCTCATGGTATATCTCAAGTGTGCCTATGCCAATGGCTGCCTCTAATTCATTCATCTTTGATGAGTAGCCAATCCTTTCAAATATGAATCTTATGTCAGCATTGTCACCATAACTGAACCTTTTTGGGCAATATGCAGATGCAGTGTTAAGGACGCACGTCTCACATTTGCATGCCCTACCGTGGCTCCTAAGAGATCTTAAGATATCGGCAAAATCAGAATTGTCTGTTACTACAATACCACCTTCACCAGTGGAAATTATATGGGCAATATAAAGGCTGTATGCAGCCATGTCACCAAGGGTTCCTATATTTTTCCCCTTATATTTTGCCCCGTGTGCCTCTGCTGCATCTTCTATAATGTAAAGATTATGTCTATCTGCAATCTCTTTTATCTTATCCATATCCGCAGGCTTACCCATGAGATGCACAGGCATAATCGCCCTTGTCTTTTCTGAAACGACGCTTTCTATCTTTGAAGCATCTATATTTAATGTCTTTCTATCTATATCAACAAAAACAGGCTTAAATCCTGCCTGAAGCACAGAGTTGCCTGTGGCTACAAAAGATAGGGCTGGGACTATAATCTCATCACCTCTCTCTGCTCCAAAATCATAGAGGACTGCAAGGGCAAGGGCATCAGCATCTGTCCCTGTTGATACTGCTACAGCCTCCTTTACTCCTATCAAATCTGCAAACCTTTTCTCAAACTCTCTCACATACCTACCACTTGAAATCCTTTTTGAATCGAGGACCTCTCCAATTATTTTCTTTGTAGTGTTAGTTATTGAAATTGTTCCGAAAGGTATCTTCATTAGTCCCTCTTATTCATTATAGTAGATTATCTGGCTACCTGTTTTATCAAATGAAAAAGGCACATATAATAGATATGATAGGGATTTTTTTAATCTATCTCTGTTTTCAGGCTTCACAAAAAAAAGAATAAAACCGCCACCACCAGCGCCAAGGAGTTTTCCGCCTATTGCCCCGTTCTTTAATGCAGTATCATATATTTCATCTACAAAAGTATTTGTTACCTTTTCAGATAGCCTCTTTTTCAACTTCCAGCTTTCATGCAATAATTCACCAAATCCATGGAAGTTTTTATGCTCACTTAGGATATGTATAGCCTCATCAACCATAACCTGCATAATGGATAATTTGTCCTTATTTTTCTCTATGTTTTGAATCTTGTCTTTTTCAATCTCTGAAGCCATCCTTGAAAATCCTGTAAAAAAAAGCATGAGATGATTTTCAAAATCCTCTATTCTTTCATGACTAAGGGTTATAGGTGTTACATCTATCTCATGCTTGCCAAAAAAACTTATTTTATTTATACCGCCGTATGCCACTGCCACCTGATCCTGAGAGCCCACATTTTCCTTAATCATCTCCTGTTCAACATAAATAGCATCAAGGGCGAGTTGTTTTTTTGTGACCATTTTTCCTTTTAGGGCATAAAGTGTATTCAATAATCCTACGGTGAAAGAAGAGCTTGAGCCAAGCCCTGAACGTGCTGGCAGATCTCCGTCATGATGTATCTCGAGTCCTTCATCTATACCCATAAATCTAAAGGTCTCCCTAACTGCTGGATGCACTATTTCATCTATCTCATTGACCTGCTCATATTTTGAATAGACAATTCTGTGTTTGTATTCAAAAAAAGGCGGTAATCTTCTGCATGAAATATAGCAATACTTATCTATAGTAGTTGAAAGTACAGTGCCGCCATTTTCATTGTACCAATCTGGAAAGTCTGTGCCTCCTCCGAAAAAAGATATACGAAATGGAGTCCTGGTGATTATCACTTGAAAATCTCTCCTTCTACCAATTCACATATAATATGGCCTATAAGTATATGATTTTCTTGTATTCTTGGCGTATCAACTGAAGGTATTTTTATAAGATATTTACATATACCATCCATAAGACATTCTCTACCACCTGTCATTCCTATTGTAATCATACCTATACTGTTTGCTGTCTCTATAGCCTTTATGATATTTGGTGAGTTGCCTGAGGTAGATATGGCTATAAGAATATCCCCCGCCCTTCCCTTTGCCTTTATAAGCCTTGAATAGACCTCATCGTAAGAATAATCATTAGCAACAGCTGTCAAATATGATGTGTTTACATGGAGAGCCTCTGCATATAAGGGGTCTCTATCCTTATAGAATTTACCTGAAAGCTCTGCTGCTATATGCTGGGCGTCAGCAGCGCTTCCACCGTTACCACATAACAGAACTTTTTTATTATCTTTAAAGGCTTTTATAATCTCGCAAGCAGCGTCAACTATAATAGATACAATAAAATCATCTTTGTTTATAATATCGATGACTTTTTTTAGGTCTTCAAATGCTCTCAACACAACCCTGATTTTTTCTTTATTGTTCACTTTAAAAACTCTTTTATTTTTTGAATTATAGATTTTTTATCTATACCGTAATGTTGTCTGATAATTTCTCTTCCACCGTAGATATATGAATAACCTATATCATGAACAAGACCTATCCTTTTAACTGGAATATTAATATTATTATCAATCAAGGTTTCACAAACAGCACTACCTAATCCACCGGGTAAAAAATGTTCTTCTATGGTTATTATCTTTTTAACACTATCAATAGATTTAATAAGTTCTTTTTCATTGATAGGAAGTGTATAAAGGTCAATAAGACCAATTTTATCCGTTTCATATGCAAATTCTTTTATTATCTCCAAGGCTACGCTGGTCATACATCCTGTTGATATTATATAAAAATCTCTCCCTTTTTTAAGAACAGAAAGTCCTCTATCAAATCTATCATTTTCATTATAAATCTGAGGCAATATCTGCCTATCAAGTCTTACATAATTCGGCTTTTTCAGGTTACAGGAAATATCAGCAAAGGCCTTGGCCATCACGTTATCTGTAACATTGTTTATCACTATATCTGGCATAGCCCTCATGATTGCCATATCTTCAATGATATGGTGTGTAGGCCCTGAATCCTCATAACCAAATCCACCACCAACACCTACAATAGTAATGGGAATCTTCATTATCGAGCATTCAACCCTTATCTGTTCAAGACATCTAAGAGTTATAAATGGTGCGATAGCATAGGTAAAAACCTTTTTACCTGTCATAGATAAACCTGCGGCAAGGGTGATGGTATTTTGCTCAGCAATACCTGTATTGATAAACTGAGAGGGTAAATTCTTCCTTATTTTGTCAAGGGAAGGTGCCCCCATATCAGCAGATATTATTACAACATCTCTGTTGGTTTCTGCTATTTCATAGATTCTATCCCAAAATGCGTCTCTCTGGGTGATGTTATTGGCCATACTTATCCCCCCTTTCAAGCTCTAATTTACATACGCCTGCAATATCGCCTTTTGGGGCAAGTCCATGCCAGAGAGGATCATAGCATAAGGATTTAATCCCTTTACCTTTAACTGTATCCGCAATTATAACAAGCGGTTTAGACCTTTTTCTCGATCTTACATCCAATAAAACCATTAGCATATCCTTGAAAGAATGACCATCTAACCTTATAACCTCCCACCCAAAGGATGCCCATTTATTTTCCAAAGGCTCCAATTCAATGAGATTTTCTGTGAAATCAGTTACGCACAAATAATTTCTATCTATCATGGCAATCAGATTGTTCAGTCTGTGGTAGCTCGCAAACATGGCGGTTTCCCAGATTGAACCTTCATAGCACTCTCCATCTCCTAATAGGGTAAAGACAAGGTAAAGGTCTCGGTTCATTTTTGCACCTAAGGCAATGCCTGCTGCAATACCGAAACCATGTCCAAGTGACCCAGATGTTATCTCTGCACCAGGTACATCATTCTGTAAATGAACACCGAACATACCATCTTTCTGTGCAAACAAGGAAAGTTCTTTCTTATCAAAATACCCTAAATCTGCAAGTATCGTATATAAAGCAGGGCTTGCCTGACCTTTGCTTAATATGAATCTATCCCTCTCTTTCCATTCAGGATCTTTTGGATTAAATCTCAGTATACTCCCGTAATAAAGCGCCACAAGAATATCAATGCAAGAAAGGGAAGATGTTACATGCCCTGTTCCAGCCTTAATGCACATATCAAGCATCTCATTCCTTATCTGAAATGATTTTTCTTCAAGCCTTTTGATTAAATTGTCCATCCACCCTCCTATCTATTTTAGTCTTCCAGCAGTCTCCTCTTTAATTTAATTTCAAGCATATTTTCTATATGTGTTCTAACCTTGTTGCCGAACTTATCAGCAATCATATTCAGATATTTGGGATTTGAATGATATCTATAAAAAGCATAATCACGGAAAGATAATACCTGCTTTGCTGAAAGATACTTTGTTGGCAAGGGCAGGGTTTCATAACCAAGCTGAGAGAAACCGTCCCATGTTTCAGGCAGAGTCCACTTATTTTCAACAGCGAAACTATACAGGGCTGACCCTGGATATGCCATGACAGAATAAAAATTTGCAAACTCACAGTTTAGATCCATAGCGAGTTCAAGGGTCTCTTTCATTGTCTCTATATTATCCTCAGGCAGACCAAACATAAAATTACCATGAACATAGATATCATGTGCCTGTATGGTCTTAACTATGCTTTTTATGTCTTTTTTTATATTCTTATTGACATCACCCCTGACCCTATCATTGCCTGATTCAATACCGAGGCATATCCAATTTATTCCTGCTTTTTTCAATTTTGGCAAAATTTGTTCCTTGATTGTATCTACCCTTCCATAAACCCATATATTTAGGTCATAACCTCTATCAATTATCATATCACATAATCTTTCTACCCTTTTTTGAGATAGAATAAAAAGTTCGTCATCGAATCTTATATTGCGCACACCATATTTATTAACAAGCTCATCAATCCATGTAATGACCCTATCTTCTGACCAATATCTTATCCCTGGCTTCCCAAATATGGCGTTTATACAGCAGTAGCTGCATGAATAGGGACATCCCAGAGATGTATTTATTGCTACGTATGGTGACCTGACATCTGAAAAATCCGTTTTCTTGCTTTTTTTAAAATCCTGAAAGCAGTGCATATTATGTGCCCTGTATAGATTTAAATCAGAAAGCATGTCCCATGGATATCTTGAGAATTCAGCGTCAAGGTTTTTTATTACAGGTGCATTTTCGTTGTTTAATATAAAGCCTTCTCTCCTGTAATATAACCCCTTGACAGCTTTGATGTTTTCCTTGCCTTGTAGATATTTGATAAGTGCATCTAATGTGTATGCACCCTCCCCTTTTATTACAAAATCTATATCTTCTTCATCAAGAGTCTTTTCAGGGAGGGCAGAAGGGTGTATACCACCCATAGCAACAGGAATATCTTTGTTATATCTTTTTATATCTTTTGCTATCCGTCCCGCAGCAGGCATAGTCTGTGTCGAGGCAGAGGGATTGTGCCCATACACCATCATAACAATCAGTTGAGGGCTATATATGTTAAAAAGTTCTTCTGTTTTTGTTTCATCCCAGCCTTCGGCATTTGCATCATATATAGCTACATCGTAACCTTTTTCCCTGAGATAACCCGCAAGGAGTAGTGTCCAGGCAGGAGTGGCAACCGCAGTATATTCTTTTGATAAGTCTTGATAGGTCTTTTTCTGGTTACCGGGGTGTATAAATAATATGTCCTTTTTAGCCAATCAACTGTGTCCTTATTTAGAGCGTATGACTTTTTTATACCACAAATATGTCTTTTCTATACCTTCTTTTAATTGGATATTCGGACTCCACCCAAGCCTCATAAATCTTGTGCTGTCAAGGAGCTTTCTTGGAGCACCATCAGGCTTGGATGTATCCCATTCTATATCACCTTTAAAACCTACTATCTCTGCAATTATATTGGCAAGCTCTTTTATTGAATAATCTACACCTGTCCCTACATTGTAATGGGTATTATCTAATTTCTCTGCATTATTTACTGCAAATATAGATGCATCTGCAACGTCTTCGTTAAATACAAACTCCCTTCTGGGCTGTCCGGTGCCCCACAAAATAACCTTTTTTTGTTTATTTATCTTTGCCTCGTGTAATCTTCTTATAAGTGCTGATAAAACATGACTATTTTCAAGGTCAAAATGGTCGCCTATGCCATACATCGTATTAGGGACAAGGGCAATAAATCTCTTTGTCTTGAACTGATTATTGTATGAGCGGCACGCTATTATACCTGCTGTCTTTGCTATGGCATAAGCCTCGCTTGTAGGTTCTATCTCTCCTGTCATCAGATATTCCTCTTTTATCGGCTGCACAGAATCTCTGGGATATACGCAGGAAGAACCATAAAATACAATATTTTTAACATCGAATCTATTTGCTGCATCGAATACATTTGTTTGAATTGCAATATTTATATTTAAAAAATCTACAGGATATGTCTGATTGGCTATTATGCCCCCTGTTAGTCCTGCGCAAAGGAAGACATACTCAGGTCTTTCTTTTCTGAAAAATCTCTCTACACAACCCTTATCTGTTAAATCAAGCTCTCTGTGTGTCCTGGTAATTATATTCCTGTAGCCATCACTTTTTAGTCTTTTCAGGACTGCCGAACCAAGCAACCCTCTATGTCCAGCAATATATATCTTCGAATCCCTAAACATTCCCATATCTGCTGTTTGTAATTATCCTGTAGCCTTTTATAAGCTCCTTTATACCCATGTCAAGTGTGTATGCAGGTTTAAAGCCTGTGTTTTCTATCTTTTCATTTGAGACAATATAATCCCTCTTGTCCGGGTCTTCACCCACAGGTGCCTCGAGATATACAAAATCCGGGATATGCTCCTTTATCTTGGCACAGAGTTCAATCTTGGAAAGATTGGCATCAGAAAGCCCTACATTATATACCTCATTTTTCATTGTTTCAAAATTGGTAATAGCATGTATGAACGCCCTTACCACATCTCTTATATGTATGTAATTCCTTTTGAAATGACCCTCGAAGATTACAACAAACCTGTCTGTTACTGCCCTGTAGACAAAATCATTTACAAGCAAGTCAATCCTCATTCTCGGTGACATGCCAAAGACGGTTGCGAGCCTGAAGCTTATGCTGTTGCCTCTGTCAAGAATAATCCTTTCTGCCTCCATCTTTGTCTTGCCGTATAAAGTGATTGGATTTATTGGTGTTTCTTCTGTGCAGTAAATTCCCTTCTGACCTATACCGTAACCGCTGTTGGTTGTAGGTAGAATTATCTTCTGTTTTTTCGAAGAAAGCTTTGATATAAGCTCTATGGCATCCCTGTTGGTTGTAACTGCAGCTATTTTGTCTCTATTACATAGTGGAGCCCCTACAAGGGCAGCAAGGGGTATTATAAAATCAGCATCTTTGATTAAGGGTTTTAAAATATTCTCATCCCTTGCATCTCCTCTGAAAACCTCAAAATCATCGTTTACACAACACTCAAGGAGGGAATTCTGTCCATACATGAAATTATCAAGAACAGTAACCCTGTAACCTTCGTTGAGCAAGACAGGTACAAGCACAGAGCCAATATAACCAGCTCCCCCTGTAATAAATATCTTATGTTTTTTAACTGACATTATTTTTAATCTCCTTCGATGCAATAAATAACTTTAAAAAACCTATTTTAATAAATAGCATTGTTCATTTAAAGAAATCCCACCCCTTTGTATAAAAGGCACTTAAGATTTTAGGTATATCAATGCTCTGCTGCTTTCATCATGGTGATTTATTTTTATAGGCTACCGCCGTTGTTTTTAAAATGCCTATATATTATTTTTCAACAAAATCATAATATAGCCTGATTTAAAACATTTTATTATACAATTTTTCCCTTTATAAAAAAAGGATTTGAATATCTATAACTTTGACTGGTAAAAAATTACCTTTTTTTTAAGGTATGCTATAAAAATATCTCTATTAACATATTCTCTTGCACGGGGGTCTGATATTATAAAGATACCCTTCTCAGCGTCAGCAAGATTTTCTTTTGCTACCATAAAAGCTAAATCCATTTTGCCCTCATTAAAAGCTATATCTGCCTTTAGGTCTCGTGCCATATATATATAAAGCCCGTTAAGATTTCCTGATTTTTTATATCTATCTGCATAAGATTCTATATAATCAATCATTCTATAAGCTTTTGTCAAATCTCCATTTTGATAGTAAAACTGCGCAATTTTATATGCATAATATCCCGATGAAGGATAATAATATATTGCCTGTTTAAAGTATTTCTCTGCTTTGGACAGGTCACCAATGGCGCTATAGCCCATTCCCATAATGAAGAAAAGTTCAGAGTTCTTGTCTGTATTTTCCTCAATCTTTTTCAGATAATAAAGGATCCCGTCTTTTATCTTCTCTTTTATCTCGATTTTTTTTTCATTTTTTAGAGAATTAATCAATATATTGAGGGCGCTGACATAACCTTCATTATTAAGTGGCATCTCTTCAATGGCATCTTTATACAATTTGAATGCATCTGTCCAAAACCCGTTTTCTTCAAATACCTTACCATCTTCAATTTCCTTTCTTGACATCTCTGATTTTGATGTAAAATAAAAGGAAAAACATAAGATTATGGCTATACAAAAAAACATAATCAAGGCAGAATGTCTATTAGAAAAAATCTTTTCTTTATCCTCTTTGCCCCTGGTTATAAAAAATGTTGAAGATAGGACAAAAAATGTAATCATATAGGCTGGGGCCTCAAAAGTTACATTTGATAAAGCAAAAAACAATCCTGCCATACAAGAAATTAAAATAAAATTATGAAAATCATCATTTTCTTTTCCTGAGTTAAAAAAAATGCCCACTATAAACAAAATCAGGCTTAATAGTCCAAATAAGCCAAGTTCTACCCATGTCTTAATTAATATATTATGGGCATATTTAGTATAGAAATCGCCATCATAATGTTTTCTGTAAGCATATTCGAAGTTTCCTGCTCCATAACCAAAAAAAGGTCTTTCTGCAATTGCAGGTATAGTTTTCTTCCAGGTTTCAGTCCTGTAATTAAGTGTTACAATATCGCTGCCAACCTTTTTTAGTTTCTCTTTCATTTCATTTTGGTATTGGCTCTCAAGACTGGCTTTATCTGAAATATGTTTTTGGTTTAAATAAAAAAAGGAAAAGAAGACTACAATTGATATTACTATAATTAACACTGAGTTGAGCAGTTCATTGATATTTCTTCTTTTGAGTAGTATTAGGGCAATGCCTAACAAAGTAATTGAACCTATAAATATACCCATTCTCGAAATAGTAAAAAAAAGACCGAAAATAATAACTATAGATATAAGTTTGAATAAAATATCCTTTTTTATAATGCCGTAATAGAGAGACAAAGGGATTATAAATAAAAAATATCCTGCAAGGGTGCTTTCATTAAGGAAAGATGCAAATGGTACATTTTTTTTGCTCAAAAAGAATGCCTCTTTTCCTTCAGTAAAAATTTGTTTTAAATTTGGAAATAGAAACAAAAACTGGAATACCATTATCAAAACAATGAGTGCCATAGATGTTATTAAGGCTTTTAATAAAATTTCTTTTTCTTCAATGAAAAAAAAGATAAATATAATCCCTATCATCCAGACTATGTGGTTAATCTCTATGAGACTATTATAAATACTCCAGGTATATGTAAGGCTCAATAAATTAAAAAAAATAAATGGGGAGATGTAAAAAGCTAACTTTTTCAGTCTAATAGATCCGTCTGCAACATTTCTATTTACTCTCAAATCTTCATAGAAAAACATTAAGATTGTAAAGATAAGAAACATTATAAAGGTTGTCTCTATCCAGAACCTGTCTATGGTTATATAGAACAAAGAAAGATGATTTCCCCCAAGGAAAGGGATGAGAAAATAAGCAAGGTTGGCAATGAAAAGACTCAGATTTATCCCCTTAAAATATTTATGATCTGTTATCTCTATGTCCTTCCTCTTTCGTAGACCCATATGGTCAGTCTTTCATAAAATTTCAAGAAATCATTAAAATCAAAATCAACTTTAATTTTTGGCATAATGGCTTTGTTTCTTTTTATAAACCCAACGCCTTCTTCTATTTGAAAAGCCACAGTTGGGTAATCGTCAAAAATTGCATCTTTTTTACTTGTCATAGAATATAAATCATCTAAATTCATATCAGGATATTTTTTTAGTATAAAATAAAAATCTACATAATCTTTTGCTTCGACCCTACTTACACATGCATTAAATTTATTGGAAGCAATATTATTTA
>ERZ795047.2326-NODE-2326-length-18345-cov-9.127119_pt1 | contig 18345 bp, 14 predicted proteins | sample MGYA00375131_ERZ795047 | MGnify/ENA primary metagenome ERZ795047 (study PRJEB30176, sample SAMN05720228) | activated sludge metagenome | isolation source: Anaerobic digester | place: Japan | collected 2015-05-20 ...
CGTCCCTGTTTTTATACCATCGCAGGCACGGCAGCAATAACCCCCTTCCCCCTGTCAAAAAATTTTTAGATTTTCCGCTCTTCAAAAAATGTGTCAAAAAAATTTTCCAAAATATCTTTTTTAGATTAATCACTGTCAAAAAAATTGTAGAAATTGAATATTTTAGGAGCACATCGTGAAACATCTTCACAGTCTGGGTTGGTAATAAGGTAATATATATGATTAGTATGGTATAGTAGTGTAAGGAAGGAGTAAAATGTATCGGCGAAGGATGGGATTTTGTACGGATTACGCCAGATTCACGGATTTGCCACACACTATAATCATCTCTCGTTGTCTTGTTCCGTTTAGTTTTAATTTTTAAACGGTTTACTTCTCTTAATAGCGTAGAGATGAATAAGTTATAGTTCACTATATAACGGATAAATGTTAATTTGTCAAGTAAAATTTTAAAGATAAAAAACATTTTTCTTAAAATCATTATTATCTCCTTTTACGCTAAAAGCTTTTCTTTTTTCTTTTCTTCTTGTTCTTTATATTCTTGTTCAATATAGCTAAAATATTTTATACTGTTAACTATATTATTATATTCTTGTTCTTGTGCATATTTTACTCCAGTAAATAGGGGTTTTGGTGCATATTTTACGCCAGTCAGTGCATAATTTACGCCAACCGATGCATTGTTTATTCCAGTAATTTCAGCGCTTTCTCCAATTCGCTCGAAAGTAGGCGTACCAAAGAAACAGTATCCTCGATATGTTCGAAAGGGCACAATGCGTATTACCCCCACTTTACACAGAGAATCGATTGCTTTATACGCTGCCCTTCGAGATATACCGCAGAGTTCTGCGACGGTAGATGGTGATGGATAACTGAAATCCATGTTGTAGTTTTTATATGAGAGCAGTGTTATGAATACGCCATGCTCCAATAATGAACAGCGATTCATTTTTACAAAGTATTCACGCTTATCCATGATAAAGTTATTGTGTGGTTTACATCTAAAGCGGAACGCAATGAGAGTGAATGTGCGCTTAGGTGCGTAGATAATAAGATTCTTTTTGTACAAAGACTTTAAATATTTTGCTAAAGTCTTCCTTGTGATGCCATAGCGCTCTTCTAATTCACGTAATGAAACGGTTACCGAGCGCTTATATAGCGGTGCTTCCCATAAAAGAATACGGATGATACCGAGCTCATAAGCATCACACTCTTTTACAATTTCTTTTGGTATTGCTACAAATTTTTTTAAATTTATAGTTGACATTTTCATGCCTCCGTATTATATTAGATTAGTAACCCATAAGAATGGTTTATGGTTGACATTTAAATCTCCGTATTAGTGCCCCCTTTAGCGGGGCACACTTGTTAAGATACTGACGATTATTGATTTCGTCAATGACTTTTTAGTGACAAATTATGGAATTATCAGCCGTTAAGACCTCCTTTTTAATTACCACTCTGCCCATGCAATATGGGCATTTTTTTTGTTTTTTTTCTTGACAAAAAATAAATATATGTTAGCATAAACTATATGGGCAAGATGTTCACATTTGAACCACAAGAAGGTGCTCATTATCGCTACGATTATGAGAAGGTATGCTTTGACCTTAATAAAACCTATGAAGATAAAGACTGGGCTAAAGCATGCGCTATCGTACGCAAATACTGCCTTGAAGACCTGTTTTTCTTAATGTACTTTGTCGGCGGTATTGAGGAAGTAAACCATCCGTTCATGGTGGAACGCATCAATGATTTCATGGACAACCCTACAAAAACATTAAACCTATGGTTTCGTCTTGGCTATAAATCATCAATCGTAACCGTATACGGTACAATTCAGGAAGCTCTCACAAGGAACGTGTCAGCAGCTATATTCTCCCATACAAGAGATATCGCAAAATCATTCCTGCGCAGAATTAAAGTAATCCTTGAGACGAATGGACTTCTGCGCTCTGCATTCTATGATAAAATACCTGAGAACCCACTTACAACAAAAGGTCTCACGTGGGATATGGACGTCTATCTTCAACTAAAGGATGGTATGAAACTTGGCTCAACTATTGCAGCTTACGGACTCGTTGATAGTCTGCCTACTGGTATACATCCTAATCTTATTGTGTATGATGATATTTCTGAGCTCAAGTCTGTCTCAACAGCAGACCAGAGAGAAAAGCTCGAAACAGCATTCAAACACTCATTCGGACTCCACGACAAACACGCACGATTCAGAATAGTCGGAACTCGTTACCATCACGCAGACCTATATGGCAAGCTTATAGAAAGCGGAAACTATAAAGTGTTCTGCTATCCTGCGACACATAATGGTGAGTTCCCATACAAGCCTGAATCAGCTACCGATAACATACCCCCGATGGGTGATGGAGTTTCAGTCTATTACTCTCAAGAGTATCTGTGGGAAAAATTTAAAGAAATGGGAAGAGATGTCTTTTCCACACAGATGCTTATGAATCCTACCAAAGCAAGTGAACGCACCTTTGATATAGACTGGATTAAGTACTACGAAGAATCACCGCAAACAAGGAATTATATATTTGTAGACCCAGCTTCCTCAGCAAAAAAAGACAGCTCGTATACCGTTATGTGGGTTGTTGGCGTAGGAAGCAGAGGATATTTTTACATCAGGGATTGTGTCCGTGATAGGCTAAACCTTGCAGAAAGAAAAGACAAGCTGTTTGGACTGGTTGAGAAGTGGAATGTCCGAAAAGTATACTATGAGAAATACTCAATGCAGGCAGACATTGAGTATATGCAGGAAAAAATGAGAGAAGAAGGGCTTTATTTTACGATAATACCTGTAGGCGGGACACACCTATCTAAGGACGAGCGTATCTTAGCATTACAGCCGTTATTCATGGAAGGAAGGATTTTGTTTCCAAAGTCTATTGCGTATGTGGGTAATAAGGGGAAGAAGAGAAATTTAGTCGAAGAGTTTATCAAAGATGAGTATTTAGACTTTCCACTATGCGCTACTAAAGATATGCTCGACTGCCTTGCACGTATTAGAGATAAGGATGTGAAGATATTTTTTGCAAGAGGTGATGAGAAAACACCGACAATTGATAAGCCGAATCCGTTAAAACGTACAGACTATTCATCGTATAACTGGATGGTACAATAATGACAGATGAAAAAATAAAAGAAGTCGTAGAAGCATGGAACAATGGCATTGAACAGCTTGCGTCATTTCGCTCAGAAATGCGTGCAGATATTGAAATGGCATGGGGAGACCAGTGGTATTTCGTAGATTCCGTGAGGAAGACTACAAGACCATACCTGAGTATCAATATTATCAATGGCAGAATACGCAGAAGAAGCGGTTTTATCAGGCAAAACATGCCTGAGGCTCGTGTTGTGTCACTATCATCCTATGGCGATGAGTTCTGCGACGTTATGCAGCAGGCTCTAAAATACATATATTCAGAAAAAGACAACTATATTAACAGAATGTCAGCAATCGATGATGCTTTGGCGGCTGGTATAGGCTGGTTGTACGTCTATATGGACTATAACGATGACATTATAAACGGCGATGTAAAGATTTTAAAGGTTTCTCCGTTTGATATAGTGTTCGACCCGTATATATCAAGCCCAGATTTCAGTGACATGCGGTATCTTGTGCATAGAAGCTACATGCATAAGAAAGACTTAATTGAAATGTATCCACAGTATAAGGATGATATAGAGATACTAAACGGGGAATCAGAGTCAGAGTTCGAAAATGAAGTCGCAAGAACCTATATTTCCAAAGAAGACATGATAAATGTTTTTGATTACTGGTATACAAAACACGAATACGAAGAGTGGTATGTCAATTTAACTACAGGTGAGTACGGAAAATATGACGATTCACTGCTTCCTATGGAAGGTGAAATAAAACTTGTACGCAAGAAGAAGCCGAAGGTATATTTACGTCGATGCATTAGCGACCGTATAGTGGTATATGACAAAATTTCACCATTCCACGAATCAAGGTTCCCGTATATTCCCATTGTATGCTATGCAAATTTCACTCATCCAAACTGGGAACACCGAATAAAAGGCATAGCAAGAACATTAAAAGACTTGCAGTTAGAGAAGAATAAGCGCCGTTCATCAATCACGAGAAACGTATTAAACAAGTTCCTGCGTGGCTATATGAAGCTGCGTGATGAAACAGCCGACTTACAGGCATATTTAAATAGCGATATGGAAGTTCTTGAGGTAGATAGCCTTGACTCTATAAAAGAAATAGACCCACCGAAGATTCCAGAAGCACTCATGATTCTGGAAAAGGAAATAGACAACGATTTAAATGTTGTCGATACAAACCTTGAAATGCTTGATAACGCAACTACGTATCAGGCTGTTGGTGCGCTACAGCTAAAGCTGAGAGAGAATCTGATTGGCGACCAAGAAATTTATGATAACGTCAATTATGCAATGCACAAGGTTAGCTCATACATTGTTGAGATGGTAAACACATTATGGACGGTGGAAAAGTTTAAGAAAATAGTCGGCTATAATATGCCGTACAGAGAAGAGCTCAAGGCTTTAGAAGAGCAGGCTTCGCAGGTGAACCAGATTCTGTCTCAATCTTTGTCTGGAGAAGACCAGTCTGCAGTATTGCGGCAAGGCGATGAAATCATGAAACAGGTCTCTATTCTTCAGACAAAGATTGAGAGGTTCTGGCATGACTTTGAGCGCATGAGAAGAGAGCTACAGTTTGTCGTTAAATTTGGCGAAGGCGTAGAAGAAACGCCTACCTATAAGCTTGCATACTTAAATACTTTTACATCACTCAAACATCAGGGTCAGAATGTTCCTGATGAGGTGTATATAGAATTTCTTGACATACCGAAGAGGATTAAGGATAAATGGCTACAGAGCATACAGAACCAGTATCAGGCTCAGCAGCAGATTATGCAGATGCAGCAGCAGCATGAGCTCGATATAGAACGTCTCAGAGGGCAGATTAAGATGGTAATTCAGGAAATGGCTAACGAAGGGAAACTTGAATTTGAAAAACTCAAACAGAAGGATGTATACGAATACGATATTACGAAGAGAAATATCGAGGTAGGGAATGCCAATACCAAAAACGACTGATGTCGGAAAAATCATAGAGTTCCTGAATAAGGAAAAACCAAATATGCCACGTAAGCAAAAGATTGCCATTGCTTTGCAAATAAAACGTGATGTCTTAAAAAAACGAAGAAGGAGTAACAAAAATGGGCGAAAATGAAATTTTAGAAGAAGGCTTAATGCCTGAAGAGACTGAGGTCGCCACTCAGCAAGAAGCGGGCTCTAAAGACGAGTTAAATTTGGAGGATTTACTTCCTGCGGAAGCCGCACAGGAAAAGGGTAAGACTCCAGAAACCGTGCCGTACAAAGCCTTGAAGGAAGAACGCAGCAAAAGGCAAATGTACGAGAAACGGTTTAATGACTTAATGGCTATGCACCAAGAGGTGCTACAGGAGCTCAGGACGCTTCGGCAGCCACGACAAGAGGCTACTGCTGAGAATGGATTTGAGATTGAGGATGACTCTGTCATAACAGGAGCAGAGCTTAAGAAGATATTACAGATGGAGCGAGAACGTCTCTTAGGGGAGACGAAACGGCAGACTTCAACTCAGGCATTGCTCACTGCGAAAAAGCAGTATGAGGACTTCGATGAAGTTGTGAAATACGCTGACGACTTGATAGCCAGGTATCCAGAGCTAAAAGGCATAGAAGAGTTTATACTCACAAAGCCAGATGCACCTTTTATAGCATACGCATTAGGTCAACTACATCCTGACTATCAGAGGAAACGGGCTCAGAAGAACTCTCTTGCTGAGAGAATCCAGAATAACATGGAAGCTCCACAGCCTGCGAGGAAATCAGCCGTAGAACCCTCTGATTTGTATGAGAGGATCAAGAACCTTGACCCACTCTCAGAAGAATTTGCTAAATTGGATAAGAAAATCCAAGACTACATGCGTAGAAAATATGGAGGGTAAAACATGAACAAATCTTCAAATTATGGTTTTTACGAAACTTCGGTGCATCAGGCGTATTATGACAAGAAGTTATTGTCACGCTTGCTGCCTAACCTTGTGTATACTGAGTTTGGCGAAGAAAGAGACCTGCCTAAAAATCAGACTGACTATATCGCATTTCGAAGGATAGAGTCTCTTGCAGCGACCACTACTCCGTTAACTGAAGGCAGTAATCCTACACCTGTTGACATGGATGATACAATTATCCGTGCTCAGATTAAAGAGCTCGGCTCATATACCGAAGTATCATCGCTGTTAACACTGGTAGACTATGACCCAGTTGTGGCACGGTATTCTGAGGTATTTGGCGAACATGCTGCTAATTCAATTGATCAGTATACGAGAGACATATTAGTTGCTGGTACGTACTTTATTCGTATTCAGGCTTCTGGTACGCTATCAACCTCAGGTGCAAGAACTACAGTTGCGCATTCTATCAGAAAATTAGCTTTAGACGCAGCGATAGTGCAGCTTGAAAGCTACAACGTGCCTAAGTTTGAAGCCATTGTCAACGCAACTACAGGTGTTGGCACAACTCCAGTACCTGAGTCATATGTATGTATTGTCCATCCGCATGTGAAGAAAGACATTCTTGAATTAGGCTCATCGAACGGGATAATACCTGCATACAAGTATTCAAACACATCGAAGCTCCTTAAGGGAGAGTTCGCAGCGTATGAAGGCGGTATTCGGTTTGTAGCAACGACTAATGGTAAGATATGGACTGGTGCTGGTGCAACTGGAACAACTACCTATAGAAATGACGGAACTGCCTATGACGTATATGGATGCTTGGTTATTGGAAAAGGTTTTTATGCAAAAACCAGACTTGATGGCGGTGCAAGAATCATTGTAAAAACACCTAAAGAAATAGGTGGAGCTTTGGAACGCTACGGAACTGTAGGATGGGAAGCCAACTATCAGGCTGTCATCTTGAATGAGTACTGTGGCGTAAGAATTGAGTGTTGTGCAAAGTTATAAAATTAATTAGGTGGGGAGAAATCCCCACCTAACCTTAACAGGAGGAGTTATGGATAAAAAAGTAAGAGTCGTAATACGAAGAGCAAACCATCAGGGCGAGATGTATGATAATGATAGCCGTCCAATAGGCTTCGGATATCAGGGGAAGTCGTTTAGTCTTATGGAAGGCTCTGAAGTGTGTCTTGACAAAGATGCTATTTATTGTTTTACCGATGCCGTGATTGAGCATACCGAAGTTATTAAGGACAGGAATACTGGAATTTCAACGACAAAGGTAACAAAGATACCAAGATTTATCATTGATTACAAGGGATTTTATGTGTGCTCAAATAAATGTAACAATGGCATAAAGGAATGTGTAGGAATACCGATTAGCAATGATGAGTTCTGGGATGATAGCAAAGATATGGAAGAACGATTAGGCATGAAGGCTGGCATTTTAACTGATAATAAACAGGGAAGACCGAGAAAGAACGAAAAGGTAGAAGATATTAAGGAAATTGCACAAAACGAAATCGATGAGGATGTACTATTATGACATTCGGCGAAATATATACCAGAGTGATGTGGTTAGTGTATGGCGATACTAACTATCCACAATCGACACAAACACACATGAGCAACATAAACTATGGGATAATATCAGAAGCACATAGGAAGGTGCAGAATGACTTTAACTACTGGTTTATGGAACGTGTGTATATGAAAGAGCTTGAAGCTGGGAAGGTTGCTTTTGACCTTCCTTCAGCATTTAAGCAGGATGTGTATATACGGATAATAGAGTACAACGATGTTTCAGAGACCACTGGCGGAGATGCTACTGTATTGAGTAATGGCAATGTTGCTACCGTAGCGTTTGAATGCGATGCTTGGGAATACATTATCAAAGTTGGGGATAGATGGTATTGGATTGTAAACGGGAGCGATACGCAAATTGAAGTATTACCAGCAGAAGAATCAACTGGTTCGTATGACATCCGTAAAGTTACTGGTATATATACAATCCAAAAGGACAAATGGTTTAAAGCCATAGATTTAGCGTATTTTGTCAAAGATGGGAAATTATATTTAACAAGGGCATTAAGCAGAGATGCGGTAATAGAGTTAGTGTATTACACAACCTATACGCCGTATGAGCCGTTTAATTCGTATGAGGACGCTATTACAACCAATGCAGCTGATGCGATTATATATATGGCTGTTGAGTTAGAAGAGAGAAGAAGGAGAGAATTCCAAGCTGCTACCTATTACAGGAAGTTAGCCGATGCAGAATTGCTGAGACTTAAAAAAGAGCATAACAGCAAGTCATTAGCTCATTTGAGAATACCACTACAGGAGTAATGAGATGGCATATTCACATACATTAGCATGGGATGCAGCAAATCCGCTTGACACTGAGAATAGCGGGCTTGGTGCAAGCCGAATCCGTGACTTTAAGGACATGATACAGGATAGGATGCAGGTAGGGCATATCTGGGGAAATAGCCAGACTACCGATGGAGAGCATAAGTATGATAAGATAGAGAATCTCGGCAGTGTTAGCGGAGCTGTGAATATTTACTTAACTTATGGATACATAAAGTTTATGACACTATCTGGGGATGTTACATTGTCAATATCAGATACCGACCACATGTCGGCTAATTATGCAAGAGCGTTTATGCTTGCTGTACAACAACATTCTTCGAGTGTTTATGCTTTGACGTTCCCATCTTCGTTTAAGTTTCATAATAATAGCACTATAAACGTTACTACTCGAGCAAGCTGGGTAACAATATATCATTGTCTTTCTATAGACAACGGGACTCATTGGATTATAACACATGTAGGTGATTTTCTATGGTAAGAGCTTGCATGCGCAGACAAGCCGATGTATGGAGTAGAATACTTACCTATGGTTCTAAGATAGGAAGAGTAGAAAACTATACCGCTGTTAGCGCAGAGTATACAGTAGATGGAACTCCAGTTACAGCACGCAGAGTAAACGGGTGGTATATAGTTGTTTGTTCAAACGGGAAAATATATATATCAAACACGGGAGAGTCATGGAGAGTATTTGGCGGTGGAAGGAGCTTATATGATTGTGATGTGAATGACAACAAGGTCGTGTTTGGGGTTGAGTATTCGAAAAATTCATATTCGAGGATACTGAGGACAGCAGATTACGTAAACTGGACTACTCTGACTTCATATACAGTAACGAGCTATAATTCGCTTACTAATGATGACTATACATCGGCTACATATTGCAGGTATCATGATGGATATGTGTATGCGTCTATAAATTATGAGGACGTGGGTATAGATACTGGAGGACATTATTACGATTATTTTAGCGGATATTACAGGTATGTATATAAATGTTATAGTGGGTTAGACACAACCGACTATCAATCAACACAAGCGTATGCACTGTTCTGGAAAAAATCCAAATTTGGTTTACCCCCAGAGGCGAACCATCAGGTGTTTCATATAGACAGCTACATTAATGTCGGTGGCGTAAAGACATTTGGGTATCAAACAATACGGCAAGTATGGGATGGAAAAGAAACATATTGCAACTACTCATACTATTACATTAGTCATAATGGTGCTGATTATAGCCCGCCAGTTAACTATGCACCACATGACATCGAATATTATGACTCGAGTTATTATTTAATTACAAGGGCTTGGGGTGTAAGCACATATAGATTATACAAAACGACCAATTTTAGTTCGTATACGTTGCTTGATACTGTTACAGGATTAATAAAGAAGCTGAGGAAGATGGGCGATAAATTAGTAATTACATGCTATGGGAAATTTAGTATTATACAGACAGGTGGTACAAAAACAGACTATACGCCGTCTGCAATAAGCGGGCTGCAAACGTATGATTATGCGGAGGCATAATGGAGATAAAGTACTATAGCGGATATAGAGGGCTAAATACATTATTATCACCAAGACAAGTTGGCGATGACTATGTTATTGACTGTAGCAATGTAATCTTCCGTGACGGGACTATACAAAGAAGATTCGGATTTAATCCAGTATTAGAGCCATTGCCGATAACAAGCTATAAGCCAAGACATGTCGTGTACTTTAACCAATTTTATGAAGCTCAAAAAGCGGTAGTTTGTATCACTGATAAAGACATATGGCTTTATGACCAGTCACTTACAATAGGAAATAGATGGCAGCTAATAACGCCGATATATACTACAGGGACAGTAACAGTAACAAGTGGCTCTACATCCGTTGTAGGAAGCGGGACATCATGGAGCACTGGTTTGGCTGGTGGCTCAGGGATATATGAAATTAAATTTGGTTCAACAGACCCAAATGCTGCAGGGACATGGTATGTGATTAATACTATTAATAGCGACACTTCTCTTACATTGGCAACTCAAGTCAGTCAATCATATAGTGGCGCATCGTATTGCATACGGAAGTGTTTAAGCGGTGGTATAATTGATTGGACGATAGCGAATAAGTCAGATGGTACAAGAATGCTTTTAATTGTTGATGGCACGAGAACAATCAAATATATAGGCTCAGGATATTGTACTGATATAAGCGGAATTAATGGCTCATTGGTATGCGGATTTTATGGGAGTACTTCTGGCGAACATTTTGTAATAGCTAATACAGTAGATAGTGGTGTTCGCCAACCGATGACGATAGAACTTTCTAACATAGGCAACCCAGAAAGTTTTTCAGAAGGCTATTATATAGACCTCATGGATACAAACGATGAAATAATTGCTCTTCATAAGATACGGGACTCTATAGCAGTATATAAGAGACGTTCTATATCAATCTTAACGCCAACCTACACAGAAACATTGTTCCACGTTAAGCAGAATGTTGTTAACGGGATAGGAGCTGTTAGCAAGAATGTTATAGCTGATTGTAACAACTTACACATATTTATGGGCGAAACAAATGTCTATGTTTTTGATGGCGTCAACATAAAACCGATAGGCGATGACATAAAAAACAGGATATTTTCCGATATTAATTGGGATTATATACATAAGGCTCATGCATTTTATGATACAGTACATGACTATTATCTTTTGTTTGTGCCAACAGGTGATAGAGCAGAACCTGATATTTGCTATGTTTATGACTTGTTAACAGGTGGTTGGACTATTTTTAAGTTCGGCTATACTATAACTTCTGCTCAAGAAGTATATATACCATTTACGTACACATGGGACGATATATCGGCAGCCTATACAGCAAGTGGTGGTACACAATGGACTTGGGAATGGATGCGTGATAACAGGATTACGTGGAATCAACTACAGGGCGGTGTGGAGAGGAAAGCCATATTATTTACATCAAGCGATGGATTGTTTTTCTTATTTGACGAAGATGCCCAAAAAGACTTTGATAAGCCGATACGTGCGCACTTTATTACGAAAGACTATTCGCTCAATGAGCCATATAAATTAGCTACAGTTGGCGATACAAGATTCTATTGCAGGGCTATTGACCAAACATATTATAATCTAACGTATGTGCCAAATATTGTTGTTAATGGAAGTATGAACTACGGATATGAATATTCACAAAATTATTTAGTTGACATTTCAGGGAATTATGGTTCTATAATTGATAGAACGGTGAGTTTTGCATTACGGGGTACTCACTTCAGGCTTAAAGTAAGCAATACCACAAACGGAGACCCGTTCAGCATAGAAGGTATTGCAATAGTTTATAACGATGCGGGGGTATAATATGGGATTTGGTGATTTCTTCAAAAGAGATGTAAAGGTAAAGCAATATAGCACGCTCACGCCTGAGCAGGAAGCGCTGCTGAAGCAGCAAGCAGGGCTGGCACAGCAATACAGCCCAGAGACCTATGCTACATTAGCACAATTCATGAGAGGTGAAACTGGATTAAGCCCAGAGGCTATACAGCAATTCTATCAGCAAGGCGTGCAAAATCCTGCATTGTACGAATTTGAGACACGAACAAGACCAATGATAGAAGAACAGTTCGGTAGCACATACCACTCATCTGCAAGAACAAAGGCACTTTCTCGTGCATTTAGTGATTTGCAGAATCAGCTAAGCCAGACACTTGCTAATATGCAGTATCAGGGGTTAGTGCAAAATCTACAGGCAAGAATGCAATCTGCAGGCATGATGCAGGGACTTGGGCAGAATGTTTTAGGCACAAGAGCGATAGAGAATGTGGCAACACAGCAACCGTCTGGGTTCGATTTATTGACACAGGGATTGGGAGCAGCTGGATTGCTGATGTCTGGATTTGGCTCTATGGGCTTAGGCGGTTCAGCAGGAGCTGCAAGTGCTGCAAGTTCAACCAGCCTTCTAAGGAGGTAACGTATGATAGCATTTGAATACAGACCGACAGTCTCTCTTGCTGAGGGAGTAGATGCAATACAGGATTGGCAAAGGCTAAAGCTGCAAAAAGCTATGGCAAAGATACAGCTTGGAAGCCAGTTTATGGACAAGAGTGCTTTAGCTCAGGGCTTTAGCGAGCTTGGCTTAAATGATATGGCAAAGCGGTATCAGGAAGAGGACGCTATAACTAAACAGCTTGGACAAGCGCAGAAAGAAGCTGGCACAGAAGTGGCTAAAGCAGCAGCACTTGAAGAGTATTTTAAGAACAGGCAATCAGGATATGATACTGCAGTAGGCGCTGCATTAAAACAATTTTACAGTGACAATGAAGGCAGGCAGGATTATTATTATAGTTTAGCGGAGCAAGGGGCTAAAGGGAACATAAAGCCAACGAAATATGAGACAGTAATACCTGAAAATGCTCCTGAAGATGTAAAAAAACAGGTAGAAAAAAACAATGCAAAAGTGGGAGAGACTGGGAAGACAAGACAGGATTTAATAAATGAAGGAAAACAGGCGGCATTGAAAGAATATTTTTCATCCATAAAGAAACCTACTGATAAGTACGGTGGTGGGTACTATTATTCATTGGCAAGTGATGAGAAAATAGCAGCTGGGTATAAAGACGAATTAGCAGCTCAAATAGCGAAAGAAAGCTCTGTTTCAGGAATACCTAAGGAGCAGTTAGAAGGCAAAATAAAAGAAGCAGCTCTTACAAAACTCCCTGATAAAGTATTGCAGAACCCAGAGAACATAGAGAAGATTATCTATTCCGCACCAAATGGCGTAGAAGCAAGAACAAGGATGACAAAGCTATTAGCAGAAATGATTAACAGGAAAGGCGGATTAGATGTAAGCGATTTAGCAATCTTTCAGGATATAGATAGGGGGTTGTACACGTTATATGGGCAAGACTACAAGCCTATGGATTTCTCGAAGTATTTGAAGATACAGGGTAGAGGCGGTGGTTCTGGTAGCGGAGTAGGCGGGAAGGACTATGTTGTAATAGATGAAGAGGGAAGAGTAGTTGCTTCCACAGCTGCTGCTAATCAAGCAGAGGCTATAAAACAATACGCAAAGAAAGGTAGTTACGCAGCTGTACAGGGGACATTCGAAGACGTAGTTAATATGACAAAAGGGTTTGTAGATAATGCTGTGAGCAAGGGTTATGGGCTTGAAATGGCAGGCATAAAAATAGACAAAGGTTTTATGAATTGGGGCAGTCCAAAATTTGTTGATACTGAAACTGGGGAAGAAATTACTCTTGAAGAAGTGTACAGAAGAGTACTTAAATCTATGGTAGGAGCACATAAGCGTCCAGAAGAACAGAATGTACAGGTGCAAGGCAAAACCGTAAGTTATCAGCAGCCAACTATTCCTAAAGGGAATAAATTAGACAAAGAGCAAAGCTTGGAGATATTTAAAAAAAGTCAAAAACCAAAATAATAGGAAGCGATAGATGCCAGTACCAAGTTCGTACACGCAAGACTACATAAAGTACCTTGAGAGCTATAAAGGAAGCAGGGCTGATGCTGCTATTGACTTTATTAAGCAAATGGAGAAAACAGCACCGCTAACCGAAGATAAAAAGAAAGAGATATTCAGCAGGCTACAGCTAATAAACAAAGATTATGTCACAAAAGATGAAGCCGAAAAACAGTACTTTATCAAGCAAATGTCTGAAGAGCCGACAGTTGCAAAAGTAGTTAATACTGTTAAAAGCATTATAGCGGGAGATGCTGCAAAAGACCCGAATGTTAAAGAAGTAGCTAAAAAGTATGAAGGATTCCCAGTAGACCAATTAGCTAAGGTATATAAGAATAATGTTGAAGCTATTGGCGATATTGACAAAGCTGCGGAACAGACAATATACCAAGTAGCCGAAACACCGAACATGACACAAGAGACATTAAACAAAATAGGCGAAACACTTGGCAGAATGTCCGTAGTCTTTGAGCCAGATGAGGAAAAGCCAAGCAAGTATACAGAGCAGCTCAAAGGCGAAATAATAAAATACAGGCAAGATTTACCAGAAGATGTATTTAAAGAACTGAAAAGCCTGAGGAAAGAGGGACAATTATTCAGGGAAACAGGCTCACCTATAGGCGAACCATTGTATATCCCAGAAGGATTTACAGCAGGGCAAGTATCGCCTTCCTATATGTATTCTAAAACACTCAGTATCCAGAAGGCGAAGGCTGAAAAGATAAACAAATATTTAGATGTAGGCGTGTATAACGATGCAGTAGATTATATAGCAAAAAATAATATACAGGATATTGACGAAGCAGTTAAAAGCTACACGTACGAAAAGTATGGTGCTACAGGATTGCCAGAAAAAGATAAAAGTAGGATAGCAACAGCGATAGCAGAAGCAGCACGGTATGCAGTTCCTAAAATGCAGATTGCTAACCTGCCATCAATAAGGGATGTAGCAGAACAGTATGCTCAGACGTACGGTGAAGAGAATATAGATTATGATAAAGTTGCCGAATCATACTTCACGAGCTTAGCTCCGATATTAGACGCCTCTAATTTAAGCGAAGATGAGATACGTGAAATAGCAAGAAACGTTATCAACGTCGGCGAGGTATTAAATAAAGAGAAAGGAAGAAGCAAAATAACCAAGACAATTCTTGATTTTTTAAGCTTGCCAATGACAAATGCTTGGACATTAGGGCTTGGCTCAGATGTTGTAGACGCTAAAACCAAAAAGGCTCTTGGCGATGTTCTTGCAAGTATGTATGGCGATGAATCATTGCAATATGAGTTTATAGACCCGAGATTTAAACGATGGGCAGAATTTGTCGGAGTCAATGGGTTGTTAGCAGTAGTAGGAGCAGCTGGTGCTAAAACAGGTGTTCAGGCTGTAAGACAATTTGCGTATGAGTTTACCGATAGTGCATTAATGGGCGGGTTATCACTATCAAAGGCTGGCGTAAAAGGAGCTAAGATACTCATAACTAAGCAAAAAGTAGCCGAAGAGATGCTAAAGAAAGATAGCGAATTCGCTAAAATGGCTCAGGAAGCTGCTGAATATCTCGGCGATGATTACATAAAGATGCTGGAAAAAGGTGCTGACAAAAGAGATGTTGAAGCAATGATTAAAGAGTACTTTGTGGATAAGAAATATAGGGAAGGCATAGAACTAAATCCAGAAGACTTATTCCAATTTTCACCTGAATATGAAAAAGTGTTGGCAGGAAAAATAGAAGACGTACAGACGGTTTCTCAGAAAGCTAAAATAGTAGAGCCTGATAGATATACCTCAGAGCTGTTAAGTGAAGAAGGCTCAGAACTTGTTAAGAAAATGGCAAGCAAGGTTAAGAGGGCTAAGAAAAACATACCAGAAGTAGAGAGAACTTTAGAGGCTCAGCCTGCGTATACAGCATTTAAGCAGTTAGACGAACTTGAGAATATGCCAAGAGCTCTTGCAGGTGGCTTTGAGAGAACTACAGCCGAAGAACTTATACGAGCAAAAGCTTTCAGGGATGCAGAAGAGGAATTAGGCGAGGCATTGACTCACTTGAAGAATACGATGGAAGTGCAGGGAGCAAATGATTTAAAAAGAGGGTTCATGCGCAAAGTATTCAAAACTATGGGAACCGCCATGAAAGAGCTCTTTGGCGTTCAGGGAGACTTTGCTGCCTTTACATTAGGAAAGATTAACAGGGAAGCTGAGATAGTATTTGCCGAACAGAATGCTTCCAAAACAATAAAATTCCTGAGCATGATGAGAGAGTATAAAGATATATTTGCAAAACAGCCAGTCAAAATGGCTGATGGATTTGTAGGTTGGGAACATAATGGCGTACGCTATAGCTATGAAGCATTTGGTAAACTTGCCGATACAATACGGAACAGCACGTCTTTAGAAAAGATATACAATGAAGCAGCCTATATCACTGCAAAACATCAGATAGGCAAGGATGCAAAGTTTGTTAATGCCGAAGGTGTCAGTGAGTTTTCTAAACGCTTTAATGAGATGCTATTCAAAGACTTAGGTGAGCAGGCAGAGAAACGTAAATTTACAGTAGAAGACAGGCAATTGGCACGGCGACTAAAGGTTACAAAAGTGTCGATAGGAGAAGGCGAAGGGTGGAAGATAGTAGATTTTAAAACAGGAAAAACGATAGGAAAGTTCCCTACAGAGCAAGCAGCAAAAGACTTCAGAGAAATGAAAATAAAGCGTCCTTTTAAGGCTATAGAAAACTATCGTCCATTGTACCTTGATAGAGCAAGATTAACCAATGACAAAGAAATACCGAAGATAGCAGATATTATATTAAACGATAAAGCAGCATTTGAGGATTTGATATTTGAGGATACGTTTAATGAAACAAGAACGATGTTAGATAAGATATGCGCTGCTAAGTATAAGAAAAAATGGTTTGATATGGATGATGACGAAAGGCTCTTAACATATATGCATGAGCTTAAAAATACAGCTGAACTCAGAACTTCATTATACAATAATATGAAATCATACTTTTCATCATATATACATAAAATGACAGAGCGTAAATATGGGCACTTAGAAGCAGCAAGGCATTTACGGCTGCCAGAAGAGTTATATAAAGTCAGTGACTTATACGCTCAAGACATGGACTACATGTATATGGCTACCAAGCGTATTACCGAAGCTAAGTATCTTGGCACTGGTGATGAGTTGCTGTATGCTATTAAGAACCAGATAGAGAATAGATATGGTGCAGCAAGTGCCAATAAGTTTGAGCAGTATGTAAACAAGATACTTGGACGGGATAATGTAGACATGGTTTACGACAATATATTAGCAGGGCTTTCAACGTACCAGATGATGACTAAAATGCACATGTCTGGGCTCGCTCAGTTGCAGCAGTTAGCGTATGCACCTGCACGAGGCTCGATGATGTCATTTTTGAAGGGGGTTACAGCTCTTGCTACTAAAGGGAGGAAAGAAGAGATAAACAAGATACAAGACCAGATTGGGCTTGCGATAATGGAAATACGTGGATTTCATAAGAGAGAGGAGCTTGGGCTCTATAAAGCTGCACGTCTTGTTGCGAAGGCTTCAGGGCTTGAGTATCTTGATATGCTATCACGTAGAGTAGCAGCTTCAACAGGCTACTATTACCTTGAGGAGCTATGTGGAAAATTTGCTAAAGACCCGAAAAAATATGCGAAGTATCTATTGGACTTGGATATAAATCCAGCTGAGATTGTAGCTAATGGTGGGATGCCTACAGAGCTCCATATCCGCAAGGCAATGAATAAGTTTGAGATAGATACAAACTTCAGGAATGAGATGCTTGATTTGCCTGAATTTGTCTCAAGTAGAACTGGAAAATTTTTATTCGCACTGCAACGCACAACAATGAGGCAGGCAAAGTTTGTTAAAGACTTTGTCTATGATGAGCTTAAGAAGGGCAATCCGTATCCGCTAATCAATCTTGTAACCGTAGGTTCAGTTACCAGTATACCACGTCATATAGTACGAAAGTTCATGAGCGGCGAAGATGTTGAGCCTGACGTTATTAAACAAATGATTGACGTTGGCGTTGTATTTGGGATATATGGCAATATGTTAGAGTCACTGGAATACGGCTTATTGCCATTAGGGGCTAATGTTAGCACTGCTCAGAATGCCGTACGGTTTGCGCAGGCTGTGTTAAAAGGAGATTTGGGCAGAGCTTTTTCAACAGCTTTGCGTGAAATGCCGTTAGAATATAAGATGATTAAAATGCTTAAAGAGCGTGGTGACATACGGAAGCAGATGCGGAAGCACTTTGCCCCGTTACAGGAAGTACAAAAAGAGATGAGGCAATTACGACAAGAGATGAGGGAGGATATGTGGTAATATGGCTCTATTGCCGAAACTTCCAGACGATGTTAAAGATGACAAACAACTAATGGACTTTTTGCGTGGTATTACGCAAGTACTGGATGATAATGAGAATGAAAAAAATAACATAGTTAGTAA
>ERZ795047.2332-NODE-2332-length-18320-cov-3.776567_pt1 | contig 18320 bp, 12 predicted proteins | sample MGYA00375131_ERZ795047 | MGnify/ENA primary metagenome ERZ795047 (study PRJEB30176, sample SAMN05720228) | activated sludge metagenome | isolation source: Anaerobic digester | place: Japan | collected 2015-05-20 ...
ACGGTCGTAAACTGATTCTTTATGTTTTTTCATGCATACTTTTAGCCACTATGTATGCTCAAGAAATTCCTCCATACGCTTTTAGATTTCCTACAGGCGGACGCCTGCTCATGGACCCGATTGTTGATACAACACGAATCTGGATTCTCAGTGAAGGTCGACAGCTCTTTACACTTACAGAAACAGGTACTGTTATTGGGAAAGGCACAATCAATTTTTCAGAGCCTGCTTATGCTATTCCTGATGCATTTGGACGATTACTGATTACCGATGGTTTTTCGCAAGCAGATTTATACAATGAACGTTGCAAACTTGTATGGAGTATTACATTTAATGGAAAGCTCAGCACAGCGCCACTGTTTGATCGTGATGGATTTTTGTACCTCTGCATTGATAGAAATGTGCTTATCTACACTCCTGGTGGAAAGCTGCGTACACGCTATTTGCTTCCTGGTACACCGATACAAACATGCATTAACAATAATAACAGTAACAAACTATTATTCGCTGTAATAAGAACAGATACAGGAGAAATAATTCTTATAAGTATAATGCTGCCTGATCTTCGCGTAAACCAATGGGAAATTTCTGGAAAACCTCTCATATGCATCGCTCATAATGATGGCGTGCTTTGCAGCATAGGAAACAAGTTATACTATTTTTCTTCAAAAAATCTAAATCCTATTACTATTGCTGAATTTCCTGCTCAAATTTTGACAATCTCACTTAAAAATGAATACGGAGCTGTTTTACTGAGCAACAATACTCTCTACTTGTTATTACATGATAAAACAGCCTGGAATGTACAACTTAAAGCAGACAGTGAAACCAAACTCTTTATATCATCGGAAAGAATTATTGCATATAATAAAAAAAGAGCTCAAAGTTTCTCGTTACAGGGAGAATTATTTCGTGAAATTAATATAACAAATTCAACAACAAGGCTTGTTCCCGGGAAATCTGGAATTATCTTTTCAGGTGGTGCTGACTGGATTCTCTATGTGTATCAATTTGAAAATTTGACAGCTCAATATGATGCTGCATATTCTGAAAACTACCAATTCCCCGCTCGTACTATTGTTTCATCAGAATTAGTCTGGCTTAGTTCTGGTTATTCTGACGAATCATTTCTTCCCTACCTTGATCGTGCATCACTTGCTCTACAAAAAATGGAACCGCTATCTGCGACTGATTATGGCATGCTGTTAGGGGCTGCAGCTCTCGTACCAGGAGAAAACCTCCCAGATCCTGAAAAAAATCTTTCTATTCCATTGAGAAGCCGTGCATGTATGCTCCTTGGCAATAATGGAGACCCTTCTGCAATTCCCTGGCTATTAGAAACAGCTCTTAAAGAAACCGATGAAACGCTTGTAGCAGCTGCTCTCAATGCAATTGCAGCCATTGGACTTGACCCTTACAACATAGTTTTAAGAAAACTTTCTCAAAATTTTACTCTGCCTCGGTCTACACAAGCTGCACTGGCATTGATTAACTGCGTTATGAGTATTGCAGTATCACAAGGAATTTCCTCTGCTTTATTCGATGCAGCAATACTATTAACAAAACTACAGGACAGCAGGTTTCCCGAACAGGTAAGAAAAAAGGCACTTGAAGTTCAGCGCATACTTTTACGTCAATAACTTCCATTATCCCCTCAAGTTATGATACAATAGACGTATACCGATATTAAAATATGTTCAAAGGATAGGTATACATGTATTATTTTGCAATCCAGGTATCAACAGGATATGAAAACCAATTTAAACAAAAACTGCTTTTCAAAATTGAAAATCTATACACAGTATCATTACAAATTCCTGTACATATAAAACCTATTCGGAAACAGGGTAAAATAAAAAACAATGAGCAGATCGTATTCCCCGGCTACGTTTTTCTTGAATATTCTGAAAAGGAAATCCCTCTATCGCTTATTACCATTATTCAGAAAATTCCATATTTTATCAGAATTTTACCACAAACGTTATCGCCTCTTCCTCTGAGCGTTCAAGATACAAAACTTTTGTCCTATTTTCTTCAACCCAAAAGCAAACAAATTTCAACCGTTTATTTTGATGAAAACGATAAAATTGTTGTTGTTGATGGAATACTAAAAGATCTTGAAGGCTATATTATAAAAGTTAATAAAAGAAAACAGCGTGCAAAAGTATGTATTGACATGTGCAAGACACCATATATTATTGAAGTTGCTTTTGAAAACATACAAAAGAAGGAAAATGCATGAACCATTCAAGAAAAGCAATAATAATAATTGGAGCAGGTATAGCAGGCACCTCACTTGCAAAAGAGCTGATGCAAAAATCAGCCCTTTATACGATTAAAGCTTTTCTTGACGATGATCCGCATAAGATAGGTTCAAAAATATTAGGAATTCCTGTCATCGGACCAGTTTCTAGCGCAATACAAAATTTTGGAAAAAATCCGCAGGAAGAACTCATCATTGCCATACCATCTGCTGATAATGCAACAATAAAAAAATTCTATAACATGGGCAAAGCCTATGGCTTTGTAAAAATTCATATTATCCCATCCATTGCTACCATTATTGAAGGCGAAGCTCATGCAGCACAACTAAGGGAAATTAATCCACAGGACATATTGGGGAGAAAACCATCTCCTCTCCATATCACAGAAACCCTTTCCTGGTTTGAAAACAAACGTATTCTCGTAACTGGAGCAGGGGGATCAATTGGCTCTGAACTCTGCCGACAGCTCCTTGAAGCCGGTGCTGAACGGTTATACCTTTTTGGTCATGGTGAAAATTCAATTTATACAATTGATCGTGAACTTCGAGAACTTCAAAGAGGCGGAGTAGGAACGACAACAACCATCGTTCCAATAATTGGCGAACTCCGCGACCGCGCTTATATCCATGATCTTATTAAAAAACTTAAAGTTAATATAATATTTCATACTGCAGCATACAAACATGTTCCACTCATGGAACAAAATCCAGTTATTGCAATTGAAAATAATGTTCTAGGAACTAAAAATCTCGTTGACGCTGCTATTCATGCTGGAACAAAACGTTTTATATTTATCAGTACCGATAAGGCTGTAGATCCTATCTGCATATATGGCGCATCAAAGCTTATTGGTGAACACATCGTACTTGATGCAAATAAATCACAGATGGAACCGATCATCGTACGATTTGGCAATGTACTGGGGTCAAGGGGTTCAATAATACCGTTATTTCAGCGCCAGATACAATATGGCGGACCTGTTACTGTAACGCATCCTGATGCAACACGATACTTTATGACTATACCAGAAGCCTGTTCACTCGTATTAAAAACTGCACATACAGGCAAACCAGGAGAATCATATATTTTTGATATGGGATATCCTGTGAGAATCATTGAATTAGCAGAAAATGTTATAAAATTTTATGGTTATGAACCATATAAAGAAATACCTATAGAAATTATTGGACTGCGTCCAGGAGAAAAAATTCATGAATCTCTCATAGCACAAAATGAGTATTTTGAAAAAACTGAATTTGAACGGATTTCATTACTTAAAAGAAAGTATGACATCATTGATATTGAAAACCTATTTAAAGATCTTGGAATAATATTTAATCCGGAAAGTATATCATATAGAAATGCTCATAAGCTTTACGAAATCATAAAACGATATGTACCAACAGTGGAGGAACCAGATTATGTCAGAAATCAACAATGATTTTATTCCATTTGCAAAGCCACTTATATCAGAAGAAGAAGAACAAGCCGTTTTACGAATCATGAGATCAGGCTGGCTGACAACTGGCTCTGAAACCCTTGCATTTGAAAAAGAGTTTTCCAGTTTTGTTTCTGCACCATTTGCCTTTGCTGTTAATTCTGCAACAAGCGGTCTCCATTTAGCTCTTGAAGCAGCTGGTGTTGGTCAGGGTGATACTGTTATCACATCACCATATACATTTGCTTCAACTGCTGCTGTTGTTCATCATCTTGGCGCAAAAGTCGTTTTCTGCGACACAGAAGTGGAAAGTTTTAATATAGATCCTCAAAAGCTAGCCGAAATTTTAAAGACCACTAAACACTGTAAAGCGGTAATTCCTGTTCATGTCGGCGGTCTCCCCTGCAAAATGAACGAAATCGTATCTCTAGCGCATCAATACGGGTGTACAGTAATCGAAGATGCTGCTCATGCATTTCCAGTAACATATAATGGTAAATACATTGGGACTATCGGTGATATTGGGGTTTATTCTTTTTATGCAACCAAAACTATTACCACTGGCGAAGGCGGAATGGTGGTGACTGCATCTGAAAAAATAGCCAAACGCATAAAAACCATGCGGCTACATGGAATCGATAGAGATGTCTGGAACAGGTATACCAGTAAAGGTGCAACTTGGTATTACGAAGTGCTGGATGCCGGGTTCAAATATAACCTTCCTGATATTCTCTCCGCAATTGGAAGGGTTCAGCTAAAAAAAGCAAACGATTTTAAGACTCAACGAACTGCGATTGCAGAGGCATACAATTCGGCTTTTTCAGCAATAAAAGGCTGTCTGTTGCCGCCGGGAAATTCAGCAGAAGATCATGCATGGCACTTATATAGTCTGCGCATACTGCATGAAGCAAAATTATCCCGCGACGAGCTCATTGAAGCTCTTACCAATGCAGGGATTGGAACATCCGTTCATTTTATACCCCTGCATCTTATGCCATTCTATGCTAAAACTTATCATTATAAACCTGATGATTTTCCAAACGCTGTAAAACATTTTAACAGCGTTGTAAGTTTGCCCATATGGCACGGTATGAATAACAATCAAGTTCATCGTATTATTGAAACAATACAAACATTATTGCAGTAGCTATGAAAATAAGCGATATCAGAAACCTATCAGTAGAAAATCTCATATCATCTGATTGCTACTATGCAATTATTATACGTTCTCCTGCAGCATGTGGCACAATTATGTCTATTGAATTTCCTCACATGCCCAGAGATTATCGTTTTATTACTTACGATGATATTCCAGGGAACAGTACAATAATCATTGGTACATCTAAAATACCCATTTTGGCAGATAGAACCGTTTGGTATGAAGGACAACCTATAGCAATTTTAACAGGACCCGATAGAGCAAAACTAATAGCATTTGCAAACAATGTAAAACTAACAATTGAACCTAACTTACCAGAAATGGAGTTTAAAACATTTTCACATAGACAACTTCTTGCAAACGATATAGTAGTTCAAGGGAATCCGGATATTGCATTTCTGCAAAGCGCATTACAAACAGAACAATCGCTATATCTCACCCCTGCGTATTCTTTTCATCCTGATACGTATGCAGCATACTGTACATATAATTATGATAAAATGGATATCTATATTACATCACAGTGGCCAGCTCTTATACACAAAACAATATGTGAAATGCTAAAAATTAAACCTGAGAACTTAGTAATAAAAAAATTATATTCAGCACCTTCTTTTTCATCAAAAATCTGGTATCCTGCTATAGTAGCCTGTCATACTGCATTAGCAACTTTTTATTCAAAACATCCGGTAGCAATGATCTATTCCCGCAATGAAGATTTTTTATATTCGCCAGCGCATTATCCTCAATCCTTAATAAGCATGAAAGCCGGAATGGATGAACAGGGTTCACTCCAGGTGATTGATGCTGTTTTTTGTGCTGATTTTGGCTGGCAAGCACCTAGTTCAGCAACAATTCTCAATCAATTTAATGCTATTATTAAAGATATCTACAATATTCCTCACGTACGTATTCAAAGCTTTGGTGTTCAAACAAATACGCCACCACATGATTCTTTTACAGCACTTGGAACTTCACAGGCAATCATTGCATTAGAAAAAACAATGGATACATGTGCATCACTTCTGCGAATGGATCCAATACAATTTAGAAAAAAAAATATAAGTACTGCAAAAAAAGGTTATAACACTTCATTGATTGCTATATTTAATGAAATAACTGAAAAAATTATTTTATTAAGCGATTTCAACAGAAAATATGCATCATGCAAACTTGTAAAAGCAAGACAAACAACAGGATTTTATACATCCAATCAACGTTCAATCGGATTTGCTTTTGGATGCCAAAATCAGCTAAGTTATTTTCACCAACTTGATTTTGTGAGACATTCAATTATTGTAACGCTTGAAAAGAATCTTGATCTTACAATCCTATTACCCTACGTGCCTGATAATCCTGAATCTTTAGAAATCTTTAAATCCACTGCTGCGGAAATTATGGGATTATCAAAATCTGCAATTAAAATTGCAGAAAAAGATGCACATGGCAAAATAGAAAATTTTATTACTTCATCTGGATCTACTGTATTGCTAATCAATGATTTAATTAAAAAGGCCTGCATCGATATACAAAAAAAACGCTTCCGAGAAACACTACCTATTAGTATTACTAAACTCTACAAACAGCAAAAAGAAAACAAGAATAGCAATATTTCTCAAAAAACGTGGGGAGCCGCAGTTGTGGAGCTTGAATGTTCCGGTATATCATTACAACCATCAATAACAGGTATCTGGTTAGTTGTCAATGCTGGTAAAATACTCAATAAAGAAAAAGCCCGTAATTCATTACTACTGGATATTGAAACCGTTGTTTCTAAATTATATTTGCCATTACAAGCTGATCAACAATACTACTCTGTAAAACAACCTGTTGCAAAAAATATACCTATTACCATTGATTTTATTGAAAGCAGTGCAGAACCAAAAAATATTGGAGAACTTGCGTATGGTCTCATTCCAGCTGCAGCATTGAACGCATTACAGCTCATAACAGACACACCTATTACAAATGATTCATTTATTGATTATAGAGAGAGTATGTTAAAAACAAATTTGAATGATGTATTTTCATTTAGTGTTGAAAAAGATATAACACCAAAGGATGATCAATGACAATCAATTTTATTTTAAATGGAGAAGATATTTCTATTAGCGCACATGCTCAAGAAAAAGCATTGATAGTGCTCAAACAATTTTGTGGAATTGCATCATTGCATACTGATTGTACTTCAGGAAATTGTGGCAAATGTATCATTCTTTTAAATGGATATCCGTCAAACTCCTGTCTTATACCAGCTTTTAAATTACGGGGGACTGAAATTATAACACTGGAAGGCATTAAACAAACCAGTAATTATGCTCTTATTACAGATTCTATCTTAGAACATCATGCATCATGGTGTATATTCTGTGAATCATCAAGAATACTTTTATTATCATATATTCTCGATATGCCTATTCGTCCTGAAACACATTTAATTGATAGTATTTTATCATCAATACACTGCAAATGTTTATCTGATACTGTGTTTCGAGAAATAGCCTATACAGCCCTCGAAAAAAAAGAAGGAAGAATAAACCGTTATGCAAATCGCTGAAGTTTCAGCACCTCAAAATCTTAATGAGGCGTTATCTTTTTATAAACGTTTTCCCAATGTGGTTCCTGCATCTGGATGCACCAGTTTAATGCTCGAATCATCTAATAAGTCTATAAGTATCATTTCACTCCATAATATTCAGGAGCTTCACAAAATTGCTAAAACTGATCGTTTTATTGAATTTGGGGCAGGAGTAACTCTGTCACGAATTCTGCAAATACCTAACATTCCACAATTGTTTCCGCTGCAAAAGGCTATAGAAACCATTGGTACATTTTCAACACGCAATCTCGCTACAATTGGGGGGAACCTTTTTGTTAATGGGACGGGAACATTATTTCCAATACTTGTATTGCTTGATGCAAACTGTGAACTTCGCACTTTTAATACAATAAAAACAATTAAAATTTATGATTTAATTAAACCACAGAACAAATCCATGCTGCCAGATTCATTCATTATTACTAAAATTCGAATTCCCCTTGAATATTCATGGCAGGTATTTCTCTTTGCAAAAAACAGTACAAATACATTTCCTGATCCCGAAACAGTGTTACTCGCACTAACGGCTGATTTTTTAGACTCAAATTGTACAAATATGAGAATAATGATCCACGATGGTCGTGTTATAAGAGTACGACCTGTAGAGCTATATCTTATAGGAAAGGAATTTCCATTAGCAGGTGAAGAAATAGAAACTACATTATCTATTTTTAGCGATCTACTGATTGAACAAAATTTTTCAAAAACACAGCAATACTTTTTTATTGAAAATCTTATCAACTATCTTTCAAACATTCCTGGAGATTAATATGAAACCTGGCACACTGCATCTTATACCTGCCCCGCTTGGAGAAATCTTTGAATATCCTCATTACTTAAAAACAATTATTGAAGGAATCGATTACTTTATAGTCGAAAATGAAAAAAGTGCAAGAAAGACGCTCTCCCTATTTGTCAATGCTCAGTTTTCGGAATCGCGTCAGTATGCAGTTCTCGATGAACATACACCAGTAGAAGCTATTCCTAATTTGCTCAACCCAATCCTACATGGCAAACAAGCAGGTTTACTTTCAGAAGCAGGACTCCCCTGTATAGCAGATCCCGGTGCTGCACTTATCACAGCAGCTCATAAAAAGCATATAACAATAATTCCTCATCCAGGCCCTTCATCGCTCTTTATGGCACTTATGGCTAGCGGATTGAACGGTCAACGATTTATGTTTGATGGTTATCTTCCCATTGAACATAGCCAGAGAATTAAGCGACTAAAATTTTTAGAACAAATTTCTTTAAAAGAACACATGAGCATCGGATGCATAGAAACACCATACCGGAATCAAAAACTTTTTGAAGCATTAAAACAAAATCTTAATCCAGAAACGAGACTTTGTATTGCTTCCGGTCTTATGACCCATGAAGAATCTATTCAGACTAAGAGGATTCTCGATTGGAACCAATCAAATTATACGCTGCCTAAAGTACCTGCAGTATTTTTTTTCCAGGCATAAACATAGCTATTCCTGTGTTGCAAATTGTTCAATTGCAGCAAATTCTTCCTGTGTGATAATACCGAGTTCCCAGCAAAGTGTAAAAAGCTCTCTGACATGGAAACATGCATGGAGTGTGACCCCTGCTCGTTCCATATCAATTCTGCCTTGCTTTCCACGCTCGATGAGTACTACAAGGTCTGTTACAACAAGTCCTTCTGCACGGAGTACTTCCAGTGCTTCCAGTTTTGATGCACCCGTTGTAATGAGATCATCAAGAAGGAGTATATGTTCGCCTGGTTTAAATTCACCTTCAATTCGTTGTCCAGTACCATGATCTTTAAGCGGAATTCGAGGCCAGATCATTGGTTTTCCTGATTTTAGTGAAACTGCTGTAGCCAGCGGAAGAGCAGCAGCAGGTATACCAGCAATTCGATCAAATGATAAATCTTTTATAACTGAGCAATAAGCGCTTGAAACTAAATCCAGTACCCTGGGATCACTGATTACCCTGCGCAAATCAATATAAAATGGAGATACTTTGCCACTTTTTAGAACAAAGGATCCTTTCTTAAAACACTGTGTTGCAATAAGTCCTTCCATGAGCTTATGCTTAAAACCTGATAGAGCCTGCACGCTTTGAGGTTGAGACGCTCTAACTGTTTCCACAGCTTTCTGGATTGCTACAGCATATGACCGGGCTGCTTCCTGCGGATCCTCTGCTTCGGTAATGCCCCGTGCAACTACTGGAATGATCCCCAATCCGTCACTCCGTGCACCGGCATGAATAGCTTGCGCTATATCTCCGCCCTGTGCCCCAATCCCTGGTGCTAAAAACCAGGTATCAGGCAATTGATTTCTCAAAAGCTGCAGCGCTTGCGCATCATTACCGGCAACCACAAGTCCCACCTGAGGAGACCATGAAACTGCTTGTTTTGCAATAAAACTATACAATGGTTCACCACGGACATTCTGATCTTGAATTTCTTTTGCATGAGGATTACTGGTTCGTGCCAGCACAAACACAGCTTTATCAGGCTGGGAGAGAAATGGGTCTACTGCATCGCGCCCCATATAGGGATTCACAGTCACCGCATCGGCTTTGAGTACAGAAAAACAAGCATCTGCATATGCCTGTGCTGTAGGACCAATATCAGCACGCTTTACATCGAGTATTACGGGAATATCGTGAGGTATATATGCAATAATCTTCTCAAGAACCTGCATACCTTCCCAACCTAATGCTTCATAAAATGCACTATTCGGCTTATAACAAGCAGTGTATGCTTTTGTTGCATCGATAATTCTACAGGCCCAGGAAAAAAGTTTATCCGGATCTGTTATCCCGCGCGGATCAAGACCAACACATAAAAGCGTATGTGCAGTTTCCCATCGATTGACAATGCGTTCATAAAATCCCATATCACGACTCCTCAAGCAGTTTTATGCAGTATGCACTGAAATACAGGAAAAAACAAGAATGATTTGTATAGTAATATTTGAAAATAGTTATATTTTGCAATATATTTACTAATGCTCACTGTATAAGGAGGCTATATGAGACGTTTTACAATACTTACACTGTTACTTGCTATCATGCTTGTTCCGCTCTTTGCACAGAACGAAGATGCTCAGAGCAATCCATTTAACTTTTCTGCAGGTATTTCATTGGGTAACGATATTATTCCAGGTCCTAATGGCACTACAGAAACATGGAATAGTCTAGCATTTCAACCAGATATTGCTTTTGGAAAATTTGGTATCGGTCTCGATATTGCAATTCGATTCAAATTGCTCCCGACGCCCGATACAGCTATAACTATTTATGGCGGAGACTGGATACCCAATTTTGAAGGCAATGGCAAAACATTTTTTGATATTTATCTTCCTAAACTCATGTATTTTAGATACGGTTTACGAGGAGAACCAGCTTTTGTAAAGATTGGTTCTATCAATGATTTTACCATTGGCAATGGGTTTTTAATGAATAACTATGCCAATACTTCATTTTTACCAGAGCTGCGTATCAGCGGTGTTCACATCGGTCTTGATGGCACACTGTTCAATTTCCCGTACATAGGAATTGAAGCCCTCACAGGTAATCTTGCACGGTTCGATGTAGTTGGTGCCCGATTGTTTGTCCGTCCGCTGGCATGGCTTCAGGCTGCAGTTATCAAAGACATGCAGATTGGAGGATCAATTATAACCGATTCAAATCCTTCGCTTTATTCAACAGCGCATCCAGGACTCGCTCCTGTGATAATGGGTGGCATTGATGTTGTTGTTCCTATTATTCAAAATAAGGTTTTCCCACTCAGTGTTTTTTCCGATTATGCTATACAGCCTGAACGTTGGGGATGGATGCTTGGGTTTGGAGGAAAACTTGCTGGTATCATTGTTTATGGTGCTCAGCTCAGAATCATGAGCGCTGGCTTCATTCCTGCATATTTCGATACAAATTATGATCTCTACCGGGATATTAAAGCACTTGTTCTTGCTCAAGCACCATCAGGAGATGGATTCCAAGGATGGTTTGCTCAGCTCGGTTTTGATGTACTAGAAAGTAAGCTCGTATTCAAAGTAAATCTCGAAGGTCCTTTTGCTGCTATACCGAGTACGCCTGTTGACAATCCTGCTCTCTACCCACACCTTCGCGGCACCTTCCTTGTTGGAGAAGGTTTACTGGGCGGGTTCTTTTTTGATTTTGCATACGATAAATATTTTATTGGTCGCGATGTAGGATTTTTTGAAGATCTAGTCGATCCAACTAATGCAGTAATAACAGCAGCTGTTAACTTCCGTAGTGGTTCAGCTGTTTTTACGCTGCTCTATAACTTGCGATACAATCCCGATGCTCCGAATGGTTTTGATGTAACTTCCAGCCTCAAAACCACCATAAAATTCTAACACTGGAAGGCTCAAGCTGAGGAGGTTTTTATGAGAAAACTATTGCTATCGTTTATAGTTTTGCTTTCACTGGCTGTGTGGGCACAGCCAGTGAATCAAACACTCGTACTGGAATTTGTTGATGGAACAGAGTTTAGTGTAACAAATCCAGAAGGAGCACAATTTTTTTACGCAAAAGGTGGTATTCTTGAAGGTGATACAATACCTATAGGTTCAATCGTATCGACAGGACTTTCAACACAAGCAGTTCTCAAACTCAAGCCAAATGGCACTGTCATAAAATTAGCAAAAAACACAACGTTTAAAATTGATTTACTTGCGACGAGCAGCGGCGGCAAAAATTCATTTACACTGGTGCTTGGCAAAGTTCGCACCATTGCTGCAAAGGGTTCTAATTATGAAATAAAGACTACTTCCACTGTGTGCGGTGTACGAGGTACTGACTTTATTTTTTCATATGAAGAAGGTAAAAAAGCCCTGCTCATGGTTGCAGAAGGTACTGTTGAGTTTACTGGCATTGAAACCGGAAAATCGATTCTTGTAGAAAAAGGTCAGTTTGCTGATTTTTATGCAAGCTTTGCACCTCAATTATTTAACGAACAAATGTTCAATGAAGAATATGGGGATATGGGTGTCCCAGTAAGCACACTCCCGCCAGGAACACAACCAGAAGAGAAAAAGCCCGAACAACCTGCACAAACTGCTCAAACTCAGCCAGCTCCAGAACCAGTCAAACCAGAGACACAAACAAATCCTGAAGAACCAACAAAACCTGCTGAGCCAGCACCTGAAAACCCGTTTATTACCTGGCTCAAAGATGTGCTTGGAATGGAATTGGGATCTATTACAATAAATGATCAGACATGGTCAAAAGTTGTCGTTCAGCCAACCATTACCCTTGGTAAATTAAAAACTGCACTCTACCTTCCAATCATTTACGATAAAAACCTTTTTGATCCTCAAGATTGGTATCATCCAAATGGTCAGGATGAATGGTCATTTGGTTTTGATGTTGGCTGGCAGGAACATCCATGGGAAGCATTCCTTGATGCTCTTACTGACTTAAGCCTTAAGATCAAATATATCGAATATGGCAGTCAACTTGATGATCCTTTCTTCCTTAAAATTGGTAATCTGCGCAGCTTTACCATTGGACATGGACTCATTATGCGAAACTATGCCAATGATTCCGATTTCCCAGCTGTCAGGAAAATTGGTTTTAATATTGGCATTAAAGGCGAACAGGTTGGTTTTGAGTTCTTAACAAATGAATTAACAAACCCGGAAATACTGGGGACACGCCTCTACTTTATGCCTATCAAGGGTTCACCATTTGCATTAGGAGCATCTGTTGTAGCAGACCTTGCACCCGCACGTGTATTTAATACGACAACAAATCCTGCTGCTGCCAATGATTATGGTAACCCAATTTTTATGGGGCTTGGTGCTGACATTGATTTCCCCATCATTCCTCAAGGACCTTTTGGACTGAGATTTTTTACCGATGTTGCTGCTATGATGCCATATGTACGCAACGACTTTACATGGGAAGGCAACCCTGTCACTGCTGGCTTCAAAACAGAACTTTTATTTGATGCAAGTGGAGTAAAAAACTGGGGGCTTGCTTCTGGATTCATGGGAAACATTTTATTCATAACCTATCGCCTTGAACTGAGATATTTTAATGGAGTATTCCGCCCCTCATTCTTTGATACCGGTTATGAACGCAAGCGCTCAGCATATGTAGCTGAGTATGCGGGCTATATGAGTGGTACAACACCTGTTAATACTTCACCCACGGTCATGGGAATCTATGGAGAAGGTGGTGCATCACTTATCAATGATAAGCTCGTGTTCAGCTTTGGTTACTTCTGGCCATGGCCAGCTGATGCAGCTACGCTTGCCGATATTGCCCAGAGCAATGACTATTTCCAGGCAAAACTGCTTGTCAAAAAAGGTGTGATACCAGTAATCAATGTGTACGGTTCAATTGTGTATGAACGCAAGAACTTTGTTCCATCCCTTATGAATGGTGCTGGTTTAAGCCTATTTGATGAAAACACGGTGTTTGGCGGTGAACTCATTGTACCAATACCGGGAAATCCATTCTTGAGTCTTGCACTTGTCGTATCAACTGCAGTTGCTCACGATGATTCTGGTAATGTTTTGTACCGGGCTGATAATCCTCAAAGTCCAATTATTCTACCAGTCATTATGATTGAAACGAGACTCCAGTTCTAACATGGTAGTTTTTTGACAAGCACCATTATTGGGTGTTTTGATGAATAGTTTGGGGCTGCTCATACGGGCAGCCCTTTTTTACTGCAACATACTTATTATTTACTCAAATAGTATTGCCTTTATTTAAATGATAAAACCTGTTACTATTCCAGCATGAATAAAATTCTTAAACTACCTCCTGAAACTGCTCGTAAAATAGCAGCAGGAGAAGTCATAGAGCGTCCCCAATCGGTTATACGTGAGTTACTCGATAATGCCATCGATGCTCATGCTGCGCGTATAGAAGTTACTATCGAGCAGGGTGGTATTGAATATATTCAGGTCGCTGATAATGGAGATGGTATTGAAGCAGCTGATCTACCCCTTGCAATTGAGCCTCATGCTACATCGAAAATAACTCAGATTGACGATCTTTTAACCCTACACACGTTAGGTTTCAGAGGTGAAGCATTAGCGTCAATTGCAGCTGTAGCGGAACTGGAAATAGTTTCGGCGCTGGAACATGGAAAAGGAGCACGGCTGTATTCAACTCCGGCGACAGAGGCTCATGTAGAGCCATACGGAGCTTCAAAAGGTACGACAGTTACTGTACGCAATTTGTTTGCTAATTTCCCAGCACGAAAAAAATTCCTCAAGTATCCACACGCAGAGTCTCTTGCATGCAGGCAAACTTTTATCGAAAAAGCTATACCCTTTCCCGAAATTGAATTGCAGTTTACTACTGAAACCGCTAAACTGACACTTCCCCGACAATCAGTAAGAGATCGTATTCAAACGCTACTATTTCCAGATTTTCCTATTGAATCACTTCACGAATTTCCAGTACTCGGTGATGGTTTTTCTGGAACAATACTCACTGCATCTCCTACCTTTTCAAGAAAAGACCGCCGGTTAATTCAAATTTATATTAACAATCGTAAGATACAGGAATTTTCAGTCATTCAAGCTATTGAATATGCATTTCGAGAACAGCTCCCCGGTGGAACGTACCCCTGTGCAATCTTGCTATTAACTATTGATCCGGCATTAGTCGACTTTAATGTACATCCTGCAAAAAAAGAAGCACGCATTAAGAACATAACGGTAATACGCGCTGGCATTATTGATGCTGTCAAGCATTACCTGCGCACTACTCTACCATTATTTTCCAATCCACAACATTCGCCCGAATCACAATATGGAGCAATTCTTTTCGATACACAAATAATGCCAAGCTCTTCACAGTCATATCATTCATGCCCCAATCCAGCAACGGCAATCGAGTATCCCACTGCACATACTCATTTTTCAAAACAGTATCACGCTGATGCCGTTCAAGAGCATGAGTTACAGCCAACTCCCGATTTTACAACACTTCGTCAACTCATTCAGCAAAATCGAACATCAGGCACAAATGAACATATAGAATCATTTAGAAAAACAATAAGTGAATTTCCAAACACTACTCATGCTACTTTTAGATACTATGGACAATTCCTGCTCATGTTTCTACTCTTTGAACGCGACGGGTCACTCTACATACTCGATCAACATGCAGCTCATGAACGAATACTCTATGAAAAATTACTAGCGTCGGATACCGCTTCCCAGGAATTGCTCATACCATTCACCTATTCAAGCAGATCAGAAGAAGAGGATACATTGCTTGCTTCTCTAATTCCCAGATTGAAAGACATCCATATCACACTGGAAAGAGACGGATCGTGCTGGAACATTACCAGTGTACCTGCATGTTTACCTGATGATGCTATAAGCAATATTTTTGAGTTGCTCTTGATGCATGGAGACGCTCAGGCTATCATTAAACATACACTTGCAACTATTGCATGCCGGGCAGCAGTAAAAGAAGGTGAATTACTTGATACAGAATCTGCTTGTGATTTAATCAAAGAAGCACTTGCACTACCCGATCCACACTGCCCGCATGGCAGACCTATCTGGATAGAACTAACGGAAAAAGAGCTCTTATCCAGAATAGGTCGAACTATTTCATAAGCATTACTCATTATTTGAGTGACGATAAAATTGACTGCACCTCGCTCTTTTTTGCATAATCGGGGTTTTTAGCCAATAATTCTGTTAATACTTTTTTCGCATTCTCTTTATCGCCCATTGTTATGTATAACTTTCCAAGTTCATACATCGCATCCCATGATGATGGATTTAGCTTAATGAGTTCAACATACGTATCCCGTGCTTTTTCGTTATTACCTGCTTGTACATATGCGCGTGCAAGGTTAAGACGAATTGTTGCATCACGCGGAGCAAGTGCAAGAGCATTTTCATAATAAAACACACTCTTCTCGAACAAACCCTTTTTTCCATATGCATTGCCAAGATTATTATTCGCTTCTAAAGATTTTGGATTAATTTTATATGCTTCTTCAAGTATTGCAAGTGCTTTATCGACAAAACCAGACTCTAAATAGATAATGCCCAAATTTATTCGAGGCTCCACATATGTTTTATTAAGTTCAGCAGCTTTTGCATAACTTGAAATTGCAAGATCCGTATTATTATTTTGTATAGCAATTAACCCCTGCTGATACTGATACAGTGCAGTTCCAGGGCTTAATTCAACTGCTTTCTGTATCGATGCTAGAGCATCAGCTGGTTTATTGAGATCATATTGAGCCTTTGCAAGGTTATAGTATGTTAAGGCATCAGGAGCAATTTTTATAGCCTGGAGAAAAGCTTGTTCTGCTTCTTTGAGTTTGCCGGTTGCAGCGTATGCTATTCCTAACTCCCGTAAAGCAGAGACATCACTGCTATCAAATGAAAGTGCGGCCTGCAGGCTTTTTATTGCACCAGGATAATCATTGTTAGCCATTAAAAGCCGTCCAATTTCTATATGTGCTTTGACATAATCTGGCTTAAGAGCAACTGCGGATTGAAATGCTTTGAGAGCAGCAGCATTATTCTTAAGTGCTTTGTACGTCATACCTAAATTAAAAAAAGCTGGTTCAAACTTTGGATTAAGTTTGGTGGTTACTGATTCAAATGCCCGCCGGGCTTCTTCATATCGCTTAAGCTTAAAATATGTTTTACCAAGCTCATAGGCATAGAGGTAATTATTGGGGTCGAGTTTCTGTGCTTGTTCCAGTTCACTGAGTGCCCTGTCAGGCAAGTTAGCATCGTTATAAATTTTGCTTAACGTATAGTGAGGTTCAGCCAGTGTTTCATCAGTACGTATAGCTTCCTGAGCAGCACGCTGTGCCTCCTTGGCAGCCTCAAGTCCAGTCTGTGATTGGGGATCACTTCGATATGCATCATACCAGGCTTCTGCAATATCTGCCCAGGTCAAAGCATTAAAACGTTTTTCTCCTTCAGGAAGCATATTAGTTGCCTGAGAAAAATTAGTTTGTGCACTTTTTATATCTTTCCCGGAAAGTGCTTCCTTTCCTTTCTTTACTAATGCTGTAATTGCATCCATTTTATCACGAAGTTCTTTGCTTTTGCGTGCTAACTCTTCCTGACGTGCAGCCTCAGCCTGTGCTTTTGCAAGTGCTTCTGCCTGAGCACGAGCTGCTTCTTCGGCATTACGAGCAGCTTCCGCATCACTTTGGTTTTGAGCATTTTGCTGCTGTGTTTGACTACCTGATTGAGCTAGTGATTGCTGCTGCGAACCTTGCGTACTTTGTGTATTTCCCGAACTTCCTGTCTGTGTTGCCTTGAGCGTTTTCTCAAGTTGCGCTAATGTCTTTGAGAGTTCTTCGGAATTGCCTGTCCCTTTTTTCATTGCTTCTTTGAGACTTTCCAGCTTTTTTTCAAGTATTTCCCGCTGGAGTTCAAGCGCTTCTTTATCGTCAGCATTTTTTATAAGCAGTGTATCAAGCAGATTGAGAGCTCTGTCATAATCTCCTGCTTCACCGTAATCTCGTGCGAGCTTGAGTACATTGAGCCGTTCCTTTTGAGCAGCATGTTTCGCTGTAGATATACCCATAAGTATCCCAGCAAGCAGTAATACCAGGATAACTCCTACAGTTATTGAAATTATTAAGAGCTTCTTTTTTTGTTTACTGTCCACAGATTTTTCTCCTTTGCTATATGTATTTTATGGATTGTGGTGTATCAGATTATATCATTATTTAATCATCAAGCTGTAAAGGGTCATCATATCCTTGAAAATCCCCCGAACCAGTAGAAATATTTGTTGTGTTTGATGCTGCATCGATAAGTGATTGCGAAATAGCAGCTTGCAGTGCTGCCTGTGCCTGAGCTTCTGCAAGTTTTTGTGCTTCAAGCAGTGCCTGAGCTTGCTGCG
>ERZ795047.2334-NODE-2334-length-18305-cov-4.810082_pt1 | contig 18305 bp, 18 predicted proteins | sample MGYA00375131_ERZ795047 | MGnify/ENA primary metagenome ERZ795047 (study PRJEB30176, sample SAMN05720228) | activated sludge metagenome | isolation source: Anaerobic digester | place: Japan | collected 2015-05-20 ...
GTAGTAGTCGAAAGCGATCGTAATGCGGCTGTTCTCGGGGAGCTTTTTTATGGCGCGGCCCGAGGGTTGCGAGACGTCGTGTTTCTCATTCTCGGGACTGGGATTGGGGCAGGCATCCTTTCCGGCGGCCAGCTCGTTCGTGGTGCAAACGACATCGGCGGAGCAGTTGGATGGATACCAGTTTGCGTGCGAGGCCGGAGGATGCATTTTGAGGACATCGCGGCCGGCCCGGCCATTGAGCACGCAGCTCGCGAGCTTTTTCACCAGGACACGGCTCTCCCCGAACTGGCAGAACTTGCTCGGCGGGGGAACCGGCCTGCAATAGATCTTTTTGAGGCCGCTGGCGAAGCAATCGGTGTTGTCCTGGCTATGTTGGTCAGCACATTCAATCCAGAACTCCTGGTCATAGGCGGGGGTGTCAGCGCCTGCTGGGACTTGCTGTCGCCTTCCGCGTTGGCGGAATTGCGACTTTGGAGTCAGCCGATCGCCGTCAGCCAGGTCAGAGTGAAGGTTAGCCAGTTGAATGAGGATGCCGGTATATTGGGGGCGGCCGCTGTCGCCCGAGGCATGACGGAAGCGAGGTTGCACACATGAGCGCGCAAGACTACTTTGACGCAGTTGACGGTCTTCTTCAGAAAATCCGCGATTCCCAAGCGGAGCGTATCAGCGAAGCCGGACGGATCTTCGCAGAGTGTATTGAAAAAGGCGGATGGGTTTACTTGTTTGGCAGCGGCCACTCGGTTATTCCGGTCCTGGATGTCTTCCCGCGCTACGGGAGTTTTATCGGCTTCCGACCTCTGATGGATCCTCGTTAAATGTGGTTCAACGTTGTGGGACCGGGTGGGGCGCCAGAGCTACTCTGGCTCGAGCGCCAGGAGGGATACGTCAGGAATTTTCTGCGCAACTGGAGCTTTTCGGCTCACGATTCACTCCTGGTGTACTCGCATGGAGGGTTGAATGCGGCGCCTATTGAAGCAGCGCAATATGCCCGAGAAAAGAGCAGTCGGGTAGTGGCTGTAACATGTTTGGCTAATCAGCTGACAAATCAGCCGACACACTCCAGCGGTAAGACGCTTAAAGATGTGGCCGACGTAGTCATCGACAATTGCGTACCCGCAGAAGATTCTCTGGTTGACATAGGTCAGCTTGAAAAGGTCGCGGCCGGGTCGACTTTCGCCGTTATCGCGATCAGCATGGCGCTTGTGGCGGAAACAGGACGCCTTCTAAGTCAAAAGGGGCACCGGTTGCAGACTTTTGTATCACCGAATGTAGCCGGCGTGGCGCCCAGCCACAACGAGGAGGTTTTCAACCTGTACCGGCAGCGTTGTGCCGCTTCCAAGTGAGATGGTGCCATGACCGCACCCGTGTCGAGTCGATCTGCGCTTACCTGGGCGTGCTATGGCGGCATGTTCGTGTTCGGCATTGACCTCGCGATACTGGGGGCGCTGTTGCCTTCGCTCTTTAGCCGGATGGATTTGGAAGGCTCCGAGGCCGGCAGTCTGTTCATGTTTCTGAATGGCGGAGCGCTTTTCGTAACCTTGCTGGGCGGCCCGGCTTTTGACCGGTTTGGTTTCAAAGTCCTGCTTCTGACCTCCTCGCTGGTGGGTGCCGCCTCGCTGTTCGGTATCGCGTACGCCGACACCTATGGCATCCTCGCATTCTACTGTTTCTTGCTGGGATTGGGCGGTGGAGGGCTAAACTCGGGCACCAATGCTTTCATTGCGGATCTTTACCCGGAGTCTCAATCGGTGGCCCTAAACCGCCTGGGAATGTTTTTCGGCTTTGGCGCGTGTTTCATTCCGCTTTTTATCGGCTCGCTTCTGAGGTTCCTCTCACTTGAAAGCATCCTGACGCTTACAGGTTCGATGGCCCTGCTGCCTGGTATTGTTTTTCTGTTGCTTCGCTTCCCACCGGGGAAACTGGCGGGTACGGGGTTCTCGATTGGGCAGGCGGCGCGCGTGCTGACCAGCCCGCTGGTGCTTCTGCTGGGCGTCCTGCTCTTTTTCCAATCTGGAAATGAAATGAATTCCAATGCCTGGCTTGCCACGTTCCTCGATCAAGAAGTCGGGCTCGTGCCGTCGGTCAGCCTTTATTATCTAGCGGCGTTCTGGGCTTCTGTGATCCTTGGAAGGATGGTGTCACCGAGTGTCTTGCGTTGGGTCAGGGAGACGACGCTCGTCCAGATTTGCGCCGGCGGCGCTGTTGTGTGGCTGGTAGTGCTGGTTAGCTATCCACACCCGGTGATCTCCGGTCTTGCGGCCGTTCTGGCTGGTTTCTTCATTTCCCCAATCTACCCGTGTGTCCTTGGTTTTGCTGCTGCTCGCTTTCCGGGTCTGTCCGGAACTGTCTTCGGAGCCCTTTTTAGCATGGGCCTTGTCGGAGGGATGACGCTTCCCTGGGTTGCCGGGTTTCTGGTTGACCAGTATGGTATCAGGGCCGGGCTTGGTACTGCCGCAATCGGGTTTGTGATGGTGTTCATCCTGCAGACGGCTGTGAAAAGAGTCAGGGGGTAGCGCCCACAGGGTGCGTGCCGGATGGCGGGCCGCTTCTCGGCATGGGATGGCAAAGCTGGAGTAGAATTGGTCGAAAATGATGTCAAGTTCGTATGAAATTGCCCTTGACGAAAGGACTCAGCGCGGAGAACTGTGGGCGACGATAGAGGGGGATCGGCTTCTGTGTTACGCCTGCGGGCATCGCTGCAAGATTTCGGCGGGGAGGCGCGGCATCTGCAAAGTTCGGTTCAACGTTGGCGGGGAGTTGCGAGTTCCGCACGGTTATGTCGCGGCACTGCAATGCGACCCGATTGAGAAAAAGCCTTTCTTTCACGTGACTCCAGGCTCGACGGCGCTGACGTTTGGGATGCTGGGGTGCGATTACCATTGCGGTTATTGCCAGAACTGGAACACATCTCAGGCCTTGAGAGACGCTGAGGCGCTGGGATCGTTTCGCGAGGTAGGTTCGGCTGAACTGGTGAGCATGGCGCTGAGGTACTCAGCCAGTATGGTAACCAGCTCGTACAATGAGCCCCTTATTACCGCCGAATGGGCCGTCGAGGTTTTTCGGAGGGCGAAGGAACATGGTCTTCGGACTTCGTTCGTCTCGAACGGTAATGCGACAGAAGAGGCTCTTAATTACCTTCAGCCGTGGCTGGATTGCTATAAAGTCGATCTGAAGTCGATGCGCGACAAGAACTATCGACAGCTGGGAGGACGGCTCTCAGTTGTTCTGGATACGATTCGCCGGCTCCACCAACTCGGTGTTTGGCTGGAAGTAGTGACACTGGTGGTGCCTGGCTTTAACGACTCCGAGGAGGAGTTAAGGGAGGCGGCCTCTTTCATCGCCTCCGTCTCCAAGGATATTCCCTGGCATGTAACGGCTTTTCATCCCGACTACAAGATGAGGGACAGGTCTTGGACGCAGGCACGCCAGCTGTTGAAGGCGGTGGAAATTGGCAAGGAAGCCGGGCTGAACTTCGTTTACGCAGGGAACCTGACAGGGGCGGTCGGGGAGTACGAGAGCACTTTCTGCCCACAGTGCGGGACGCTGCTGGTCGCGAGAGAGGGCTATCGGATTTTGGAGAACCATTTGGTCGGTCGGGAGACCTGCCCCAGGTGTTCAAGAAGAGTCCCGGGAATCTGGAACTGATTAAGGCGGATGGGAAACTGTCCCTCAGTATTAACTATTTGTGTCTCATGCCCTGTATGAACAGCCAGCTGAAGTACTACGCCGCAGCGATACAAACCAACATGCCGAATCCGGTGAATCGCGCAGAAATGAAGAAGAACACCGCGCGAATTTGTCACCTGATTGATCAGGCGATCGTTGGTTACTCGCCGTTCTTGCCGGTTCGTCTGCTCGTCTTCCCGGAGTTTGCGCACGCCGCCCCGGTTTACAAGACTCTGAGGGAACTCAGGGAGAAGCTGGGTATAGAAATCCCCAACGAACATACCGAAGCGCTTTGCGAGAAGGCGCGGGAGTACGGGGTTTATATTCAGACGGGCACGATGTTGGAAATCGACCGCAAATATCCGAACGCATTGTTCAACACCACCTGTCTGATTGGCCCGGAAGGTATCCTGTACCGGTACCGGAAGGTCTATCCCTGGATTCCCTGGGAGGTCAGCACCAGCCCACACGACATCGCGGGTTACGAGGAGGAGTTGTTTCCTGTGGCGGACACACCCATCGGCCGACTTGGCGCCGCCATATGTTATGACTGGCTCTTTCCGGAAACGCTGCGGCAATTAACCGCCAACGGGGCGGAGGTTCTGCTGCGAGTCTCTGCCTACATGGATCCTTTTGGCGCGACGGCGCCGACCGACTGGTGGACGGTGGTCAACCGCTGCCGGGCATTGGAAAATGTGTGCTACGTGGTGGCTGCCAACCAGGCTGCCTCTCTGGAAAAGTATCCGCCCTTTTCTTGGCCGGGGGGAAGCATGATTGTGGACTATGACGGACGGATCGTTTCTCAAGCGAGTCCGGGGGAGGGAGAGCGGATCGTAGTTGGCCCGGTTAGCGTGGATATGTTGCGAACCGAGAGGGCGACTCGGCTGGCCCACCAGATGCTCGCGCATCTGAGGACCGAGGCGCATCCGGTGTATAGATGTCCCGGGTACCCCGGGGGCGATTTTGGGGCGCGGCCGGATTTCACATACGAGGATAACCGGGAACGAATCGAGGCCGCCAAGGAAAGGCGGGGCTATCGACCGGTCGGTTCTAGCGGGGAGGAACCGGCAAGGGGAAGCAGCGCTGGTCCTGGGAAGGTTGCAAGCTCTTCGGACGAAAGAGGTTAGCCGGAGCGGTTGATCGGGTCCGGGAAACCTGATAGTATCAACACTTTTCGAGAGGCGAGAAGAACTTATGAAGAGGACTTATCAGCCGAACAACCGGCACCGAAGGAAGACGCATGGTTTTCGGGAGCGCATGAGCACCCGGTCAGGGCGCCTGATACTCAAACGCAGACGCGCTAAGGGGAGAAAAAGGTTGACGGTGAGTGGATAGGGAACGGAGTTTCACGGCGCGGGAACGCCTGCATAAACGCCGGCAATACTTGGAGGTTTATGCGAACGGGGCCAAGATACAGTGTCCGCACTTTGTTCTGTACGCTCTCGAAAACGACTGCGGCTGTCACCGGCTCGGCATCACAGTTTCGCGGAAAATTGGAAAGGCGGTCGTCAGGAACAGAATAAAACGCCGGCTTCGAGAGATTTTCAGGAATAACAAGCCCCAATCGGAAGCGACTTTCGACTTGGTCCTGAACGTAAGAAAATCGGCTGCGCGCGCGGCCTTTGAGAAGTTGCGGACGGACTTCAGGGATGCTTTGGGCCGCTTGGAGAGGGCGAGGCAGTTGCAGGGGACGCCGTGACGACTCTGATCATCGCATTGATCCGGGTTTATCAAAAGGTGATCTCTCCTTTTCTACCGAGGGCCTGTCGGTTCCATCCCACTTGCTCGGAATATATGTGCCAGGCGGTTGCGAAGTTCGGCTTGGCCAAGGGAGTGTGGCTAGGGTTGAGGCGCCTCTCGCGTTGTCATCCTTGGCATCCCGGCGGATTCGACCCAGTTCCATGACAGGCAGGGGATTCTTCTGCCTTTTCAAAATCTTGCCCACAGGCATACAACGAATAAATCAATGAACGACCAGGATCCCAACTCGTTTGACATGGAGAAGAGGATATTCCTCGTCCTTGTCCTGTCACTGGCCATTCTGATGGTTGTCCCTTCTTTCTTGCAGCGATTCATGCCGCCACCGCCTGCGCCGGTCAAGGCACCAGCTCAGTCAGAGCAAAAAGCTCCGCGAGTCGAATCTCCTGCCGAGAGGGAAGCGCCGATCCCCGTGGAGGCGAAGGAAGCGAATCTTTCGCCGACAGCGGCGGCGCCCCAGGTAATTGAGATCGAAAATCAGGACCTTGTGCTGAGATGGAACAACCGTGGCGCGGTGCTGGAGAGCGCGCTGCTGAAAAACCTGCGGTCGGGCGGAGACCAGGCGGAGCCGCTGGAACTGATTCCGCAGACGCTGCCGGCAACGCTTCCTCGGCCCTATCAGCTGCGTCTCGAGGACGAGGATCTTGACAGGATCGTTAACAATGCCTTGTACAGCGTGGATACCGGAGGAAAAAGTGGGCGCATCCGGGCCCCGGCCGACGTAACCTTCTCCTTCAGAGGCAGCGGTGTCGAGGTTGTAAGAAAAGTTCATGTGCCTGCGTCGGGGTATGCGGTGGATATGGAGGTACGGATCCGCGCCGCGGGAAAGGCGATCCCTTATTCGATTTTTCTCGGCCCGGGAATCGGGGCGGAAGGGCACAGTACCTACGGGGACTTCGGTTTAGAGCGCGTCGTTTTCGAGTACGGCGGATCGGTTGAGGCCTATAAGGTTGGGGATCTGGATGAAGGGCCTCAGAGGGTGGAAGTTCCTGCTCGCTGGGTGGCAATGGACAGCCAGTACTTCACCTATATGATTCTGGATCCGGCCGGGGTGCAGGGGATCCTGATCAAAAAGAGTGACTGGATCCGGAAGGACGAGGCAGGCGAAGAAAACCGGGTTGCGCTTCTCAGTGCCCAGGTGGGACTCCGCAGGGATACGAAGTTCCGGTCTTTCCTGGGACCCAAGGACTATGAAGTGTTGGAAGCCGTGGAGCCGGGCCTGGGTCGGCTGATTGATTATGGCTGGTTCGCATGGCTGGTTAAACCGCTTCTGTTCTTGCTTAAACTGATCTATAAATATGTCGGCAATTACGGCTGGGCCATCATTATTCTGACATTTATCATCAACCTGGCGTTGTTCCCGGTGCGATACAAGCAGATGGTGTCGATGAAGAAAATGGCGGAGCTGCAGCCGAAAGTGCGGTCGATACAGGATCGGTACAAGCGGATGAAACGGGAGGACCCGCGTCGCCAGCAGATGAACGCGGAAATGATGGCGCTTTACAAGGAGCACGGCGTCAACCCTCTGGGAGGATGTTTGCCGCTTTTGTTCCAGATGCCATTCTTATTTGCCTTCTATCGAATGCTCTATTCCTCTTTCGAATTACGCGGCGCACCGTTCATCTGGTGGATTAGGGACCTGTCCAAGCCGGATCCGTACTACATCACTCCCATAGTCATGGGGGTAACCATGCTGATCCAGCAGGTGATGACGCCGTCGCCAGGAGGTGATCCAACTCAGCGGCGCATGATGATGCTGCTTCCGATCATGTTTACCTTCTTCTTTTTAAGCATCTCGAGCGGGCTGGCTGTTTATTTTCTATTCAGCAATGTGTTTGGTATGATGTTCCAGCTCGCGCTCCAGAAATGGAGCCCTGAAACAGTGAAGCCGGCTGTTTCGAGCGCGAAGAAGCGGTGATGAAGGGACGATGAAAGAGATCAGCAGAGAGGAAACAGGGGATTTCGCAGTCAGTTTTCTTGAAGGCCTGATGGGTGCCGCCCGGTTGAACCTACATGTGAAAGAGGCGCAGGCAGGTGACGAAGGAGTCACGCTCGAGTTACATGGGGCGGACGGAGGGTTGGTGCTGGCGAATAACGGGCGAGTCCTGTACGCGTTGGAACATGTGGTGAATCAAGCCTTACATCGGCGGGGCGCGAACCAGCCGAAGGTGAGGCTGGATTGCAACGGGTATCGGTCGACGCGGATTCTGGAGTTGCAGCTGCTGGCGCGCAAGGCAGCGGAAAGGGTTCGGACGACCGGCACGCCTTTGTCTCTTCAACCCATGCCGTCGGCGGAGCGTCGGATCATCCACCTGGCCCTGGCTGAAGAAGCCGACGTCCGTACCGAGAGCTCGGGAGCCGGCTTGCGCCGTCATGTCGTCATTCTGCCCGGTCAATAGATGAATCAAATTGATGATTGGCGGTAGATAAGCTTTGGTGCGAAGCGTCACAATCGTCAATGGTCAAGTTCCGTGCATGATCCTACCGACACGATCGTAGCGGTTTCGACTCCGCCTGGGCGAGGCGGGATCGCGGTGGTGCGATCGAGTGGTCCTTTGGCCCCGAGCATAGTTTCCGGATGTCTGACCCGGGATATCGGACTTGCGGCGAAACCGCGGCAGGTGCTTCTGGCCCATTTCGCCGATCGATCGGGTCAGGTGATTGATCGTGTTCTAGTCACGTTTTTCCCGGAACCTGCGTCCTACACGGGGCAGCACGTGGTCGAGATTTCCTGCCATGGAAGTGTCCCTGTCACCGCGGCCATAGTACGCGAGCTGATGGGTCGCGGTATGCGGCTGGCGACTCCCGGAGAGTTCACCTTGCGTGCCTTCTTGAACGGTAAGCTCGACCTGTCCCAGGCGGAAGCCGTGCGCGATCTGATCGACAGTCGGACAGAGTACCAAGCGCGGCTGGCCCGGGAGCAGCTGGAAGGCGCTTTGTCTCGAGTGTTGAGGCCGGTGCGAAACGAGCTTGTCCGAATCATATCGCAGTTGGAGACCGCGGTAGAGTTTGTTGAAGAGGATGTAACGCCGGAGGGCCGGGAGACGCTCGAAGGGGCACTTGAGTCGGTTGTCCAGAGATTGAAGGGGCTGGAGCGAGGATTTGGCTATGGGCGGCTGGTTCAGGAAGGGGCGCAGATTGTCATCGTGGGACCGCCGAATGCCGGGAAGTCTAGTCTGTTCAACGCGTTACTGCGGGAAGACCGGGCGATTGTAACGGAGATTCCCGGCACCACGCGGGATGCACTCAAGGAGACTATAGACGTCGGAGGTATACCTGCGCATCTGATCGACACGGCAGGAATTCGGCCCGGGGGAGATCGGCTGGAGAGAGCCGGGATAGAGAAGTCCTACGAGTACCTGAAGAGTTCGAATGTGGTTTGCCTCGTTGTCGATGGCTCAAAGCCTTTTGGGAAAGAGGAGTGGGGCGTCTGGGAAGCGGTACGGGGACTGCCTTTCGTAGCGGTGGTGAACAAGGCGGATCTTGCCCAGGTGGCGCAAATACCGGACGAGGTAAGAAGGTCGGCCAGGGCTGTGACATATGTGTCGGCTCTTTTGGGCACACAGATCGAGGATTTGCTGGAGACTCTGGCCGGGTTGCTAAGCCGGGACCGCTCCGGGGAGTGGGACGGCCCGATTGTAAGTAATTTACGTCAGCAGCAGTGTCTTCTCGCGGCGAGGCAACATGTCGAGAAGGGGGTTGAGGCGTACCGGCGGGGGCTCAGCGAAGAGTTTGCCCTTTATGATTTGCGCAAGGGGCTAGAAGCGATAGGGCAGGTAACCGGCGAGGCTGGCGTCGAGGAGATTCTGGAAGCGATCTTCAGCACATTCTGCATTGGAAAGTAAAGGACGCGGGGCAAGGAGATTCACCCGAGGAAACCTGCTTTTCGCAGCTACCGTGGCTTGGTCGAGATTGTTGCCGGTTTATGTCCATCTGGTTGGGATGCCTGCGCGGCGATCGGCTCGCCGGGGGAGCGAAAGTGCGGCCCAGTGCCCCTTCGAGATGATTGGGTTAAGAGTCGATCGAGGGTCAGCATATTGAACTACGCGAACAGTTCCTGCGTGACGCCCTCCTCCCGGTTTCGCGTGGAAATCGAAAGCCCGCGCCACGACTCAACCGCTCCGGCTGCCCTCGCCTCGCCTTCCAGCGCCGGGCAGGAGAGCACGGGTTTCGATACAATTCGCACAAAACTCGAATCATTGAACCACCAGAACTTCGATACATCGCTGAACAGCGCCGCAGTCAACCGCGGTGCTCTCCCGGCCTGCTCCAGGATGTGCGCCGGACCTGTGTTCGTACGGAATCCGCTGGCCCTTCCCCGGAGCATGATTACCTGAGTGTTTTGTCTGAAGACCGGAGGTGCGAGTCAAACAGAAAAGCATCAACCGTCGACGCCAGCGCTATCCCGGCCGAAACGGAAGCGCTTCTGGCAAGAGGGTGAATGGTATTGGGCCCGGGGGCGGAGGAAACCGGACCGAATGTGTGATTCCAGGGGGAGATCTGCGGGAAGGTTTTCCGGTCTGGCCTTTGATGTCCGCCCGGGTCACTCGCCCATCAATTCTGCATAGAGACGTTCGAGCTCTTCTTCGGAGGAGAAATGAAAAACGATGCGGCCGGCCTGGCCGGAGCGTACGATGTCAACGCGTGTTTTCCAGCGTTGTTCGAGCCGTCGGGCGGCGGCGGCGGTATTAGGATCAAGGGTGCGGGCCGTGGGGGGGGCGGGCTGGATGAGGCGCTGGACCTGTTTTTCGACCTGGCGGACGGAGAGGCCGCGCTTGACGATCTCGGCGCAAAGCGCGAGTTGCTGGGACTTGGAAAGGGGTAAGAGCGCTCGGGCGTGGCCCATGCTGATCTCGCCGGCGGCGAGTCCCTGCTGAACGGGGGGAGGGAGACGCAGGAGGCGGAGGGTATTGGTCACGGCGGTACGGCTCTTGCCGACGCGGCGGGCCAGTTCTTCCTGGGTGAGGTTGAACTGATCGATAAGAAGTTGGTAGGCGTTGGCCTCTTCGAGGGGGTTGAGGTCATCGCGCTGGATGTTCTCAACGAGGGCGCGTTCGAGTAGCTTCTCATCGGAGACATCCTGGACGATAGCGGGAATGCGGGGAAGGCCGGCAAGCTGTGCGGCGCGCCAACGGCGCTCGCCGGCGACCAGTTCATATCCGTCGCTGGTTCGACGGACGATAATGGGCTGAAGGATCCCGTTTTCGCGGATGGAAGCGGCCAGTTCCTGGAGTTTCTCCGAGTCGAAATGGGCCCGAGGCTGGAAAGGGTTGCGACGAATCTGGTCGAGCTCGAGCTCAACGAGGGCGGAACCAGCAGGGCGAGACTTGGGGAGCAGCGCGTCCAAGCCTTTACCGAGAGCCTGTCGTTTCATGAAGTCAACTCCGAAGGAGAATTCCGGCGCAGCCCGCCGGTGTTCTTAGTCAGGATTTCACGAGCCAATTGAACATAGCTGTCAGCGCCGCGACAACGGGCGTCGTAAAGGAAGATCGGCTTGCCGAAACTCGGGCATTCAGCCAGGCGCACGTTGCGGGGGATGACGGTTTGAAGCAGCTGCGGTCCGAGGTGATTTTGTACGTTTTCGCGGATCTGGGCGGAAAGGTTGAGGCGTTCGTCGTACATGGTTATCAGCACCCCCTCAACCTCGAGGCCGGGATTGAAAGTCTCGCGCACGCGCGCCAATGTTCCGAACAGGTCGGAAAGCCCCTCCAGGGCGAAGTATTCGCATTGCACGGGAATAAGGATCGAGTCGGCGGCCACCAGGGCATTAACCGTGAGGAGACCGAGCGAAGGAGGGCAGTCCACCAGGATAAAGTCGTAGTGTTCAGCGAGGGGCTGCAAAACCCGGCGCAGGAGCGTCTCCCGATCGGGGACGTCGACCAATTCCACGGTGGCGCCGATCAGGTCGTGATTGGCCGGTAAAAGGGCAAGGCCGTCGAGCTCGGTCGGGAGGATGACGGCTTGGGGCTCGAGCTCACCGGTCAGAACCTGATAGACCGAGGAGGAGAGCGCGCCCTTGTCGACGCCGAGTCCAGAAGTGGTATTACCCTGTGGATCGAGATCGATCAGCAGGATCTGGAGGTCGGCACTGGCAAGCGCCGCGGCCAAGTTAATGGCGGTGGTGGTCTTCCCGACTCCGCCTTTCTGGTTTGCGATGGCAATGACCCGGGGCATGAAGGAGAAGGATAGCACAGGGGAGTGAATGTTTCACGTGAAACGGATGGGAGTCGGTGTGGTTCCTTACGAAGCGGGCCAGAACCACCGGGCAGCTCAGCAGTTCGTGTCCCCGCGTGGAATCGAAAGCATGGTGGTGGCGTGCCGGGTTTTCGCGACGTAATCGGAACGGCGGTGCCTGTAGAGCCCGGTGGCACTTTATAGGATCGAAGACTTCCGAGAAATCGCGCGTTGAGGCGCTGGGGGCGGTTCGGCGGGGTAGGGAGAACCCCGCCGACGGATATGTTTCACGTGAAACATCCACGAACTAGACAGCAGTCAGCAGCCTGATCTGCCGGTGCTCGGACAGAGGGACCTTCGCTTCCCGGACCAGCCGGAAACGGCTGTTCCTCACTCCCTGCCGGCCTTCGAAGAGCAGCAAGTCAACACCTCTTGAAGCCAGCCGGTCCAGCAGTTCCGCACTCGGTCGCAGTGCGCGGAAACAGGCCAGGTTCACTTCATTCCAGTCGTCGAACTCTTCCCCGCGAACGGCCAAAACGCTCACCCCAAGTTCCAGCTGCCGGGCCATTTCCTTCAGAAAGATCGCTTTTTTGTAGTTAGGTTCGAGCAGCGTAACGGGCAGTTCAGGCCGGTAAATCTTCATCGCCAGTCCGGGAAAGCCGGCGCCCGCCCCCACATCCGCCAGGCGGACGTCCGTCCCAACGAATTCTCGAGCGGCCCAGAAGGCTTCGAAAAAGTTCAGCCGGAGATGCTCGTCGACTCGATCGATAGCAGTGAGATTAATCCGACGGTTCCAGCGGCGCAGCTCCTCGACGTATATCCGTACCTGATGTCTCTGCTCGGCCGTGAGTGTCAGCCCAAAAGCCCTCTCCAGCCGAACCAGCACGCCTTCATCCCGGTTCGTCAACCCGCTTCCTCCTCGACTGCCAACCGGCGCCCTGCGAAGACCTGCAGAATCGCCAGCGCCGCAGGCGTGATACCGGGGATTTGAGCCGCCTGCCGCAGGCTTTCCGGGCGCGCCCGGCTCAGTTTGCTTGCCACTTCACGAGACAGTCCAGGAATAGTGTGGTAGTCGAGGTCAGGCGGCAAACGCCGACCTTCGGAGGCCTTCACTTTCTCCACCTCGCGAAGCTGCTGCGCGATATAACCCTGGTATTTAATCTCCGTCTCAACCACGGTCAGTTCCTCGGCGGTCAGTTTCATGCCTCGGCTCTTGAGGAAGGCCTCCACATCCTCGATTCGGCATTCGGGCATACGCACGATCTCTTCCAGGGAATCGCCAGGCCTGGCGGCTGGCGGAATCCGAAACAGACCGGCACGGACCATCTCCTCGGACAGATGCGTGCGCCGAAGCAGTTCCAGGCTTTGGTCGATACGCTGCCATTTCCCCTCGAATTGAGCGTAGACCTTCTCGGCAACCAACCCCAGGCGCCGCGCGTAGGGCATCAGCCGCCGGTCAGCGTTGTCAATCCGAAACAGCAGCCGGTACTCCGCCCGCGAGGTGAACATGCGATAAGGCTCGTCCACTCCTCGCGTTATCAGGTCGTCAACCAGTATGCCCAGGTAGCCGTCGGTGCGGCCCAGCGTAAAGGGAGTCGAGCCAGCGGCGCGCAAGGCCGCATTTATCCCGGCGATCAGGCCCTGGGCCGCCGCCTCCTCGTAGCCAGTGGTCCCGTTGATCTGCCCGGCGAGAAACAGACCCTGCAGACACTTGGTCTCCAGAGTCGAGTAGAGCTGAGAGGGATCGACGAAATCATACTCGACGGCGTATCCGGGGCGCAGTATCCGCGCCTTCTCCAGCCCTGGAATCCGCTCCAGCATCCCTCGCTGGATGTCAAGCGGCAGGCTGGTCGAAAGCCCGTTCAGGTAGATCACGTTCGTGTCGAGTCCTTCCGGCTCGAGGAAAATCTGGTGGGAGGAACGGTCGGGAAATTTCACTACCTTATCTTCGATCGACGGGCAGTAACGGGGCCCGATACCCACGATTTCGCCTCCATAAAGCGGACTTCGATGGAGATTGTCCCGAATCAGGCGATGCACCTCCCCGTTTGTCGCGCCAATCCAGCACGGAACCTGCGGCAGCGTGAGCTCCTCCGTGCGAAAGGAGAAAAAAACCGGCGTCTCGTCGCCATCCTGGGGGACAAAGTGCGAGAAATCGATCGTTTCCCGGTCCAGACGAGCCGGAGTTCCGGTTTTCAAGCGGCCCACGGCCAGCCCCAGTTCCCGGACGCACTCAGCCATGGCAATCGACGCTTTCTCGCCGGACCGACCGGCTCGAAACTTGTGCTCCCCTACATGGCAAAGTCCATTCAGGAACGTTCCAGTCGTCAGGACCAAGGCGCCGCAGCCGAGCCGGCCACCGTCAGCAGTGTGCAGTCCCTCCAGCCGGCGATTTTGCCAGATCAGCCGCGCCGCCTCCCCCTCTAAGACTTCCAGGTTCTTGATTTCGCTCAAGAGCCGCTGGACTTCGGCGCGATACTTCTTCTTATCGCTCTGAGCCCGGGGAGCGCGCACGGCAGGCCCCCGGCTCCGGTTCAAAAGGCGGAACTGGATGCCGGTGCGATCCGCCGCTTCGCCCATCAGGCCGCCAAGCGCATCGATTTCACGCACCAGATGTCCCTTGGCAATTCCGCCGATCGAGGGATTGCATGACATCTGGGCAATCATGGCGCGGTTCAGGGTCAGCAGAGCCGTCCGAGCACCCAGGCGCGCGGCCGCCGCGGCCGCCTCGCAACCCGCATGCCCTCCGCCCACTACAACCACGTCGTAACGGTACAGCATCAGGCAATTATACAATCGTGGATTCATGCGATAATGTGCGGAATGACCGAACAGGAACGCTGTCGTCTTACGGCCATGGTCTCTTCCGCGGGTTGAGCGTCCAAGCTGGCACCGGAGGTGCTGCTTCACGTTTTGCCCGGAATTGAGACCTATCGTCACCCGAACGTCCTGGTTGGCTATGAAACAGCCGACGACGCCGGAGTGTATCTGCTTGACGAGCGAACCGCCCTGGTTCAGACGGTCGATTTCTTTACCCCGGTGGTAGACGATCCGTTCGTGTTTGGTCAAATTGCCGCTGCTAACGCGCTCAGTGATATTTATGCCATGGGGGCGACCCCTGTCTTCTCTCTGGCTATCCTCGGCTTTCCCAAGGGAAAGCTGGGGGAAGACGTGCTCCAGTTGATTCTAAAAGGCGGCGCCGCCAAGATGCGCGAAGCTGAAGTCTCAATCATCGGTGGCCACTCCGTTCAGGATCCCGAGCTGAAGTTCGGCTACGCCGTTACCGGAACCACCTCCCCGGACCGGATCTACCGGAACCGGGACGCCCAGCCGGGAGATGTCCTTCTTCTCACCAAACCGCTGGGTACCGGACTGATATCCACGGCGATCAAGCGCGATCTGGCGCCGCCAGCCGTGATCAAAGCAGGGGTACGTTGGATGCTCGAGCTCAACCGCGCAGTCAGCGAGGCCTTGCGCGACTTCGAAGTTCACGCTGTTACCGACGTCACCGGCTACGGGCTCCTCGGTCATGCTTACGAAATGGCCGTAGCCAGTGGGGTTACGATACGCATTGAATACGAGCGGGTACCGCTTATTGAAGGAATCTGGCCCCTCGCTGAGGCCGGCTTATTCCCGGGCGGACAGGAGGCCAACCGCCGCATGCTCGGAGAAAAGGTGGGTTGGAACCAGACGCCCCTGCTCTGGCAACGAGTCCTTCTCGATCCTCAAACCTCAGGCGGACTGCTTATCGCGCTCCCATTATCGAGCGCCGAACGGCTGCGACTGAAGCTGGAGCGCGAAGACATAGCCGTATACCAGATCGGCTCGGTACTTGAGGCGGGGAGCACGTTTCTGGAGATCACTTAGGGAGAGACTATCGAGGGTTTATTTTCAGGGCTCTCAGAAATTTCTCGTCTTGGTCGGTCAGTTCGAGGTGGGCAGATTCTGATTTTGACACTGCGTCTTCCTTGCGGTTGAATCCGATCGTAGCTTCAACAATCAAGAATACGTCATAACCTTCGTCGCGGATCTTCTGGATCGCAGAATTGATCTCGGGTGATTCGGTTAGAGCCCGGTTGATGGCGGCCTCCACCTTTTTCCTGTAACCCTTTAACTGCTCATTCAACATCAGCAAATCACCTTCCAAAAATCTCGTTCCTACTCTCGATCCCGGGATGCGATCGAGGGCGGGAAGTTTCGAACCCCCCTGCTCGTTCATCATACCAGAGTGGGACAGGATAGCTAAAAGTGAAAATGGCGAACTTCCGGCAGGTGAAACGGTGAAATTTCCAAGCCGGATCGGCTGGTCCCAGTTCGAACCTGATCCTCTATTACGGCTCAAAAGGAAAGGCGCAATCAACGCGACCTACAAGGGAGACTCGAACCAGAGGCGGGCGGCGTTAGTTTCGCGGATTCGTTCGAGGTCTCCGGCAGCCACAAACGGGAGTTCTTCGAGCAGCCGCACAGAACTTGAGTAGTCTGAAACAGCGAGCACCTCTGGATAAGCGGATCCCCATACCAGGCGACGGGCGCCAAAAGCCCGGTAAACCTCTTCAAGGACCGGCCACACGTCGCGATGCGGATACGGGGCAGACGAAATCCGAAAGAGTCGGGAAATTCCGACATGAACCTGCGGATACCGAGCGTACTCGAGCAGAATCGGAACGTACTGAGACAACAGCGTGCCGGGCCCGGAACCTAGGTCCTGCAGAATGACTCGCAATGACGGGAAGGTGGTCACGACATCCGAAAACTGGTTGTAATCCTGAGAGGCGATGCAAAGAGTCGTCGGAACACCCAGCTCTTCAAGTTTCTCCCAGAGGGGCATCACTTCAGGTGCGTTGAGCCAGCGTCGGCAGCTCTCCGGGGAACGCAATTCGATACCGGCCGCACCGCGCCGGAGTCGAAACTCTTCCACCAGAGCAGCAGCCGTGGGCGCGAGGGGATCTACCGCCGCGGCTACAGCAAACCGACCAGGGTACTTTCCCCGTGCCTCGGTGAGACGTTCGATAGGAACATCAAGATCCTCGGGGAAGAGAACGGCTCGGCGAACGCCGGCCCGTTCCATCTCGGAGAACAGTCGCGATACTGTTTCGGGATTCGCCCCCACTCGAGCCAGACTATCGATCAAGCGACACCCGCAGCCTGCCCGGTTTCTTTCTTGGTCACCTCGTCGCGCTCAATCTGCCCGTCGCGCAGTGCAATCACCCGATTGGCATGCGCTGCGATGTCGGGTTCGTGAGTGACCAGGATGATTGTATTTCCGCTCTCGTGGAGCTTTTGAAACAGGGCCATGATCTCGTTCCCAGTTCTCGTGTCAAGGTTTCCGGTCGGCTCATCGGCCAGAATAATTGACGGGTTGTTCACCAGGGCGCGGGCAATAGCCACCCGCTGGCGCTGGCCGCCGGACAGCTCATTCGGCCTATGATGCATTCGGTTGCCCAGTTCGACCGCCTCCAGAGCTGCCTTTGCCCGTGCCTTCCGTTCGTTTGCCGGAACACCGGCGTAAATCAACGGCAACTCGACGTTGTGTAAAGCTGAGGCCCGAGCGAGCAGGTTGAAGGTCTGGAACACAAACCCGATTTCCTGGTTGCGAATCCGGGCTAATTCATCATCCTCCATTTGGCTGACCATCCTGCCGTTAAGCATATACTCGCCTTGGGACGGAGTATCGAGGCAGCCAATAAGGTTCATAAGAGTCGATTTTCCGGAACCGGAGGGACCAATGATGGCGAGATATTCTCCACGCATGATGTCGAAACTGACACCCCGCAGAGCATGCACCTTCTCGGCGCCCATATCGTACGTCTTCCAGAGATTAACGGTGCGTATAAGTGGTTCTGACATCCTTCTAACCTTTCCTCCCGTTCTCCTTCTTCACCAAGTCGCCATCCTTAAGCGTTCGAAGCGTCTTGAAAGTCCCGGTCACGATCTCAAGCCCCGGTTCCAGGCCCGACAAAACTTCGATGTCGGTATCGCCGCTGACACCGGTTTTAACCTCCACGAATTCGGCCCTGTTATTCCTTACTACGAAAACGCCCTGAAACTCTTTCTTCTCCAGCGCCTTTTTGGGCTTCGACTCCTTGTCGGCAGCCTTCACGACCTTGCCCTTACCCTTCTGTTCGGGCGTGGGTTTTATCATCTTCCCGTTTTCATCCACTTCGAATTCTCGAATGGTAAGGGCCTGTATCGGGATGGTCAGCACGTTCTCGCGAATGGCAGTCGTTATGTCGGCGACGCAGCTTAGTCCCGGCCGCAACGTCGCGGGCGGGTCTTCTATCTGAATCACCACTTTGAAATCCTTCGCCTCTTCTTGCGTGGTTGTCTGAATCGCCGAATTCCCAACCTCGGTCACTTTGCCTTTCAGGATGTGGTCGCGTAAAGCATCGACCTTGACCTCGGCATCCTGCCCCACCGCGACGTTCACGATATCTGTCTCATCCACCTCGACTTCCGCCTCGATGACCGAGAGGTCGGCGATCTCCATCAAAGTCGCCAGGGGGTTGTTCAAGGTACCGGGTACCGCTCGTTCACCCTTTTCAACATTCAGCTTGGTGATCACGCCGGCCAGCGGGGATCGAATGACTGTCTTGGAAAGCAGGTCCTCGGTGCGAGCCAGAATGGCACGGTTCTGGGCCACTCGAAATTCCGCCGCTTTCAGGGAGTTTCGTGCCTGCTCGAGTACAACCTCGCTAACGGCCAGTTGT
>ERZ795047.2340-NODE-2340-length-18262-cov-5.827759_pt1 | contig 18262 bp, 11 predicted proteins | sample MGYA00375131_ERZ795047 | MGnify/ENA primary metagenome ERZ795047 (study PRJEB30176, sample SAMN05720228) | activated sludge metagenome | isolation source: Anaerobic digester | place: Japan | collected 2015-05-20 ...
GTATGCTCGGCCATTCTTCCGCCCGTCAGTTCCATAACCTTATCAAACGGCACTTCCTTGGTGGAGTTTATAGTATAATACACTCCGTTTTCTTCCATTTTCTTGAGAAAATTTTCGTTGCTGTCTACGACAATCGGTATAAGCTGGAAGTACATCGCAAGCTGCGCCATTATGTTGCAGAGCGCGTTGCTGCCGATTATTGTGATATAGTCGCCCTTGCAGACCCGGAAAGAGTTTATCGTCTCCATGGCGACGGCTATCTTTACCGCGAAAATCGCCTCTTCCTCGTGAACATCGTCCGGAAAAGGCGTGATTTTGTCTATGGGAAGATAGGCAAAGTCGGCAAACAGTCCGTCAAGCTCATTTCCGCAGATTTTTACCCTTCCCGGCATATCGAGGCGGTCGTTAATTTCGGTTTCGTAGGGGTTGATTATTACCTTTGTGCCCCTCTTGAGTCCGTATTCGTTGCGGTCGTCGCTGACAACGCCTATCGCGACGCTGCCGATTGTGTGTGGATAATCCGCCTTTACCGTGCCCTTGAAAAGGGTAAGGTCGCAGTACGTCAGCATGACCTGGCTTATCTTTACTTTGACAAGACTTGGGTCCTTCGGCGCCTCCGCCTCTTCGGCAATAATGGTATTGTTACCCGTTACTTTATAAATTTTCATACGTCTCCTCCTGCAAAATTGTGCAGCGGTCTATAATACATTATATCGGTTTTGCGATTGCTACGAAACGGCAACGTCAAACGAGAGGGTTTCGATAAGCTCGCTTAAAGCTTCAAAAACGCTTTCGGCAACATACACTGTGCAATCGGTTTGTCCGTCCAATTGGGTTAATAATATTCCGACTTCTTCGGCATTTTCACTCAGAATGTAAATTTTTTCAAGGCTCGGGCACCCTTCAAACGCGCTCTCCCCTATCTCTTTTACCGTGTCGGGGATTGCCACCTCGGTCAGCGTCAACACTCCGAAAAACGCGAACGGGGCTATTTTTGTTACGCCCGCAAGGGTAAAAGCGTTTATCTCCGTTACATTTCCGTTTCTGGCATATACAGAGCCGAATGCTATCGCAATATCGCAGAGCACAGCAAGTCCGGGATGGTTTTCCAGCCACGCGGAATTCCCAAACGCAAATTCCATAACGCTCTCAAGTTTTGAGTGGTCGGAGATTGTTATGTCGGAAAGGCTTTCGCACCCGTAGAACGCGCCTGTTCCGATTGTCCTAACGCTGTCGGGAATGACGAATGAGGCAAGGCTTTCGCAGTGCTCAAACGCATAGTCGCCAATAGATTCAAGATTGCTTCCGGCTTCAAATGTTACGCCCGCAAGGTTAATGCAGCCGCTGAAGGCCTCGTTCCCTATGCTGGTGACGGTAAACGGGATAATAACGCTGGTTATTTCCGTATTATTTCTGAAAGCTCCGGCTCTTATTGCGGTTACGGTATATGCGCTTCCCCCTTTGGTTATCTCTCCGGGTATGTACAATACTCCCCTCGCCCCGCCCGAGGAAATAATCTCGGCGGTCATGGTCTCCTCGTCGAGCACATAGTCGGACGGTGAGAAAATGGTGGGATAGGAATAAATACTGGCAGAGTACGAGCTCAGTCTGTCGGTCAGCGCAAGATACATCTCGCTGGAAATAAACACGCCCACATTACTGCCGATATTTCCATTGTCACGGTCTGCCGAAAGCGTTGTAAGCATCGCGTCAAGCGCTCCGCTGTCGTCTGTCGCAAAGAACAGCATTACAAGGCTTGTGCATGGCATAAACGCGAGAGACGGAATGGTTTCGGCACTGCTCGATACGTTGACCGTGGTAAGTCTTTCGGGATTGGGTACGTAATGCGCCGGCGCAAGGTCGATTATGGTAATCTCAATAAGATTTACACAGCCGCTAAACGCGTTTTCGCCTATAGTCTCAATGTTTTCAGCTTTAAAAGATACAAGGTTCAGACAGTTTGCGAATGCGTTTTCGCCAAGGTATGTAAGAAGATCGAAGTTGCAGTTCTCAAATACCGCCTTAGAGCAGTTGTTGAACGCGTTTTCGCCGACATATTCGATATGGTCGGGAATGTCGATCGCCTCAAGGTTACTGCACCCGTTGAAGGTGTTGTCGCCGATTGTGACAACAGACATGGGAATATTTGTTTCGATAAGGCTTACACAGCCGTCGAAAATGCCTTCCCAAGAGGTGTTCTGAACTGTCTCGGGGAAAATGACCCTGCGAAGCTTTATGTCGCCTGCAAAAACGTTTATGCCCACGCTCTCAAGTTCCGAACCGCTGAAGATGAGTAAGTTGGTAAGTCCCGTACATCCCGCAAAGGCATAGTCTCCTATTTCTGTCACTTCGGCGGGTATGGTGATCGATACAAGATTTGCGTTTGTGCAGCCGTAGAATGCATAATTGCCGATAGCGGTGACGTTTGACATTTCCACGAGTTGCAAGCTTGTCAGATTGCGGAACTGATTGTCAATTATCCTGCCGCCGCGGATATACACTGAGGCGAGGTTGGCGGGATAGTCGCTGATAAACAGGTCCTCAACGGTAATTCCGTTATACAAAGTGAGGCTTGTTAGGTTTCTGTTGTTTTGCAGCAGACCGTAAACAAGGCAGTAATCTTCTTCGTCATACAGACTGACGCCTGCGGGAAGCGTAAACTCTCTCAAATCACAGTTTGCAAAGACATACTTTCCGAGGTCGGTGAGACTGCCGTTAAGCGTAACTCTTGTAAGGAGCGTGTTACCGTAAAACGCCTCGTCGTCTATCTTTACAAGGTTGGACGGGAAAATCAGGTTAAGTCCACTGCCGCCCAAGGTGGTAATTCCGTAAAACGCGGCTTTGCCTATTGTAAGCGGCCTTGCGCCCGCCATAAATATGAGCGAAGTAAGACGGGTATTTGCAAAAGCATAATCCCCTATTTCGGTCACGGTGGCAGGAATCTGCACACTCTGAAGCACGGTGTCCTTAAACGCGTAGGCGCCTATAAATTCGAGCGAACTTACCACAGGGATGTTTAACGTCGCAAGGTGCGGGCAATTTCTGAAGACGCCCATGCGGTTGTCTTCGGGGTCTTCCAGCGCGCCTATTTCGGTAAGGCTGGACGGAACGGTTACCGAATTGAGCATAGCGCAGTCGGCAAAAGCCTCGTCGTAAATTTTTGTTATGCCGTCGCCGAGGATAAGCGTTGTAATACTGCCAAGGCCGTTGAATCTGCCTTTTCTTATTACTGTTGTATCGTCGGCAAGAAGTGTGAGCTTAATAAAGGCCGAGGGGAAATAATATTCGTCCTCATCCCTTGTCACAGAGTAGGAATTTGCGTAAGACGACGTTCCGAACAGGGGGTGAAGGTCGTTGCTTAAACCTATTCTCATTTCGTTGAGATTATAGCAGCCGCTCAGCATATCTGCGCCCAGACTTTCGCACTGTACCGGAATATCTATTTTGCGTAAATTTATGCAGTTTCTGAACGCATGTCGCCCGATAGTCGTAATGGTAGAGGGAAGAATAATTTCCACAAGCGATGTATTGCCTTCGAACGCGTTGGGCGCAATTATTGTGACACCCGTAAAGTCTTCGGGAATAAGCGCCGTTCTGCCGCCCGTGCTTATGTAGTCGGTGCCAAAGCCAATGGCTATTTTTCCGAGTTTGGCTACTCCTGTGTATTCCTTGAGCCACTTTGTGCCTTCAAAAGCGCCTTTACCTATCTTTGTAAGGCCGTTTGTCTGGGCTATTGCGACATTGGACAATTTATCCAATCCGTAAAAAGCGTATTCGCCGATCTCGGCAACCGACGCGGGGAGGACGATATTTACCATATCCTTGCGGCCCGAAAACGCGTAGCTTGCTATCTTCGACACACTCATCATGCTTACCGTAAAGACGGGCGACGTTATTTGCGATACGTCGGTCAGCTTAAACGCGTAGCTTTCAATTGTCGTAAAATTGCCCGAAAGCGTAACGCTTTTGACGTAATAAGCGTCCAATAACGCGTTTTCCGCCATAACGCCGCTCACTATTCCCTCTCCGCCGGGATTGGCGACAACAAGCACGCTGACAAGAGATTTGGGCAGGAAATAGCTCTGTTCGCCGTCGTTTATTTCGTAACTGTTTTCAAAGGTAGTTGTTCCAAACAGCTTATAAAGCTGTCCGTTGGAAATCATCGTGACGCTCTGTAATGCGCGGCAATTTATAAAGACGTATCTGCCCATGGTCTGAAGCCTGGGCGCGGTAAACCCGGTGAGCAGTAAGCAGTTTGCGAAAGCTCTGTCGCCGACGTATACGACGTTGTTTCCGTCGGGGAAGGAGAAGACCGCGTTGGTCATATTCTGGAATGCGCAGGCGCCTATTGTCGTAACGGTTGCGGGAATGGCAAGCGCATCGATCGTCGTTATTCCGCTGAAGGCGTATTCCCCTATCGTCGTCGCTCCGCCTAAAACGACTTCCTCGAGGGAATTGCAGTTTGTAAAGGCGTAGTCGCCGATTGTTTTCAAGTTGAATCCGCCCGCAAATTCGGTCAAAGAAACGCAGTTTTCAAAGGCGTATGCGCCGATTGTTTCAATATTGTTCTGGTCGGGGAAAATGAGGTTTGTAAGCGACGAACAGCCGCTGAAGGCTCTCGTTCCGATATAGGTTACCGTTCCGGGAATGCTTATTGTCTCTATAGCGGGAGAACTGAACGCGTTATTGCCTATTCCTGTGACAAATACGACATTGTCCTCTGAATCAGTATATTTATAAGGAATTACCACGTCGGTATCCGACCCTGTGTATCCCGTCACCATGCCGTCGGCAAAGGTGAAATGGGCGGCGTTGCTGGTCTTGAGCCAACGCGCGTAAAGGGTGCGGTTTTCTTCAAAAACGATGGGGAATTCCGCCTTTTGCGTAAAATGTTCGTCAAAATACCAGCCGTAAAAGTCATAGCCGGTTCTCTGACCCACTGCGATTGACGCCACTTCATCGTCAACGTCAAAAGTGAGCACGCTGTCGGTAGAATAAGAGTTAATCAACGTAACCGTGATGTAGTAGTAAGCGTAAACGGTAAAATCGCTCTTTATGTTGGTAAATATAGGGGTGGATCCGTCCTCGTTTGTCCATCTTGCCGAAAGGTCGCGACCCGAAGACGGCAAGACGGGTACGTTCTGCAAATTTCCGCCGTACTCGGTAATGCGGGTTGCGAAAAGGTCATTGCCGTTCATAAAGCTGATTGTGCACCTTATGGGCGTATATAATGCGGTAACGGTTATGTCCTGGGAAATGTTTGTGAAATTGTTGTAATTCCATGTCCCCTCAAACCCTTCTTTTTCGGGAACGGCGGGGATAATGGACGGCGTGGAGTTCTTCTTGACAGAAATTGTGGAAAATACCCTGTTATCCACCATAAAGGTGATTGAGCACTGGGCGCTTGTGTAAATGGCGTCAACTCTGAGGTCGGCGTTAAGTTCGGAATAGTCGGTTACGCTCCAGACGCCCGTCATACCTTCCTTGTCGGGGACTTCGGGCTCTTCATCCAGACTTCCGCCCTTTTTTACCCAATAGGACTCATAAGGCGTCCCGTCTACGTAAAATGAAATTTTTACGTAAGCGGACTCGCTTGTAGCGCAGGATGTTAAAACAAATACCAGCGCCAATATCGCTATTATCAATATTACGAGCTTTTTCGTACGCATTATTACTCCATAAATATACAAATGTATTATAGTACATAAATACAATATTTGCAAGTACAATTTTGTCCCGCGCAAGGCATACACTTTACTATGGCAATAGTGTTCGCCGCGGTTTTAATCGTCTCGGTTTTGGCATTGATTTTTACTGATCCATCGCTTGTTATGACAAGCCTGATCGGCGGAGCGAAAAAGAGCGTCGACCTTTCGGTGACGATGTTCTGCATATACGCCCTATGGCTGAGCGTACTCAACATCTGGCACGAGCTTAAGTTTGACACCTTTCTCGGTATGAAGATGAAGAAACTGCTCTATAAAATCTTTCCGAATGAGTCGGACGTGAGCTATAACTACCTTTCCGTCAACTTAAGCGCAAATCTGCTCGGCATGGGAAGCGCGGCAACCCCCGCGGGGATAAGTGCCGTACAGAATATGGAACAGCGCAAAAACAGGATAATGCTGGTGGTAATTAATTCTACTTCGATTCAGCTTATTCCGACCACAATTCTCGCAATGCGAGGTGCGCAAAATGCGTCAACCGACATAATTTTGCCAAGTATTATCTGCACCGTTTTCAGCACAATAATCGGAATAATCCTCGTAAAGGTTTTCGTGAAATGATATACATTGTGCCCGCGGTTTTGCTGATTACCTTTATCGCCGCTGCTATAAAACGGGTAAAAATTTACGACAGCTTTATCGTTGGGATAAGGGAAAGTCTCACACTTGTCATCAATCTTCTTCCCTATTTGGCAAGCATTTTCATGCTGATAGAGATCTTCCGCGCAAGCGGCTTAAGCCAGAAGCTGACAAATATTCTTGCGCTTCCTTTTTATTATTTAGGTATCCCGAAAGAGCTTATTGAGTTGCTCATACTCCGCCCTTTGAGCGGAACAGGGAGTCTTGCACTTGTCGAAACGATATTCACGGATTACGGGGTTGACAGCTATGTCGCAAGGTGCGCCAGCGTCATCATGGCAAGCAATGACACTATCTTTTACGTTACCGCGGTGTACTTCAGCGCGTCGGCAGATAAGAGAAGCGGCTCCGCCGTGATCATATCGGTAGCCGCTTCGTTCTTGGGTGCAATACTTGCCTGTATATTGTGTCGTTTTATGTAAAAAAATTACAAATCTATACTTAATTTATAGACGGTATTTTTGCTTATATCATACTTTTTCGCCGTATCGCTTATCGCCTGTTTTTTGTCAATTCCCTGTGAAATGAGATGAGTAAGTTCTGCCTTTATTTCCTCGTCGCTTGCCTCAGTTATCACTTTTTCTTTGCCGCAGACGATTATGACATACTCGCCTTTCGGGTTGTCGACATAGTCAACGCCCAAAACACCCATAGTCACTCCCTCGTACATCTTAGTTATTTCTTTGACAAGATAGACATCTCTTTTCCCAAACGCTTCGGCCAAATACTTCAAAGTCTCGTTTAAATCATGGGGCGCGCAGTAAAATATCAGCTTTGCGGAAGAATTTTTGTATTCTTCGAGGAGATTGTCCCTGTCCTTTTTCTTTTCAGGCAAAAAACCGATAAAGGTATAAGGCTGTTCCACTCCAGCAAGCGCAGTTGCGGTTACAAACGCGCACGCGCCGGGAATTACCGTATAAGGCACGCCCTGCAACATAGCCTCACGCACAAGATATATTCCGGGGTCACTTATACCCGGCATGCCGGCATCACTTACCACGGCTACATTTTTACCTTCCGATAAAATCGAAAGTATTTTTTCTGCGCCCTCCCTTTCCTTTCCTTTGTAGTAGCTGATAAGGGGCTTTTTAATCTCAAAATGGGTAAGCAGTCCGAGTGTACGTCTTGTATCCTCGCACGCAACGACGTCGGCGCATTTGAGTACGTCAAGCGCGCGCAAGGTTATGTCCCCGAGATTGCCTATCGGTGTTGCCACAAGGTATAGTTTACCGCTCATTTATTGTAAATTCTCCTTGAAAAGTCGGTGTATGAGCCGTCCTCGTTGTAAACAACGATGGGCTTGGGTATGTCAAGTGAGGGTTTTCCGCCCTTCTTTCCTTCCACGATAAACGTATCGATATCTTTTGTCCCTTTGGGCTGGATGAAGTATATTTTCTTCGGTTCAATGGAGTATTTCCGCATATAACAGATGACATCGACCAGTCTGCGCGCCTTGTTTATCATATAAAACTGCCCGCCAAACCTCAAAAGCTTGGACGCGCATTCTATTACTTCCTCGCATTTTACCGCAATCTCGGTTCTGCAAATGTCGATTTCCCCGGGATTGTCCTTGTCTACGGCTTTTTCATAAGGGGGATTGGAAACGACGACGTCAAAACCTGTGCCTATTTCTTTGGCAATACCCTGCATGGGCTTTTCTATTATGGAAACTATGTCGACGAGATTGTTATATTCTACGCTTCTTTTTGCCATATCGGCAAGCCTTGACTGAATTTCTATTCCGAAAACACGTGACGGCTGAAACTTTTTAGCAATTAAAATGGCTATTATTCCGCTGCCTGTGCCGAGGTCTACGACCTTGTCGCCTTTTGCCACCTTCGCGAGATTGGCAACGAGCACGCTGTCGCTTGTAAAGCAATAACCGTCGGGATTTTGTATAATTTTCAGCCCTTTATACTCGAGATCGTCAAGCCTTTCGTTTTCACGCAACATTTAAAATTTTCTCCGTTTTTCAATTATATAAAAATTTTTACTGAATGTCAAAAAAAATACCTTCAGGAGTAGACCTTGCTTTGATTTTGGAGTATAATAAAAAATAATATAAATTTCCGGAGGAAAGGATATGCCATTAGTAACAAGTAAAGAAATGTTTGCAAAGGCGTATGCCGGCGGCTATGCCATCGGCGCGTTCAACGTGAATAATATGGAAATTATCCAGGGCGTTGTGGAAGCCGCTAAGGAAGAAAAGGCTCCCCTTATTCTTCAGGTTTCTGCCGGCGCAAGAAAATACGCAAATACCGTTTATCTCAAGAAAATGGTAGAAGCTGCCGTCGAAGAAAGCGGACTTCCCATCGTTCTTCACCTTGACCACGGCGATTCTTTCGAGCTCTGCAAGGATTGCATTGACAACGGCTTCACCTCCGTTATGATTGACGCATCCCACCACAGCATCGAAGAGAATATCCGTATCACCAAAAACGTAGTAGAATACGCTCACGACCACGGCGTTGTCGTTGAGGCCGAACTCGGAAGACTCGCAGGCATCGAAGACGCGGTAAATGTCAGCGAAAAAGACTCCAGATACACCGATCCCGACGAAGTTGAGGAATTTGTTACCCGCACCAATGTTGACTCCCTGGCCATTGCTATCGGAACAAGCCACGGCGCGTTCAAGTTCACAGGCGAAGCCAAGCTCAGATTCGACATTCTCGAAGAAGTAGGCAAACGTCTCCCCAACTTCCCCATCGTTCTCCACGGCGCAAGCAGCGTTCCGCAGTATCTCGTCGAGCAGATAAACGCTTACGGCGGAAATATGCCCGGAGCTAAAGGCGTTCCCGAAGATATGCTCAGGAAAGCCGCTTCCATGGCAGTTTGCAAGATAAACATCGACAGCGACCTTCGCATGGCGGTCACCGCGACAATCAGAAAATACTTTACGGAGAATCCCAGCCACTTCGACCCCCGTCAGTACCTCGGACCCGCTCGTCAGGCAGTCAAAGAGATCGTAAAGCACAAGATCGTCAACGTACTCGGTTGCAACAACAAGATCTAATTTTTGTTTCGAAACGATTTATAACATCAAAAAAAGCGCGGCAGCAAACCGCGCTTTTTATTTTTATTTGATCTGCTCTACTTAAGCGTATGCCCCTGCTGTTTTAACTTCTGCAGTTTTGCCATATAGGCCTCCAGCATATCGAAGAAGTCCCTGTTCGTCTTGGTCTTGATAAGGCAGTTGATAAGGTTTTCGGTGGCTTCGTTGCTGTCGCCCGTACTTAGCATCTTTCGCATAATCCATATACCCTGGAGCTCGGACTGGTCAAGAAGCAATTCTTCCCTTCTCGTTCCGCTGCGGTTGAGGTCTATCGCGGGGAATATGCGCTTCTCCTGGAGTTTTCTGTCGAGGTGAAGTTCCATATTACCCGTGCCCTTGAATTCCTCGTAAATGACGTCGTCCATCTTGCTGCCTGTATCAACCAGCGCGGTCGCGATTATCGTAAGGCTGCCGCCGTTTTCGATATTGCGCGCAGCACCGAAAAATCTCTTGGGGCTGTGGAGCGCGCCGGGATCGATACCGCCCGAAAGCGTTCTGCCTGTGGGCGCTATGGTAAGGTTGTAGGCCCTGGCAAGCCTTGTCAGGCTGTCCATGAGTATAACGACGTCCTCTCCAAGCTCTACAAGCCTTTTTGCGCGCTCAAGCACAAGCTCTGCGGCCTTGGTGTGGTGCTCGGGCATTTCGTCGAATGTAGAGTATATTACCTCGCCCTTAATCGACCTCTGCATGTCGGTAACTTCCTCAGGACGCTCGTCGATGAGAAGCACGAGGAGATGAACTTTGGGATAGTTGGTGGTAATTGCATTGGCAATTTTCTTCAAAATCGTTGTCTTACCTGCTTTGGGCGGGCTGACAATCATAGCTCTCTGGCCTTTACCTATGGGAGCGACAATGTCGATGGCTCTTATGGCATAATCATTGTTCATTCCGGCTGTTTCCAGTCTGTAGCGCTCGTTGGGATAAATGGGAGTGAGAGAATCGAAATTCTTGCGGCTGTAGGCGCTGTCGGGACTGCGACCGTTGACCTCGAGGACGTTTACTACGCCCGCGGGACGGTTTTCGCAGTTTTTGCGCGCTTCGGCTTTTACCCAGTCGCCCTTTTTCAGACCGCTTTTTTTGATTTTCTGTGCGGAAATATAAGAATCGGCTTCGCTGGAATCATAGTTTTTGGCGCGAAGAAAGCCGTATCCGTCAGGCATTATCTCAAGTACGCCCTCTTTTATTTCAAGAGGATCCTGCCCTTGGCATTGCTGAGGCTCTTCTTCGGTCTCGTCCTCTTTCTTTTTGAAATCGCGTCTGGGGAAACTTCTGTTATTATTATAATTGTTCTGCTGTTCGGGAGCTTTTTTCTTGATTTCGATGTTTTCAACGCTTTCGGTAATCTCTTCAACAGGTGCAACCTGTACGACTTTTTCTTCCACTGCGGGTTTGAAAGCCTCGTTGACGTCGGTTGTCAACCCTTTTAGGATTTCTTCGCCCTGCTGTACCACCGCCCTCACGATAGGCTCTTCAATACCCCCGTCGTTAAACGTCACGGTGTCTTTGGGCGGACGTCCTCTCTTTTTGCCCTCTCTTACGGGTTGGTCTATGCCTTTTCGCATCGCCTCAAGTCTGGCAAGGCATGCCTCGATGAGTTTCTCCTTGCTTAAGCCTGTCGGCGATTCCACCTTGATGTTTCGTGCGAATACTCTCAAAGCGGACATGTTTTTTGCTTCAAGTTCTTTCCTTGTATTGTCCTGATAATCGGCCATGCTCCCTCCGGTATAAAAAGCGAAAGCTAAAATTCAAAAAGAATTTGATTGTGCAAACGGTAAAAGCAGAAAACAGGATAGTCGTTGCCGTCCGTCAACACAATAAGTTTATGCAATACGCATCAGAATTATTTTGGTATCACCCGTCAATAATTCTTCTGTAATATTCAGTTGATTTTCCCCTGATTGTATGATCTGATTTTTGGCAAACTGAGCTATGAAACTGTCTGCCCGATCAATGTCAAATACGCAATACATATTTTTATAATGCATCGGTATTACGATAGAAGGATTAATACGATCGACATACTTTTTCGCTTCTTGGGCGTTTATCGTATAAGTACCGCCAATCGGGATAAGTAAGACGTCGACATGGCCGATTTCTCTTATGATTTCATCGGATACATCCTCTCCGATGTCGCCCATGTGACAGACAGTAAGTCCGTCCGAATGAATCCTTGTAATAAGGGTTTTCCCCCTTAAAGTGCCGCCTTTATTGTCGTGATAACGATAAAAAGCTTCAAACTTAATTTTATTATAACAAAACTCTCCCGCAGTGTCAATGATCTTCTGATAAGTACCCGCCTTGTCGAGGGCGCTGTGGTCCTTGTGGGAGTGGCTCAATATTACTACATCGGTATCGACGCGAGTCATTTCCCTTCCGACATAGCTGCCGTAAGGGTCTGTAAGCACTCGCGTTCCTTCACTGTCTGTTATCAGAAAAGAAGAGTGTCCCAGCCAACTTATGATCATTTCAAAAATTATTTCTTGAGGAGCTCGTTAATTCTTTCCGAACTGCTGAGGAGGTCCGCCACGGACTTGTTCTGGTTGCAGTACGCGATTATATATGATATATATTTACTTAAATCGGCCTCAATATACCAGGGTCTTGATTTTAATTCGGGACAGGTATAGGTGAGATTTGTGCTGAGCACCGCCGTAAACAGTCCGTCCTCATAGGCTTTCTGGAATTTTTCGGTGCCTTCGGTAAAGAGCGCGAAGGTCGCGTTGAGGAAAATATTCTTCGCGCCGTCATTCTTGAGGTGGGTGCAAAGTTTGAGCATGCTATCGCCCGTAGCGATTATGTCGTCGGCGACGATTACGTTTTTGCCCTGTACAGAGCTTCCGATGTATTCGTGGGCGACAATGGGATTACGCCCGTTGACAATTGTCGTATAGTCTCTTCTCTTGTAGAACATACCAAGGTCGACGCCTAACACCGACGCGTAATATATGTTGCGGTTTACCGCGCCTTCGTCGGGCGATACAACCATAAAGTTGTCCTTTGTGAGTTCAAGATCGGGATATTTGTTGCGAAGCGCCTTAAGTATCTGGTATGTGGGAAAGAAGTTGTCAAATCCCATCAGAGGAACGGCGTTCTGTACTCTCGGGTCGTGCGCGTCGAAAGTAATTATTTCGCTGACGCCCATTGAGTAAAGCTCCTGCAGCATCTGCGCGCAGTCGAGGGATTCCCTCGAGTTTCTCTTGTGCTGTCTGCCGCCGTAAAGAATGGGCATTACTACGGTTATTCTCTCGGCTTTGCCGCCTGCGGCGCCGATAATTCTCTTAAGGTCGGCATAGTGGTCGTCGGGGGACATACGGTTAATGCCGCCGATCATGTTGTATGTGCAGTGGTAGTTTCCTACGTCTACGATTATATAAAGGTCGCGTCCTCTGACGCTGTCCTTAATGACGCCCTTTCCGTCACCGGTCGTAAAACGGGGGCATTCGCTTTCAAGAATAAAAGTGTCTTTTTTGATGAAATCCGCTTTTCTTTTGGATAAGTCTCTGTTGTACCAGTTAACCAGATAATTGTCAACCTTGCTTCCCAGCTCCTTCGCACCTTCGAGTACTATAAGTCCCAGTGGAGCAACGGCACTTGGCTCGTCAAAAACCTCTGTAAAAAAAGTAGGCATTCTTTATCTCCCTTCCTCGATTGTTCTTAAATTATATCACGCTTACCGTGTTTTCGCAAACAAAAAGGACACTCATAATTATATTGTGTCCTTATAGTATTGTTATGTCTGAATAAATTCGCAGCCGCATCTGCTGATCTCGTCGTCTTCGTCGGGCTCGCCCGAATCCCCGACAGGTTTGCCCTGGAACTGAGACTTATAGAGGTCGGAGTAGAATCCTCCTTTTGCCATGAGTGACTCATGATTGCCCTGTTCCACGACGTCGCCGTGATTCATTACGAGGATTACCGCGGCACTCTTTATCGTCGAAAGACGGTGAGCGATGACAAAACTCGTCCTTCCTTCCATCATGGCGAGCATGGCGCTCTGAATATATTGTTCCGTCCTTGTGTCGACACTGCTTGTCGCTTCGTCAAGGATTATTATCTTGGGGTCTTTGAGAATGGCTCTTGCGATTGTCAGAAGCTGTTTCTGTCCCTGGCTTATGTTGCTTGCGTCGTCGTTAAGCTCGGTGTCATAGCCTTTTTCCATACTCATGATAAAGTCATGGGCATGAGCTTTCTTGGCGGCCTCCATAATCTCTTCTCTGGTCGCGTCGGCGTTTCCGTAGGCAATATTGTCGGCGACGGTGCCCTTAAACAGCCACGTATCCTGCAGCACCATGCCGTAAAGGCTTCTTAAGTCGTCGCGGTGCATTTCTCTGATATCCACACCGTCAACGAGTATACGGCCTTTGTCGACGTCATAGAAGCGCATCAGGAGGTTAACGAGCGTGGTTTTGCCCGCGCCGGTAGGTCCTACTATCGCTATGCTGTCGGCGGCGTTGACGTGTAGATTCATGTTGGTGATAAGGCATCTGTCCTTGCAATAGCTGAACGCCACATTCTCGAAATCAACCTCTCCCCTGAAGCACGACACATCGCGGTGGGGCTTTTCTTCGGACTGCTCGTCAAGGTCAAGCATCTTGAACACCCTTTCCGCGCTGGCGATAGCCGACTGAATGGTGTTGGCGATGCTGCTGACGTTTTCGATGGGCTGGGCAAACTGCCTTGTGTACTGTATGCACGCCTGTATGTCGCCGATACTGATTATGCCGACACCTGCGCGGTATCCGCCGATAATACAGATTGCGACGTAGCAAAGGTTGTTGACAAGTTTTATACACGGGAGAATTATACCCGCAAGAAACTGCGCCTTTCTGGTAGCTTTGAGAAGCTGTTTGTTTGTCTTTTCGAACACTTCAATGCTGTCTTCCTGGTGGTTGTAAAGCATTACCACCCTGTGCCCGGCGTACATTTCCTCGATATGACCGTTGAGCTTACCGATAAGCTGCTGCTGATTTGCAAACTCTTTCTGGCTCTTTCTTATGATAAGACCGCTGACCGTGAAAAGTATGGGCACACTGCAGATTGTCACCACGCTCAGGAGCCAGTCGAGACGGAACATCATAAAGAGCACGCCGCCCACTGTCATGACGAGGTTAATAATCTGGTTTATGGTGTCCTGTAAGGTAACGGCGACCATTTCGACGTCGTTGGTAAGCCTGGAGAGGATTTCACCGGTGGTCGTCTGGTCGTAATAGGAAAGAGGCACTTTGTCGAGCTTGCACTTTATGTCATAACGCATGCGCCTTACAACGTGCTGAGCCATACTCGCCGCAATAAGACCGCTTATAAACGTAAATATAGCGTTTAAGCAATAAAGGCCGCCTGCGGTAAGACAGATCTGTCCGACATAGTTGAGGTCAACGTCCTTAAAGTACTGGATGCTTTCGACAAGGTGATTTGTGACCTTCTTCAAGATGTCGGGCACCCATACGGCAAACCACGCGCCCACGGCCGCAAGGATTATCATACAGATAATCGCCCACATCTCGGGCTTCATGTATTTTACAAGACGGACTAACGTCTTGCCGAAATTCTCGGCACCTTTGACCTTTTCAATCTTAATGGAGCTTGCGCCGAACGCTCCCGCAATATCCATCTTCCCTACGGAGGATACTTGCTCGGTTTCCACTTTGACTATTTCTTGTTCGTTTTCGTTCATAGTCCGAGTTCCTCCTCGCTCATCTGGCTCAATGCGATATCGCGGTAAACTTGGCAATTCCTGAGAAGATCGGCGTGCTTCCCTTTGCCCACCATACGGCCGTTGTCGAGAACGATTATCTCGTCGGCGTCCATAATAGTGCCTATACGCTGAGCCACGATTAATGTTATGCTTTCTTTGGTGACTTCCTTAAGCGCTTTTCTAAGGCGCGAATCGGTCTTGAAGTCAAGCGCGCTGAAGCTGTCGTCGAATATGTAAATCTCGGGACGGCGAATGATTGCTCTTGCGATAGACAGTCTCTGCTTTTGTCCTCCGCTGAAGTTCTGTCCGCCCTGTTCGACTATGTAGCTTAATCCCCCCTCTTTTTCCCTGACGAAAGTCTCGCTCTGTGCTATTCTCAAAGCGTCCCACATCTCTTCTTCTGTGGCGTCCTCTTTGCCGTAACGCAAGTTATCGGCGATGGTACCCGAGAAAAGAATGCTGCGCTGGGGCACAAAGCCTATCTTGTTGCGGAGTTCTTCCATAGGATATGTGCTGACTTCCTGTCCGTCTATCTTGAGGCTTCCGCCTGTGATATCATAGAAACGCGTGATAAGGTTAATAACGGTGCTCTTGCCGCTTCCGGTGCCGCCCACAATCGCGGTGACTTTGCCTTTCTCGCATCTGAAGTTTATGCCTTCGAGAATGTTGTTCTCGGCTTCTTTGCTGAATTTGAAGGAAACATCGTTAAATTCGATAGTTCCCGTGCCGTCGCTGTTGTTTTGGACGTCGGGCAGATTTTTGACCTCGACTTCGGTGTCAAGCACTTGGAGTATTCTCTCAGCCGAGGCTTGCGCTCTCGGGAAGATAACGACCGCGCTCGCGACAAATACCATTGCCATGGCGATCTGCGTTATGTACTGCGAAACTTCCAGCATGCTGCCTACGTCGCTTATCGTATCGTCTGCCACCTGCTTTGCCGCTCTCCAGAATATGCCTACGGAGGCGCAGTTAAGGCAGATATTGATAAGCGGTACAAGAACGGCTGTGTATCTCTGCAATACAACCGCGGTCTTTGTAACGCTGATGTTGACCTTGTTAAAACGTTCTTTTTCCAGTTCTTGTTTATTGAACGCACGCACAACGCGCACGCCCGTTATTCCCTCGCGAAGGATAAGCGTGAGCTGATCGACTTTTTTCTGAATGACCTTAAACAGCGGCTGGCAGACCTTTGCCGCGACGCCCGCCGCGATGAACAGAATGGGCAGTATGTAGACGAGCACCATAGTCATCGAGATGTTGGCGTTAAACGAGAACCAGAAGCCGCCGATAATGGTAACGGGCGCGCTTAGGGTGGTTCTCATAATTACAAGAAATACGTTCTGAATCTGGTTAATGTCGTTTGTCGAACGGGTGACAAGGCTCGCCGTAGAAAATTTATCAAATTCTACCAAGGAGAACGACTCCACTTTCTTGAACACAAGGCTTCTCAAAACCTGGCTGAAATATGATACTATCTTGCTGCTGAACATCATACCGAGAATCGTGCACAGCGAAGCAAAAAGGGTAAGCCCGAGCATCTTCATGCCTCTGTTGAGGATAAAGGTCATATTCGCGGTCTGAACCGTTATGCCGTCGGGGGTCTTCCACTCTTCGGCGGTTTTATCCTCTTTCTGGCTGAGAGAGGCTGTCGTATTGCCCACTTTGCTGAGCGAAAGGATGTCAAGCAGTTTCTTTATGCCGGTAAGTTCTTTACTGTTTCGGCTTACGGCAAGGTCAATATCCTTCTGGTTCATGCCCAGTTTATTTCTTATCCACTTCTGGCCGTTTTCGTACTTATAAGCGTAGCCGAGCACCTTGTTGCAGAGGATTATCTCATAGTCGGGGAAAGGCGTGTACCTTTCGATTTCCTCGTCGTATGAATATGTAAGAAGGGACTTATCCAGCGCTTCGCCATATGCGTCCACGGGTACTCTTACGACGTTGCCGTCCTTGTCGGTAGTGGTGGGAATGGGCAAAAGATTGCCCTGTCTGCTGTGCTTCATGCAGAGCACGCAGCTTGTAAGAAGCCTCTTTGCGTCCTCATTGTCCCAGACGTTGGACGTATCGTCCTCTTCGCTGTCTTCGTCGTAAAGCGTAAGGAATGTCTTAATGTTTATGGAGCTGGAATTGGCTTTCAAAAGACTGTCATAGTCGATGAGCTTGCTGATGGCAAGGCGCACCGCCGCTTTATCCTCGGGCTCGTAGTCGCGCACATACTCCTCAACTATGATGTTGGGGTCGTTGTACTTTTCGCGGTATTTAGCCTCGATTTTGTACATCTGATAGTCTTTGAGAGAATCCATAAAAGGCAGAAGAATTTCATTAAAGAGTTCTCTGCTGTCCTTTACGGGAATATCCATGAAGTTAAAGTCAATTGCGAAAGAGTTAAAACGTTCGTTCCAGACTGTCTTTAGGTCGGCTGTCGAAAAGCCGTCCTTCATTTCGAAAACGGGTATGGTCTCGCGGTCGAAGCCGTCCATATCCCCGGTAATATCTATTTCTCCAAACGGGTTGAGCATGGTCTCATGCTCGTACATCGGCTCATAATCAAAGAAAATGCCGTCGTTGATTATATCGCTCATCATTCCCGGAAGATACAGCTCCGCCATCGCACCCGAGGCAAGAAGTATCACCGTCAAGATGAATATCTTCAGCATTGGCTTGAGGTTTTTGATTAATCGAGTCATTTAAATTACCGATGTTTCCTTTTGTTTTGTAACGCCCGTCCGCGCGTGTTAACATTTAGTATTATAGTATAAACCATAGGAAATTGCAATAGCTTTTTGGATTAAAAAAATTTACATTAAATCGCTTCAAAAAGCCCGTTTTCCGACATAAAAACAGCGGCGAGATTCTTTTTGCGCCGCTGTATTTTGGGTATCTTTAATCTGATTTTTGGTAACCCTAAGCTATCAGAACAGCTCTTTGCCCGACATTTCGGCAGGCTTGGGTATACCCATGAGCTTGAGCATTGTGGGAGCGATGTCGGCAAGCACGCCGCCGTCTCGCAATGTGATATCCTTGTCGGTAACCGCGATCAGAGGCACGGGATTTGTCGTGTGCGCGGTAAAGGGGCTGCCGTCGTCCTCGTACCTCTTGTCGGCGTTGCCGTGGTCTGCGGTAACCAATGCCTGTCCACCCACCGAGAGA
>ERZ795047.2345-NODE-2345-length-18250-cov-5.038857_pt1 | contig 18250 bp, 16 predicted proteins | sample MGYA00375131_ERZ795047 | MGnify/ENA primary metagenome ERZ795047 (study PRJEB30176, sample SAMN05720228) | activated sludge metagenome | isolation source: Anaerobic digester | place: Japan | collected 2015-05-20 ...
TGGGCCTTGTTGGAGAAAGCACGGTTGTAGCCGTCTGCGTAACCGACTGGAAGAACTGCAATCACGCGGGGACTGGAGGCGATGTAAGTCCGGTTGTAGCCAACGCTCTCCCCTGCTGACATGTGGCGCAGCGACAGTATGCGCGTTTTCCAGGACAAGACGGGCCGAACGTCCGAGACGGCGGGGCAGGGGGCTATGCCATAGAGCGCCAGCCCCGGCCGAACCGCATCAAGATGGGCATCCGGGAAGCGCAGACCGGCGCTGTTGGCGATGTGGCGCCTGCACCCGACGCCGCTGGTCGCGCTAAGGAAATTCTTGAGCTGAAACCGCGAGAACTCCACATCGGCGTCGGCCGAAGCAAAATGGGAGTAAACACCGGCCAGCCGGTTCCTCAACTGAGCCAGGAATGAGCCTGCCTGGGCGTGAGGGACACCCAGCCGTCCCATCCCCGAATCGACTTCTACTTCGATCTTGACGTCAGGGACGCGCCCACGCTCGAAAACCGCGGCCGTCAGGTTATGCCCTCGAAATCGCGGTTCCTGGCCGCTGTCGCATCCGCTGAAGACCAGGATTTGTGCGTCAGGGACGACGCAACGCACCTCGATAGCCTCTTCCAGTGTTGCGGTCGCAAAAGACGTTACGCCTTGGTCGCGCAGGAACCTGGCCACAACCGAGGCTCCATGGCCATAAGCATTCGCCTTAACAACGGCAATGACGTCGGTTCCTTTTCCGATTCGCCGGCGTATGGCTTCCAGGTTCGTCGCAATCCGCTCAAGTGAGATTTCGACCCAGGTCCTGACATTACTGCCGGGCCGTTCATTTTCGAGATATCCCGATTCCAAAACCGACTCCTTCAACCAGCTTACATCGGGCGATCAGGCGCCAGGTTTTCGAATTTGGTCCATTGTTCAATGAAGGCCAGACGAACGATCCCGACAGGGCCGTTTCGCTGCTTCCCGATGATGATTTGGGCGATTCCTTTTTCCTCCGGGTTTTCCTCCCTGCTGTAGAGGTCTTCCCGATAGATGAACAAGACGACATCCGCGTCCTGCTCAATAGACCCTGATTCGCGCAAATCGGATAACTGGGGCTTGTGGTCACCCCGCCTTTGTTCGGGTGCCCGGCTAAGCTGCGAAATCGCAATAAGGGGCACGTTCAGCTCTTTCGCCAATCCCTTGAGCGATCGGCTGATAGCCGAAATCTCCTGCTGCCGGTTTTCGTACCGGGACCGACCAAGCGGACCGGGCGACATCAATTGCAGATAGTCGACAATCAATAGATCCAGACCATATTCGGATTTGAGCCGCCTGGCTTTGGATCTCATCTCGGTGACGCTGATTCCCGGTGTGTCGTCAATAAAGATTTGAGCTTTGTCGAGTCGGGTGATTGCTTTGCCGAGTTGTTGCCAGTCCTCTTTGTGAAGCTTGCCGGTACGTACGCGGTGGCTGTCAACTCGAGCTTCAGCGCAGATCAGGCGATTGACCAGCTGTTGGGCGGCCATTTCGAGACTGAAGATGCCCACGACCTTGTTCATCATGGCCGCATGCTGACCGATATTCAGAGCGAAGCTCGTCTTGCCCAGACCGGGACGTGCCGCAATGATGATCAAGTCCGAGGGCTGAAGACCGGAGGTCATGGCGTCCAACTCGTAATACCCGGTCGATATACCGGTTACGAGATCTCGTTGCTTGCTGAGCATCTCGATGCCCTGGTACACCTCGGGAATCAGGTCTTGCAGCTTTCGGAATCCGGTCCTGATGTTCGCCTGGCTGATTTCGAAGATCGAACGCTCCGCCCGGTTCAGCAGTTCGTCGACGTCCTCCTGGTTTGAAAACCCGCGCTCCAGGATTTCGTTGGCTGAATGGATCAGCTTGCGGAGTGTCGACTTCTCCCGGATGATTCGGACGTAGTGCTCAATATTGCTGACCCTGGGGACACCGTCCATTAAGCCGGCGATATAGGGCACGCCTCCCAATGCCTCAAGGTCGTTCGAATTCTGCAGCTCGTGGGCTACTGTGAGAGTATCGATCGGCTTGAACGCCCGGGAGAGCTGCAGCATGCTTATGAAAATCTTTCTGTGCGCTTCAAAATAAAAGTCTTCGGGAGAAAGCGTCTCGGCGGCTTGGTCAAAAGTGCTGTTGTCAATGAGAATGGCGCCGAGAACGGCCTTTTCCGCATCGACGCTGTGAGGCATGCTCTTTTGCAGGGTGACGTCGGCCGCTTGCATCGGAATCATTTTACAGAGAGTTCTATGACTAGCGGGGGAAAATCATCCGCGTAATCCGTGTGATCCGTATTATCTGCGGGAATGAGTACCCGCGGATAGGACGGATTACGCGGATCACGCGGATTAAAGACGGGATCCCCGAATTGAGGCCGGGAACGCGGTCGATCTGACTCGGGAAAGCATGTATGATTTTATGTAACTCTGTAATTCCTACCACACGTGCCGAATCCGGATATCTGCCGTTCGAAGGCAAAAATCAAAAACAGCTGACCTAAGGAGGCAAAGTAATGGCAACAAAAGAAACCGGCGAGACTACCGAAGTCAAAATCGAGGGGTGTGAGTCGGCGGAACCCGTGAAAGAACACAAATGGCTGCAACAGCTGATTGGCAACTGGACTTACGAAGGCGAGGCGGTAATGGGACCAGGGCAACCGCCAGTCAAGTCCACGGGAACCGAAACGGTTCGGACACTGGGCGACCTCTGGATTCTGGCAGAGGGACGCGTCGAGATGCCAGGCGGCGGACAGGGAACCACCCTGGCAACGTACGGCTACGATCCCCAAAAGCAGCGTTTTGTAGGTACATTCGTCGGATCCATGATGACAAACCTGTGGATCTACGAAGGTACGCTCGATTCCTCGGAGAAAGTTCTTACCCTGGATACCGAAGGGCCAGACATGATTGAGCAAGGAAAGATGGCAAAATACCAGGACGTTATTGAGATCAAGAGTCCGGACCATCGGACCCTGACTTCGCGTTTCCTGGCCCCTGACGGCACTTGGAAGACCTTCATGACCGCCAACTACAGGAGAACAACCTAGGTCACTCGGTGGTCGTCACCTTAGAGCCAAGAGTGAACCGTCCCGCTTCCCGCCCCCTGAGTGCCGCCAGGGCGAGCGAAAGCATCTGGACAGGTAGAATTTCCAGGATTGGGCGAATGCTTTCGTCCGATCCTGGAATGCGACATTCCTCGTTTGCTGCGCTGGCGGAAACCAGTCCGGCTCGCCCTCCGGCGGCCCGGATATCCTCGGCCAGCCGGCTGTTTAGACCGGCCGTCCTCGAATCCCCCTCCATCACCATCACATAGGTTTGCGGACTGATGCTTTCAAACGGACCGTGTCGAAAGGCAGCGCTGCTCATACCTTCCGCCGGAACATGAGTCGATTCCTTCAAAATCAGACCGCCGGTCTGCGCGGCAGCGATAGACCGTCCTCGTCCCACCACGAAAACATGCCCGACACCTTCGAGCGAACAGGCGAAGGCCTCAAGGTGGCGCCTCCACGCGGCCAGGTATTCCTCAGTCGCCGTGACGGACTTGGCCAGTGCAGCCCGGGTTTCTTCCAGATTTCGCCCGAGCATCAGCGCGCCCAGCCATTCCAGGACCAGGAGCGTCGCCACGAAGGTTTTGCAGGAAACGGATGATTCCTCCCCAGCGTGCATGACCAGCAGACTCTCCGATTCTCCGGCAAGCGGAGACATCGGATCATTAGTCACACCAATCAGTCGACACCTGCGCTCTTTTGCGATGTCGAGCAAATGCACGATCTCCGCGCTTCGCCCGGATTGAGAAACGGCGACAAGCAGCGTTCGTTTAGTTAACAGCTCAGCCTGATAGTGAACTAGTTCCGCCGTCTCCAGGTGCATCGATGGCAATCCTGCCGCCACAAGCTCGAGATGAAGCGGGTACAGGGCATGAAGAGAACTTCCCATGCCGGTCAGTACTATTCTTTGATAACGACGGCTCTCTTCATGGAGTCGTCTGAACGGCGCGTATTCCAGGGCGTCGACCGTATTTTGCAGGGCGACCGGCTGGTCCAGCAGGTCCTTAAGATACGGGCCTTCAATGATGTTGAGATTGGATACCATTCCTTTTTCCCCTTTGTCCCTTTATCCCTTTATCCCTTGCTTCTCAGCGGCTGCTCACGCTCACCGTCGCCGGCTTTAGACCGGGGCTCTTGGCGGTTATCTGGATGGTGCCACCGCGACCTTCCTCGGTTCGCAGAATCAGCATGGCTTTTCCATAGAAAAGCGGTACCGAATCCGCAACGAATTCGTGAGGAAAGTGATGATCTCCGTTCCCCACCCCCGCAATCGTAGCGGGTCCACTCACCGCGAAGGTCACTCGGTTCATGGCCAATGGACAGACCGTTCCCCGGCTGTCAACCGCTTCCACCAGAACGTAGCAGAGATCCTCCCCGCTGGCCTCCAGCAATTCGCGATCCGGACTCAGTCGCAGGGCCACCGGCTCTCCAGCCGTGCGTACGACCGCTGTTCCAATCGGACTGCTTCCTCGATACGCGACCGCCTTCACTTCTCCAGGCTCATAAATCACATCTTCCCATCGTAAGCGGTATCGGTCCATGACATTGGCGGCCTGTGGATCCTTGGACTTCTTTCCGACTGACTTCCCATTTACAAACAATTCGGCGGAATCTCCGTTCGTATAAACGTAGACCGGGACTTTGGCACCCACGCGATCTGGCCAGTTCCAGTGCGGAAGAATATGGACCGTGATTTTCTCGGGTGCCCAATAGGAACGATAGAGGAAATATCGATCTTTAGGAATTCCCACCAGGTCGACGATTCCAAACGAACTGCTGCGAGATTCCTGCGCCTTTGAGATCTTACGCTTCTTGAAGCTCCCCCAGCCTTCCGCAATAAAGGGGACCGGTTCACCCAGGTAATCGAAGCCGGTCCAGACAAACTCGCCGGCGACGAACCGATCTTTCTCCATCAGGGCAAACTCTGTATCAGCCAAGTCGGCCCATTCGGCAGCGTTGTGATCATATGAAGTCGTTCGTATATCAGCAGAGTAGTCAGTTTTGTTCGCCGGGTGCGGGAGTTGGTAATACCCGCGGGTGCTGTATGCCGAGGCCGATTCACTATATACGATGGGCAGTTTCGGACGCACCTCCCTTGAAATGGCATAGCGACGCTGGTAATTCCACCCGGCGACATCAAGCGAATCATCAAGTGGCGTCCTGGCTGATTCTGGGACTGCGTGTGCAAGGGCCACGGGACGGGTCGGATCCAGCTCTTTAAAACACCGTACCATCTGGCGCAAAAGGCTTGGGGAATCAGGCAGACGGCCATTTTCCAAGTCCCAGACTTCGTTACCCGCACTCCAGACAACCACCGAAGGATGATTTCGATCGCGGCGCACGAAGTTGCGTATTTGCTTGAAATTATGTTCCAGAATCGGGACGTCCGGCAGCCGCGTCGACGTTCCGTCCCATTTGTCGAAGGCTTCGTTCCAGACGAGCAGTCCCATCCGGTCGCAGAGATCGAGCAATTCCGGGGGAGGCGGATTGTGGCTGGTGCGCACCGCGTTGACTCCCATATCTTTCATGATCTGCAACTGCCGCTCCATGGCCCGGGTGTAAAAGGCGGCCCCGAGAGGGCCATGATCGTGATGAAGATTGACTCCCTTTAGCTGAACTCGACGCCCATTGAGGTGAAAGCCATCGTCAGGCGTGAAGGCGAAGGTTCGGATGCCGAACGGCGTCTGGCTGGAATCGACCATCTTGTGACCAACAAAGACACTATTTGAAACGGTGTAAAGCCGCGGCGTCTCAATATCCCAACGAAGGGGCCTGGAAATTTCAAACCGCGCGTCGAATTGATGCTCACCTTCCCCGGCAATCTGTGCCGACAGCTCCTTCTTAGCCAGTTGTCTCCCGGTCGGATCAAGCAGGGCAGTCTCCAGCCGAACAGCTGCAGGATGCTTGTGATGGTTTTCGACGGTTGTCTGCACACGCACGGTAGCCGCCTCATCGGTCACTTCGGGCGTCGTCACGAAAGTGCCCCAATGGGCGATGCTTACCGGGTTACGGAGTACCAACCGGACTTTGCGATATATTCCGGCGCCGGGATACCAGCGTGATCTGTGGGGACGTGTGTCGACATGCACGGCAACCACGTTTGACTGGCCGAACCGGACAAAGCGGGTTGCATCGACCCGAAACGACATGTAGCCATAGTCCCAACTGCCTGCCTTTTGTCCATTGACATAGATGACAGGCATCGCCATCACGCCATCGAAGTCCAGATAGACGCGTTTTCCAGCATCGTCAGGCGCGAGGTAAAAGTTCTTGCGGTACCACCCCTCTCCCCTCCAGGGCAACTTCCCGGTGTGTCCGTCGCCGTCAGGCTGGTAAGGGCCGTAAATGGCCCAATCGTGCGGTAGCCTGACCGCGACCCATGTACTGTCGTCGAAATCGACAGCTTCGGCCCCGGTCTGGGCGCCTTTTGAAAACTTCCAATCGCGGTTGAAATTGGTGTCGGCAAAGGTACTCAGGCACAGGAAAGCGATTTGAGGCAGACAACAGGCCAGAAGTGTCTTCATCAGGCCGGATAGTAGCATGAAGTGGCGGGCGTCGTTTCCCTGCCAAAATCTTCGCGCGAAATGATGAACCTCTATTCCCGCGTTTTCATCCAGGTGATTGAAAGGAGATTTCGATGAATTCGATGAAGAAGTACTTGCTTTTGCCACTGTTCCTGGTGATGTTTGTCGCATCTCCTGCCTTGGCTGATGGACGAGGCAAAGGCCGAGGACACCACGGTCATGGGGGTTACAAACACGTTCACAAAGTGGAAAAGAAGGTGTTCAAGAAGATCCACCGCCACCGGCCGCACGGTGTGGTTGTTCATCATCACCATTATCGGGCGTATCCGGTCTACCCGGTCGTGCCGGTTGTTCCCGCATACGGATACTACCCGGCCTGCCCTTATCCCCCGCCGCCACCTCCACCGGTCTACGGTCATGGGCCAGCGGTACGCGGTCATGTAGGCATCGATATCGTCTTTTGACCTGTCCGGATCGAGCGGGCGCCGTAAGAGGCGGGGATGATGCGCTCTTGAGAGTTCTTAAGGAAAGGGCTGGATTCAGTTTAGCCTAGGGCAAAGCCCCATAAGCGCTAACCTAAGCGGTCTCTCTTTCTGACTGAGGACAAACCGCACGCCGGAGGCGTGCGAGGAGAGTAGCCGGGGGTGGAGCCGCTTTGTCGGCGACACCCCCGGTGTCGTTAGCAACTCCAGAGAGCCGTCAGGACCGACTGCCCGCCTCGCCAGTCGACAATACAATCACCCCCCGTCACGTATCCAGAGCTGGAAAAGGAAACATATCGGAGTTGCTGTGTTGCGAACGCGCCATTTCTTCCAGGCGAGCAACCACCTTCGGATTTGCCGCTGCCACATCCTGGCGTTCGAGCGGATCCAAGGCGAGATTGTAGAGTTCCGTCGTGGGCCGAGCCTCAAAGGCTTCAGAACGATTCGGATTCAAATCGCGCCGGACAAGCTTCCAGTCCCCCGAGAGCAGGCATTGCTGGCCACCGTAAGCGGGGAATTCCCGATAAAGAAAGGGTCTGGGTGTTTGGTTGCCGCCGAACAACGTCGGGGCGAAGCTGATGCCGTCAAGGCCACCAGGTGCTTGCAGTCCAGCGAGTTCCAGCAGGGTCGGGAACCAGTCTTCAAATCCCGTCACTCGATCTGATTGCGTGCCGGCGGCAATCCGTCCCGGCCAGCTGATGATCATAGGCACCCGAATGCCTCCCTCATAGACCGCGCCCTTTCCTGCTCTCAGATGCGCATTCGAGTTGAAAAACGAATAGTCAGTGCCGCCAGTCCCGCCAGTAACCGGACCGTTATCGGAGACGAAGATGAAGATAGTACGCTGCTCAAGGCCCAGTTCACGGACCAGTTGCATCATCCGTCCCACTTCTCTGTCCAGGCGGGTGATCATGGCCGCATACGCGGCTCGCGGGGTACGGTGCGGAAGGTACCTTCGTTCACCTCGATAGGGTGTCTCAGGCCAGCGCCCCAGGTATTCGGCAAGTTCTTCGTCGGGAACTTGAAGTGCAACGTGCGGGACCGTTGTGGTCCAGGCCAGAAAGAACGGACGAGTGGAATGAGCTCGAACGAATTTTCGAGCTTCCTCGGCAATCAGGTCTGCGGAATATTGTCTCCCCGTGTACTGCTTGTAACTGGCGGGATCGTTGGGATCCAGATGCTCGGGTAAACGCTGATGAGGCGAAAATTCTGGATTGTCGAGTGGACGGCGCTGGTCGTTATCCCACAGGTACGACGGATAGTAATTATGAGCGTGCCGCTGGCAATTGTAGCCGAAGAACCGATCGAAACCTTGACGCAAGGGTTCTCCGGGACTGCCCGGCGCTCCCAGACCCCATTTCCCGAAACAACCAGTCCTGTATCCGACTTTTCGCAGCGCTCGAGCCAGTGTCTCGGTGCCCGCCGGCAAGGACGCCTGTCCTTCAGGTTGAATCTCCTTGTTATCACGAATGGCAGAGTGGCCGGGGTGAAGGCCGGTCATCAGGACGCAACGTGACGGAGCGCAAACGGGGCTTCCGGAGTAGTGACGTGTGAAGCGCATCCCTGAAGCAGCCAGCCTGTCTATATTCGGGGTTCTGATCTTCTGCTGCCCAAAACAACCGAGATCTCCGTAACCTAGATCATCTGCGAGGATAAAGACAATGTTCGGCGGCGTTTCCGTCGCTCTGATCAGCGTCCCAGCTACAGCCGTCGAGAGGAATTGGCGTCGATTCATATGAATCCTCCCGTTTATGACTCCCGTACAGGATAATGGAGAAAGACCTCACCGCCAACAAGTCTGGAGAAGAGTGATGCAAGGTGTAAACGGACTCCATCATGTCACGGCTATTGCCGGTCCCGCCCAGGAGAACCTGGACTTCTATGCCGGAGTTCTAGGTCTTCGGCTCGTGAAGAGAAGCGTCAATCAGGATGATCCTTTTACGTACCACCTTTTCTATGCCGATGCCGAGGGGCATCCCGGCTCGGATCTGACCTTTTTTCCCTGGTCGCATCTGGCACCGGCGCGGATGGGACACGGGTTGGCAGTCGAGGTTTCCCTCGCCGTTCCGCCGGGAAGCCTCGCGTTCTGGGAAACTCGCCTGAGAAGCTATGGAACGAAAATCACGGGCAGCGAAACGCGATTCGGTCATCGATCTTTGCAATTAGTTGACCCCCATGGTCTGGAACTGTGCCTCGTGGAGAATCCGCAGGCCCTCAATCGTCAATTCACGCCTTGGGAAGAAAGTCCGGTGCCGGTGGAGCAGCAGATTCGAGGACTGGAAGGCGCCCGGCTTTGGGAACATGATCTTACCCTGACTGCCTCTTTCATCACCGAGGCCCTTGGTTTCAGTCACATCGGGACTGAAAACGGATGGCACCGCTACGGAGTGCGCGACGGAGCCTCGGGTTGTTGGATCGATATTCGCGAGGCCGCATCGTCGCGGCGCGGCGCCTGGGGCGTGGGGAGCATTCATCATCTCGCCTGGCGGGTGGATGACGAGACACATCAGCAGAACATGCGCCAACGAGTGGAGCAGGCCGGTCGACGGCCCACAGAGGTGATAGATCGGTTCTGGTTCAAGTCTGTTTATTTCCTTGAGCCGGGTGGAGTCTTGTTTGAGTTGGCGACAGATGGCCCGGGCTTTGCTATCGATGAAGATCCGGCTAGACTCGGTGAATCATTGGTACTTCCGCCCTGGCTCGAGCCGAAAAGGGCGATAATCGAGGCGGGTTTACCCTCCCTGGAGCTTAGGCAGGTGGCACCGGTACGGTAGGATCCAGGCAGCTTATGAACAACAGTGCTGTGATGCGCTGGGGAAGCCCTTTGGAAACCGCCAAAGGAGCGATGGTTCTTCTTCATGGACGAGGCGGCAGCGCCGCTGATATGCGTAATCTCGCCCGCCGCTTTGAATCGCCGGAGATTGCTTTCATAGCACCCGAGGCGCCCGGGAACTCCTGGTATCCCTTCCCCTTTATGTCACCGCTGGAAAAGAACGAACCTTACCTTACGCAGTCCCTGAACCGTGTTCGGGCGTTGCTCTCTGAGCTCAAAGACGGCGGGCTCGAACCCTCACAAGTCTGCCTCCTGGGTTTCTCCCAGGGCGCGTGCCTGGCTCTTGAATTTGTGGCCCGTCACCGGGATTACTGTTCCACCGTGATCGGCCTGAGTGGCGGCCTGATTGGACCGCCCGGCACCCCCCGGTATCCCGGAGAGAGTTTGACAGGCATTACTGTGTTCCTGGGATGCGGAGACCAGGATTCGCACATCCCCGTTGAGCGGGTGGACGAGACAGCTGGCTTTTTCCAAACGGCCGGCGCGAGTGTCGAAAAACGGATCTACTCCGGCATGGGTCATATCATCAATTCGGACGAGATTGAACGCATCAGACAAATCATCGCCCGTCTCGCACCGCTTGAAGCATAGACTCTCGACGCTCACGCGCATCTGTGCGATCCTGCCCCTGAAGGAGAGAATACATGCTCAGACAGGAGATCCAACAGTTCTTGCAAGAAGACAGTCTGTCTCGCTTTCTTCGATACGTCACGGTCGATACTCGCTCTGATGAGCAGTCCACGGAACGCCCGTCAACACCGGGGCAAATCGAACTGGCCCGGATGGTGGAAGCCGAGTTGAAAGATCTCGGATTGCAAAACTTGGAATTGACGTCAGATGGGTTTCTTTATGCTGTGCTGCCCGCCTCCGAAGGCACAAACTCTCCTCCACTGACCTTTCTGGCGCATTTTGACACCTCGCCGTCCGAAAGCGGTCGCGGAGTATGCCCGATTGTCCGCGAGAATTACGACGGCGGCCCGATTCGATTCCCCAGGAATCCGGACCTGATCCTCAGTCCCGAGGAGGAACCGGACCTTTTGCTGTTCAAGGGAGAGACAATTATTACCGCCGCAGGCGATACCCTGCTGGGTGCTGACGACAAAGCCGGAATCGCGGAAATCATGGCGGCCTTGGCTGCTCTGGTTCGCTTTCCGGAAATTTCTCATCCCGAACTCCGGATCGCATTCACCCCCGACGAAGAGATCGGACGAGGGACGGACGGGATCGATCTGTCCCGCCTGGGTCGGTACGGTTACACCATGGATGGTGGGATGATCGGTGAGTTGGAGGACGAGTGTTTCAACGCTCACAAGGCCGTCCTGGTGTTCAAGGGAAGGAACATTCACCCGGGATACGCCAAGAACCAAATGATCAACGCCGCTGCTGTGGCCGCGCGTTTCATTGCCTCCCTCCCGGAAGCCGAGACTCCGGAACACACGGAAAAGCGCGAAGGCTTCTTTCATATGACGGAGTTCAAGGGAGATGAAAACGAAGCGAAGGTCACGCTCATAATCCGGGATTTCGAGGCTGAGCAGAACGCCCGGCGCATCGAGTTCCTGCGCCGGCAGATTGCCGCGTTCGAACTCCGCTACCCGGGACTACAGGTCACACCAACGTTTACCGAGCAGTACCGCAATATGAACGAAGTGCTTTCGCAACACCCGGAGGTTGTGAAAAAGGCCGAGCAAGCCATGGCCGCAGCCGGTATTTCCGTGATTCGCAAGGCCATCCGCGGAGGCACCGACGGCGCCCGTCTCTGTTTTATGGGATTACCGACGCCCAACATCTTTGCCGGCGGGCTGCGCTTCCATTCCAAAACGGAATGGATCCCCGCCCGAGCACTCCAGAAGGCGTCCGAGACGATCCTTCATCTGTGCCGCCTGTGGGCGGGGAAGTAGGGGTCAGCGCTTCAAAATTCAAGAGCGAAAAACTTCGCTTTTTGAATTTTGAAGCGCTGACCCCTTTACCGGCCCTTAGGCGGGTAGGAGGAACGTGGCTTTCACTGATTCCGAGTTGCAAGAAATTCAGGAGGCAGTATCCAAATTCCTGGATAAAAGACGTCCACCACCTGAGATTCGGACGAGGTTGGACCACGGGTACCGGATTGAAGGCCAAAGCGTGGAACTGTACTCGATCCGTCCGAAGTTGCTTGACCCGAGTCAAGTTCACGAGGAACCAATCGCGAAGGCAACGTATATGAGAACGCAAAAGGCTTGGAAGGTTTTCTGGATGCCCGGTGACCTGAAATGGCACCGATACGAAGCCCGGACGTGGGTCTCCTCGATCCAGGAGTTCTTGTCGATAGTCGACGAGGACAAACATGGTTGTTTCTTTGGCTAGCTGTAAGACTTGAGGGGTCAGCGCTTCAAAATTCAAAAACGAAAAACATCGCTTTTTGAATTTTGAAGCGCTGACCCCTTTACATCCGCCCTACGTTCCCCAAAACGCGCAATCGCCTATCGAAACACACGCGATCGTTTCAATCGTCCCAGACCTTCCAGCAACGTCGGCTGTTCGCAGGCGAAGGACAGCCGAAGAAAGCCTTCCCCCTCCGAGCCAAAAGCTGCGCCGGGAATCGTGGCAACCCCGTCCTTCAGCAGGTCAAGAGCAACCGAAAGACTGTCTCTTCCCGTATCCCGCACGTCAAGCATGAGATAAAAAGCGCCTTCGGGCTGGACAAAGCGTCTCCCGAGTTCGTCGCGCAGAAACCCGCATAGCAACCGGGCGTTATCGTAAGACTTGAGGGGTCAGCGCTTCAAAATTCAAAAACGAAAAACATCGCTTTTTGAATTTTGAAGCGCTGACCCCTTTACATCCGCCCTACGTTCCCCAAAACGCGCAATCGCCTATCGAAACACACGCGATCGTTTCAATCGTCCCAGACCTTCCAGCAACGTCGGCTGTTCGCAGGCGAAGGACAGCCGAAGAAAGCCTTCCCCCTCCGAGCCAAAAGCTGCGCCGGGAATCGTGGCAACCCCGTCCTTCAGCAGGTCAAGAGCAACCGAAAGACTGTCTCTTCCCGTATCCCGCACGTCAAGCATGAGATAAAAAGCGCCTTCGGGCTGGACAAAGCGTCTCCCGAGTTCGTCGCGCAGAAACCCGCATAGCAACCGGGCGTTATCGGCAAGCTTGAGCCGCACTTCCTCAATGCCTGCCTGGCCTTCTTCTGTGAAAACCTCAAGAGCGGCTCTTTGACCGAGAGTTGAAGCGCAGGAGGACGTGTACTGGTGCATCACGGTCATTTTCTCGATAATCTCGGTTGGCCCGCAGGCCCAGCCGACCCGCCATCCGGTCATGCAGGCCATTTTCGAAACGCCGGACACGACCACGGCACGCCGGCTGGCGTCCAGGATCGTCGGAGGACGCTGATCGGTGTAGTAGATTTCCCGATAGATCTCATCGCTGATCAATACCGTCCCGTGCGCCTCCGCTAAACCGCACAAAAACTCGAGATCGGAATAAGTCAGGCATCGTCCCGTAGGATTAGACGGCGTGTTGAGGATCATGATCCGCGTGCGGTCAGAGAAGCACGCGGCCAGATGATCTCGATCCAGGGTGAAGTCGGCGGTCGGGTCAAGCCGGTAGCTGACCGGAATCCCGCCAGCCAGTCGAACGATGACGGGATAGGCGACAAAACCGGGATTTGGAACCAGCACTTCGTCCCCGGGGTCAACCAAGGCGAAGAGAAGATCAAATAGCGCTTCCTGGCTGCCGTTACAGACGCAGACGGAATGGCCCGGGGGCGAGCCGTGCCAGGCATGCACGGCAGAGCGCAGGTCAAGCAGCCCGGCATTTGGCGAATAGGGGATCTTCTCTTCCTGGACGATCCGGCATGCCTCCCGTCGAACGTTGGCGGGGGCAAAGAAATCAGGCTCGCCGATTCCGAGATTGACGCAGCCGGCCGCTCGATCCATGATCTGCCGGATCATCGAGATCTGGATGCCGCCGAGGCGCGAAGCGAATTTCTGCGTCATAGGCTTCGGCCGAGTACTACCGCAGCCAATCCTCCAGCTTGACCGACTTCTCGGTTTTCGGGTCCCGGTACTTGACGATTACCGGAGTGTAGACGGAAATACCCTGGCTCTTCCCAAAACCGGACTGGACCGGGCGCGTTCCGGCGACAACCACCGAGCCTTCCGGGATTTCGAGAGGCTGATCGTCAGTTGCCCGATAGACAGTCTCGCGCACCAGGTCATACACCGGCGTTCCGCGGGTGAGAATCACGCCGGCGGCAAGGATCGCTCCACGCCGGACGATGGTCCCCTCGTAAATCCCGCAGTTACCCCCCACCAGCACTTCATCTTCGATGATGACAGGGAGCGCCCCGACCGGCTCGAGCACGCCGCCCACCTGCGCCGCGGCGCTCAAATGCACCCTCTTGCCGATCTGTGCACAGGAACCGACCAAGGCATGAGAGTCGACCATTGTCCCTTCGTCAACGTAAGCACCGACGTTGATGTACATCGGCGGCATACAGGTGACGCCTGGTGCAACGTAAGCGCCCCGACGAATGGATGAACCACCCGGAACGAGGCGGACCGCCGAACTGAGCTCCAGCGATTTCAGCGGATAAGTATCTTTGTCGAAATAGCGAAACTGGCCGTCGATCGAGCAGTCCTTCAGAACGCCCATTCTGAAGCCGACCAGAATCCCTTTCTTGACCCAGGAATTTACCCTCCAACGACCCTCGGACTTCTCCGCGGCACGCACTTGGCCACTATCCAACGCCTGGAGAAACTCCTCGAAAACGGACCGATCCTGGGCGGAATACTCGCTTTGCTCAAAAAGCCGTTCGATTTCCCTATACACGGCTGGTCACCAGTTCGAGCTTTTCCAGTTCCCGGTCCATCTTTGCCTTGTTCGCCTGGTTCATAGGGCAGAGCGGCAACCGGTAGGCTTCTTGTATGTATCCCAGGCGAGAGACGGCATACTTCACGGGAATCGGGTTTGATTCAATGAAGTTAAGGTTCATCAAGTCCAAGTATCGGAAGTGAAGGCGCCGCCCTTCATTCAGATCGCCACGCCGCAGGGCGGCGATCATGGCCGACATCTCTTTGGGGATGATGTTGCTGGCAACCGAAATGAGTCCGTCTCCACCGAGCGCCACCAAAGCAAAAGCCATGGCATCATCGCCCGAAAGCACTCGGAAACCGGCGGGGCGGGCTTTGAGCAGGTCCATAATCTGGGCAAGGCTCCCGCTTGCCTCCTTCACCGCAACGATATTCGGGATCTCGGCCAGCCGGATAATGGTTTCCGGAAGCAGGTTGCAACCGGTCCGTCCCGGGACGTTGTAAAGAACGACGGGTATGCGCACGGATTCGGCTATCGCCTGATAATGACGGAACAGCCCCTCCTGTGACGGCTTGTTGTAGTAAGGCGTGACTGACAGAATCGCATCGGCGCCCTCGGCTTCGGCAAGGCGGGCCAGATGTAGCGCATGATCGGTGTTGTTACTTCCCGCCCCTGCGACCACGGGTATCTTGTCGCGAGCTTCTTCCACGCAGATACGGATCACCTGGCGGTACTCATCCTCGTCCAACGTCACACTTTCGCCCGTGGTCCCGCACGGAACGAGGAAATCAATCCCTGACTCTATCTGCCAGCGAACCAGCCGCTTTAGAGCCTCGACATCGAGAGCGTTGGTGTTGGTAAAGGGGGTTACCAGCGCCGTGCCGCAACCTTCGATATTCATACTTCTTGGTCTCCAAAGATTACCTGCTCGAAAGTGAAGAAACCTTTCTTACCGCGAATCCAATCCGCCGCCAGCAGCGCTCCGCGGGCGAATCCATCTCGACTGCGGGCGGTATGTTCTAATACTAAGGTATCGACCGGCGAATCGAAACCCACCGTGTGAACGCCCGGAAAGAACCCCGCTCGCACGCTCGAGATCGGAATCGGCTGATAGTAATACTCTCCCATGATTTTCTTGATCGTTAGCGCCGTTCCTGAAGGGGCATCAACCTTCTGAACGTGGTGGGTTTCGACGACGAACGGATGAAAGTCTTTGAATCTGGCCAAAACGCGGGCTGCTTCGCGAACAAGGTAAAACAAGGTCTGAACCCCCAGGCTGAAGTTGCTGGAATAAACGCAGGCGCCGCCCTGCTTCTCAACTTCCCGGCGCAACACATCGACCTGCTCATACCAGCCCGTTGCCCCGACAACGATCGGCAGGCCTGCCGCAACCGCATTCCGGATGTTGGCAGGGACTGCAGGCCCGAGAGAGAAATCGATCAGCACGTCGGTCTTTTCAACCCAGTCTCCGGAAAAGCCGGTAGTCATCGGGTTGTCTTCGATATCCAGCGTGCGAGTGATTACGTGACCTTGTTCTCGAGCCAGACGCTCGATGGTCTTTCCCATTTTTCCGTATCCGATCAGCGCTATGTGCATCGGAAGCCTCCGGCGTTATGAATAACACGAATAAGACACCCCTGTACCAGGGCTAAGGGATGTCTGATTCGTGGATTCGCCGTAATCAGCACGGCTCGAAAATGGCTGGATCGGGGGACTGGAAGAATTCTTCGTGAAGGGCCCGAACTGCTTCTTCCATTCTGTTACCGCCGACCAGAAACGTCACATTAATGCGAGAAGCGCCCTGTGAAATCATTCTCACATTGATGTTCTTTACGGCGTTGAAAATGCGTCCCGAAACCCCTGGAGTATTCCGCAAATTATCACCCACCACGCAAATCACGGCGGCGTCCTGTTCCACTTCGACATCGGCAAACTGCCGCAACTCGGTCAATATCGCGTCCAGCCTCGCAGTCGAGTCGATTGTCAGCGAAACGTTCACTTCAGAGGTGGAGACGACGTCGACTACAGTCTGGTGTTTCTCGAAGACCTCGAAAATTCGCCGGAGAAAGCCGTGAGCCAGAAGCATCCGGGTGGAATGAATATTGATGATGGTAATGCCCTTCTTGCAAGCGATCGACTTGATCGGGGTACTGCTTGGCACGCTCTCGGCCGAGATGAAGGTCCCTGGCTGGTGGATCGTCCGCGAGTTACACACCTGGACTGGGATGTTGCGCATCACTGCCGGAAGCAAAGTGCTCGGATGCAGAACCTTCGCCCCAAAATAGGCCAGTTCCGAAGCCTCGGCAAAAGAGATCAGCTTGATCTTGTAGACCTTCGGAACGATACGCGGATCTGTAGTGAGGATGCCGGGAACGTCGGTCCAAATCTGGATTTCGTCGCTCTCCAAGGCAGCGCCAACGAGCGAGGCCGTGTAGTCTGAGCCCCCGCGGCCGATCGTAGTTGTGATGCCGCCGACGGTCGATCCGATGAATCCCTGAAGCACCGGTATCTGGCCCGCGTCAAGAAGTGGGGTGAGTCGTTCGCGAATCAGAGGAAACGAGACATCCTGGAGCACCGCAGCCTGCACGAAATTGTCGTCGGTCTTGATCAGTTCCCGCGAGTCGAGCAAGACCGCCGGATACCCACGCTCCTTGAAAGCCTCGGCGAATATGAACGTGCTCAGCCGTTCGCCGAAAGAGGCGAGCGCGTCTTTGGTGCGCGGTGAGCATTCTCCGAGAAGGTACAGACCCTGGATGATGTTGGAGATCTCGACGAAGCGCTCGGCGATGAATTCCTCGGCCCGAGCCAGGTACGACCCGGTCAACAACTGGCGCGCGACGGTCAGGTGTTGCTCGAGCAGCTGTGCACGGATCGATTCGGCCTCCTCACGCTTTCCCTGATAAGCCAAATCTCCAATCTGGAGCAATCCGTTGGTTGCGCCGGCCATTGCTGAGAGCACCACGACCGGGCGCCGTTCTGCATTTATCCTTACCGCTTCCATCACGCGGCACATCGCGGATTCGTTTTGAACCGAGGTGCCGCCGAATTTCATCACAATCATACTGGCAAACCTGAGATAAATAGATTGACGGCTGAACCTTGGGGAAGGTCCCCGCACCGACTAAGCGATCGTCTTCACAAATACGATAAGGTAATCGAGCATCCGAGCTGAATGATCAACCATCTACTCCACCAGCCCACATTCCAGCCGAAAACGAGACATGGGACTATAGCATTGGCCGCAGATCAACTCAAGGCAAGTTAAGGCCAAGTAAGAGAACCAGTCGCGAGAAAGTGTTATCTTATTGGCAATGAAGGAATCACGAAAAGCCAGGTCTTCTGTTCTGAAAAGACTTTTCTACGATTACCTTGCCAGCCAGGGGTTGAAAAGGACCCAGCAGCGCGACCTGATTCTCGACACGTTTCTTTCTTCGGAGCATCACGTCAATGTGGACGACCTGATTCGACGCGTTCGGGAATCCGACCCACAAACCGGATACGCCACCGTTTACCGCACCGTGAATCTCTTTCTGGAGAGCGGGATAGCCCAGGAAGTCCGATTAAGCGACAGC
>ERZ795047.2346-NODE-2346-length-18249-cov-7.100638_pt1 | contig 18249 bp, 16 predicted proteins | sample MGYA00375131_ERZ795047 | MGnify/ENA primary metagenome ERZ795047 (study PRJEB30176, sample SAMN05720228) | activated sludge metagenome | isolation source: Anaerobic digester | place: Japan | collected 2015-05-20 ...
TGCTCTTTTGATCCGTCGAAATGGTGAGGTTAGTCGGAATGCAGATGGCAAGCCAAGTAGTGTCGTGCGACTTCGCGCAATTGGGGAAAAAGGTCAAAGCAGCGGTCACAAGCTACGGGACACCGCTTATCTCAAGGCGGTAGTACCTTTCTTCTGAGATCATTTCTTGTTCGGTCTTCGGGATGGAGCTTAGAACCCTATCCTTGCTTCCTTTTCTCTCTGCATTGTACGCTATCATTCCTCTGGCAGTGGTTCTGCAGGTTACTTACTCAGACTGCTTCTTAATGCGCCGATGTACTATGCGAAGCAGAAAGTGCCGTCCCCCTTGCTTCAAAGAATGGAGCCAGCGGTCGGACTCGAACCGACGACCTACTGATTACAAATCAGTTGCTCTGCCAATTGAGCTACGCTGGCTCTTAAGGAATAGGGCAAATCAAATAGTATAATGCCACAGCTATTATGTCAATACGCTCACTTCTGGGCGGGCTATGCGTGCTGAGGGGAGTTTTTCTTAGTTCTCCCGCAAGGATACGTGCCCGTTCTCAGTTATGATTGTGATGCTCCTGGAATCCACGTAGCGTTCTAGTTTTCTCTTTACGCGCTGAAGTGCATTGTCTACCGATTTCACATGTCTTTGAAGCTCGTCGGCTATCTCCACGTATGACTTGCCGTCAAGATAGCAGTTAAGAACTTGCCATTCCAATTCGCTCAAGATTTCTGTGATCTGCTCTTCCATTCGGCCAATTTCTTCTGCGCTGATGACTACTTCTTCTGGATCTAACACCTGGTCGCTAGGCATTATGTCTAGTAACGTCCTGTCCGAATCTTCGTCATATATAGGCCTGTTCAAAGAAACATACGAGTTAAGCGGTATATGTTTTTGCCTGGTGGCTGTTTTTATAGCAGTTATTATCTGTCGTGTTATACACAATTCCGCAAAAGCTTTGAATGAAGTCAACTTGTCGCTGCGAAAATCTCTTATTGCTTTATAAAGCCCTATCATGCCTTCTTGGATAATGTCTTCTCTGTCTGCCCCTATAAGGAAATACGATCTCGCCTTTGCCTTTACAAAACCTTTGTACTTATTGATGAGATACTCCTGTGCCTCAACCGAACCGGTCCTTGCGACTTCTACTATTTCCTCGTCTTGCATGCCATCGAACACTAAAGCGAACCTATCTTGAGGGTTAACTACCAAACAGCACCCCTCCCCCGGTTATTTTGGCCTGTATCCGTAAACTCCCCGATTGGATTAATGGTGCCTTGATACATACATTATAAGTGTGCCCAAGAGCAAAGATCAACATTTCACATTTCTCTGCCTCTGAACTTCGTAAAGTGCCATTCCGGAAGCTACGCTCGCGTTAAGACTCCCTATCTCCCCAAACATTGGGATGCTTATTATCTCGTCACATCTATCGCGCACTAGCCTTGATAGCCCCTTGCCTTCGCTACCTACCACAAGGGCAACGGGCCCGCTGAGGTCCGTCTCCCACAACGATCGGGTTCCATCTGCATCAAGACCGTACACCCAGATCCCTTGCTTTTGGCACCACTGAATGAAATGGTGGATATTTGGCACTTCGCAAATCGGCTGGTAGAAGATAGCTCCCGATGAAGCCTTGAACGCGCCTTCCCCGAAAGGGGCTATCCTTCTTCTAGGTACTACCACACCATGAACACCCATTGAATGACAAGTCCTGCAAATAGAGCCTAAATTCTGTGGATCTAAGATGCCATCGAGGGCAACAAATAGCGGGTGACTTCCTTTCGGTATGTTTTGCATTACGTCATCTAGTTCCTTGAAAGTCACTTCTCCGACTACCGCGGCTAAACCCTGAGCTGATTTGTCATAAACCGCATCAAAATCCCGTTCGGCCATGTAAGATACAGGGATCCCCAAAGAACGAGCCCTCGATGCAATTGATGCGGCCGATTCTTGGTCTATCCCTTTTCTAATGATTACCTCATATACGGGCCACCCGCTCTCAATAGCCTCGGCTACCGGTTGTTTCCCGTATATCTTGAACCTACCCGGGCCTTTACTAGGTCTGTTCTTCGACACCTGTGATTCTACACTCCTTCAATCTATCAACCTTTGTCACGCGGATGAGCACCTACTTTGTCTTTTTTGAATCCTTGTAAGCTCTCTTCAGATCATCAAGGGTTGGCGATCTGCCGCATGACATTTTACCTTCGGGACAATAGCCAAATTCATCACACGAAGCCCCCGCATTGTAAAAGATGTTAGGGGCAATCTTTTTGTATTCCTCGAGAAGAATGGTAAACATCTCCCGGATCTCCCACTGAGCCCTTTGGCAGCATCTGAGGTTAAACATGTGCCGAAGCTGCCTAGCATTTGTAGTAACCACAAATCTGGTTTCAGTAGCGTTGGTAAGAGCAAACCTAACGTCTTCGGCAGGAATTCCCAACGACAAACCCTCGCGTTGAATATCCATTACTTCTTTCTGCAAGTCTTCGAATCTCTTCAAAAACTCCTCGTGTTCGTAGAAACTAGGGGGCGTTATGTATCTGAAGTTGTCCTCTTTCACATACCGCTGCGACTGCTGGAGCTGGGACAAATCCGGAGAAGCCTGCACCGGTTCGTTAAAATAGAAGACTCCGGAGTCCTTGAACACCTTCATCAATCTGTGTCTGTCATTTTGCTGGCTAGATATTCTCGAATACCCCTCTACAGCAAAAGTGGTGTACCAATGCTCAAGCGCTCCAACGTGTCCCGACCTTATCAGGTTCCTTATGAATTTCCCGGTTTCTTCTTTGGACGGTTTATCCCCCGTCAACAAAGACTCCAAACTATCTATCCCCATTGGGGCGTAACAGATACGCGCAAGAAGTATAAGTCTTTCAGTATCGATGTCAGTTCCCATGAATGGGTAATAAAGGACCTTCACCTTCATTGTCGTCTTCTGCGGTCCAGGGTTCACTGCCTCACTCATATCCTCCGACCCCTCCTTTTATTTCTGATGACGGATCTTTGTGCCCGAAGGTGTATCTTCAAGGACAAACCCCAGATAGGACAGCCTATCTCTTATGTAGTCTGCTGTCTTGAAGTCCTTTTCTTTCCTAGCCGAATTTCTCATGTCAACGAGGATTTCAAGAAGTCCCTCGCTAAGGTCATCTCCGTAAGGCTTTGGTTCTTCAGAAGTCCTGGGCGTCAATCCAAGGATGCCGAGGCACTGTATTAACAACCCGTATGCTTCTGCGACCTTTTGCCGGCTAGACGGGCCAGACGTCGTCTCAGCTTGAGCAACAACATGAGAGTTGATGGCGGTTACAAGGTCGAAGACCGCCGCTATCGCCCCAGGGGTGTTGAAATCGTAATCCATCGCTTCAAAGAAGTCCGTTCTGCATTTCTCTATGGCTTGAGAAAGAGGCCCGGCATCAGGCAATCCTTGTGCATCCGGGTTCAGTAAGAACGCCGTGACGTTGTCTATGCATGTCTGTATCCTGGACCAGCCTTTTTCCGCAGAGCCAAGAAGCTCCTCTGAAAACTCTAGGATCTTGCGCCTATGCGCCGAAAGAAGGTACAGTCTAACCGCCATAGGATCGTGCGCGTCTAGTATCTCATTTATGCGAATCACGTTGCCTATGGACTTGGACATCTTCTCGCCTTCTAGGTTCACCATCTCGTTGTGAATCCAGTATTTAACGTAAGGTTTGATCCCTGAAAAAGCCTCGGCTTGAGCTATCTCGTTTTCATGGTGCGGGAAAATAAGTTCCGTCCCTCCGCCATGCATGTCAATGCTTGGCCCCAAGAATTTTAGCACCATAACTGAACATTCTATGTGCCATCCGGGCCTTCCTCGCCCCCACGGACTCTGCCATCCCGGTTCATCTTCGTCCGCCTTTTTCCAAAGGGCAAAATCGAGAGGGGATTCTTTAAGGTCAGATACCTGGATTCTCGCCCCAGGCATGAGCTTATCAAGGTCCTTCCCCGAAAGAGCTCCGTAGTCGGCGAACTTCTCTGCTCTGAAATAGACGTCGCCCGATGATTCATAGGCGAAACCCTTTTCTATCAGGCCTTCGATCATTTCTATGATGTCCGGAATTACCTCACTGGCCCTTGGATATTCGTCGGCGCGTTTTACTCCCAACTTATCCATAGCCTCTATATACTCAGCCGCGTACTTCTCAGCTATCTCTGTAGGCGGGATCCCCGTCTCCTGGCTCTTTCTTATGAGCTTGTCTTCTATATCTGTAAAGTTCGTCACCAAAGTCACTCTGTACCCGTTGTATAGAAGGTAGCGCCTAACCACATCCCAGAACACGGCTGGGCGAGCATGTCCTATGTGACTACTGTCGTAAGGCGTAATTCCGCATACGTATATTTTCACATGTCCTTCCTCAATAGGTTCAAATTCCTCATAACCCTTGGAAAGCGTGTTGTACACCACAATACCCAAAACTAGCCCCCGCCTTTCTTATATACCGTCGCAGTGCAAAATGCTGCTATTCCTTCCTCTCTCCCTAACGCGCCTATGTTTTCGGGCGAAGTCCCTTTTATGGATATCCGATCTTGGGAGATCTTTAACACCCGTGATATATTCTCGCGCATGCCTTCGATGTAAGGTGAGAGTCTGGGACTTTGTGCAACTATCGTACAATCGATGTGGACGATCCTCGCCCTTTTCGATAGGACGGACCACATGGCGCTCAACAGTTTGAGGCTTCTGGCATTTTGATACACCGGGTCGTCGGAAGGAAACCATACACCTATATCTCCCATATTCAATGCCCCTAAAATGGCGTCCATTATTGCATGGCACAAAACATCGGCATCGGAGTGCCCTAAGAGCCCTTTCTCAAAAGGTATTTCCACTCCGCCCAAAACACATTTGCGACCGGGAACCAAGGGATGAACATCCAACCCCAAACCGGTCACGAAGCATCCTTCAGGCTTGACAGCCCGCTTTCCGGCCTTCTTTTTTGCATCTTTGCATTTTGGCTCAGATCTGTCACCAGGTTTTGCCTCATGACCGGTTCTGTGCGTATTGGTCGATTCCAAGAGGCTTGCTGCGAGAACAAAGTCTTCCGGGAAGGTAATCTTGAGATTTGTCCTTTCTCCCGGCACGATCGCCACATTATGTCCTAGTCGCTCAACCAACTGACTATCGTCTGTACCGAGAAATCCATCTTCCTTAGCTCTTTCATAGGCGAAGCGCAATAGCCGGTAATCAAATATCTGCGGAGTCTGAACCAAAACCAGCCCATCCCTCTTCAAAGTCATGCCTACAACAGGCAATACCTCGTCGTCTTTAGAACTGACTGCCTTCACAGTATCAACTGGCTCAACAGCACATATTGCTGCCGAAATGCTCTTGGCTGCCTCGAATACTCGCCTAAACAGTCCGGCGGTAAAAAGAGGCCTCGATGCATCGTGCACCATAACCCATCTGGGTTCAGGCGGAATCTCCTGAAGCGCCTTCATTACTGAGGTCTGCCGGTTAGCTCCCCCTTCGGTGGCGAATACAGGTTTGAGCCAGGCCCGCTCCAAGGACACCAGAATCTCCATTATTTCATGGTTATCTCTGAAACCCTGCGGCAGTGCGAGGACGACGCCGTCTACTTCTGGCAAAGCCAAGACTTTACTTGCCGTCCATTCCAGAATTGTCTTGCCTGAAATGGTGACAAATTGCTTGGGTTCCCGAGAACATGCTCTCGTACCATGCCCTGCGGCCGGGATTATGCACCAAAGTTCTTCGTTCATTGCACTTCAGCCAAATCTACGCTTTTGAGTTTTGCAAATATCATACGACCGGCGGGAGTAGTGTGACAATTGGTGACAACTATTGGCACTTCCTCGCCAACGAGTTTCCTTGCATCCTCAACTACCACCATGGTGCCATCTTCCAGGTACCCCACGCCTTGCCCCGGTTCTTTGCCTTCTTTTATTAACCTTATAACCAGTTCTTCACCGGTAGATACAATCGGTTTGAGAGCATTTGCCAACTGGTTAATATTAAGGACGCCCACTTCTTGGAGTTCTGCGACTTTTGCCAGATTGAAGTCTGTTGTAACGATCACTCCTCCGGTAGCCATCGCCATCTTAAGCAGCCTAAGATCCACGTCTAGATCCGGATCTTCAGTCCACTCCAAAACAGATACCTCGATCGGAAGCTCTTTTTGCATAGCATTTAAGATATCCAAACCTCTTCTTCCTTTACTCCTTTTCATGTTATCCGAAGAATCAGCTATGTGCCTAAGTTCATCAAGCACGAAGTCGGGAATGATGATGGGCCCTTCGACAAAGCCCGTCTTGCATATGTCAGCTATCCTTCCGTCTATTATGCTGCTCGTATCAAGGATCTTAGGTACACCCGACGAACTTCGAACCTCCTTTTCTGGTCTCTCGCCACTAGGGTTTGTATTGGCTTTCTCGGAAATGCGAAACCGCTTAGTTACGGCCAAAACGTCGTCTTTCTTGCTAAGAGCAACCGACATCCCGATATACCCTAGCAACACAAGAGCGATAGATGGGAGAAAACTTCCCGCAAAAGGAATCCTGGCCAATGACGGGGCAATCAAATTAGCTATTATAAGTCCGACTATAAGTCCAAACACCCCTACCAAGATGTCCTGAAAAGCCATTTTCACCATCTGGTTTTCGAGCGACTTGGCGCCTTTTTTAACCAAAACAGCGATAGGCGGCCCAATCAAGTAAAACAACGTCGCGAGCACACCTGCTATGACAAGTATCGCTCCACCTGATTCGTAAATAGTGAAGTTCCTGCCAAGGAAATCACTTATGGGACCAAGTAGGTAGAAGGCCGAAACCCCGCCAACGATGGCCCCAAAGACTGCGAAATACCGTCCCGATTTCTCCAATTTTAGAGCACCTCCCTCTGAGATACTACTTTATGCAATTATTATATGCTAGGTAGAACCTGCAGACAAAGAATAAGACGAAATAAGAGGGTAAAAGCGAATATAAGATTGCAGTGTGCCTGGGAATACCCACACGGCGTACCTTCTTCCAAAGCTAACCGTCACGGGAAGGCCAATGCAATTGACCCAAAGCCCAGTTAATAGTACAATTGTGTGTGTACAGCTCAATGGGAGGTATAGCTATGTTCAGGGTTGGTGACCGGGTGGTATATCCTATGCACGGCGCCGGAACTATAGAAGGAATCGAACAAAAAGAGGTTCTAGGAAAAACTCATAGGTATTATGTGTTGAGCCTTCCCATAAGCGATATGAAAGTCATGATCCCAGTAGACAACAGCGAAGAAGTTGGTCTAAGAGATGTAATTGACGCCACACAAGTTGACGAAGTTTTGAAAGTACTCAAAGAGGACTGCACCCCTATGTCCACGAACTGGAACAGGCGATATCGCAATAACCTCGAAAAAATCAGAAGTGGTGATATCTTTGAAGTTGCCGGTGTCGTAAGAAACCTCACAGCCAGGGACAAGGAGAAAGGGCTGTCCAGCGGCGAACGCAAAATGCTGGACACCGCTAGGGAGATCCTGGTTTCTGAGCTAATCCTCGCAACTGATTGGGATAGGGAAGAAACTATTCAAATCATCGATGAGATTCTTGCCTAGATAGTCCTTTTCTTGACTCTTAGTCCCGGCTAAAGTAGAATTGCTTTGCGTACTCCTTATAATATGTGGGCGTGTGGCTCAGTGGGAGAGCGTTCGGTTCGCATCCGAAAGGCCGCGGGTTCGAATCCCGCCACGTCCACCAGGATATTCTTGGCTAGGTTTCTAGACCTTACAAGAGGTGAAGACTGTGGAAAATACGCCGGCACAAGAGTTCCAAGAAACTGTAGATGAGTATCTAATCAGGCACAGAAGCATTATAGACGTGCTCAGCAAAATAAGCGAATCCAGCGGTCGTGTTAACCGAGCGGTGGCAAAAGCGGTTACTTCGTGCGGTTGCATTCAGATACACGCTACTAAGCAAGAAATCCCGTCGGAAATTAGTTCTCTTACCTCAATTAGAGACGCAATGAAAAACCACGTTGAAGGCAAACTATGCGAGCAGTGTACCGAGGTTCTTGAAGATGAAATCGGCAGGACGTTATTTTATCTGGCGGCTTTATGCAATACTTTAGGCCTTGATTTTGACGAAATCCTAGAAAAAGAACAAGACCGCATTACCTGTCTTGGGATATTTAATGTTCTTTAGTCGGCAGCAGACTACTTCTGAGTTTTTACTTGTTTCCTGCTAAGGCGTTTCTAACTGCTTCTTCAATAGTTGAAACGCCTATTGTATTTCGTAAGCCATTGTTCTCCGAAAAAGATCTGGGCACGATAACCTGGGAAAAACCAAGCCGCAGCGCTTCTTTGACTCTTTCTTCCATCCTAGGCACCATTCTTACTTCACCCGTAAGCCCGATTTCACCGCAACAGGCGACATCACGTCTTACAGGAACATCGTAATAACTTGACACGATCGCCACTGCGCAAGGCAAATCTATACCGGGTTCGTTCACGCGTGCGCCACCCGCAATCTTGAGGAATACGTCCATCCTATCCAAACCCAAGGACATCTTTTTAGCAATTACAGCCGCAATGAGCAGCAGCTTTTGGTAATCAACCTCGCCTGTAATTCTACTCGGGGCGCCGTAGGCACAAGGTGTCACCAGCGCTTCGACTTCCATAAGGACCGGCTTGACTCCCTGCAAGCAGGCTGCAACGCAACACCCTGATCTATCTTCCATGCGTTCTGAAAGGAAAAACTCTGATGGGTTCTTGATTTCCGTAAGCCCCCCTTCACCCATGCGGAAGACTGCCACTTCATCGGTAGCACCAAATCTGTTTTTTCTTGCCCTTATAATCCTGTAAAAATGGCCCAAGTCACCTTCAAAGTAAAGCACCGTATCCACCAAGTGCTCCAAAAGCCTAGGGCCTGCGATCTCTCCCGTCTTAACTGTATGACCAACAAGAATGCATGTAACATTGTTTGTCTTGGCATATTCGTGAAACTTCGCGGCACATGCCCGGATCTGAGCCGAACTCCCCGGAAGGGATTCGACCGATGTATCCTGACAGGTCTGAATTGAATCGATTACCAAAAAAGCGGGTTTTATCTGGTAGCATAGTTCCAATATACTGTCTATGTTTCTTTCACAGGCAAAAAACAAGTTCTTGGAACTTATTCCGAGCCTATCGGCCCTTATCTTGACCTGACCTACCGACTCTTCGCCCGATACATATAGTGCGCAACCGCAAGACCTTGCCACGTTATCCGCGACAGATAAGAGCAACGTAGACTTCCCTATCCCCGGCTCTCCGCCGATAAGAAGCAAAGAACCGGGCACAAATCCGCCGCCCAACGCCCTGTCCAATTCCTCAAGACCGCTGGAGAATCGTTGGACACTCTCCGGTTCAACTTCGGCCAAAATGACAGGAGAAAGGGGCTTTGAAGTGGCCCCGGACGGCTTCTTTTTGTCTTTCTCTTCGGTTTGTTCCTCAAGGGTGTTCCACTCGCCACACTCGGGACAGCGTCCATACCATTGCGACGATTGAAAACCGCAGGCCGAGCACACATACTTAACAACAAAACGCGGCATAGAAATCTCTCCCTTTAATTGGATAGTTTCTATGCCGCGTCCCGAATTTCCTCTATTCTTCTACCGCTTCAGCCACTGCCGAACTTGCGCCAGCAAACGTAATGTTACCCTCATCATCGACGTCTACCACTACCTTTTCGGCTCCTCTGAACTCACCCCTCAGAATAAGTTCTGACATGGGATCTTCGATCAATCGCTGAATGGCTCGCCGCAAAGGTCGTGCGCCATACTGAGGATCGGTACCTTCGCGAATAAGCTTCTCTTTCGCTTTATCAGTAACTTCAAGCGACAAACCGGCCGAATCCTCCAACCTCTTCCTAACGTCTTTTATCTGCAAATCCACAATTTCTCTCAAATGCTCCTCTGTGAGCGACTGGAAGACTATGATCTCATCAACTCTGTTTAAGAACTCCGGCCTGAAAACGCGCTTCAATGCCTCGGTAACTCGCGCCTTTACTTCTTCATGCGGCAATACCTGCGAACCACGGTCAGCAGTAAAGCCTAGACCGGCTTTACCATGTATGGCTTCAGCGCCTACGTTTGACGTCATGATTATCACAGTATTTCGGAAGTCCACAGTACGTCCTTGAGCCTCTGTAAGCCTTCCGTCTTCTAGGACTTGAAGCAACACGTTGAACACGTCTGGATGTGCTTTCTCGATCTCGTCAAGGAGTATCACCGAATATGGCTTCCTGCGGACCGCCTCCGTAAGCTGACCGCCCTCTTCGTAGCCAACGTAACCGGGAGGGGCGCCTACCAGTCTTGAAACGGTATGGCGTTCCTGATACTCTGACATGTCCAGCCTCACGATGGCATCCTCATCTCCAAACAAAACCTCTGCCAGAGCTTTTGCCAGCTCTGTCTTTCCTACGCCTGTCGGACCTAGGAAGATAAAGGAGCCTATGGGTCTCTTAGGATCTTTCAGTCCGGCCCGTGACCGTCTCACTGCCCTAGCTACCGCCTCAACAGCCTCATTTTGGTTGATGACCCGCTTGTGCAGTTCATCCTCTAGATTCAGAAGTTTCTCAGATTCTGCGGCAGCAAGTTTCTTGACCGGTATGCCTGTCCAGTCAGCAACAATAGATGCAATGTCATCTTCTGTCACCGTCATTTTCTCCGGCACTTCACGTATCTGCCATTCCTTCCGCTTTTCCTCTATAAGAGCCTTCAATTGCTGCTCTTGATCCCTTAGGTGAGCCGCTTTTTCAAACTCCTGAGCTGCAACCGCCTCTTCTTTCTGCTGCACAATGCTCTCGAGTTTGGCTTCCAGTTCCCTAAGCTCAGATGGTGCCTCGAAGGCCCTCATCTTTACCATCGCTCCTGCCTCATCTATCAAGTCGATGGCCTTGTCAGGAAGAAACCTGTCGGACACGTATCGCGAGGAAAGGACAGCAGCAGCTTCAAGCGCTTCGTCGGTATAAGTTACGCCGTGGTGATCTTCGTATCTCCCCCTTAGCCCTTTCAGGATTTCTATAGTCTCTTCGACAGTCGGTTCAGAAACGAGTACCGGCTGGAACCTTCGCTCAAGCGCAGCATCTTTCTCAACATACTTCCTGTATTCATCCAAAGTAGTGGCGCCTATGCACTGCAACTCTCCTCTGGCCAGCATCGGCTTGAGAATGCTCGACGCGTCTATAGCGCCTTCTGCCGCGCCCGCTCCGATGATATTGTGCATCTCATCGATGAAAAGGATAATATCGCCCGAATTCTTGATCTCTTCTAATACTTTCTTGAGCCTTTCTTCGAACTCGCCTCTGTATTTCGTGCCGGCGACCATAGCTGCCAAATCAAGACTGACCACCCTTTTGCCTTTCAGCATCTCAGGCACGTTCCCTGCCTTAATGGCTTGGGCCAAACCCTCGACTATCGCCGTTTTGCCTACGCCGGGTTCGCCTATGAGAACAGGGTTGTTCTTAGTCCTCCTAGACAGTATCTGGATCACCCGCTGAATCTCTTTTTCACGACCTATGACAGGATCGAGTTTGCCCTGAGCAGCGAGTTCGGTCAAATCTCTGCCATACGCATCGAGCGTTGGAGTGCGACTCCGTCCGGCGTGGGCCTTTTGTTGCGGTGCTGAGGGCTCTTTGATTTGCCCGCCAACCCGCTTTATGATCTCCTCGCGCACAGTCTCATAGTCGGCGCCCAAACCGGTAAGAACCTCGCTGGCCACGCCTTCTTCTCGCAAAAGAGCAAGTAAAATATGTTCCGTACCTATATATGAATGGCCAAGCGCTGCCGCTTCTTCGCCAAGCAGCGTCAAAACATTCTTCGCGGACTCCGTTATCGCATCAATGGAAGGTACGGGAGGCTTTTTCTCAGATAGTGAGTCTATCTCGTTTCTTATCTCGTCAGGCGTAATCCCCATCGACTCAAGAATAGAAATCGCTATGCTCCCGCGTTCCTTCAGCAACCCAAGCAATATGTGCTCAGTATCCATAGCTTGCGCGCCACGGCTTCTGGCCTCTTCCTGGGCCCAATTGAGCACCCTCATAGCACGCTCTGTATATCTTTGTTTTCCATTCACGTCACATACCTCCCCCTAAAAATCGATTATTCAATGTGTGACATCTTTCCTGAAATGTGCTTACGTATAAGATAAGCTCTCCTCATATCTCTTTCTCCGGGCGAAAACTCAGCATTAAATACCTTCTGGACAAAGTTGGGTCTTGACAAGACCAATATCTCGTTCACGTCTTTGAGCGTCAGATTTGGAATCATGCCAAACTCAACACCTAATCTCAGATCCGACCAAAACTTTATCGCCTCCGCTGAACTGATGGACCGAGCATTCGAAAGCACCCCCAACGCACGAAAAACCCTATCCTCTACTTCGAGTCTGTGGTTTTTCAAAAGCGCGTCCTGCACCCGCTTTTCCTCTGTTACGACCTGATTGGCCACTAAAACAAGGTTCTCTATGATTTCTTTTTCCGTATGGCCCAAGGTTATCTGATTTGAGATCTGAAAAACGTCTCCCTGACCCTCGGTTCCTTCCCCATATAAACCCCTTACTACGAGGCCTACTCTGTTTACGGCATTAAGCACCCTTGAAACTTCGTTGGTAAGTGCAAGCGCTCTAAGGTGAACCATAACCGAAGCCCTAAGCCCTGTTCCTACGTTTGTCGGACATGCTGTAAGGTATCCCAACCTCTCATCGTATGCCAGTTCCAAAAACTCGCTTAAAAGATCGTCAATTCCATTGGCAAGTATCCAGGCTTCTTCTAATTCGAGACCCGACTTTAGGCACTGGAGTCGCAGATGATCTTCTTCGTTCACCATGATCGATACCAGTTCATCGTGTCTCAAAATCAACCCCTTACCGTGACCACTTTCGGCTTGTTGAGGGCTTATGAGATGCTTCTCCACAAGGACCTGACGATCCAACGGCGTTAGGTAGTCAAGGACCACCTTAAAAACCGGCCCTCCAAATCCTCGCTCGCCAATCTTATCGGCACAATCGAACACTTTTCCCAATACCGCATCTGCGTCTTTATCGCCAAGAAGATGAGGGAAGGGAGTATCGGCCAAATTGCGCGCCAGTCGAACCCTGGACGATATAACCACATCGCTCATGCTACCGCTTCCGTCCATCCAGGGAGACGATGAGGCCTTTAGGATGTCATCTAGAGTATCTACTCTTTTTCCGCTCAATCATGTTCCCCCCTTATCTCGGCTTCAAGCGCCTTTATACGATCTCTGAGTTCAGCAGCTTTTTCATATTCCTCTAACGATACCGCCCGAGCCAGTTTGTTCTTTAGTTCATCTAGTTCCTTGCGGATCTGCACGCCTTCGCTCGTTGCTGCAGGAGTCTTGCCTACGTGCCTATCTGAACCGTGGATCCTCTTTACAAGAGGGACCAGGTTGCTCGAAAACACGTCATAACACTGTGAGCAGCCTAAACGCCCTACCTGAGCGAAATCTCTGTAAGTCATACCGCATACCGGGCATCTAGTCTCTTCCCTTGGATAAGTCTGAGATGGCAATGACTCAACTTGAGATCCAAGAAAAGCGGACAAAAGGTTATTGATTGAAAACGGGCTCTGGAAGAAATCGCCCAAAAAGCCCGCGTCTCTTGCACACTCCTCGCATAGATACATGGTAGTCTTCTTTCCGTTTACCACGTGTTCTATGCGCACAGTTGCAGGCGATTTTCCGCATTTTTCGCACAACATTGAGATTCACTCCTCATCTTCGTGAACAGAGAAATATGCCGATAGCATAGCTTTAAGCACTCTTGCTCGCAACGCATCTCTCAGCGGGAGATCAACTGCCAAAGTCTCCCTAGATAGCGCGGCTTGCATGGTCTTAAAAGCCCTAATATCTATTGCATCATCTTCGAGAAGCCGCGTCAGATAAGAATAAGCTTCGTCTTGTGTCAGATAATCGCCTACCTCTTCGATTATCTCCGCGATATCCCCTTCGGGTTCGATCTTCGCTATTCGTATGAACCCTCCTCCGCCGCGACGAGACTCTACGACATAGCCCCTTTCGGGTTGAAATCGGGAGGACAGGACGTACGTGATCTGCGAGGGCACGCAGCTGAAATGCTCTGCCAACAAAGCCCTCTGAATCTCAACCATCCCTCCTGCCTCTTCAACAAGAGCAACAATATGTGCCTCGATTAAATCTGCAAGACTTGCCACTGCTTATCACCTGCGCTTCTTCGTAATTCAATCCCGGACAGTCAAAGTTGTCTGACTTTGACTTTTCTTGACATTCACATATATCATACACCTTTCCCAGAAAAACTCAAGGATCTTCGATCAGTGAAAAGATAAAGAAGAATGATAACTACCCCGAAACATCAAAGATTCTCAGTAATATACTTTTCGACGGCCCACGCTGCTACAGCACCATCTCCCACGGCAGTGGTCACCTGCCTCAGGATCTTTTCCCGAACATCACCTACCGCAAAAAGCCCGGGAGTCTCCGTGGACATATCCTCTCTAACCTTTACATACCCATTGTCACTTAGACTTGCCAATCCGCTGACGGGCTTCGAGTTAGGGGTAGATCCTACGTAGAGAAAGACTCCATCAACCGGGATTTCCTGAGTTTTGCCTGTTTTTACATCGCGGATTAAGACGTTCTCGAGTTTGTCTGTACCAGACATCGAATCAATGACGCTGTTTAGTCGGATGCTTATCTTTGGATTTTTCTCTATTCTCCGTACGCTTGCAAGCCCTGCTCGGAATTCATCTCTTCTATGGACAAGTACCACTTCTTTTGCAAATCTCGCCAGGAACTCGGCTTCTGTAAGCGCGGAGTCCCCCCCGCCTACCACAGCGACAACCTTGTCTCTAAAGAGCGGGCCGTCACAGGTGGCGCAGAAGCTGACTCCCTTTCCAATGAACCTATCCTCGCCTGGAACGTTTAGCCGCTTGGGAGTTGTGCCAGCCGCCCAAATAACGGTCTTGGCCTGTAGATCGCCATTGTCAGTTTCAATGATAAAATGATTGTCTTGTTTGTTTACCATCCGGATTTCCCCAAAACTAATCTCAGCCCCAAACCCAACGGCTTGTTCAATCATCGATCCCATCAATTCAATCCCGGGTACGCCTTTAGGAAATCCTGGGTAGTTGTAGATCATGTCTACGACTCCCGCTTGTCCTCCGCCGCCCATTGGGTCCAAAACCTTGACGCTCAAGCCAGCGCGAGCAGTGTAAATGGCCGATGTAAGCCCCCCTGGCCCGCCGCCGCCTATCACAACATCGTATATCATTTGTGAGCCCGCCCCCTTACAGGTCTTTAGACAAATCCTATCTTCCGTCTACAAGATCATATGCTTCTATCTCATGCTAGCACGGCATAGTCTAGGATCTCAACAAACTTGTGGGGCACATGTCGTTTTTACACATTAAAGCTCTCACGAGGAACGTTCGAAGCTGAACTAATACGCCGACTGTAAAGGCAACCAACAAAGCGGGAAGGTACAATTCAGGCCCTGACCAAAAGGCATAGTGCCATATGAATCAGGGCCTTACTCAGCCTTACTCAGCTTGCTCTACTTGTTCTCTTTTTCTTTTTGTGCCTCTTCGATGATGCTCTGCGCTATGTTCGCAGGCACCTCTTCATAGTGATCGAATTCCATAGTAAAGAGGCCTCTACCCTGGGTCATAGACCTCAAGTCTATGGCATACCGCTGCATCTCAGCCAATGGCGCAAGTGCTTTTATGACCTGTATATGGCCCCTGGATTCCATACCTAGGATTTTCCCGCGCTTCTTGTTCAAGTCGCCCATGATATCTCCCATGAATTGCTCGGGAACGGTGACTTCAACTTTCATTATAGGTTCGAGGATGATAGGCTGCGCTTCAGAGCATCCTTTCTTGAAAGCAAGAGAGGCAGCTATCTTGAACGCCATTTCAGATGAGTCAACCGGATGGAAAGAACCATCATACAAGGTTGCCCTAATGTTTACGACAGGGTATCCCGCCAGTACGCCCTCTAAGATCGCTTCTCTAAGTCCTTTTTCAACTGCGGGAATGTATTGCTTCGGAACAGCTCCGCCGAAAATCTTATCGACAAACTCAAAGTCTTGATCGGGATTATGCTCAAACTCAATCCATACGTGTCCAAACTGACCACGACCCCCGGATTGTTTTTTGTGCTTGCCTTCCGCCTTGGCAGACCCTTTGATGGTCTCCCGGTATGGTATCTTAGGCATCGTAAGATCAACATCTACTCCAAACTTCTTTTTGAGTTTTGTGGTAGTGACATCGACGTGCACTTCTCCTAGTCCTGACAGGATCGTTTCACCGGTTTCTGCGTTTCTTTCTACAGTAATCGTGGGATCTTCTTCTGTAAGACGAGTAAGCCCGGCAGATATCTTGTCTTCATCGCCTTTGGTCTTTGGGTGAACTGCAACAGAGTAAACGGGTGCAGGGAATGTAATTCCGGGCAGAATTATGGGTTTACTTTCATCGCAAAGGGTATCACCGGTCAGAGTTTCTTGTAACTTACCCACAGCCCCTATGTCTCCTGCGATGACAGAAGGAACTGATTCTTGGTGCTTACCTTTCATGCAGTATAGCTGGCCAATCCTTTCAACACGACCCCTGTTCGCGTTCAAACATGTGCTGTTGGACTCGAGCTTACCCGAGTAAACGCGAAATACAGTGAGCTTGCCCACATACGGATCGGCTGTCGTCTTAAATGCGAGAGCTGAGAAAGGTTCCGAATCCTTAGGATATCTAACCGCTTCCTCACCTGTAGATGGAACAGTTCCGGTTACAGGCCCAACATCGGAAGGGCTGGGAAGAAAACTCAAAACAGCGTCCAAAAGCGCGGTAACACCAACGAGTTTCGAGGCGGCAACAGGAACGACCAAAAAGATCTTCCTCTCAAGACTAGCCGCTCTCAGGCCTCGCAGCACTTCCTCATCAGTCAGATCGCCTTCTTCGAGGTACTTCTCTAAAAGTTCATCATCGCCATCACAAGCAGCCTCTTTCAACTGTTCCTTCATGTCTGCGACCGTTTCTTTCAAGTCCGCCGGGATTTCTCCTTGCTTAACTCTCCCATCACTTGAAGGAATTAGCGAGACACCTCGTATAACATCTACTACGCCTTCTATATTTGCTTCTTTGCCCATAGGCAGATAAAGGGGAATGGACCTAATGCCAAACGAGTTGTTTATTTCATCCACTACCTTGGCAAATTCGGTGTTCTCCCTATCTAGTTTGCTTACAGCAAATATGACCGGGATATTGTAATCAGAAGCGTACTGCCATACAAGCTCAGTCCCTACCTCGACCCCGCCTGTAGCGTCAATCAGAATGACGGCACCATCAGCAACCCTAAGCGCAGAACGAACCTCTCCAACAAAGTCAAAGTATCCGGGCGTATCTAGGATATTAACCTTATTCCCTTTCCACTCCACAGGTGCCAAAGCCGTAGATATCGTAGTCTTGCGCCGTATCTCCTCAGAATCAAAATCTAGGATCGATGTCCCATCGTCCACCTTACCAAACCTATCGTTGCCACCGGTTACAAACAGCATAGCATCCCCAAGAGTAGTCTTGCCTGAACCACTGTGCGAAATCAAAGCAACGTTTCGAATGTTTTCCGTAGAATACTCCATAAACGGCATCTCCTCCCAAATTCCACGCTCACAAAAGGTTCCTTGGGCATATTATCAATTATAGCCCCTTTTGCGCAAGTGAAGCACGGGGGACGGTTCTTTCTGCTTCAAAAACCTCATCACCCTAGGGAGAAGAAATGATACCATGGTCCTGTACCGATGGAGTTTCAATCCACTCAAGGAGGAACAGATATGACAAAATACCGTTGCAAGATTTGTGGATACATCTATGACCCAACGAAAGGTGATCCGCCAAATGCTCCGCCCAATACACCGTTCGAGGAAATAGATGATTCTTGGCAATGCCCCGTCTGCGGCGTTGGCAAGGACCAATTCGAACCGGCTGAAGATACATCAGCCATAGTCAAATCCTATTCAAACGATGAGATTGCGGTAATCTGGCAGCCGGCCCTCTGCAATCACAACGGCAACTGCTGGAAAAGCCTTGGACAGGTATTCGACCCATCAAAGCGGCCTTGGGTCAATATGAAAGGGGCAGACACAAAGGACATCATCAAAGTGGTCGACGAATGCCCGACAGGGGCCCTCACCTGGAAACCGTTGGATAAGTGAAGCAAAGGGGACGGCACTTTTTGCTTCAGAAAGAAAAAGACCGCAAGCAGGTCTCAGCGGT
>ERZ795047.2348-NODE-2348-length-18230-cov-7.689464_pt1 | contig 18230 bp, 20 predicted proteins | sample MGYA00375131_ERZ795047 | MGnify/ENA primary metagenome ERZ795047 (study PRJEB30176, sample SAMN05720228) | activated sludge metagenome | isolation source: Anaerobic digester | place: Japan | collected 2015-05-20 ...
CTTGAATCTGTGCTGAATACCTTCTGAATACGTCAAAGATGACGGCTTGACAACTTGGCGGAAGAAGCCGGTCAGGCCATCCAAAGCATACGTCGCGCTGGTCAACGTCCCGCGCTCAACGCCATATCCAAACGTCATGTTACCGCTAACAACACGATTGCCCGTGACGTAGTAGCGCAGGAGCGTCTTGGTCGTGATCGGGGCTCCGAGATCGAAGTCCTTACTCGTCCAATACGCGGAGATCGGAGCGTCGTCGTAATCGCGGAAGTGGTTCTTCTCCTCCATACGCACCACGTCGCCCGCCCCAGCCGAGCCAAACAACAGATTGGTCCGATACTTCTTCATGAAATACGGCTCAAGGCCGGTATACTTCGTCCAAGCCCCGTTCTGGTCGTAGATGAGAATCGTATCATTCCCAGCCCCGCCTAGGGAAACGGCAGAGTAGTATTTCTGGTTGTAAAACTCACTCGAGATGATGTTCGATATAGACCCTTCACCCCACTGGAGTTGCCATTCCGACACATAGGGGTCAGCCGCGCCGGTCGTCGTCATGGTCGCTGCTAAGAAGGCGTAGGTGTTTGTGGCGATTGTCGGCGTCTGCCCGGACGTAAGCGTCTGGCTTGAGATGAACGTCGCGGCGACCTCTGGATTGATGGACGTGTTCGTGTCGGTATACAAGGCGTAAGTCAGCCCACCACCGGCAGCAGAGCCTCCGGCAGTAAACGGCAGCCAGGCGGTGGCTCCAGTTAACGTGATCGCTGGTGACAGATACCGGCCCGCAACAGAGACATAACCCAGAGTGACGTCTGAAATGAATGGCCAGGAGTTGGCAGAGGACGACGTAGTAAACGCCACTCCGTATCGAAAGTATCTTGCTGGGCTGGACGTGCTGGTTCCGCCGTTAGATATCGGTTGGGCAGCCTCCCACGTAGTTCCGTCGGTAGACGTTTGGGTGGTGTATGTAAACTGTTTCCCGTTTAATGTCTCGGTTATGGTCAGCGGCGTTACCGTAGCCGACGGAACCCCGAGGTCGAAAGTTCTGGAAGTGAACGTGCTGCTAATAACGTCGCTGGGGGAATACACGTTGTCCCATTCGTCGTATCCCGATCCGGCTGTATTAAAGACAACACCCATATAAGCGGACGTATTGATAGAGGTATCAACGACAGTCAATAGCACAACGCCATCTTTGATGAATTGCATCACCCCATTGCCGTCGCGCGTAAGCGTTATCGTTGTATTGGAGACAGTATATGGCCCCGACGTTGCGGACGCCAGTGTTGTCCGAGACCCTGCTGAATCTGTCTTAAAAATAGCGACAAACGAGGAGCTAAAACCAGCCTGATAAGAGTTTAAAAAATTAGAATAGTAAGAGCTACTTCCAGCTTTATATGGACCTGACGCCATCGCGACAAAAGACAACTGTTGTGGCAAGGATGGTCGCGCGCCTATGCGGATGGACCATTCTCCCGTCACTCGCGTTGAAGTAGTATAAAAAATTCCTATTCCAGCCCCACGAACTGCCCCCCCAACTACGGACGTTATCGGAGGAAAACCAAGCGCAGCATCCCCATCTATCCACGTGGGATTAGCCGTATAGTTTCCGTCCGTGAAAGTATCCAATACTTGCGTTTGTCCCAGAGCGGATGGGTGCAACTGCCCAGAGACAGTGCCCGTCGTGAAACGCAGCAGAGAGCCGAAGCCAAAATCTGACGCTGTAGTGTCGGCGGTAGACGATCGAACCAACATCACCTGACCCGACACACGTTCCGCCGTCGTGTTGGTATCAGACCCTGCCGTCATGTCTGTCTCGGAATACGACCGAGTGAGGGCGTCAAGCTGGGTAATCCCTTTGACAGTTGGGTCGATATCAGCCGAAATCCATTTAATGGTTGATCCGTCATACCCATAGTAACCGTCTTGGGCCAGCCAGATGATAGAGTTGTCGGTTGCGACAACGCTGTCTGGATGGGTAGTGCCCAGGTGGCTGGTGACCGGAGACAAGGAGAAGTTCAATCCGTCACTGTCAACCGACAAGCGGTCAATCGAATGCGCCTTAAAGATAAAGAGGTCCGGCCCAAACGGTTTCATGGCCGTAATCGTATATCCGTCGTTGTTACGCACCACCGCCGAGAAGGCGTCCGCATCATCAATCCCGTTGTCCGTCCAGTCGTTGGCGTCGGACACGCGAGAGCCGTAGATAGTAGACCCGTTGGCAATCCACAACCGACCCGCATAGAACGCCGTCACGCCACCAATCGGCGCGTCCGTGTTATGCGCCACAGCCGTCCCATCAAACGTGATCGTTGTGGTCGATCCGTCAACCAGATACGCCTTCCCAAACGCATTGGCGGCCTGGAACCGTGACGTGGCGGTGACGCCATAAGTGCTGGTCAGAACAGAGAACGTCGCCCCACCATTTGTCGAGCCATAAAGCGTGTTGGACGACACGGCCAGGAGCCAGAACGAGTTGGTGGGATCGACATACTCATGCAGTAACCGCACCGGTGCGTCATTACCGATAGCCGTAGCGTTGACCAAGCGTGTTCCATTCCGTTTTCGGATTGACCCGTCCACAACGTCCACATTCTGCAGGTCAGGGGACGCCCCATCGGGTATAAGGGAACTATCGACCGCTGTATTCAGTCCAGCTTTGAAGTCCCTTATAGTCAGAGGCTGTAACTCATCCCCGATAACACCTACTGGAATCAATAGGAAGGCCCCTAAGAGGCTCCAGGACGCTAGATTCTTTATAAAACGGGTTACCATGACCGCCCCTCCACGTAATCGCCAGGGAACTGCCCCCAATAAGATCCGCCACTCCCCTCGCCCATCGAGGAGGGTAACAGAATCTCTTCAGACATCGAAAACTCTTCTTTAGCCATATCAGTTTCCAGCAATTTACCCGCCACATTGAACTGCGACGCAAATTCATCGGCCTGCTCCTTGCCTTTGGCCTGGAGAGCCAGCGCAAACGCATATTGGTCAACAACATAGTCCCATTTAACTGGGATTTCGGTGTCTTCATAGGCAGTTACCAGTGTGGGGGTGGCGGAGAAATATTTGATGGTCAACGTATATGCCGCGTCGGGGGTGGGAAATACGCGCAGGAATCGGCGTTGGTGGACGACCTCGCCGGGGGCCATAATCGCCAGCGTCGTCGCACCGGACGTGATTGTCACAACACCGGCGGTCGAGGCAGATTTGGACACCGCCAGGATCTTGGAGAAGGCAAGAGTCCCGGACACGGTGCCGGTTCCAGCCAAGGACAGTTCCTCGGACCGGATAATGTCGCTGACCAAGCCCTTCACAACGACTTTCTGTGTTGAATCGGAGGCAGACGAGGACACGACCGACACCACGCCGGTAGTCGCCGGTTGCGTGGACACGCCAGCCAAGTCAAACACGCGAACCGCCCGAGGCTTCCCGGTAGCGGTTGGATGGGGAACGATCTTGTCAAAGGCAATTTCTCCCAGCACGGGTATCGTGTAGGGGGCTTCAGACGACTTCACGCCGAAGATCTCCCCGATATACGTCGGAAGGGCATACGCCGTCGTCCCTGACACCGTAGCCAGGGTCGTCTCACGGACCTTGAAGCTCCATTGCTTGCTGTTCCATACCCGCCGCACCGCCTGCTTCACCGCTTCCTGCGCCCGCCAGGCCTCGGTGGTGATGTCGGTGGTCAGAGCGGTGATTGGGGTTTCTCGGAGCTTACCCAGAACTGCGTTTACATGATCAAGAAAAATGCTCACAGGTGCCTCCTGGCATCATTTGTGTAACGAAAACACACCCTTATTTGTGACAGAAATTTTACCTGGCGGGGTCGGACCACCAGGGTTTGGTTTAGATTTTGAACACAGATTTCAGCAACTGCGCTTTCCGCTCTTCTTTCTGGTCCGGAGCAACCACACCGCGTTTAATGTCAGCAACCGCATGGGCCTCAGCCAATCGATCCGCCGCCTTCTTAATCGCGTCCTTCTCGGTCGGAATCCACGCCCCGCTGGCCAGAGCATCCTTGGCTCGCGGAGACACCATCGCCGCATCATTCACCGGAATCAATGCAACCTTAGCGTCCCGGTAGTTCCCGTTCTCCAGCATGATGCCGGGGGCCAGGACCTTCATCTCGAACTTAGGCATTATAGCCTCCTGTCAAAAATTGACCGTCGTTTTTTGTTTGGTGACGGCCAGGCCAAATGCTACGCGCGTCTGCTTTTGGTGATAATTAAACTCCAGGGCAGAGAACTGGAATAGTCGTTATTTGGGGCAGACCAAGGCCTTCACAGTGGTGCTGGACGTCGTAACTTCCAACGCCCGAGCAATCACGGTGCCAACACCCGACACGACGCCAGCAATATCGGCGGAGGTGGACGTTCCGAGCAATGACCCAACGGCAGTCACAACACCAACTTTCACGGCGGGGTGGTATCCATAGATCATGATCGTGCCAAACGAGTTGGCAGCAATCGTGGTAGGATACACAACGCCAGCCCCTAACGTCGAGCTAGCAGACGTGGTGCTAGTAATCGCCAGACCATAGGCGGTATTCGCACCATACACCACAACCGATCCGTTCGTGTGAGCCACTCCGTCGGCATTATACACTTCGACCAAGATGTTCTTATCGGTCGAGGCGCCTTTGAAGCCCGCAACGTTCAGGACTTGATCGGCAGATGCGACTCCGGCCACCAATACGGCCGCCAGAGCAAACAGAAACTTTCTCATCGGTTTCTCCCTTATCGTGTTACAACCATCAGGTCGAGAGCCAGGTTATCGGCAGACGTCGCAAACGTCACAACTTGCGAAGACGCCGTGAACTTGGTCGATTGACCTTCTTGGAGGCATCCAACGTATTGAATCTTCCCCGCCAACGTCGAAGTCCAGGTATCACCGTTATCGATGTCCGCAAACGACACCTTATGAACGATATACCCATCACCACTTTGAGGTCGGGGCCTAACTGTTCCAGTTTTGGCCGCCATAGTAACCTCCGAATTAGCTGGTGAACGTCAGTTTGAAGTTGGACAAGGGGCGATCGCACACGATCTGGAGCATCAATCGGAGCATCGCGGACTCAGCCTGCGCACCGGGGGCGCGAAGGAAGGGCGATTTGTCAAATTTCATTTTGCTGTTCACATACATTTTCGTATGCTTGGTGTTGATCCCGAGGATCGTGTTCGCCAGCATAGCGTCCGAATAGAAGAACGGCTTTTCCATGAACAACAGAGAGCCGAACCCGAGTTCACCTTTGTCGCCCTGCGACAGGCGCTGGTGGGCAACCAAGCGGGCATCATACGCTTCCAGGAGGGTCTGGGTTCCAACCAAGAAGCTGATCGGGTCCATACCGTTACGACCGGAAGTGTTATACGCCGTCAAGAGCGCTTCACGGATGTTGGCGGAAGCCAAGGAACCCGTTTCCACACCCTGCCACCAAGCATAGGACGACCGGTCGATTTCGCCGTAGTTCCCAACGCCGGGGTTAGCCGAGTCAACCACATCGAGCAAGGACCAGATCGAGGACGTTGAAACCGTCACAGCCCCGAGCAGGATGCTTTCCAGCGATTGGTGCATCTCTTCCATCACGTTCTCAAGCTGCAGCGCCAACAGGTCGAACTCTTTGGAGTCGCCAGCGTTGCGGGCTTTGTCCCAGTCGCGCAGGGCGACAGATCCGCCAAGACCGGCCCAGTCAAACCGGGCTTGAGACGCCATTTCGGCGACAGTCGTAGGCAAGCTGGAGGTCGCGGAGATCTGCGCCACAGTGCCGCTGTTCGCGTAGTTAACGGGCACAACGATGTCACGCCCGCCAGTAACTTCTTTCAAGCCGTTCCCGTTCAAGAACGATTTCGTGATCGGGGATTTCTTATACCATTGTTCCATCAATTCCTTTCCGTGAAGGGAAAGGGTGGTCGCCAACAACGTGTCAACGTTGGCGGGACCTCGCGCAAAATACTTTTCAGGCATTGTGTTGCTCCTTTAGTGTGATTCTATCGTCCAGAATATCCCATCTGTTTCGCTTGATACGCAAGTGCCTCAGCTATGTTCGTGAACTTCGGCGTCGTTTTCGTGGACGGTTGCGGTCTGCGATTGATTGGGTTTCCAGCGATCTTTTGGGCTCGGGCCTTTTCCGCGTTCAAGGCGGAGGCTCCGGCCCCTTTAATACGTGATTCGGCGGTAGCAAGCGTGTAAGCGTCTTCCAAGTTCCTAGCCCGTCCACCAGAGACCATCTGCTGCAGTTTAGGCATGATCGCCTTGGCGTCCGGGTATTGGCGGGTAAACGCCGACACCTCTTGTTTTCCAATATACTGCACCATCGGGTTCAATCTCTGTTCCACCATACGCTCAAACTTCGCGGACAAGGTGGTAGCAAGCGCATCTCCGAACTGAGTGTAATGCTCGCGGTGCTCAGGAGAGACGTTCTTTTCCAGAAAGTTCATGAGCGGGGCAACGTCAGGGTCTGGCCCATCGTCTTTAGCCTCGGTGGCCGCCGGGGTAATTCCGAGAGCTTCCTGCAACTGCGCCTTAACGGTCGGGTCATTCTGTGCCGCCGTGAGGAACTCAGAGATCGCATTGTGCTTCTGCGCCGTTAGCTTGGCTATACGGGCATCGAAAGCCTTGCGGGGGATGAACTCTTCCCCATTCTCGTCCTTCACAGCCTCTTCAGTCTCCCCTTCGGGAGCTTCTGCCGCACCTTCTTGACCTTCAGCCACCTCCTGCCCTTCGGCAGGCGTTTCGGGCGCTGCTTGTTCCTCGCCAGAACCTACTTCAACATCACCTGCAGGCTCAACAACATCGCTACCGCCTTCGATGTTCTCGTCCATTTGTTTCTCCTTTATCGTCCGTATCGCCGACTTCGCGGGGCCTAGCCCAGGGTGGAGCAACACTCCTATTTATATACCGCCGGGGAGTGGCGGAAATCGTTACTCGTCAAACGCCGTTTTATACGCAGATTCGAACCCCTTGCGCTTCATGGCCGCACCAGAAGTTTCTTGGCCCAACGGCATACGAATTTGTTTAGCTGTTTCTGCGTCTGCTGTATCGTCTTCCGCGTCGCCTTTTTTAGAGAACAACTCGATAAGCTGGTTAAGTGCGTTTTTCGGAAGTTTCGTGATCCAACTGAAATCCTGTAACTTTGGGTCAGCCAACGCCTGTTTGGCAGCAAGCTCGTTCATATCTTCTGACATATTAGCCCCTTAAAACGTAGTTCTTCTGTTTCAGATAGTCCGCATACTGGTGCGAACTGTGGACCGGCTGCCCGGTCGCGATATTGATCTTGCCTTGGTATTCCAGTGGCACACGCACCTTGGTCCCATTAGGATCTCGTGGCGTCGTGTCCACCACCCGCCCACAGGCGGAGCAGGATTCGTCTGCCCCAACCTGTTGCCACATCTGCGGATTCTTCATACCACAATTTGCACATACCAGCACGTAACGATCTACGTCAAATGTCATGCCCATCGTGGCCTCCTACGCTTTGTTCGCTTCCCGGTTAATCGCGATCTTCTGGTTCGTCGGATTAGGCACCGGGGCGTTCATCATGTCTTGGTTCACAGCCACACCGTTGATCGGCATGCCCTCCGGATTACCCCCTCCCGGACTTCCCGGCGGAAGACCCTGCATTTTCTGTTGGTGTTGCAGGATGTGCTGGCCCGATACCTCGCCAGGAATCAATCCGTGGATCAGGATATGGATCTTGTCGTTATCCTCAGGGAGAACCGAAACTTCGTTAAAGGCTCCAGCCATCATCGACTCGTTCTCTTTCAAGGCGTCCATGACCTGCATCTCGGGCTTAGACACGTCAGAGTAAATGAAGCTCTCAACGTCACGTTCGTCATACGTCTCCAGGACGCGCTTCACGATCTTGCCCATGTCAACCGAGTAGCCTTGCTCTTTCAATACCATCTGCACAGGAGGGGCGGACAACAGATTCATCGCATCCACCCACTGTTTGCGCCGGATCACCGGGTCTTCATAAGACATCGAAAAGGGCTTTACTTCCAGGTCGAAGTTGCCCTGAATCTCGTCACGGCCCCACCGCGTTGGGAACGTCTCGCCATCAATCAGCGTGTAGTTCTCGGGGCCTGCATACTCTTTGAACAAATCCACCCAATACCGCAGCAGGTCGCCCATGTAATCAGACACGATGTCGGCCAGCTCTTCCATCCGAATCTGCTCGCCCCGGCTAGCCAGCTTCAAGCCTGTCGCCAACTGGTCGTTGTTCGTGGTAGGCGTCACGTTGCCGAGCATACCCATCACTCGGGCAATGTCGGTGTCAATCTTGCCGTCCAGCGTGTGGAAGCCAACCGGCAGGTCGGGATATTTTACCTGACCAAACACGTTGCCAGCAGGCTGCGTTCCGGAGCATACGCGCGGGATCTGCCCGCTAAGAACTTGTTGCTTAACCTTCTCGCCGTCCGTCATGCCAGAAGTGTTGATATACAACGAAGGAAGCGTCCGTTTGACCCACTCCATCTCGGTGTTTCGGAGCTTATTCTTCGCTTCCTGCTGGCCATAGAAGTATCGGACCAGAGGCACCGGCAGACCGCCCTCGGGGTCAGCCACAAAATACAGCAACTTCACCGGGAACGTCTTGGACTTGGTGGGCCACTCGCCATCGAACAGCGGCCCCTCTTTGACTTCCTCAGACACCATCAGATACTTGCCTTTGCGGTATTTCGCACAGGGCTTGATGAACACTTCAAAATACTCAACCATCTTCTGCTTCGCGGCGTCCGAACCGGCCATATCCTTGGCAATCCCGGTCGGCTCGGCCTTCCCCTCAAGTTTGTCGGTGTAGTTCAGCCTGGTATCTTCTTTCAACTGTTCCAGAGGCACGACATACCGCACAGCGATCCACGTGGGGTTATTGAAATCTAGCGGGTCAACCACGACATCCCATGGAGGAAGCCGTTTAGCGTAGGCGGAGTCGTCATAGACGTCCTCGCGGAGTGACGGCGGGGCTTCCCCGTCGCCATCGTTCATCATCTCAACGCCTTGATCGTTGCCCCAACCGCATTTAATGGCACCAAAGAAGCCCAGCATGGCGTCTTCAATGGCGGACTTGGCCTCGATCTTTAGCCCTGCCTTGGTGATGTTTTGGTTGATTGCGGATTGCAGGATTAACGCAGATTTGGGGCCGTCAAACTCTTGTCGCAACGGCTCGCCGGTTTCGGGGTTTGGGACGGGGACTTCCACGACCTCTCCATTCATTTCGATGGGGGCCATGACGGTCTTATAAATCTTCTCTTGCAACGATTTGATGAACACTTTCGGGTTCTTGAAATACAGCACCGGAAGCATTGATTTGATCGTCTGATACACGACGTTGATGTCAATCCGCCGTGATTCGTTGCGGTTCTCGAACTCGTGGCGATACGCCTTGTAGTAATCATGCGTCTCGGACTTGAACTCGCCGGAAATGTGCTTGTAGGCCGCCTGGACACGATTAAACCAGGTGTCCCGCAACGCCGCCGCATCCTTCTGTTCCTGAAATTTATTGTCTTCGTAATCCAGCGTATCAGCCATTTGTGTTGCTCCTTCCTAGAGGTCTATGCCCCAGGTGTGGTTGAATTCTTCTTGCAACGACGTGCCGTTCTCGGCAGCCAAGTCGGACGCTACCTGTGTCACCGCGTCCAAGTAAGCGACTGTGTTCTTATCCAGTCTCTTGGTTGGAGCTGCGCCAATATCTGGGTGTGACAACAAGATATACTTTTGAGCATCCCAACTGTGGTTGTTGCGGTCCTTGATCTTTTCCTTGAGGTTTTTATCGCCTCGGGACTCTTCATGCTCAAGGGCTGCAATCTCGTCAATTATATTACTGCATGATTCTAAGATCTGATATTTCTTTTTCTCGCCTACCCACAAGTTCCGAATAAGATTTATACACACCTCGTCGCTTCTGCCGTGGGCAGGCATTAACTTCTTCAGGGCGTGTCTGCCAGCGTGGATCTCGGAGGACAACAGCTCGGCGACCGTGGTGTGCCCTGACGCAGTAACGACGAGGTGGCTTTGGATTGCAGGGTCGCAAGCTATGAACTGCAGGTCTTCATACAAAGGGTGATTCTTGATCTCTTCCGCCACGACAACCGGAACGGCCTTCTTCCAGGTCTTCTCAAAGATGGTGGTGAATGACCGGTCCGGCTGGGCCGCCACGATAACGAACGCCGTGTTGTTCTGGATACCCCAGTCTAACCCGCCGTAGTAACAGGTGGCCGACGTCGCGTTGAATGTCGGAACAACGATGTCTTTCTTATCCCGCATGAAGGTCGGGAACACCAAGTCCCCGCCAGATACCGAGAAGTCAATCTCATACTCGGCCCGCCACTTCCCTGGGTTCAGGTCAGCCATGATCTCGGCCCGCTCCCGGTCAACCCACTCACGGCCCTCTTTGGTTTCCGGGTCTTTCTCGGGGTCTGCTGAGTAGTGAAGCAAGACAACGCGATGACCCGCAGAGTTACGCTTTAGCGTCAGGCCTTTGCATGGTTGCGTTATCTCGCCCATAGTTTAATTTTATCCTTGTTTGGGTAGTGTGGCTACCCGTTCCCCAGAAAAACACTATCGTCGTTCGGCCCAATCCATACTGACTGCGACGCCAACATTTCCGCTTGGAACGGAATATGCTACGATCGCAAGGATATCGCTACTTGTGCCAAATATGTTAGTTGCAAATCGGGCGCGGGATGGGCGAAATGCCTGCGACCCAACGGTTTTTGACGTCCCGCTAGCCGCTCCAATATAGCCACCAAAGATAGTTCTCCCGCCCGATACAGTTCCCGTAGACGAGAGAACATCTATTGCGGAGCCCGGAACCGTCACCCAGGTTCCGGCGGTAACGACGGGATTATACCTAACCGAATAGTATATGGCCCCGTCGGAATAAATATCTGCGTCTAACGGTAAGACTGTGGTTCTAACACCGGGCGTTACCCGGATCGCAAACACTGTTCCGCCTGTAGCAGTAACAGTCCTGGGCGTATTGACAGAGGAAGAGGAGAAATAGACGCCCGCCGTCTCCGAAGAACCCCCCTCCGATATAACAGCCGCACAAATAGCGTTAAGAGTGTTTGGAGTGGCCACCGCCGTATTGACGTTTTCAAACCTAATCGGAAGGTTTGGGGTTCTCATGTAGACGTCGGAGAAAATGTTATTATGATGGGTTTCGTGAACGTATGTGATCACGCCATTCAGGTCGAGGCCATACCGTATCCGCCCCACGCCGAGCCATTGGAAATCAATCACGTAGATCTGCGTCTTCTGAAACACCACTGTTTGTCCAGATCTCCCAGATCCATCTACTGGGTCTATATTCCACGCGCTCTGATTGACACACGTATCAACGATAGCTCCACCGACATCCGATCGTTCACACACAGCTACGCCAGATCCGTTTACACGAAAATAGATTCCGTTGTTGTTATCAAATAAGCCTAGTTGTTGGGAGTTATTAGACGTGGAGGGACCAAACACCGCAGTAAGTAATACAAGTTGTGATTTTCCGGGTTGATAGTTGATATAGCCGTGAGACTGTAAAAGGGCTCTAGACCCCGACGTCACAGAGGTTCGTAATTCAACCCGGGATGCGGTAGAAATCAAAAGGGCCGAACCCCCCAGAGTTGTGCTAGATTCAAGCGTGTCGGAAATAGCGCCTGATTGATTGGTAGCCTCAAACAGAATCTCGGGATTAGAGACTCTCAACCGGCTGAAGGCGTCAAGATTAGCTGAGTCACCTAAAGCGGCGATTACCGGAATACCAGTAGCTCGTAACTCGCTATTCGTGAGGGGACCAGATACCGGTTGCGTAGTCTGCCAGAATGTTCCGCTAACAGGTTGGGTGGCTGGGAAGTTAGATACCGCAACCGAGCCGGAAACGGTCTGAGTGGCAGGAAAATTAGAGACATCCACAGTCGTCGTAGAGCCAGTTACGGGCTTAATATAAACTGGTCCAACAACTCTCACATCTCCAGCAGACCTCGCCACAGAAACCATACCGCCTAGCAATACGCACAGAACTATAAAACGCTTAAACATATGTCTCCGTCGCTCGGTTATTCCAGACAGCCTGAATACCAGTGAACGTGCTTTTGATGTATCGACCCAACCCATCATACTCCAACTTTTCAATGCACCATCGACCCTGGGAGTCAGTAGCTCCAGACGGAGCCCACGCGATATATATGGGGTTGCCGTCAGTATCATACTGCAATCGCCGTTGCACTGGTTTCGGATAGGGCGAGCCAGGGTGGCGAATCTGCGTAATTTGGTTGTATTCTGAAGCGTCCATTATTTACCTCGCAACGAGGCGTTGTTGGCCACCTTCAGGGCGTCCACTGCGCGATTGACCTTAGCGCAGAACGCGATCGCCCCAGCGCTTCCAAACAGTTGTAGGAGTGCGTCGCGGGACGGGGCGTTCAGGTAGCCAAAGGAATAGGCCACCTCAACCAGAAAACAGGCAAGAATAGCATAGTATGTCTTCTTTCCTTGGACATACTGGACAACTTTCGCCACTTTTTCTTCAATCGCCATAACGCCTCCAAAATTTATTCACAGCACAACTGCCGGAAGAACCCGGGCCCGGCGGAACACACAGTGACGATTCGCGAGCTACAAGGAACGCACGCGGCGTATGTCTGGGCCAGCTCGTCCTGGTATGCCGCCTCGTCCAACAATGCTGTCGCGGGCACCAACCCTCGGATCTTATGGGCCCCCTGCGGTAAGCCCAATACCATCGACCCATTTGCAAACGTGATGTTCTCGCGCGGTAGGTCGTCCACCTTCCTGTCCAGCGGGCACATGCTCTTTAACCACGCAGGCTGATTGTTATACATCAGCTTCACGCGATCAATGCCAGCCAGCGAGTCATCCAGCGCCTTGTTAATTACCACACACTGTTTATAGTCATAGAACTGTGTTTCCCACAACAGCATGGCCAAGCAGAACCATGACATGCCCATTTGACGCGACTTGGCGATATGCATTATCCGGTTGTTCTGCCACTCGTTAATCAGGATAGGCACATATGGCCGGATTGGAAACGGTTGTATAGCTTGTTCGTCCGGCCTACGGTTTTTACCTGTCTTCGCCGTCTTGACGAACTTCGTCATCCAATACAGCGGGTCCCTACGGCATTTCTCCAGAAGAAGAACTGCCGTCTGCTCCGTTAGCTGCGCTTCGGCCTTGGCTCGGGGAGTCTGTGGTTTCGACATCTATCGCCTCAACGCCCAGAAGGGCAAGTTTCTCGGTAAGCGTGGAGTCGTTCATCTGCTTCACGAAGGACAATAGTTCTGGAAGGTTCGATTTCTGCTCCACCTTCACCTCCACACTCTTCGGGGCAGGAACCGCAATCGGCTGGGCCATCTCTGCTGCCCAGTTGCGCTGTTGCATGTCTGGGACCGCATACGAGCCGTGGCACATTGCACACAGCCCGTCCGCGTCTTTGTATTTCCCAGAAACATGCTTCCCGTCCGGCCCTATGGAGCAAGCCATACACGGTTTGGTTGCCAAGAAGGAGGCTACAACGTGATTATATAGTTTCTCCGACAGACCGGTGAACTTCGCCAGCGCACGTTCGCGCAAGGCGTCGATGTCCACACTGGCGTCGGGAGACGCCTCCTTCTTTGGCCGACCCATATTACCTCCAGAACTTCCTGCGAGAGAACGGATAATTCTTTGGGTTAAACTTAAACTGCGGACTTACCACAGGCCCACTTGGTGTAGAAGTCCCTGGAGTGAGATAGCGAATAATCACAATTCCAGACCCACCAGCCCCCCCATTTCCTTCCGCGCCTTCACCACCACCGCCACCTCCACCGCCGCCAAGTCCGTCGGTTCCTTTCTCTCCGTTTCGAGATCCAGCGCCTCCATTTGCCCCGGCACCGCCACCGCCTGTTCCGCCAGCTCCGCCAGCTCCGGTTCGAATACCACCGCCTCCACCACCAGCATATATTATCGAGGAACCAGTAATGCTGTTGGCTTTGCCGTTTCCACCAGCGCCTGCTTGCCCAGAGCTACTACCTTCGCCAGCCATGCCCATTCCACCGCCGCCACCGCCAGGATATCCTTGCCCGGCAGTCCCTCCGGCCCCACCAGCTTCGCCTTGACGAGGCGGACCAGCCGTTCCATTACCACCAAGTGAACCATAACCACCCGCTGATCCACCACCGCCACCTGACCCGCCCGTCGCCCCACTCGTAGGCCCATAACCCCCAGCCCCTCCACCTAAAGCAGTTAAGGAATTAAACGTCGTATCCGCGCCTTGACCGCCAGCATAAGGAGCAACATTTATGTCGCCACCATAACCGCCGGAACCTACGACAATCTGATATGACCCCGTAACCAAGGTGGCAAAACCCTCCAGGTATCCCCCAGCCCCTCCGCCAGCAGCAAAATATGCCCCGCCTCCCCCACCCCCAGCCACCATCAAATACTCGATATCCAGAACCCCGTCTGTTTCCAGAGAACCGTTAGAATAAAAGGTTTGGACGGTATACAACCCATCAATTGTTTCAGACCCGCCGATCACAGTAACTTGCACGTTGCCTCCGCTAGAACCAACTGGGCCATAATTTGCTTCACCACCCACCAACTCTATAAATGTCGCTGGAGATACAGGAGCCGTGGTGTTGTTGGTCGTAAACGTGGTTGTCGTCGCCAACGCATCAGCCACCAAAACGCTTAAATTATATGCTCCTGTCGTGCTAAGGTGGACGTTATCGGTAACCGATTTGTTCTCCGGTTTTAATTGCCAGACATTCCCAACATCCCCGGACGCATAAAATTGCCCCATAGGGTCGGGGTCTACATAGAGCCCGTTGTATGGGGCTCCAGTAACCAACGGCTCAAGCGCAAGGTTAACTAAGTCCCGTTGTCTCCACACGTCCATAACGGAGTGTGGGGCTTCCGGCAGAATACCAACGACGACCGGCAAAATACCTGCCGCCACAGCCTTATCAAGCACACTCGTTATGTTTGCAACAATTGTTGCAGAACTAACATTAGTGTTTATGTCATTCACGCCACTCAGCACCACAACCGCGTTTGGCGACAATGCAACAACATCTCGATCAAACCGAGTTACCATCTGTGCAGTAATTTCGCCTCCGATCCCGACGTTTTGAACACCATATCCCGTCGCCACAGATAACCGGTTAGGATAGGAATAGGTGGCGGTCGATTGGGACGAGAGTGTATCAATGCCTGAAAGCGACCCAGGATATCCGCCAGTAATAGAGTCCCCAATGCACACAACATTCGGGGCGTCCATAAAAGCCTTTACAATAACCACCTTGTCGGTCCCTGTTTGTGACAACCAGTTATAGCTTGTGGTAGAAACAACGGTATCGAGTACCGAATAGGTGCGCGGCGACTCAAATGGATACTGGGTTGGATACGACTCCCAAAACCCGTTCGCGCCTGTGCTGGCAACAGTAAGAAAAACTCGCCCCCCAAGGCTGGAATGCTCCGCCACAACCCCAATGAAATCTCCATCCTTCGCAGGAAAAGCCGACGACATAACAAACGTGTTGGTGCTGTTTGGCGTAAACGAGGTAAACTCCTGGCTTTCGCCAGTCAACGTGAATAACCCGCCCGTCGCCGACCACGACCTGAACTTGAGGGAATTCAATCCGCTCGTGTCACCAAGATATATTTGGACAACCTTAATGTCGCCGGTCTGTCTGATTTGATACACATGTCCATGCACAACAAACTCAAATAACGTGGTAGCCTGAATTGACGCTAAGCCAAAAACCAAATGAAAAAGACCAACCAAACCAAAAACCTTTCGGTTTTTAAACACCATGTTATTGCCCAATTTCCTGCACATGGACAGATTCAGCTGCGGAGTGGAGGCTCAACACCCAAAGGCACACGTCCGATCCAACCGGAACGAACACAAACCCACCTTTCGCAAATTCCAGGGGGCGAACCGTGGTAGCAACGGCGGTGCTGGTGCAATCAGCCAAATGCCCCACAACCACAGCGTTCAACGTGGTAGGCAGGCTAACCATGATGCCTTCCCGGCCGGTCAGGGTAGAGGCGGCAGGAACCCTCGTCCAGGCGGACGTGCTGACAGAGACGGTCGTGGGGGTTCCAACCTCACGGATCGAAGACTCAACCGACAGGGCCGGGCTGGAGGCTGCATTCACAACCTCAACCTTAATCGCAGCAAACACGCTCCCAGACACCAACAACGCACCAACCAACATCAAAACTCGTTTAAGCATTTGATTCTCCAGTTTTACCGAGATTCTCGGGAAGTGTGTGATTATATTCAAATTCAAGCACATAACACGGATGACAAAATACCCGGTATGGCTCTTTAACCGTTCGGAAATATGCAACAGACGGCATCAACTGCTTACATCGGTCACAAGGAAGTGCCTGACCCTCCCCGGGCTCTACAATCGCCCATTCCATCTTGCTCCTGTCCAGCAACATCGACTTCTTTCCCTTAGCCATCAAATACACAGCCAGCAAGCTCATGACGCACCCCCAGCCACAATCAACGTAAACGGCCTTCCCAGCCGATTAGAGACACGATAAGCTCCCACAAGACCACTTCCACCCCTATCAGGAAATCAATCGTCAAACTCAACGGCAGACGCATTAAACGACGAATCGACATCGTATCCCCCAATTGGCGTGAAATAACACGTTTTCTTAAACATTCGATAGGCGCGATATCATTCTTGATCTGGTTGATTTTACGATTCAATTTGCACCTGGCAGGCATTTAAAGATATTTCATGCATATCCGTCCAATAGAGGCTACTCGAGCTTTTGTTGTTTGGGCGGGGACTATTGTCGGCGCGCTCCTTGGACGCTGGACATAGCCTCGATTGGAGGGACATGTGTAGGAAAATGGCGTTTTGTATACACTTCGTGCCAGACATGTATATGTTCGGCCAGGTCGGATTAAATAACCCCGGCGGCCTTACGGAGAGCGTAGCGGATCACGTCAGCAACCGACTTCCCGCCAAGCGACACCCGCAACTTGTTTATAAGCTCCCAATCCTGGAGGGCCATATTTTTAACGAACAAAGGCTTCGTTTCCACACCCTCCGGCGTTACGTAACGCGAAGTGTTAACCACAGTGGCTGCCATGATATAATCCCTCCCTACGACTACACAATTTTAAAATTTTATTTTTCACGGGCCGGTTTCAATAATATCCATGGCCGAATTACCGGTGGCGAAATACGGGCTTCTGAAGATATTGTTTGGGGCCCGACCATGTATAATTTTTGCCCACGTTTTCTACCGAAACGCATCGTCAATCCCACTCGTATCTTATCTAGCCATTTGTGTGTCATAAGATAATATTATATACCCCAAATTTGGTGATAAATAACCGGAGTTGACCACTACTTCCCATTCCCGTTTCTCTATTCGTGACCCTTACGCGTCTGTATCATCACCTTTCAGCGTGTCAATAGTCTAACTTAGCGTGTAGTCTGTAACCATTAACAGGCGTCTAGGGGAAATTTCCTGGAGCGTGTATGCTACTCGGTTTATGTTATCAGGGAATTTCCTAGCAATGGGAGGGAGAGAGGGAGCGTGGAGGGGTATTTTCCTGTAGGTCTGCGTATGACTTACTTGGAAGCTTGTCCTGTTACTTCCCAAGGACACACACCCCTCTCTCATGTATACTCTGTAAGCCAGGTAATTTCATGGGTCAATCGTATTTATTTTCTTGTATCTCATGCTTACCGCCGATCATTTCCCGAGGTAGGCCGTGTTTTGGATAGTAGGTGGCAAGTTTAACCTTATCGTTCCAAGTGTTGGCCGAACGTTTCTCCCGTAAGTATGATGGCGTTTTTGTTTGTATCTCCCTGGAGCCGCCGTATACTCTTGTAACACCTGTTAAGCATTCGTTAAGTGATTGTTGCTTAATCTCATCCTCGGTTACATTTCGTTTAATACCGTCATAGACATTCATGATAACCCCAGTTGGGCGTAGTTTTACCATAGAGCATAAAAATTTAATTTTATGCCCTCAACGTTGACTTTGTATAACGATAAACAGGAAGGGATTAATGGACCGGGTTAGGGCACACACTCCGGACGTTACGGACCGGAAGTTTTGAGAGTTTAAATTCACAGGCCTTTCGACAAGTGATGGAAACGTTACGGGCAAACTGACCCGCTTCTAACTCTCTATCAATCTCTCCAAGTAAAGCCCCTCTACATATAAATACGCTGGGAATGCCCATATTGCAAGGGTATATTTTATCGGTATT